>CEVA01100948.1_pt1 | contig 160245 bp, 173 predicted proteins | sample 361521 | NCBI WGS metagenome assembly CEVA01 (sample SAMEA2622823, study PRJEB7988) | marine metagenome | isolation source: saline water (ENVO:00002010), including | reverse complement strand
GCTTGTTTATCATTCGCTTGTAGTTTCGCTTGTTCTACCCAAGTAAAACCGTTATATTGATAGATATACGCTGCTCCTACATCGGCTCCACCTGTATCTTCACCATATCCGCCAACTATTGCTGTATCACCAGATATTGACACTGAATGACCAAACAAATCACCTGCTTGTTTATCATTCGCTTGTAGTTTCGCTTGTTCTACCCAAGTAGAACCGTTGTATTGATAGATATACGCTGCTCCTGAATCGGCTCCACCTGTATCTTCACCATATCCGCCAACAATTGCTGTATCACCTGATATTGATACTGAATAACCAAAAGAATCGCCTGTTTCTTTATCACTGGCTTGTAGTTTTGCTTGTTCTATCCAAGTAGAACCGTTGTATTGATAGATATACGCTGCTCCTGCATTTGAACCACCTGTATCTTCACCGTGTGCGCCAACAATTGCTCTATCACCAGATATTGATACTGAATAACCAAACAAATCACCTGCTTGTTTATCACTGGCTAGAATTTTTAATTGGTTTTCAAAAGGTTCTTTTGTTCCAACTGCTGATTGTGATTCTATTTCTGTTATGGTTTGATTTTCTGTTACTGTTTTTTCAAAAACTTCTTCACCTGTATTGTAAACGGTGTAGATATCTTTTGTTCGTGATTGGTCTTGTAGACAATCACGGTTTTGCGTGAATGTAAGACCAAAATCAATTGTTGAAGGATCTGGATTCCAACTAGAACAATCATATGTTCCATTGATATCAGTCCATTCACTAATGTTTTTTGTTGCGCTTCCGACTTTCTGTGCTGTTTTTTCTTCAAATTTTATTATACTCACAAATTCATTTGCGAATGAAAATGTAGTTATCATTGATAAGATTATAATCCCTGCTTTTTTCATAATTTACCCTTTTAAATATTTTTATTTTAATATTACATATTTTTAATAATTTGCAAGATTGGTATATTTTCAATGATTCTTATTTTTGTTCTAGTTGTTGAATCTTGTTTTTCCCTTATAATTCATAATTACGCACATTATTTTAACAATTCTTTTTTCATGAATTCTTTTTGTTTCTTTTCGTTCATACTTCTTTGCATTGCTGCGACATTAGGCATTCCAAAAGCGTTGAAAGCATTAATGAAATGTTTGATTTGTTTATTAATTTGTAAATAATATTAAAGGATTTAAGTTTGTTAAAGTTCATGTCGAATAAATAAAAAAACCACTAAATGGTGCAAAGCATTTCTATGTCATGTGATAAAACAACTTAAAAACGTTTAAGATTTAATGAGTTACAATAAAAAAGGTTGGACAAGCAAATGTCCAACCTTTTCTTTTATAAGTTCTTGATTTAGTTTATCAAAATTCGAAAAACATCACACCAAAGTGAAATAGCTTGTTTTCGAATGCTTTTTTTATTTTGTCGATATGGTATAATTATTATGAATATAATAAGGAATAAAGATGAATAATAAAGAATTAAATCAATTTATAGAAAAAAACAAAGAGGAAGGTTTTTTTGTTGATAATAGTGTTTACCAAGGATATGAAGAAAACAACAAAACATTTCTTATAATTGAAGGTAATCCAATAGAAACTAACGCTTTTGCTTCTAATATGCTGAGACAAGCAAAATCTACTGTTTATTTCGAAAATAAAAATCCAAGAATGGTTATGTCAAAAGATTCAAAAGAAGGGTTTCTTTATCAGGAGAAAAAAATAATTAAACAAATATTAATAAAATCAAATGAAGAAGTTATTATAGGTGACAATATATTTGAAAAAGATGCTGTTTATTCTGTCGCTTTGAATAATAAAATAAAAAAATTGACAAAAGAAGAATATCAAAGATTGACACACTATAAAGAAGAAACGGATTCTTTCGATATAAAAGAAGATAAAGAAATATCTTTAGAAATAGCTAAAAGAAAACAAGAAAAGATGACAGAAAGTTATAATAAAGAATTAAAAAATAAATCATCTATATCTTCAATTAGGTTAAAGATTTAACAATTAAGCGTTGTTTTCTTTTAAAGAGATGTCTTCTTTTATCCAAATTTTAGCTTGCTCTATTTTATTAAATGAAAATCTTTTAAATTTGCAAACTAATGGTAATGCTAAAAGGTGTCCTAGTCCAGCAAAAAAAGCACCTAGAAAGCCTTGCCAACCACTCAATAAATTGTGTGTTATCAACGCACATTTTTCAAATTTTTTAAGGTTCAATAAATAAATTCTTAAAATTTTCATAAAACCTTTAAAATCGATACCTTCAAAATTTTTAATGATTTTAACAATTTTAATAGTATCCCAATCATTTAATCTTCGATTTAAATGATGTATATATGCGTCAATATTTTCTTTTTCAATATAACCAGAAACAGTAATAATAAGAGTTTTGTTTTCACTATCTTCTTCAAATTGCAACATGATTTTACCTTTATTATAAAGCTTATAATAAAAAAATAACATATATTAAGGTTGAATACAAGGGTTTATTTTGGTATAATAATGTTTAAACAATAGAACTTATAAAGAGAATTAGGAATAAAATATGATATATCAATATAACTATTCAATCGTAGATTATAGTTTTTCACATAATGAAACAGTAACATTTACTGCGGATAACTTTATCTCAATGAGAAATAAATTTAATGAGACCATAATAAAAGAAGAAAAAATTGATTTATCAATGTTGATTGAAAATTCTGGTGGTGAATTATTATCAAGAAAAGCTTGTTTTGTAGAACTAGAACAAGGTTGTGATGGAAAGTTAATGATTGTTTCTTATGAAAAAAGAGATTCTGAATATTTATTAGTGACTATATCTAATGGAGATGATATGAATACACATATGGAAGAATATGTTTATAAAATGACAAAAGAGGTTTCGTTTGAAAAAGTGTTGTCATTATTTGAAGTTTTTAATGAAGATCTAATAGAAACAAAAGAAGAACTTAGAAAATTTGAAAATAATTATTATAAAAATTCAAGATTCGGTGATCGTGAGGTTCATAAAAAAGTAATGTCTTCTATGAAATCATTAAAAGGTAAACAATTAAAAGATCCTGAGTCTTACTTGAAAATGGTAAGAGAAAAAGCAGAAGAAAAACAAAGAGCTGAAAGGAAAAAAGAACAAGATTACTTGGTGAGTTTAAGAGTAAAACTAAAAGGAATGCAAGAAAAAACAGTAGATAATGTTCTAAATCGTTATTTAAAATCTGTTAACCTTTATAAAATGGAAGCTTATTATGGTGAAATGGAAATGACAATTTAAAAAACAAAAAAGAAGCTTCGGCTTCTTTTTTTTGTCATAAAAAAAAGGAAGCAAACGCTTCCTTCAATTTATTTAAATCTTATATTTCTTTTTTTATATTGAACTTTTGGTTTGTTTTTAAGAAGTTCTTGTGAAAAAGCAATTGCTTCTTCTTTTGTTCCACTAAACATACACATAAATCCAGACTTATGAGTAAAAATAACACGATCTTCACCAAAACGTTTTTTCATTTCTTTCTGGTTTAAACCACACCATTCTTTTGGCATAGAAAAAGTATTATCTTTTCTAGGTAATATTTGTATCTTCCAACTTTTGCGATCTCTTGGAATCAAAATTAAGGTTTTGTCAGGACACAATTCAGCAATTTTATTAGGTGCGTTTTTAATATTACTATTACAGACAACAATACCTTCTAAGTCTTCACTGTTCTTAACAAATTTATTAATTTCTTTATTATTTTTTAGTGTGTTCCTAATATCGGCAAAAGTATTCATAACATAACCATTCATTGCTTCATAAGCTTCTTTTGCTGGAAGTTTTGAATCTTCATACATAGCAATATAACATAAATTTTTATTTAATTGCTTATTTTGTATTTGTGGAATAACAATAGATTTTTCAATCAAAGAAATAGTTTCTTCGTTCATTTTTTGGCTAATAACTTTCTTGTTGCTTTTAATAAGATTCCAAGAAAACTCAGTAAAAGAAGTCCTTACAGGAATAGTATTATCACCATGCGTAAATGTATTGTTTTCGAAATCAAAAACAAAACTATCAGAAGTTTCTGGATGACTGAATATGAGTTTGTTTTTTTCAGCCGTCATTTTATGTTTTTCATTAAAAGCATAGTTTTTAACCAATGACGCAGTAGTCAATTTGTCAAGAAATTTATTATAACCTTTATTTCCGTCAAAAATATCTTTTTTATTTTCAACGATATTATTCATTAATGTTGAAATATTGTTTTTAACTAGTTTAAGAACTCTTTTAAAATGGTTATCAATCACTTTGTCATCATGATGGTTTCTATTAGACATAGTAACAAAATGCATTTCAGGGAAAACACCTTTGCCATTATCTAATGCATCAACTTTGCGAATAAATTTTGATTCAAATTTCATTATTTGGTTGTTATTAAGATTGTCAATCTTATTGTTGTCTTTTAACCATTTCCAAATAAGTCCACAAGAAGAATAAGGAATGCCATTATCCCAAATAAAAGTCATTTCTTTTTGGTGATGATCAAAATTAAGCTTAGAATCATCATATTCAAAACCTACGTCAATAACAAAAGTGTTATTATCTTTTTTTGCTTGATTTAATATTTTTTCGTCTCTTGTTCTAATCAATTCATAATTATCTTCTAAATGATAAATTTCAAGAAGAGCAATTGCTGCAATTTCATCTAAATTAAAATGACGACTATGTGTAATAACTTTATTACTCATTGTTTTTGTGCCTCCAGTAAAATCTGTCGTTTATAGGGTACATTATAACATGAGATAGAAAAAAAGGAAGTATATTTATACTTCCATTTACATATTATTTATTTTTAAGGTCTTTGCCTCTTTTCTTTCTTTTAGCGATATTTTTCTTATTTTCTTCCATGTTTTTATGCACAGTTTCTTCACTTTGTGATACTGCACTAAATCGCCCTTTGATAAATTCTTCTAGCCCTTTTACTTCTGACTTTAATAATTGATTTTTTTCTTCTTCCGATAAACTATTGTCATTAAGTTTTCTAAGATTTTCTGATATATCACTATAATTTGACTTAGTAGTGTATGGAATTACATTTTTATATCTTTCTTTTTCAAAGTCACCTGCAAAAGAAGCAAATCCTTTTATGTTACTTAAATCATAGGTTAATTCTTTATCACCAAATACTTTTTGGTATTCAATGTATTCACAAACAGAATTAATAATATGATTAGAATGTTCTTTAATCTTTTCTTTTGCAGCTTCACTCTTAAAGAAGCCTGTATCATAAAGTTCAAAAAAATCGTCCCTATAAAATTCAACTTTCTTATCATTTCTATCGTCTTCCATAGGTTCTAATATGGAATCTGATTTTTTTATTATTTTTCCAAAAACCATATTTTTTTCTTCATCAACAACAAAAAACCCTCTTTCTTTTTTTATGTCTGAATCTTTATGAGACCTTAAAATTTTATTTAAAACATGAATCTCTGTGTCTTCTGTTATATCATCAATGTGGTTTGCCATTAGGTATTGTGATAAACCATCAGATAATGGGTTTTCTTTGATATATTGGTTATAATCAACAGGATTTATTTTTAAAAGTTCTTCGTAGCTATGAATCACTTCATAACTATATTTAATAGGTTCTTTTGACATATAAAGAATTTCATCTTCAACACCATATTCACTTTTATTAATATCTACACCTGAACCTTTCGGGATAATCGTTTTAATAACAATACCTGCATACCCAGAAACTTTTTCTTTTGTCACCTTGCGGTAAGCGTCTTCAATAAGAATATCTTCGTCTGCAAAAACAAAGTAAGTTTTCTTTTGTTCTGCAAAACTACGAGCAGTGTTTTCGGATCTTGAAAAACTTTCAGGGTAACTAGGTCTATACTCACCCTTTTCAAGTTTATTAATAAATGCTTCATAAGCAGATTTATTTCTAAAACACATACCACGATAAGCCACAGTATCTTCATCTACTCCCAAATAATCAAATTTTTCATAATCTGATTCTGACAATCCGCTTTCTCTATAAACGTGCTGATAAATAGGGTGATTATTTTCTTCGTAATCCATTGATTAAAAATCCTTTTTATAAAAATTAATTAGCTATAAAAATTATAACATATTAAAAAAAAAGAAAAAGTCGCTTGTAGCGACTTTTAATTCATAATTAAATATTGTTATTCAAATACTGCTGGAAAATTGGCAATATCCCATTTGCCTGAATCTGAAACTTGTCCATCACCTATTTCAACTACACGCCATTCATCTTTATCATTTAAAACAACATCAATGGTAAAGAAAGGAAGTTTTATAATATCAACGATTTCTTTAACAAGTCTAGGTATTTTTACTCCATTAGAGGTTATCTTTCCTTTGTAAACAAAAAAACGCTGCTCTGTTTCTTCTTTAAAGTTCTCAACTTCTCTTAAACATAACCCCCCTTCTATAACACCTCTAAATAAAGCAACTTGCTCTAACCATTCTTGCATATCTTCTGAATGAGATACGATGGAAGAACTAACACCACGTAAAGATTTAACAAAATCTTTGACAAAATATTTATGTCCGTCATGATGTTCTACAAATTTTAAAGCAGCAGTTTTATTTTTGAAGACGTGTGTTTTTGGAGTCAGTCCTTCAAGTTTATCAACCCATTCAGGCATATAATGTGCAGACTTATATTCTTCTACGTTAGAAATAAGTGCTCCACCATTTTCTGAAATTAAATTTTCTAATTCTTTATACTCTTCAATAGTTAACATCCAACCACGATACACAACTTCTTTTCCTTTAACAAAAGATAAGTTTGCGTCTTTAATTTGATCAAAAAGTACATGATGAACTTCATGACCTTTACTTTTAATTAAATCATATTCTTCTTTATAGTTCTCTTCTACTGATTTCTCGGTAAGATAGCTAGATTGATATAAAAATACTGCCATGATAATCTCCCTAATAATTTATAATATTTATTTTGATTGTATCACCGAATGTTTTTATTGTAAATAAAAAAGAAAACAAAAGATTGAATCAAAAGAAAAAAAATGTTATTGTAAAAATAACTTAATTTATAAAGGATATTGAAGTGTTAAGTAAAGATCAAAAAATAGAAATAAAAGAGATATTAAGCAATGCTTCAGCTTGTATTATTTATACAGGAGCAGGTATGGGTGTAGACTCAGGACTATCTGTGTTTAGAGGAACTGAGGGTTTGTGGGAGAAATATCCAGAAGCAGGGAAAATTGGTCTATCTTTTGAAAAATTAGCAAACCCTAATAATTATCAAAAATATCCAGAAGTGGTGATACCATTTTATTTAGATAGATATAAATCTTATCGAAATGCAGAACCACACAGTGGTTTCTATGAATTATTAGGTTATGTTTCTGGATTAAAGAACGGTTATTTTTGCGTGACTTCAAATGTAGACGGCTTATTTCAAAAATCAACATTCAATAAAGAACGTGTTTATGAAATTCATGGTGCAATAGACGCTTGGCAATGCTCTAACTATAATTGTGCTAAAAAATCAGGCTTAGAAGGATTGAGGTATAACATAGAAGACACTTATAATATAAATGAAATTGATGATTTTCGTTGTGAAATTTGTGGAGATCACATTAGACCTAATATTTGTATGTTCTATGATTTTAACTGGTATTCTTATAAACACGATTTACAAGAGAACAAATATAATTCTTTCTCAAATAAACTAAAAGAAAGAAGAAAAAAAGTCGCAATAATAGAAATAGGTGCAGGAGAGGCAATAAGATCTATTAAAACAGAATCAGAGTTAACAGCTTATGATTTAAACACAAAAGTGATAAGAATAAATAAATATCCAGTAAAATCTGATTTAAATGATCCTGATGTTATAACAATTGAAATGAGCGCAGCAGAAGGTGTCGCTTATATAATGTCTTTAATTGAATAAATCTCCTGACAGGAGATTTTTTTTCAAAAAAACACAAAAAATATATTTACCTGCATAAACTTTTTTGTTATTATAGTATCACTTTAGCAAATGGAGGAAAGATGTTAAGACTTCTTTTAAGAATGAATCTAATACAAAAGATTCCAATTTTGAAACCAAGAGAACGAAGACCTTATATTACAACTGCTGCGGCATTGGTTGAGTTTTTAATTTACATATCAATCACAAGTTTTGTTTATTTGTTAATTGAAAAATCAAATCAAGATCTCTTCGGTCAAGGTATATTAGGATTTTTAAAAATATATTTTGAAGAAGGCATTTATTTTTCAATGACAACAGCAACAACTGTTGGGTATGGTGATTACTCACCGACAACAATTTGGGGCAAGGTATTTGTAATATTATTCTTGTTTATATTTATGTCTTATAAACTAGTAAATTTATTAACTCACTTTGCAACAGGATACTCAGAAGTACAAGAACTTAAAAAAAATGGGAAACTATACAAGCTTATGAAAAATCATCTAATTTTATACTTTGACGCAAAAACAGTAAAACAAAACGATTATCGTTGGATTAAAGAATTCAAAACAGAATTAGAGTTATCTACACGATTTAGAGATAACGATATTTTGTTAGTAAATAGTAACTCAAAAGAAAATCGTGATTTCAATGAATTCATGGCTTTGAATTACTCAGATCATGATAAAGTGAAGCATGCAAATGTGTCATTGGCAGAAGATGGTTTTTTTGATAAGATTTCAATTGAATCAGCAGAACACATATTTGTATTAGCTGATCCAGAAGATCCAACAAAAGATTCTATTACACTTGATTTTGCAATTCGAGTTGAAGAAGAAACTGCTTATAATAAAAAAGTAACAGCAGAAGTAACAAAAGATGAACATAGACGTAGAATGGTTGAACGAGCAGGTGTTGATGTTGTTATGCGTCCTAATCGTGCATACCCTGGAATGATTGTTTCAGGAACGATAGGTGAAGGAACAGTAGAGGTAATTGAAGAATTGTTAACTCGTGGTAAAGACAGCCTTGAAGTTTTCAATGTTAATTCAAAAGAATTTTTATTTGGAAAAGCTCTTGGTGATATTTCAATGGAGGGCATTGGAACAATAGTGGCAATTATTTATAATGATGGACGAGTAGATCCAAACCCAAAAGGAAACGCTAACATAACAGACGCCCGAAAAATAATTATAATGATTGAAAATATGAATGAAAAAAGTTATAATGGAATTCAGAAGAGCATAGACCATATTTTTTCAAAGTATTAATTATTATTATAAAAAGCACAAACCTCATGTTTGTGCTTTTTTTTAAAGATTGTTTATGTTTAACATACCTGTCAAATATAAAAGCTCGTTTTGTTTAAATAAATAATCATATTGAGCATTTGATAAGTTTTTTAAACTAACATAGTATTTTGTATTGGCATCTAAAACGTCAACAATATCTCTTATTCCAACATTATAACCTTCTTGAACAACTTCTAATGATTTTTGAGTTGATTTTACACTTGCTTTAAGAGCTTCAACTTGACTATCGATAGATTCTAAATCATTTATTAAACTTCTCAACTGTGGGATTAATTGTCTATTTAATAAATCTTGTTTAACAGAAGAGTTTACAAAATCTATTCGAGATTGTTCTACTTTTGAATTCGTTGTTCCACCATTATATATAGGTAAGTCAATTTGAAATCCAATGTCGGCTTGACTTTCAAATTCATCAACATATCTGTTATTATAATTAGAAGATAACGTAGATTTAACTTTAACTTTAAAGTCATCTTCAGTTTGATTTAATTTAATATTGTCTTTTGAAATGTCTTTTAATATTTTCGAGTTTTTTATATCAAAATTATTTTCTTGTAATATTTTCATCCAATAATCATACCCAAGATCTTCAAGATTTTTTTTATGGGTTTTATAGTCAACATCATCAGGTTGGATATTTTCTATTCCTGTGTATAAAAACAAATTAACAAGAGAATTTTTCAAATTATTTTCAGCAGATAATATGCTGGCTATTGAAAGATCCAGATCCGCTTGTGTTTCCGCAAGATCAGCATTAGTTCGTAAACCAACCTCAACCATATTTTTAATTTTTTCATATTCTTTTTGAACTGCTTTTTTATTTTCATTTTCAACTTCTAATATTTTTTTATTAGCAAGAATGTTATAGTATATTTTAGAAACATTGTAAGTAAGTTCTTGTTTGTATTTCATATAGCTGTTGTAAGAGATTTTAGTCTGGTTGTCTTGTATTTTTTTATAAAATTCCTCTGCTCCATCGTATAAATCATAACTAAGATTTATACCAACATTTGCATTTGTAGCATTTGAATATTCTTTATTGTTTTTATCTTTTTCATAAAAGTTTTCATAAACACTTCCAGATAAGCCAACTTGTGGAAGATAGTTGCCTTTTATTTCATTGTTTTTTTCTAATTCAATAAGATAATTGTTTTTTAAGACTTCAATATTGTAATCATTTTTCAATGCGATGTTCGCAATATTTTGTAATGATTCAGATTGAGAAGAAAAAGAAATGCAAGAAAGAAGAGGGATTATTATAGTATTGTATTTATTCATATTTTTGATCCTAATTAGATTCGTTTTAAAACGATTACCATATAAAACAAAAAAAATCAATTCAAAAAAAAATAGTGATAACTGCTGTTAACACTATTTTAATAATAAATTAAAGATAAATAATTTTTAAATAGTCTCTAATTCTAATTTTTTATCTAACTTTTTTCCTTTAATCTTTCTTCTAAATTGTTTGATGCAAAACAATTGGAATATTTCAGATATTGAGATTTCATTATTTCATAGTAAAGTCTAGATTTAATTAAACGGTCTTCCATTTCATCATTTTTTTCAAATAAATTATAAAAAGAATAAGCGTTGTTTAAATAATGTGCTTTAAAAATAACAGAGACAGAGAACGTTTTATAGATCTATTCCTTTAAATCGTAAAGTTCTTCTTCTTTTGCATATTTTAAAATTTTAAGATAGCCAATCTTTTGAAAAGAATCAATATTGTTTTTTGCTTCATGTTTGTTCATAATGAATAATCTATAAGATAAAAGAAAAAAGTCAAAAAAAGAGTTTGACTTTAAATCCAATATTAAGTATGATGTAATTATAGATAGAAAAAAGAGAGATTATCAAAAAATGAATTTTAAAAACTTTACTTCATCACAATCATCAATGAGTTCTGGTTCTTCCAGTTCACTTTTCGTGCGTGTTTAAGTAAGTTTACAATTCTTGAAGACGCACCAAGTCTTCAAGATGATTTTATGAACATATAGAAACCTTGAGGACAAAAATCAAGGTTTTTTTTATTCCCCAAACAAAATTATATAAATATTAGGAGCAAATTATGTTAGATAAAAAGAAAATTTTAGAAAACCCAACATTCATAAAAGAAAGATTAGCATTAAAAGGTTACGATTTTAACGTTGAAGTCTTTTTGGATTTAGAAGAAAAAAGAAAAAACTTGCAAACTAAAATAGAGGATTTAAGGGCAGCAAGAAACACTAATGCAAACGAAATAAAAAATGCGTTCAAACAAAAAATAGAAAAAGAAAAAATAGAACTTCTAAAAACGAATGGTAAAGAATTAAACGAAACAATAACAGAAGAACAAAAAGGGCTTGTTTTAATTCAAGAAAAACTAGCAGAAATATATCTGGAGATGCCAAATATTCCAGACGAAGATTGTCCAATTGGAGAAAATGAAGAAGATAATAAACTAGTAAGAACACATTTAGAACCAAAAGTTTTTGATTTTGAAATAAAAGATCATATTGATCTTGCTGAAATAAATGAAAATGGACTTGATTTTGAAAAAGGTGTAAAGCTTGCTAGAAGTAGATTTACAGTAATGAAAGGTGGTATTGCTAAATTGCATCGTGCTCTTGCTCAATTTATGTTAGATTTACACACAGAAGAACATGGTTATCTTGAAGTAAATGTTCCAGTGATAACCAATAAACAAACATTAACAGGGACAGGTCAGTTACCAAAATTTAAAGAAGATTTGTTTAAAATTGAAAATGAAGAATTAGCCTTAATCCCAACAGCAGAAGTTCCTTTGACTAATCTAGTGGCAAATGAACTTTTAACTGAAAAAGATCTTCCGATAAAATTAACAGCACATAGTTTATGTTTCAGAAGTGAAGCAGGAAGTGCAGGTAGGGATGTTAGAGGTATTTTACGTCAACATCAATTTGAAAAAGTAGAGCTTGTTCAGATAGTAAAGCCAGAGGAAAGTGCTGTTGCATTACAAGAAATCCTGAAAAATGCTTGTAAAGTGTTAGATCTACTGGAATTGCCTTACAAAGTTGTTGAATTATGTAATGGAGATCTTGGTTTTGGTGCAAAAAAAACATTTGATATTGAGGTTTGGGTTCCAAGTCAAAATACATATAGAGAAATTAGTAGCTGCAGCAATATGGGTGATTTTCAAGCAAGAAGAATGAAAGCTAGATACAAAGACGAAAATGGTAAAAAACATTTAGTTCATACACTAAATGGAAGTGGTTTGGCAGTAGGGAGAACTTTGCTTGCAATTCTTGAAAACAATCAAAATGAAGAAGGAAAAATTAAAGTTCCAGAAGTTTTAAAACCTTATCTAAACAATAAAGATTACATATAAATAGTAAACAATAATAAAGCTGAAAAATAAATAAGGATATAAGAAAACAAATTTAGAGATAAATTTGTTTTCTTTTTTTCTCTATTGTTTAATATTCTTTTTCTTGTGCTTAATAATATGTTATCATGTATTTTTCTATAGTCTGAAGTTTTAGTCATAATGGTTCTCCTATTTTTTATTTTATAATAAGAGATCAGAATGTTAATATTCCTTTCATAAAAAAGCCTAAAGTAAATGTGCCGTTCTTAAGAAAGGCACTTGAAATAATGAAAATTAAGGCTTAATTAATAATTCAAAACTAGCTAACATAAAGCAATTCTATCTGCTCAAATTGTTCTTCTGTAATATATCCAAAATTATCACAGACACTAATGCATTCCTTAACAAAAGATCTTTCATTTGTAATAGAAGAAACATTAATGCGGTGCAACATTCTATTTATGGTTTCTTTATCAAATTTGTTAAATAAAAAATCAAATGTAGTATATCTGCTATTTATTTGATTCTTTGCAATTGAGTCTTTTGCACTGATAATAACAGAGTCGTAATTAATATTATATTCTTTTAAAATATCTTTTGGTATAGAATTGAAAATATCTCTGTTTTTAACTCTAAATTCAAATATTTTATTAAATCCCTTGTGTTTTAAAAGCATGTTTATGTCAAAAACATTCAATTTTTTTGCAGTAATATTTTTTATAGTTAAAAAACAGGAATCCTTTTCAAAACTTTCTTCGTTTTTTAATTTATCCAAAATTTCAACATGTTTGGAATTTAAAATATTGTTAGATAAAGGTGCAACAGATAAAGTAAATACAGGTTCTTTCTTTGCAAAATCAACAATAAAAGTTTCAAATTTATTTATTATATCTTCTGAAATAAAATCTTTATTTTTATCATTAATAAATTCATAAAAATTTGAAACAATAGAAACAAATAGCTTTTGTTTCTTTTCATTTAAATCTTCAAAAGTTAAAACTTTTAAACTATTAAAAATAGATTCTAAGTATAATGAACTAATATCTTTTAGAATCTCTCTATTTAATTCATTGTCAAAATAAGAAATCAAAGAAGATAATGATTGATTATAAGTATCTTCTTTTATAGTTAATTTATAATCATTGGAAAACAAAGTTTTTTCTTTATTCATTTTAGATAAAAAATGTTTAAGAAAATCAAGATATGAAGAATGTGCTTCTAAACCTAATTTATTGTAATGTTCTTTTACTAAAAAATTCACTTTTGCTGATTGGTAAACATAATCGATAAACTCCACGTCAAGTTTTTTATAGACTTTATAAAACTCAACCATACCAAAATCTTTTGATTTTTGATGACAAACACTGTTTTTGATAAATCTTTTACTGTCTTCTAATGTATTTGTAATCTTTGTCAAAGCGTCATACCTCTTATTGTTAATTTGGAAATATATTTTATACAATATTAGATTCGAAATCAAGCATAAAAAAACATTTTTTTATGTTGTATAAAAAATAACTTAATGATATAATGCCTGACATAATTTAAGAGAAGAGGAATAGTTATGAAAGAACTAACAAAAACTGAATCACAATTTGGTTTACAAGTTGTTGGCTGGCTTGGTGGCGAATCATTTTTGAAATCAAACCTTTCTGTTAATAATGTATTAGTAGGAAAAGAAAAAGAAACTGATAAATTAAAAGTAGAAATTCGTTGGAGTAGACGTTTAAATGGTGGAGTTAATGGAATGGTTCTTATTCAGAAAGAAAACAATGAATATGATATGCTGTTAACAAATTTTGGTCGCCATGATAAAGATAAAAAATCTAAACCAAAATCAAAAGTTGTTAAACGTTATACAAAAGTAATTCAAAGACAAGTTCCTTCTCTTTTCGAAGAAGCAACTGGATTCAATATTGACGCACTAAAATCTTAATTAAAAGAAGCTACGTTACCCGTAGCTTTTTTTAGTTGCAAAAGAAACTGCTTCTTTAAAATGTTTAACATGCGCAAAATGCTGTTCTATACTTTTACTCTTTAATATTTTATAGCCACTTTTATTCATTCTAAGATCTTTGTTGCGACTAAGACTAGCACTTTCTTTTATTTGAAAGGTTTTATATAGATTAATATCAGAATCGATATTGTTAAAATCAACACATTGGTAAGCAATATTTTTTGCATTTTTACTAATGGTTCCGTCAGGGAGAATCTTAACAATAGGTGAAATTATTTTAAGATTAATTAATTCCCTCTTTGATAATTTAAGAAAACTATTTATGTAAAGATCTCTCTCAAATTGAAGAGGTTCTCTTGTGGTCATAACAAATTTACCTTCATTATTAGAAAATAAAGTAATTATTTTTCCGTATTCATCTAAAAAACTTTTTGATATAAAATCTTTTTTCTTACTTGTTCTTTCTTTTATAAAACTATCTTCATATTTTAATAATAAATTTTCATATTCTAATTTACTTATGTTTTCAACACTAAGGTTGAAATCACTAAAATAAGAAACCTGATGTCTATCTGCTAAATCTTCTAATTCTTTAACTGGTATCTTTAAAATATCGTTTAATAGATAAAAAATAGAAGAAACAAAAACCTCACCATGAGAATCTAGATAAGAATATCCTAAATAGTAACTAGAAAAAGCATGCGCCAATTCATGAATGATAGTTTCCAAATCATCTTTATCTATTGCGATATTTGAAAAACTTAATCTTTGATTGTCTATATTGACTTGACTAATTGTTTCATTTTTATTTGACAATACTAAAATATTTGTAAAGCCATATCTCTTAAAATAATCGTTTGCTTTATCCAGATATTTTTTATTTTCATCTTTATTTTTAATATATTTTTTTATATATTTTTGGATGTATATTTCAAGGCAAGAATCTAATTGATACATGGTATCTTGTTGTTTGTCATTTTTCGGTATAACATCCTTTTTTTTAACACTTGTAGAATAACTTTTCAAAACGATTTCCTTAAATATAAGATAAAAAAATAATAAAAAAAATGATAATAATTCATTAAAATAAAAAAATCAAACATTTTTTAAGCTTTGAAAAAATAGAAAAAAGACTTATAATAAAGAAAACAGGATGTGAGGTGAGATATTATGGCTGTAAACAAATTAGATCATATTTATAGTTTAGCCTATGATAACCAAATAATACATTACTTAGATGATGTTCTGTTTCAAGACGATAATGAAGATTTGGGCTTAAGTTTTGAAACTCCTCGTATTTCGGAACTATCGAAATACATAGAAGAATTTACAGAATTATATTTAAATGAAAATCATTTCTATGATTCAGGACGTATTCGTTTTAAGTGTGGTAAAATAAGTTATGATTGTGGGCAAGTTCCAAAAATAAAAAATGATATTGATTCAACAGTTTATTTAATGGAAGAAAAAATAAAAAGATTTTCAATTAAAGGGGAACCAAAAATAGAAGTTGAATATATTTTGGAAATAGACATATCTAAAACCAGTATTCAAATAGAAAAAGATATTGAAACGTTGACAATAAATAACGATTTCTTTAATTTTTTTGAATTAGTCTCAGTAAATATGAATGTTAAAACTTATAATCAATTTTGTGTTGTTATTAATAGTGCGAGAATAGATACTCTATTAGAAATGAAATGGTCATTCATGGTTTTAGAATATTGTCATTTAAGAAAGTATGCATTTTTATCAATAGAAGGTGCGAAAAAAACGATAGAAATCATATATGCTTAAAAAGAAATAAAAAGACAGTAAAACAATGTCTTTTTTTATTGCAATAAAGAAAGAACTTTGTTATGATAGTCTGAAATAAATCACAAATAAAGGCTATTTAAAATGGATAAGAAAAAATCGTCCTTATTTCACTTTGAAACAGGATACAAACTACGATATTAAAATTTAATAAATAAAAAATTAAATAAAAAATTAAATAAAAATTAAATAAAATATCGGAGTATAAAATGAAAAACGAAAAAACAATTATAGAAGAATTAAAGGAACGCCATGTATTTGTTGATATGACTGGTGATAATGGTCTTGAAGAATTACTTACAAAAGAAGAAAAATTGGTTGTATACTGCGGTTTCGACCCAACGGCTGATTCTCTTCACGTAGGTAGCTTATTACCATTGGTGAATATGAAACGCTTTATTGAGCACGGTCATAAAGTAATAGCACTTGTCGGTGGTGCAACTGGCTTAATTGGAGATCCTTCATTTAAAGATTCGGAGCGTGGTTTAAATTCTGTTGAGAAAGTAGAAGAGTTTAAAGCAGGGATAAAAAAACAAATTGTTTCCATTTTAGGTGAAGAAGTTCTAGTTGTAGATAACTTAGAATGGACTCAAAATATGGATGTAATTACATTCTTAAGAGATATTGGCAAACATTTTACTGTAAATAAAATGATAGCAAAAGAATCAGTAAAACAAAGAATTGGTAGAGAAGGTTCGGGTTTATCTTTTACAGAATTTAGTTACCAGTTATTGCAAGGAATGGATTTTTTAAAATTAAAAGAAAAGTTCGGTTGTAACCTTCAAATTGGTGGTTCTGATCAAATGGGGAATATAACCGCAGGAACTGGCTTGATTCATAGAGTTATGGGTCATGAAGAAGCTGCGTTTGGTTTAACAACCAAATTGTTAACCAAATCTGACGGAACAAAATTTGGTAAATCAGAAAGTGGAACGGTCTGGTTAGATCAAAAGAAAACTTCACCATTTGATTTTTTTCAATTTTGGTTAAAAACAACAGATGAAGATGTTTACAACTTTTTAAACTTTTTTTCAAAGATGACACCTAAAGAAATAGAAAAATTAAAAGAAGAAGATAAAAATCGTCGTCCAGAAGCTCAGAGTATTCTTGCTAAAGAAATGACATTAATGGTTCACGGAGAAGAAGGTTTACAAGAAGCCTTGTTAGTAACAAATGCAATGGTTTCTGGTGACTTTTCAGGCTTAGAGTCAGTCGTATTAGAAAATGTTGTAGCAGGTCTAGATACTGTAACATTAGAAAAAGGTATTGAATTGCCAATTGCTCTTGTTGAATCTGGGTTAGCAACATCGAGAAAGAAAGCAAGAGAATTTATTAATAAAAATGCGATATCAATAAACGGAGAAAAAATATCTAATCAGGATTTGAAATTGACATTTGAACATTGTGTTCATAATAAATTTATTTTCTTGAAAAGAGGAAAAAGAAATATGGCGACAATAATTTTGTCAAAATAAATAAACACAAACTAAAGGTAGTGGCTTCTTATTGAAGTCGTGTTAAGATAAAAAAGGAAGCTAGGCTTCCTTTTTTATTTTATTTTTATATTATATTATTCCCAATCACTGTCAGTATTTTCAATATCGGTTTTACTGTCACGACCACCACCTTCACCAAAAAGTGTTTCTTGCATAGTGTTAGAAGTTGCTCCTAGACCGAATAATAGTGCTCCACCAGCTAAAAAGATAAGCGGTTTACTAAGCGGTACTTGGTTAGGGTTTTCACCGTGTTTCTTAAGTTGTAAAGCACCAGCACCCATAACACCTAAACCAACCAATGAAGTTCCAACAACCACAACACTTTTAAGTGCAGATAATGTGCCTGTCCAGCCATCGGCTAGTTCACTAACACCTGCTGCATTAGCAGCTCCAAATCCTATTGCAACAGCAAGGACTGTCAAACTTTTTTTAAAATTGCTCATTTCGTATTTCCTTATAAAAATTAAATTCCATGTAATTTAAGCTTTCCGCCTATAAATTATTATAATGTTTTTTTAAAGCTTGGCAAACATTTTAAAAATATTTCTATATTTTATATAAGTATTTCTTTTATTCTTAATATTTTTTTATTTATGTAAAATAAAAAAGGAAGCCTAGCTCCCTTTTTTATTATTTATTAAGATTAACTCCAATCGTCGTCAGCACCTTCGATATCACCTTGTCCATCACGACCATTACCACCAAATAAAGTATCTTGCATTGTGTTAGAAGTTGCACCTAAGCCAAATAGTAAAGCACCACCAGCTAAAAAGATAAGTGGTTTACTAAGCGGCACTTGGTTAGGGTTTTCACCGTGTTTCTTAAGTTGTAAAGCACCAGCACCCATAACACCTAAACCAACCAATGAAGTTCCAACAACGACAACACCTTTAAGTGCAGATAATGTATCTGTCCAACCCGTAGCTAATGTTTGAACACTTTCAGCATTTGCAACACTAAAACCAATTGCAAAAACAGATAATGTTAATATTTTCTTTAAATTGCTCATTTCGTATTTCCTTATAAAAATTAAATTCCATGTAATTTAAGCTTTCCGCCTATAAATTATTATAATGCTTTTTTTTTGATTGGCAAATAATTTTAAGAATAATGCCATTAATATTTTTTTATTTAGATAATGGAAGAATAAAAATAAAAAAAATACTTGAAATATTTTTTTTTACATTTTAAATAAAAAACTTGATTTTAGCCAAACGACAATATATAATAAAAAACATATTTAAAAACAAGAGAATAAAAAATGAAATGGTTAAAGAAAAAAATAGAATCAAATGAAAAAGTGAATTTGGAAATGGTCATTGAAAAAAATGGTCAAGATTTTCCTTTACTTTTAGATTTTAAAAACACAGAGCAAGATCCTGAATGGCATGCAGAAGGTGACGTTCACATTCATACAAATATGGTAATAGAAGAAATGTATAAAATCTTTGAAGAAAACCAATTCTCTAATAAAGATAAATATATCCTTTTAATGTCTGCTATTTTTCATGATATTGCAAAACCAATAACAACCCGTAGAAAAGAAATAATGGGAGTAGAAAGAGTGACTGCTTCAAATCATGAGTATGAAGGATTATCTTATTTATATTATCGCTTTTTAGAACTTGATATAACAAAAGAAGATATGGATCATATTTTAGAATTAGTTGGTTTTCATCAATATCCTAAAAAACTAGTAATCTTTGAAGAAGGAAATCCAGAATATGCATTCAAACTTTTAACAGAAAACACTTCTGGTAAGTACTTTTATTTCTTAGAGTTAGCAGATATGCGTGGCAGAGAAACAATTGATTATGAAGAACAAATTGAATATATGGAGTTATTCAAGGAATATTGTTTAGAATTTAATTGTTTTGAAACAAATAGTAATATTGATAATGAAATAAGAAATACAATACTTGAAGTTTATCCAGAAGAAACAGAAAATTCTTTATCTTATCTAGTCGGTAAAACAAAGAAACGTTGGTCGGAAGGAAATAAAGTAGATCCACATGTTATTTATAACAAATATTATGAACATAAAGACAAATATTCAAATTTTTATGTTCTATGTGGGTTGTCTGGTTCTGGAAAAAGTACTGTTGTAAAAAAATTGACTTCTAAAAATGACGATATAAAAATTGTAGAATTAGATCAACTCAGACTTAAACATAAAGAAAAAAGAAATAACAGAAGAGAAATTGACGGTAAAGTAAGACAAGAATCAAAAGAGCTAATAAAACAATATATTCGAGAAGGATATGACGTTATTTTTGACGCTTGTAATTTACGTAAAGATTTTAGGAAAATAGTTTGCGATCTGGCAGAAGAATATTATGCAAAAACAATTCTTATTCTTATGGATACGCCTTTGTCACAATGTATAAAAAATGATAGAGATAGAACAGTAAGAACTGTTGGGGAACAAATTATTTACAATCAAAGAAAATCATTTCAATATCCTGTTAATTCGGAGTTTAATGAAGTAAGAAGAAAACCCTCTTGAAGAGGGTTTTTTTAATAATATTTTATGTTTTTATCATTTAATTTTTCACCGAAAAATAAAGATTCAATTTGTTGTGATAAAAATTTTTTCCTTATTTCTTTATATTCAAAAATAGTATTATCAACTTCAATTTTTCTTTCATAAAGCAATCCTTTTAATCTCATTAATTCAATAGTAATACTTATAGAAGCTTTTTCTTGGAAGCTAACATTTTTTCTTAACAATTTTATCTTCAAAAATAAATCAGTGCCTTTAAACTCAGACTTTTCGCTTAATTCTTTTGCTATAAATGTAGAAATCCATTCTTTGTGTGCATGTTTAATTTCACCTTCTTTTAATATGTTTTCTATAGCAATATCAAAGTTTTCTTTAAAATTTTCAGTTGTAGATACATTTGTTAGTTTTTCTCTTATATCTTTTATTTCATTCCAGCGATATCCAACAAAAGAAGAAAAAAGAGAAAGCATAAAAACAATAAGCATAATAATTATATTTTTTTGCATAAATTGATTTTAACCTCTTATTTTTATTCATATTTAACATTTTATCATAAAAAAACGATAAAGAAAGAAATAAAGTTGGCAAACAAAAAATAATTGACTATAAGATAAAAAAAATATAAAGTACATTGAAAAAACTGGAGATAAAAATGAAAGAAATAATATTAACCATTTTATTTTTAACCTCAATCTCTTTTGGTGCAAATGCAAAAGAAATCTGGTTAAATGATTTAGATTGTTCTAGTTACGGCAACAAATCAGAATGCATAGAATTAGGAAGCATATTGAACGAAACTGAATTATCTAGCTTTGAACAAATGACATTTGATAATCAATTAAAAAAAATAACACATTTAATGCACAAAGATAAAATTAAAATTGCAGAAAAACGATATGATTATTTTTTAAATCTTTTAAGAGAATCAGTTCCAAATAAAACAATGAAAAAAATAGAAGAGAAAAAAGAAACAATTTGGAATATTTTATTGAATTATTCTAAAAGTACTGAATATACGCCTAATCCTAAATATAAGGTATAATTAAATTGAGTGTGTTAAAAATAACAAAATCTTACACAAAAAGTAAAAATAAACAAGGTATGACAAAAATCCATTCATATCTTGCAATTTTTGGAATAATGGTAGGAATAATAGCATTAATTGTAGTGTCTTCTGCAATGAGTGGTTTTTCAAAAGATTTATATAATAAATTAAAAATAGATTCAGACGCAGAAATTTATTTACTAGAAAATAGCGATTTAAAAGAAAAAATAGAAAGAAAAGAAAATATAAAAGAAATAAAAGAATCTTTCTATTTACCTGATTACGTAGTAACTGTCGGAGATAAAAACATAGTTAATCTATTTGTAAAAGAAAACAAAAAATACTCAGATTTAGATGTTATATATTTATCTTCAACATTAAAGAATAAAATAAAAAACAAATTTATAACTTTAGAATTGAAACAAGGTACTTTGGTTGAAGATCAACTGATTTTAAAGGTTAAATACATTGACGAAATTAAAGACTTTAGAAGGGTTTATATATCAAAAGAAACTTTATTGACTCAATCTTTTATAGATTTGCATTCCAGTTTAAAAAAAGTATATGACGTATATTTTGAAGACTTTATGAATTCCCAAGATTTAATAAAAGAATTTAAAACAGAAAAAAATGTTTATATGGTTTACTCTTGGACAGAAAAGAAAGCTGATTTTTTTAGTGCTTTACAAATAGAACAGACTGTAATAAAAATTGTTTTATTTTTTATTATTTTAGTATCTTGTGTGAATATAATATCAACATTAACATTAATAATAACAGAAAAGAAGCAAGATATTTATGTTTTAAAAACGATAGGTTATTCAAACAAGGAAATATTATCAATATTTTTACTTGTAGGTTGTTGGTTAGGCTTCTTGGGGCTTATTTTAGGAACAATACTAGGAATCACAATAACATTAAACTTAACAGAAATATTATATGTTTTGGAAAACATATTAGGAATTACATTTATACCAAAAGCAATTACTAAATTTCCTTATGTTTTAGATATAAAAGAAATAATTAGTATAAATATATTTACAAGTTTAATAATATTAATATCAAGTATATTGCCAGCATTAAAGACATTAAAAATGACACCAGCAGAAGGTTTAAAAGATGAATAAATTAACAGTAAAAAACTTATCAAAAATATTTCAATCTGGTGAAGAGCAAATTGAAGTTTTTAATATAAAGAAATTTAGTGTATCTGAGTCAGAAACAGTTGCTATAAAAGGAGCTTCTGGAAGTGGTAAAAGTACATTTATTCAAATTATGGCAGGTTTAGATTTTCCTACAAATGGTAACGTATTTTTATCAGGTTCGATATCAAAAGAAATATCAGGAACTGAAATATCTGATATTCACTCATTAAAAGAAAAACAATCAAATAAATTAAGAAAAAATAATTTCGGTTTTATTTATCAAAAAAATTTCTTACTAAAAGATTTATCTGTTTTAGATAATTTATTGATTGTTAATAATGATAAAGAACAAGCATTGTCATTACTTGAAGAAGTAGGGTTAAAAGATAAAGCAAATAGGTATCATAATCAATTGTCTGGTGGAGAAAAACAAAGGGTTTCAATTTGTAGGGCATTAATGAATAATCCAAGTTTTGTATTTGCAGATGAACCAACAGGAGCATTGGATTATCATACAAAAGAAAAAATATGGGATTTATTTAAAAAAATGCAAGAAAAATATAATTTTGGATTAATAATGGTAACTCATGATGATGATATGGCAAAAAAATGTGAAAATAATTATATATTCAAAGAAGGTGATATCAAAAAATTAAAAAAGAAGGAATAAAAGAACAAATGAAAAAAGATCCTCTCGGATCTTTTTTCGTACTTGTTTAGAATTTTAAATTAATATCTGTCCATACTAATTCTCATAAAGAAGTCTAAACTCTCCTTACAAAATAACACTGCTGACAGTCAATGTTATTACTTAAGTAGTTAATCACAAAAATATCAGCAATCAAATATTTAATTTAAAAAAGTTAAAAATAACAATTCTTTGCCACTCTCAGTTATTCTTATTTTCTCGTTAAAAACAGTATTTTTATGTTTATCTAAGTATTCAATGATTTCTGATCGTTTTCCATTGCATTCAATATAAAAATACAATGAATAATAATCTTCTTTATTGAGCAAGTCTAATATATTTTTGTAGCTTCTCTTTAATTGTAATAAATCAAAATCTTTCGACATTTTAAAATTACTTTTTTCTATAAGTTCTCTTCTTGGATTATGTATAGTAATTCTTTTTTCAATAAGCATATTGAAAATATCAATGACTTTTTTACTTTTATAATTTTCTTCAATAAAAATTTCAAAATTATCAAAACAATGATTGTTTAAGTCTTCGATAAAAAAGCTTTCTAACAAATAATCATTGTTACCAATCTGAGTTAAATTGGATAAATCTAAAAAATTATTAAAACCATTTAATTGAAATGTTTTATTTATATCATAAATATTTTTCAATTTTTCTTTTGTTAGCGTTATTTCTTCAAAAATTATCGCTCTGGATATTAATGTCATATAATTTGAAAACAAGCCTTGTTTGTGTTTGATTTTATCTAAATCAAAATTTACTAAATAATCTTGAAGATTAAATGCTTTAATTATTTTTTCAATATTATTTTTCAAGACATAGGAATCATTTGCAAAGCCATTGAACATCTTTTCAAGCAGTTGAATAAAAAAACAATCGAATTCTCTTTGAGAATCTATTTTAGTATCCTTATTGTTTATAATATTAACAATAAAACGAATAAAACGGTAGTTTGTTTTTTTATCAATATTTAAAACTTGAATATTAATTTTATTAAGTTCTTTCAATTCAGAAACATGAAGTTCTTTGAAAAAAGAACTATCTTCATTACACAATATATTAAATATTTTTTGACCTGGATTTCGTGAATAAGTATATTTATATATATCTTTCGGAGATTTAATTCTTTTTAGTTTTTTAAAATGATCAATAATTTTTTCATGATTATAATATTCTTTATTAATCAAGTACTCTATGTAAAAATTAAGATTAATTTTGTCTAATAAATCTAAGTCAATGAGTTTGTATATATTTTCTTCTGATTCTGAATTTACGAAAACTTCTATAAATTTTAGTTTATCTCTTTCTGAAACTCGATTATTATTTATATTTTTTGCAACAATTTCAAACATATAAAAAATCCTTTAAATGAAAGAATAATTTTATCAAAAAATAATTAATTAATCAACTTTTTGTTTCTTTTTGTAATCTTTTTTGTTATTATGCAGCTAACTGGAGAATTAATTTTGAATGCTTTAAAAATATTAAAAGAAAATTTTGGCTATAATCAATTTAGAAAAGGTCAAGAAGAAATTATAAATGCAATAGCAGAAGGCAAAAGTGTTTCTGTTATTATCCCTACGGGTGGAGGTAAATCTATTTGCTATCAAGTTCCTTCTTTAATGAGGGAAGGTGTCGGTGTCATTGTAAGTCCACTAATAGCATTAATGGAAGATCAAGTGAGAGCATTAAAACAAAATGGAATAAATGCAGTTTATATAAATTCGACATTGGCAAACACAGAGAAAAGACAAATAATAAATGATATAGAAAATGGAAAAGTGGATATGTTATATGTATCTCCTGAGTTAATGTTTTCTGAACGATTCTATCGTTGGCTTCAAAAAACAAAAATATCTTTATTTGCAATAGATGAATCTCATTGCTTATCTCAATGGGGTCATAACTTTAGATCAGATTACATTCAATTAGAAAAACTGAAAACAGATTTTCCAAACATTCCAAGAGTAGCTTTGACAGCAACAGCAAATGAAATGAGCAGAGAAGAAATAAGAACAATCTTAGGAATAGATAAAGATTTAGAGTTTATATCTGGTTTTGATAGACCAAATATTTCTTACAATATACAAGAAAAAGACATAGAGCGAGAAAAAGAACAATTGTTGTCTTATATTAATAGAAATCATAAAAATGAGACGGGAATTTGTTATTGTATATCAAAGAAAAGAACAGAAGAAATTGCTTCTTATTTAAGAGATAATAATAAGAATGCAGTTCATTATCATGCAGGAATGTCTCATAAAGAAAGAAAATTAATATTAGAAAGGTTTACAAATGAACAAGACATTATTGTCGTGGCAACAATCGCTTTTGGTATGGGAATAGATAAACCAAACGTAAGATTTGTTTGTCATATGGATTTACCAACAAGTATAGAAGCATATTACCAAGAAACAGGAAGAGCAGGTAGAGATGGGGAACCATCGGTAGCTTGGATGTTATATGGTATTGAAGATGTAATGAAAAGAGAATACTTGATAGAAGAATCTGGTGTTGAAGGAATGTATAAAAATATAGAAAAAAACAATCTTAATACAATGTTTACATTATGTGAAATAAACAAATGTCGTCGTCAAGTGATATTAAATTACTTTGGACAATCTGCTGATGATCATTGTGGTAACTGTGATAATTGTTTATATCCAAAACCGATAGGAGATGCGACAATACAAGTTCAAAAGGCTTTATCTACTGTAGCAAGAACAAAACAAAAATTTGGAGTTAATCACCTTATTGACATTCTTCTTGGAAACAAAACAGTAAAAGTTAAAAAACATAATCATCATGAATTAAGTGTTTTTGGAATAGGGCAAGATTTAAAAAGAGAAAATTGGAAAGTTTTGTTTAGACAGTTAATTGTTCTAGGTTATTTAGAAATAGAACCACACTACAATTGCTTTTGGCTAACACCACGTTCTTTGAATGTTTTGAAAAAAGGTGAGAAAATATTTTTAAGTAAATCAGTGACAGAACAAAAAGTATTCTTTGGCAGACATACAAAAGATATAAAGAGTTTATTGACTTATGAAGATAAGAGATTAATGGCAATTTTAAAGAAAAAAAGAATGGAGCTTGCAAAGAAACAAAGAGTTCCTGCTTATTTGGTTTTCAATGACGCAACTTTAACAGAAATTGTAATGAAAAAACCCAAAACAATATCTCAATTTCAAAATATAGATGGGATAGGATATCAAAAATCATTATCTTTCGGAGAAATCATAATAGAAGAAATTAAAAAGAGCCTTTAAAGGCTCTTTTTTTTGTTTGTATTAAAATTGCTCTCTTCTTAAAAAAAGTTTCGTTTTTTTAATGTCACATTCATTAAATGCCCCTGTATTAGATAAAATATCTGTTGCAGATTTCATATCAATACGTCCATAATGATTTTTTAAACTTTCATATATTTTATTATTAGTATCTAAATAGTTAAGCTCTAACAATTCTAATGCAGGATGTTCTTTAATATAATAATAAAATAAATGATTGAAGCAGAGTTCATTTTCAATGTTTAATTGATCAGAAGTCTTATTTTTTACATTGAAATCATTAACTAATGAAAACACATCTTCAAGTATGAGGGAACTCTTTTTTAAACCAGATAAAACAGAAAAACAAGAAGATAAATGATATGGAATAATTAAAATATTTTTTCTATTTACCAAATAAGGATTAGTGTTTTCAATCAGTGTTAGAAAATCTATATCTTTAAGCTTATGTTTATTCTTTAAAATATAGTTAATTTTATTTTTGTGTTTTTTAAACCTTAATAAAGGTAGTTTTTTATTTAAAGGTTTAAGATCTACAATTAAGCAATCTTGTTTGAAATAAGAACGTGGATAAAAATCTTTTAATTTATTGTAAATATATTCTTTATCTTTTTTATAAGAAATATGGGGTAAATTTAAGTTTGACAAGAAAAGTTTAAAATCTTCTTCTTTATGATATAAACCTGAATATAAAAGTTGAATGTTATCATTATGTTTGTAAAAAGAAAATATTTTTCGAAGTCTATCATTATAAAATCTTCCAGAAGAATTGAAAAAGAATTTTTCCAAAAGAAAGTATTCCATTTTACTTTGATCTTTTTTTGTGTATTTGATAAATAAATCATCAAAAGAAAATGGAGTCAAATTATTCCTTGTGTAATCAATTAAATTTTCAATGTTCTCTACTTCTGAAATAGATTTTACATTCTTAATGTATTTATTAAAATTATCTTCTAAAGATAAAATAGAAAAATAATCATATTTTTTTATTTCTGTATTTAAATTATCATTTTTAAACCTATTTCTATCGAAGTAAAAAAACTTTTTTGAATTTAGAACAAAATCATGATCTTCTTTGTTGTTTTCAATGTGTTTAATGTTTTCTTTTTTATAATTTACAAATAAAGTATTTATATAATCTTCTGAAAGATTAGGGACATGGAATAATTTTTTAAATTGGTCAATTGATATGTCACAAAAAAAAGAACCATAAGAACGCTGTATATATGAGTGTCCAACATTTTCAGAATCATGAGATTTTCTATGAATAGAGAATCCATTATATTTACCAAAATATTCTGGATTGTCTATTTTCTTATAAAAATACATTTGAAGAAAAAAAACAAAAGTAGAAATAGAATAATTTGTATTCATTCTTTCTTTTAAATAATCATATATGTTAATATTGGTATAATATTTAAAAGCACTATAAAAAAACATATCGATATCATAGTCTTCAATAAAAGACTTATAACCTTTATATGGATATTTAATTAGTTCTTCTGGGCTTAAATCATTGGTTATTAATACGTCTACCCCTTCCTTATTTTTTTCAATTCTGGGGTTTAAGATATTATAAATAAAATCTTTTGCATATGTAGAAACTAAGGCAAGCAATTCTTTTTCCTCTTTTAAAATAATAATGTTATTATAACAAAAAACGAACATAAAAACAATTAAAAAATCGTCTTGTAAAATCACTGATTTTTATGTATAATGCGAAAAAAGTGGAGAATTAAATGAAAACATTTAAAGAAGAAAAAGTAATGGTCGTTGACGAAGTGTTTTGTGATAACTGCGGTGACGAGATTCTAGGTATTTCAGAATGTCTATCGATAGATCATCAATTTGGCTATTTCTCAAAAGGACTAGATGGAACAAAAATAAAATTAGAAATTTGTGAAAAATGTATTCCAGAATTGCTAGGCTCTATACTATTTGAAAAAGGAAAGAGACAAGCGGATGAATAACATTCAGTTATTTGACAAAATAATGTCAAACAAAGACCTCTATATAGAAAAAGATTCTGTGCTGAAAGATCAGAAGAAATTAAATTCAACATCTACAACCTTAATCTACTCAAAGAAAGGTTGGCTTGAATTATTTTTCAACGACACTGTTTTAACAATTGAAAGGTTAGGAACAAGAAATGAAAAGCTTGCATTAAAAACAATTGTTCCCAAAACATTGATAACAAAAAAAGATTTTCATAGATTTAAAAAGAAAAATAAAAAAGCAATATTTAAATCAAGAAAAAAAGCAATTTATGAAGGAAAATTTGAAAAAAGACTTTTAAAGAAAAGAATAAAAGATTCAGGTTTGAGTTTGTCAAGAAAAACAGAAAAACATATTTTAAAAAATTCTTTTTGTTTTTCAGAAAGCCTTTTAAGATCAAAAAAATATTTCATATATTTAGAGAACAAAAACAACATTCAAGATTTTATGACAGTGTCAACATTTAAAATAAATAGAGAATCACTAGAAAAAAACATGTTGTCTTTGAGTAAAAAAGATGAACTTACAACAGCAGAGAATAAACAAATAGATATGATATTAGAAGAGAGAAATTAATGAAAAAAGAATTACATTCTGAGTTTCCTAAAATTGATTCAAAATTAGAAAAAAAAGAATTAAAAATAGAAAGTTCTATTAAAAAAAAGAAAGAACTGCCAAACATAGAGAACAAACAAAAGATTAAAATAGTTTCAAGAGAAAGGAGATCATTTAATGGCTTCGAATAATGTAAATATATTAAAAGTAAAATCTTCTGATACACAAGAAAAGTATGAAATTAGAGATAAGAATAATGAATTATATTTTGTGGTAGATTGTATAGGTTTTCAAAAGCAATCTTTTTATAGAAAAGAAGAATTAGAATTCTCACCTGAAAAAATAAAAATAACAAAAATAGAAACAGGACAATCACTTAATTTAAATAACGAAGGTGTGTCTTATGATTTAGAAGATATTTTTTATCATCTGGATATAGAAAACAATTATTACAACATGTCTGGGAAAGACGTTAAAAATTTTATTGATATATGGGGTTTTGAAGATTCTTCTTATTTAGATATAAAAAGAACAAATCATGATTGTGATTGTTGTGGTTTTTATGAAAATCATTCTTTTGCAATTAAAAACAAAAAGGCAGTTTTTTCATTTGAAGACGATGGTCATTTTGGTGGTGGATATCTACCTTCTCCTTATGATTTATTTAACTTTATAATGAATGGTCAATGTCAAACAGAATACAAAGAAGAGGATTAAATATATGTATAATGCTTATGTAGTAGAAATTAAAGAAATAGAACCACATTGGGGAGATAGACCTGATGGTTTTATTATAGCAAAATCTAAGGAAGATTTAGAATCTTTTGTAAAAAGAGCTGATTGTTTTAAATGGAGTAATACAAATGACTATTGTGTAGAAAACAGTGATAGAGTTCAATGTGAAGTATCACAAGATACATTAAATGAAATCGAATCTTCTAATGAAAAAATTCTTTGGATTCATAATAAAGATTTTAAAACTAGGATTCTGAAACATAAATAATTTTATTTTTAAATTGTATATGATAAGATGAAAAAAAAGATCTTAAAAAATGAATAGAGAATTTAAAGACTTTCAAGTCCCTGAATGTAAGAAAATACTTAATAGTATAATAAAAAACCATAAAAATAAAAAGAAAACTATGGTTTTTTTGGAAAATCTTAGAAAAGTAGAAGAAGCTGAGATACAAGAGGTTTTATCAAAAGCTGAGAGCTATTACTTTTATATAAAACAATATTTTACATACAGTGACGAAGAAAAATTAAAATATGCGGCATTAAAAATAAAAGAGTTTAAGAAGCTATCTAAGACTCTTCCCTGTTGTAACCAAGTTTTTGATTCTGATAACGTAGGTAATATTTTACGTCATACATTAAGTTTAGAACATTTGATGGCAAAAGATAAAGTTCCGATAAAACTACAGAAAGATATAGAGTTAATTTTTGATTATTTTAAAGCAACTAAAAATATAAACATAGAAGAATTAAGTTTATTGCATAAATTGTTAAATGAGAACAAAGAATTCTTTAAATTAGTAATTAAAGAAAAAACAAAATAGACTCTCGGAGTCTATTTTTTATCCTTTTTTAAAGTTACCCCATAAGAATTCTTTAACTTCTTTTGGTATATTTTTATCTACTTCTTCAATTTTTTGTGTTTTGTATAGTCCAGTACATAATATTCCTAAAATAACCCAAACCATAAAACTTTTTCTTAATATAAATAAAATTTTTTCTACTGTTTTTTCCATGATACAAATCCTTTTGTCGTTATTTATATTTTATATTTAAGCAAAAATATGTCAATAAATACTTTAAAAAATAGTAATATAGTGCTACAATACACTACGTTTTAAGAGGTGTATTGAATGTTTTTAGAGAGTATAAAAAGATTAGAATCTAGATTTAATTTATTTATTTTATTAAACTGCATTTTATCAAAAAATAAAATAATAGACACTTTACTATTGATTTCTTCAATTGTAGTTTCTTGCATTTTTTCTTCATTTCATATTTTTTCAATGAGTTTCCTTTTTTTGATTATGAAATATTTTTTCGATATTAACAAAAAAATAAATAGTAAATTGTTTCCATTTTTTATAAAAAATAATAATCCAAACACTAAATATAAAAAAATATTTGGGTATTTAGCGAAGAGAAAGCTTATCAAAAATAAAACTGAAATAGCTCCTTTTCTTCATTTATACAAGTTGGCAACAAATAATTTGGATAATAACAAAATAAGTTTTACATTATTAAATAACTACCAAAATCATGAAAATAAAAAGATTTTACCAAGTGATCTAACATATGATTTTAAGTATAACATAATAACATTAGAGTATATGAACTCAAAAGAATTAAAGCTAGGGTATGCAAAAAAGACATTAGATAATTTACAAAAAAAAGAAAAATCTAAATTGACATACAAAAACAATATAAAAAGAGAATTACTTTCTAACCTAATGATAAGTAAAAAACAAATTTTTAATTTTGATTTTATCAAAAAAAATAAAATTAGAAATTCTATATTTAAATTAGAAAAAGAAGAGATATTAAAACATCTATTGGTTATTTTTTCTTTCATGACATTAATTTTATCTTTGACTGTTAATTTAGGAATGATTTGGTTATATCCTTTTATTGTTGTTTTAATTTACTACGTTAGCGATAAAATCAATCGAGAATTATATGATTCAATAGATCAAAACAGATTAAGATTTTTTAATGAAGAAATAAGAAAAAGACTATCGGAGTATGACATAAAGATTGAAAAATATGAAGTATCTCAAAATAGTGTATTGAATATGTCAGAAGAAAAAGTCAATTTTTATTTAGAATTAAAAGAAGAATTTCATAATGAAAAAATAAAAATAGAAAAAATTTATATTTACGATGACATGACAAGATTTAATTTTAAAATATTAAATGACAATAAATTAGTAAATAAAGAAGAATATATTCAAATATTAAAGGGAGAAGGAAAAACAGAAAAAGCTATTTTACAAGAAGAACATATGAATATATATGATTTATTTTACAGTATTTAAAAGGTCTCCTTCGGGAGACCTTTTTATTTTTAAATTATTGAAAAAAACGCTCTAGTTTAAAAATAACTTCTTCTTTTAAAGCAAATCTAATATCATAACTTTTTTCAGTAGCGATTTTAACAATGTAATCACTTTTAATTTGTTGAGCTTTAACTAAAGAATCTTCGTCAAGATCATAAACAGAAGAAAAATATTTAAATGAGCCTTCTATTTCTTCAAAAAATTGATTGTTCTCTATATATATTTGGAAATTTTCTAACCAAGACTCAAAACCAATCCAATTTTTTTCATGTCGATGAATGTAATCATTTTTAATATATTTAAAATTTTCAGTTACTGTATATACGGTAAATATATTCTTTGTTTGTGAACATTTAATAGGTGTTTTTTTAACAATGTTTTCACTCTTCAAATATTCAAGTATTTCAAAAGTTAATTCATCATTATGAAGAGAATGATTTGAGATTTCATTTAAAGTAAGATTATATTTGGAATGTCCATAATAACATAAAGAATCCCAATTGACGATAATGTTTGCAGCAATGCTTTTTTTAATTTCGCTTTGTTCTTTATTTTCTAACTTATCAATTAAAAAATTTGCAAATTTATGATAATTTATTTCCTTTTTCATTCTAAACCCCTTTTTAAATTAGAATAATAATTTTAGAGTATAAAAAAATGTTATAAAAAAATCAAGTTTTTTATTTTGTAAGGTTGATTATTTTTTTTAATACTTAATAATAATATAAACAATTAAGGAGTCGATAACATTATGATATTTTTCTATCAACAATCGGAAAAAGAAATGCACCTAAACGTACAACTTAGTGCATATAAAACATTAAAAATAAAAAACATAGTAAAAAATAAACAACCAAACCTTGAAGAAATATACATATTGCCAACAAAGAATTTTAATAATCATCTAGAATTTTTAAAAACTCACCACCCAGAAATTAAATTATTTAGAGTTCCAACAGAAATAATTGAAAAGACAATTACCTTGCCTTGCATGATAGGAAATAAAGAAGGAATAGGTTCTGAAATGTTTAGGAGTGATCTTGATACATTAGAAGTATTAGAAGTTTTACACAAAGAAAAAAAGAGAAAATTATCAGTTGCACTATATACAGAAAATAGATTCGTATTGGGGGATTCTTTAATTCAAGCAACAGTAATAAAAGATTTGTATAATCAGGCAAGATTAAAAGGGATTGATCTAGAAATAATAATGTTTCAGCAATTATCAGCAATGCATAATTCTCAATTCTATCAAAATGTTTTTCCTGAAATTAAAATTAAATATTTTCCTATATCAATAAATAACTTTTTTTATTCAGATTTAATATTAACAGATTCTAGTTATGCAAATGTTTTTGATATGGATTTACATGATGCTTTTGCAAAACAATTAAATTTTAAATTATCACCTGAATTTTCAGTGGAAAATAGCTATAAACCAGATTTACATATAAAAAATAAGGCAAAAAGTGTATATAAAGAAGTTTTTAGTAATGACTTACCAGTAGTTGTTTTTAATAAAGAGTCTTCTTCAATATTAAGGTCAATGCCAAATGAAGTTGCAGAAGAATTGGTCAATAAATTATTAAATAAAGAAAAATTCAATATAGTTACATTTGATAGAGTAAGCTTTTTAAATATATCTCATCCAAATTATAAAATGATGAGTTATTACACAGAAGAATTAGAAGACTATTTGGCGTTTTTAGCGGCCTCAGATGGATTGATTAGCGTAGATTCAGGTCCTGTTCATTCAGCAGCACGATTGGGTGTTCCAAGTTTTTCTTTTTATACTTCAATAGATCCAAAGATAAGAGAGGCATATTATAAGAATGCAGATTCTTTATTTTTAGAGAATGAATATAAAAATCTACACAGCAAAGAAGATCTTGAAGAAGAAGACTGTTTAAAAATATGGGAAGAAATAAGAAACAATGATGAAATTGTAAAACGAATTGTGAAAAAATTTAAAAAAGGTTTTTTCTAAAAAACAAGAAAACACCTTAAAAGGTGTTTTCTTAATCAATCCAGACTTCAAATGTGTCGTCGATTTCTATTTCAATTAATTCACCATGACCTTTTATTTTAATCCAATCATTAAAAGTTATTTCTGGTGTTATATGTATTAAGTCTATTAAATTTTTCATACTATCAGAAAAAAGAAGATTATTAAATTGTTCAGGTTGTCTTCTTATTTCCTGAATCATTGCTGCTTCTTCTTTATTTAAGGTGATGTCATAAGAATCAAAAAATAAATTTAATAATACATTTACTGCCTCTACCGAACGGTCAATTCTTCTAAAACTAAAAGAAGCATGAGTTATAGCTATTTGAATATCTTCTTTTGTTAAAAAAAGATCAAGGTGTTCTTGAATGAGAAAGTTATCTTTGCAAGTTTCTTTCAACCATTCTTTACACAAAAGTATAAATCCAGAATGATTTAGATTATTTATAAAAGAATAATGAAGATCGAAACCACTTTCATAACCTCTATAATTTATCTTTATAATGCTCATTAAAATTTATATTCTCGTTCTGTGCTACGTTCCAATTCTTCGATTGTTTCTTCGTTGTTTTTCTTGATCATATCGACATATTTATTTGTAGTTTCACTAATTTCATTTGTTTTAACTAATAAGTCTTCTTTAAGATCTGTTTGAAAATATGAACTTTTTAATCGTTCTGCAATAGAAGAGGATAAGGCATCTTCTCTTTCAAAATTTGTAATTTTATTTTCAATTTCTTTTTTTTCTGCTTCTTTTAACAATTCACTTTTTTTACCAATATCTTTTAATAAAAGATTTTCAGTGATTTCTGAGACATCTTTTGTTAATTCCGCAGCTCTTTTTTTGATTTTACGAGCAATGATGTCAAGATTAATATTCATAGATTCTCCTTTAATACTTTGTTGTATTTTAACATATTGCGTATATAAAAACAATAGATTTGAAGATAAAAAAGACAACTAAAAAGTTGTCTTTATTTGGTGGATACGGTTGGATTCGAACCAACGAAGCCGAAGCGTCTGATTTACAGTCAGATGGGTTTGTGCCACTTCCCTACGCATCCATAGTTATATTTGGTAGCAAGAACTGGATTTGAACCAGTGCGCCTTTCGGGGAGGATTTACAGTCCTCTGCATTCAACCACTCTGCCATCTTGCTATTATTTATTTGGTGGATACGGTTGGATTCGAACCAACGAAGCCGAAGCGTCTGATTTACAGTCAGATGGGTTTGTACCACTTCCCTACGTATCCATATTTTATTTGGTAGTGAGGACTGGATTTGAACCAGTGCGCCTTTCGGGGGGGATTTACAGTCCCCTGCATTCAACCACTCTGCCACCTCACCATGTTTATATTTGGTAGCAAGGACTGGATTCGAACCAGTGCGCTTTCGGGATGATTTACAGTCATCTGCATTCGACCACTCTGCCACCTTGCTATTATTTATTTGGTGGTTAAGGCTAGATTCGAACTAGCGAAGCCAGAGGCAAGGGATTTACAGTCCCGTGGGTTTGTCCACTCCCCAACTTAACCATTTATAAAGTTTTTGTTTTCTCTTTCACTCTATGTATATAAGTATAGTCTATCATTTTAATTTTGTCAACACTTTTTTTTAAATATTTTAAACTTTTTTTCTTTATTTTCAAACACTTATACAAAAATATAGGTATACCCTACACAAAATATTGGCGCATAAAAAAACCCTTTTAAAAACTCATCGGTCTCTAAAAGGGTTACAATCTTTTATTGATTATTGAGACCAACGAAAAAAGCCGATCTCAATTACTTGAAGTCAGCTAATAAAATAATAATAATAAGATTGCATAATAAACATTTTTTTCATACCTATTTTGTTAATTATTACATTATATCAATAAAAAAAAAGAAAAGCAACCTTTATAATTTATAATTTAAATCATATCTATCTTGAATCTCTTTAAAAACACTATTTTTATCAAAAACAGAAAACGTTTCAGTGTAGTTTTTAGATAAGCTATCTTGCATACTCACAACAAATTCTTCAAAATCGTCATCAAAACTTATATGTAAAGTAAAGTCATTATTAGTAATGAAGAAAATATTATTATCACCTTCTGATTTAAGATATCCTTCCGTCTCTTTATTTTTTTGTAATATTTCAGTAATGAAAGGGTTTATGTATAAGAAATCATATCCTTTTTCTTTAACATGATTGCAAAAAATCTCGGAATTTTTAAAGCCTTCTATTATTCTTTTATTTAATTTTAACAATAATGCATCTTCAATATTAAAAATAATAATTTTTGCACCAAGTTTAGATTGAATGCCAAAATGAACAGAAGTATTCAATTCTTTTGTTTTATTATCTTGATCATATTTAAATATAAATCTAGTATTATATTCACCTTTATCAGTGATAATATGTAAAATATTTTGTTGAATATCTGAATTTTCAGAATATATAATGTCATTTTCATCTATAAACAATGATATTTCTTCTTTGAATCTTAGAAAAGATTTAAGATCTTTGATTTTCAAAAAAACTTTAAAGAAATTAAATAAATCAGGGTTATTTACATTTATAATTGATTGAATCATCCGTTGTTATTCCTTTTTTAAGTAGCTTTATGTAATTCAGAGATTTCAATGATTTCTTGAAAAAAATCATCTTTTAGATCTCCTTTATATTTTATAAATTTATTTTTAAAATCTTTGTATTCAAATGTGTTATCTTCGTAAATTGTAATATATCCATTTATTTTGTTGTTATTTAATATAATTTGATGTGAATTTTTTGTTATTTTGGAAATAAAAAAACAATTATTTTCTGAAAGTTTATTGTAAATGGGGTTTTCTGATTTTTCATATTCCATAGAATCAATAGAAAAAACCTGTTCTACCTCTTTAAATGAAAAATTAATGTCAGTTCCAAGAACAGAAAAAACAATATTTAATGCTGAATGTTCATTTTCTCTATATTCAGATTCATTTATGTTGAAAAAAATTGATATTTTTAAATCACCACATATTTTCTCTTTGTAAAATATATTGTCAAAATCCATTTTAAAACCATTGGATTTCATTTTATTTTTTAAAACATGAAAATGATTGTTCATTTCTGGATAACATTTATTTTCTTTAAATTGAAATCTATTAACATTTACAGAAATTATGTTTTGATATTCTTTTGAAGAATAAAAATCGTAAATAACTTTTAATTCTTCTTTAAAATAATCAGTATAAGTATTAAGTTTTTTATACATAATGTCCTCATATATCGAATTCTAATTTTAAAGGAGTCATTATATTATATTCAAAAACTTCTAGAAGTTTTTCTAAACTATTGACTTTCATGTTATAATAATCATCGTTTAAAAAATAGCTAAGATGAAATTCATTCTTTGTCATATTATAATAAATAGAAAATCTTGACAAAGCATTTTCATGAACAAAAAAAGAATATTTTCTATAATCATTATGAAAATTAATATTAAAGTTATAAATATAACAATCAAATTTTTTTGCTGATCTTTTTAATGTTTTAGCAACATGATCGGCACTTTCTGAGATATTAGAATTATAACATTTAAATGAAATTAATTCGTTATCTAATAATAAAAATATATCAAAGCTTCCTTTTGATACTTCAATTTTAACTTCAAGTTTAGAATCAATAGTTGTTTTAAAGATTAGCGTTTCTAAATAATTTCGTGTATCTTTAAGATATTCAGAATCAGACAAATTTTCAAGATCAAGTTTTTCACCTAAAACAATATCTTCAAGTGGTAGCTCAGATAAAATATTAAAGACTTGATTTTCTTCTTGAGTTTTATATAAAAAATCAAATAAATCTTGATTAGAAAATTTTTCGAACATAAAATAATGACTCCTATTTGAAGGAGCCATTATATCAAAAAGAAATCCTCAATTCAATCATTTCTCTTAAATCATTATTCTTTAATGCTTTAAATCCAGTATTTTTAACAACATCTTTAATCATAGTATCTTCCATATAATTAATTAAGACATGTTCATAAAAATATTTTATATTATGATTAATTTTGACATTATCCTGCCAAGTTAATCTTTCTGTGTTAATTTCTATTTTATTTCTATCTATTTTAGATATGTTAAATAAATGAAAGTTAATAATATCTAATTTTTCATTGTTGATTTTACCAAAAAGATCTATGCCAATATTAAGTTCATATGAAAAAAAGATAGCATTAACAATAATATCATCATCTATATCAATTTTTGGATCATAAATAACAACATGGTTAAATTCGTCATATTGTTCATGAAAATATTCAACAAGTTCTTCTTTTAATTCATTTGCAATAATAAAAGGTTTATTTTTAAAATCAATTTTACCTTGCTTTGAAAACATATAATTAAGCAATTGTTTTTTAGCATAAAAAGATATTTGAATGCTTATATCCTCTGACGGAAATACAATGACTTCATCTCTTTCAAATGTATATGATAATGAATATTTTTCATTTTTATAGGTTAAAGAAAGTAAGAAGTCTGATTCCGTAATACTTTTTACTTCAACCCAACTTTTATTTCTATGAATGCTTTCGGTAGCAGTGTCATAAGATTTCAAATCAAAGAACTCTATTATTTCAAATGCGTGTTCCCTTAAATTTGCGCAGTCGTCTTCAATTAAATTTTTATAATAATTAAAAGTTTTCATTCTATTAATATTCCTTCTAATAAGTAAAAATAAACTCATTACAATATTAAGATTAACATTTAAAAATATTTTTTTCAATAACAAAAAAAACGGTTTATAAAAAAAAAGAAGCATATGCTTCTTTTTTAACCAATAAGTTTATAATTTGTTATCTTTACTTAGAATCAAAAACTAATGTATTAGTTGGTGTTTTCATTGTTAATGTATCACCTTCAAATAATAGAATTGGGTTTTGAGAAAAGATTTTAAACATAAAACCTTCAAGCTTAATTTTATCATATGAACACTTTTGATCAGTAGTAATTATTTCATCTGTAATGAGAGTGCTTCTTAAAACTTTATATTTTGTAAAATAAAGATTACATCCTGAATTACCTCTAACAATAGATCCTAAATTTTGTGTTTTAGTAAATGTAATAGAAGCCAGATTCTCAGTAACAGGAGGTTTAGCACCGTCGATTGTTTTTAATGTAAAGGTCGCATTTTCATAATCAGAAAGAGGTACAGGTTTACCATTAGCAACAATATCAGCATTAGACTCGACAACCATTTCTGGCTCCTTTCCCTCTACTTTCAAAATTTTGTTTTTATAATTAGAATTTTCAATGTTATTTTGATTATTTTCACTAGTTGTAGCACAAGCAGTTAAAAATATTGAGGATATAGCAATAATCAGTATTTTCTTCATGTTTATTATTTCCTTTTTAAATGATTTTATTTTATACAAAAGGATAAAGGATATTCTTAAATAAGTCAACATTCCATTAATTAAGTCTTGACAAAAAACTTTATTTACTGTTAGTATTCGTGAAAAAGGAGTTTTTATGAATAAACAAAAAGAATTAAAAAAGGTATTAGAATATATATTAAAAACAAATAATGTACCTAAAAAAGCACTAATGCTAACAAAAAGAAATAAAGTTTTTATGTTCGGGAAGAATTTAGCTTCAAACGTAAATGCTCATATAGAAAAAGTTATTATTGATATATTCCCAAATAACATATCTACAAAAGAAATAATGAAAATAATTCAAACAGAAAGAGACAGCGAAAACGAATTTGATATAACATTAAGAAAAACACCAGATATATCAAAAACTTCATTTTTCAAAAACAAAGAAAAAGTTACATTTCGCATAAATGTAACTGAAAAAGAAATCCAAATAAAAGAAAGAAAAATAGAATTTTCCTCTTGAAGAATATTATAAAAAAAGCAGCGAGTCGCTGCTTTTTTTGTTTTAATATGAAATTTTTTCTTTCGAAGCCCAATGTTGAATAATGTTCTTTTCAGAAGTAGTAGGCATACGATTCTTTTTACCACGTACTTGAACTATTTTTTTTCCTCTTGAAACTTCAATAGTTAAAACACTACGAACATTATGATCAGAGTAATCTTTGCTTCTATAAGAAAAAATAAAAGAATCACCAGAACCACAACGTCTAACGTAAGATCCAACACAGTGAGAGAGTTTGCGACCTTCTTCCGAAAGTTCTGCATTTGTTGTTAACTCAATAATACCTTCATATTTAAAATTGTGAACATTTTCTAGTCCAATACCAGAGTCTTTATATTCGTAATTTTCATAACCTTTAGCAAAAGCGCAAGAATCCCAAGATTTAACTTTTCCGACTTTGACTTTTTGTAAAACCTTGTGCCAATCTAACATACCATTATACAAAGTATGTAACTCATAACTACTTAAAACGAAATCACGCCCGTTTTCAATGTGTTCTCTTCTCTTGTAAATTACATAATCATAGAGTGGTTTAATTTCAGATTTTTCAAAAAACGCTTCTGTGTTTATTTTATTTCTCACAAAATAAGCAAAATCATAAAGCAGATTGTCTTCCTGTTCATTTAACAAAGTATTTACAATGAATTCGTCTTCAATGATATCAATTAAATGAATCTCTTTAATATAATCCACAAGAAAGTCACTCTTTGTTTTAAATGAAAAATCTCTGAATTTATTAATTTGTTTATTTGTTAATTTGAATTTTATAAAACCTGATTTCAAAGCCTTTTTTAGAGATTTTGTATCTAGGAAGATCTCAAAAACTTTAATATTTTTAACTAATAAAAATTCATTTTTAGAAAGTGGGTATTCAAATAATAAAAAATTAAAAAGGTCTTTAATTGTTTTATTGAAGTTTTTACTCGTAGGTTTAAAATCATCAATATTTTTAATCCATTTATTCTTATAAACGCAAAGAGTCGCAATTAAAATCATATTTTCGGAATCAAGAGATTTTAAAAATCTTTTTTTATTTTTTTCAAAAATACTAAAAATAGACTCAATAATTTTAACTTCAAAATCTGTTTCAAAATTATTAACAGAAGACGTAGTATTAACTCTTTCGATTTTTGACTTTAATGATTTTAGAGAATCATTGTTTTTTTCGATATAAAAATCAATAAGACTATCTTTTTTGTTTTTTGCATTTTTCTTTAAAGTAGATTTTGTTTCTTTATCTTTAAAGTAACTAAGCTCTTCTTCAATGACTTTTATCTTCTTATTGTAATGAATAGGTTTTCCATATTTCTCACATAAAGAAAAATAAATTTTAATAATATGTTTTACAGGGACATCATATCTTCTGTAATGACGAAATCCTTGTTCAGAAGAAGTTAAACTATGGAGGTAATCAGAATTACGCAAAAAATGAATTGCCTCTTCTGATAAATCTTTTGATTCTTTTTTACTTCTGATTTTTTCTTTTTTATAAATCTGATTTGTCATCTTTTTACTTCCTTTAAAATAAGTGAGATATTATATATCAAAGTTTGAATATCGTCAATAAAAAATATGTAAATATAATTTGATTTTTTTCATATTTAAGTTAGAATGCAATGGAATATTTAAATAGGAGTAAAATAAATAATGGAACATAGAAAATTAATTATACTAGGTTCAGGTCCTGCTGGTTACACTGCTGGTATTTATGCAGCGAGAGCGAACTTAAAACCTTTGATTATAACAGGTTTACAAAAAGGTGGGCAGTTAACAACAACAACAGAGGTGGAAAACTGGCCTGGTGGTCATAAAGATCTTCAAGGAACCGAATTAATGAAGGATATGGAAGCACATGCAGACAGAATGGGCGTTGAAAAAATATTTGATTACATTAAAGAAACAGATTTATCAAAAAGACCATTTATTTTAAAAGGTGAGTCAGGTGAATACTCCTGTGATGCATTAATAATTTCAACAGGTGCAACAGCACAATATTTAGGATTAGAAAGTGAAGAAAAGTTTAAAGGAATGGGTGTTTCTGCTTGTGCAACTTGTGACGGGTTTTTCTATCAAGGGCAAGAAGTTGTTGTGGTAGGTGGTGGTAACACTGCAGTAGAAGAAGCACTTTACTTATCAAATATAGCTTCAAAAGTAACACTTGTTCATAGAAGAGATTCTTTAAGGTCAGAAAAAATACTTCAAGATAGACTTTTTGCAAAAGAAAATGTTGAAATAAAATGGAATTCAACCTTGGAAGAAGTTCTTGGTGATGATACAGGAGTAACAGGTGTGAGATTAAAGGTTGAAGGTGAGGAAGAAATATTATCAGCAATGGGTGTCTTTATTGCAATTGGTCATAAACCAAATACTGGTATTTTTAAAGATCAGTTGGAAATGATTGAAGGAACGGATTATCTTAAAGTTAAAGGCGGTATAGAGGGTTTTGCTACTCAAACCTCAATAGAGGGTGTGTATGCTGCTGGCGATGTGATGGATACAACTTACAAGCAAGCAATTACTTCTGCAGGAACGGGTTGTAGTGCAGCATTAGATGCTGAAAGATTTTTAGATTCAAAAGAATAAAACTTGTACGGAAATAAAAATTGTGATATAATAAGACAGGTTTGGAAACCTGTCTTTTTTTTGGGAGAAAAATTTTGAAAATAAAAGCATTAGTACTTTCAGCATTGTTAATAACATTACAAAGTAAAGCTTCTTTTGATTCTTTTGGAGATAAAGAAATAAGGATATTGTCTTCTTCAATGTCTCCGACTTTATTTACAGGTATAAAATATAAAGTTAAAACAATTTATGATAGAACAAAAATAAAAAGATTTGATATCATCGTTTTTAATATTTATCCAAAAGAGCAATTAAAAGATTATAACTTTGATGAAAATTGTCCATTAGCTTTATCAGGCATAAAAAAATGTTATTCAGAAGAAAAAGTATTATATTCAAAAAGAGTAATAGGATTACCTAATGATACAATCAGTTATAAAAATGGTCTTTTTTATGTAAATGGTTATCCAATAAATAAAGAACAAACTGAATTAAATGACTTCGAAGCCGAAGAAGTTTCTAAGATCAAAACAAGGCTAAATATTGAAAGAGATTTTACTGTATATCAAGAATCTTTTCAAGAATATTCTTTTAAAGTAATGAAAAATTATCAATATAAAACAAGAAAGTTAGAAGAAACAATAACTTTAAAAAAAGGTGAATATTTTGTTTTAGGGGATAACAGAACATTTAGTTTAGACAGTAGAGTTTTAAAAGGAATAAAGAGAAAGGATATGGTTTATATATTAAAAGAAGGTGAATGATCACCTTCTTTTATATTTTATCAATTCAAATTTAGCTTCTTCTTTTCCGCTTTTATTAAAATAAATAACTTTTGTAACAATAAAATCTCGATTAGGATCAACCCAAATAAAAGCACCTTTTTTCTCACCTTTTTTGTTATTTCTTATTTGTTTTAATTTTAATGTTTTTATTTTTTCCCCTTCAATTGATATGTTTTCCTCTCCAATATATTGAAAATTAAAATTTCGAAACCCTGTTTTGTATGTAATATCATACTGAACATTGCCACGATTTCCATTTTTCATTTCGTGTTGAATTCTAAGTTGATAGATCACATTATCTAAAATATTTTTATTGATTTCTTTGACACTAGCTCTATCTTTATAACTCATAGAAACTTCTTTTTTATAATAATCAAAATCAGCTTTCATAACAAAATCAGCAAAAGATCCAGTTCGATTCATTACATATTTAACAGGATGATATTTACCTTTTTCATCTACGAAAAAATTACTAATTTCGTGTCTTTCATCTTCGAGTGGAACAAACAATATAGATCCTTTAATCTTAGAATGAGAATCAAGCGTATATAAATCATTTTCTTTATAAAAAGAACGATCCATAAATCCAACGTCATCACCTTTGTAATATGCTTTATATTTGGCGTCAAAAAATTTTGGCATTATATCATTTGCGAATAGATTGCATGAAAACAATCCAGCGACAAGAAAAGATATTATTTTTTTACTTATCATAATTATCCCTTTTGTTTTAACAATAATTATATTATATCAAAAAAAAAGAGAAGCAACAAGTTGCTTCTCTAATTACTTGTTTTTCATAGTTTACCAATGAATGCTATCAGTATTGTCTTTATTTTCAATGTCGTTATTTGCATTAACAGATTGAAGTTTTTCACCATTTTCTGACTTGACTTTAAATCTTGAAAATAACTCTTTCACTTCATTTTTGTTGTTGAAGTCTTCGATCATAAATTCAATAGAAGTGCTATTTTCTTCTTCATCTTCTAAAAATAATCTTATTTTATCTTTCTTTAAACTTATAGCCTCAAAGTTTAACAAACATAATTCACCATTTTCTTCAAACTCATAAACAATATTATGCGTTTTTGAAGTAGATTGAATATCTGTAACTCTTTCCTTAATAAATGAATCTAGATCATTAGAAACAAAAGAAAATGAAACAGCATAAATCCCCGCAGGTTTCTTTACATAAGAATAGCGAAGACACTTACCTTTTGGTAATGGAAGAAAATTAACAGAAAAGTTTTTAAGATCTTCTGCGTCCATTGTGATTTCTACGTCTTCGTTTCTATCGAAGTCTTTATCTTTTTGTGTTTTACTTGCAATATAAGAATACATACTTTTTACTATTTTCCAAGCAATGCTACCGTCAATTTGCTTAAAGGACACATCATCGATATAAAGATTAACTTTACCAATTTTTTCTTGAAGTTCAAATCGAATACTTGTGGCTTTTCTATTATACATTTCACTAACAAAACTAACCAATTCATAAGCGACAAAGATATATGCCAGTTTAAATTTCATTAAATATTCCTCTTTTTAATTTTTTGATATTATAACATCAAATAAAGTTAAAGCCAAGTTGTTTCTTGGCTTTAATCTTTATTTTAAGAAGTTTCTGAAATTTCTGTTTTAATATCTTCTTTTTCTAATGCTTCTGCTTCTCGAATCTCATCAGAACTCGGAGCAACAACCTCAAGGACTTCAACAATTTTACCCAAATCTTTTGAAATTCTCATAGAATCTTCTGCTGCTTGATTCATTAGATTATTATGTTTGGACATATTCTCTAAATAAGTCTCGTTTTCTTGATTAATATTACGTTGATGAGATAGAGCAGTTTGTGTAATAGAATCACAACGTTCTTTAACTTGTTCTGAAAATTGTTCCATTTCATTTTGAATTTTTGATTGGACTTTTTGAGTCATATTCAATGCGATATCAAATGCTTCTTTTTCTAAAGTCGAACGCATAGACTGTGCAATATCTTTTGCCATATCAGTAGCAAGATTTACAAGTTGTGTTCTAGAAGAAACATAGGCATTGTATTCCTCTTTAAAGCGATTTAGTGGTTCTTCATTGGGAAAACCGAAGAAGGCTTTAGAGTCTTTTGCATATTTTACTGCAAGCTCAATATTGTCTTCGTCTTCATTTTGAGTGCTACAAAAAGAAACGACATGTTGAAAATCAATAACAATTTCTGTCACTTCACCGTTATCTTCTTCGTGCTTGTGATAAAAAACATTAGGGTTTTGTTTCAATACGTTTGTCATAATTTTTAATCCTCTTTTTATTCTATGCGATAATTATACAACAATTTAAATAAAAATAAAAGCTTTTTATGCCTTTTTCTAAATATTATATTTTTAATTCGAACCACCGAATAAGAATCATGGTATCAAAAAATTAAATAAAAAACAATAAGTTTATTTATTAAGAATAAAAAAAAATGAACCTAGAAAGGTTCATTTTGTCTTAAACAGGATTCTTTACATTATTCTTCCGTTACATCTTCACGGATTTCTTTTTTCTCGATATCAGTTTTATACTTATCAGCGTCATTAGGAACAAACGCATTTAATATATCAGCAGCACGAATCATTGTTTTCATAACGCCTTCCATTTGAACAATTTGTTCACTAATTTCGTCCATTCTTGATTCAACACGATTCGTAAAGTTTTTGTCACTTTCAACAATGTTTTTATTCATTTTCTCATTTACAGTAACAAGGTTTTTCTGAATTTCGTCATTAACTTTTAATACAGATTCAGAACTTGAAACAATAGTAGATTGCAGAATATGATCAAGCATAGAAAGGTCAATTCGAGTCTTTTCAAATGTTGGGTTTTCCATTAGCCATTTTTCATATTTATCATAAGCTTCTTGAAGACGATCATATTCTTCTCCTTTACAAACCAATCGTGTTCTACGTGAGTTTAGGTAAACAATTTCAATGGGAAATGAATCTTTTGCACTGTTATTTTTTGAACTAGGGAAATTAGTTCTAGTAATAACTGTTACTTCTGAAAATTTAATTGTTGCCTTTTGACCTATTACGTCAGTGATTGTATATTTTAACATTTCTTATTTCTCCTAATATAAACTTTTAAGCTGCTACTTTTTTTGCGTTAAGAACAATTTGAATTTGTTCTTCTGTTAGATCAAAGTAACCAATTTTATCTTCAAACTCTTTCAAACACTCTGGAATACCATTAGTATAACGTTTAAATGCTTGATCTTTTGTAAATAACTCTAAGTCAATTAATTTACGAATATAAGCATGAAAACGAATTGTGTCTTCATTGATAGAATCAGGAAGCGGAAAGAAATTCATAGTCTTATTCAAAGACATCTTCGTCTTTCTTAGTTCTCTCATAAACTCCAATTCAAAAGTGTTCAAGTTTGATTCATTCAACTTCAAACAATGTTTAAACGTAGGAATGTTTAAAAGTTTACTGTCAGCAGATTCAATGATTTTTTTCAATTGTCCAATACGAATTTCAGTTTTTTTCATGTCTTTATAAATAGCATGTAATCTATTCGCATATTTGGAAACATCAGAATCTTTTTTTTCAGGAAAAGAAACGATTTCAATATCTTTATTAGAAAGCAAAACCTCATCTAATTCGATAATAGAGTGCTTTTGAAGTGTTGTTGCAAACTGAGTTAATTTTTCAGTATTTTCAGCTTTTTTAACATGAATCTCAATAAGATGGTCTAAATCTAGACCAGATTCACACATATTCAAGTAATGAAGTTTCAATTCATTGTTAAAAAAAGATTCAGAATATTTGTTTTTATTAATATCTTCATTTTTTTCAAATTTATCAATAGAAACTGAAGCTTGTTTATATAAATTTTCATAGCTTTTTACCGCATTATGGACATCTTTAAATGGTTTCTTAAAAATATCAAATAGGCTCATAAGTATATCTCCTTAATGTTTGGAAAAGAGAAGGGATTGATCCCTTCTCTTTAAATTATATTTTAAAACTAATTACTTGGCTTTTTTGTCTGTTTGAATGTGTTCCATATCTTCCATAGATCTTTCGATCTCAGAATTTAGCTCATTCAAGTAGTTGCTCTGAATAGTATCACGTCTCTTACGAAGATTTGACATTTGGTTGCTGTGTTGTTTACGTAGTTTACGAGCTTTATCAGATTCACCGATACCTTCTTTCTCATAAGAATCAAGAATATTGTCCATTTCTTTAAGACCTTCTGTTTTAAGATCAAGAACAAGTTCTTTAGTCTTCTGAACAGAGTCTTGGAGATCTTTCAAATTCTTAAGAGAAGAAGTTACAGATACTTGGTCAATAAATTGATTCTGAATTTGTGGTAGTGTCGCTTCAATGTGCTCACTAACAACTGAAGCAATGCTTTCATAAATCAAAGTCTGCTCAATTATTTCATTTTGGCTTACAAGTTGTTGAGAAATACGAGTAACAAGCTGTTTACCTTGAATTTCAGTGCTTAGATCATGTTCACCTGTTTCTTCCATATATTGAAGTGTACCTTTTGCTTGATTAAGCATTTCAGTAAGATGAACAGATTGCTCTTCAAGACCTTGTTTGATCTTATCAACAGAAATACGGTTTTTATCAACGTATTCTTGTTTATTTTGCAATTCTTTAAAGTGTCGAGTTGCAAAATCCTTAACCGTTTGATTACGTTTAAGTTGCTTTTCTGCCACGTTAAGCATATTTCCTGCTTTATCACGAAGAGTTTTAGAAGGAAGGTAGTTAACAATTTTTTCTGGCAATGTTTTTTGATGTTGTAATTTGCTTAAATCTGTGATTGTATCTTCAAGCATTTGAACACTATCTTCACCTAAGTCATTAATGTGAATAGTATCTGCGATTTCATTACTGAATTCTTTTGATTGCTTCAAAATACTTTCATAATTGTTTTTAATTTGATTTAAATCAGCCATGCGAACGTATTCAGAACCAACTTCTTCTTTTGCAAGATCATTGTTTTTAATTTCTTCGTCCATACGTTTGGTGTACTGTTCCCCCATACCACGAACCATATCTTCTACTGAACCATTACCATCCTGAGAACGACCGTGACTCTTTGTTTTTTCTGATTGTGATTTTTCACCTGCTGGAATGAACTCGTAATCTTGTTCTGTTGACATAGTTTTCTCCTGTTTAAGTTTGTAAAGTAATTATATACAATTTTTAGCCTTTTAGCAAGAGTTTTTTTCTTTTTTTTTAGGTTTTTTTCAATCCTTTTAAATAAAACAAAAGAAAAACTCTTCTCTGAAATATTGAAGGTATTATAAATAAATTTAGATAAAAAAACAACTTTTTTTTAAGAAAAAAACAAAAATATTTTATAAAACTATTACTTTAATAATACAAATCAAAAACTTACAAAAAAAAGAAGAGTAAGCTCTTCTTTTTTGTATAAAATAATTATTTTTAAATTATGAATAGTAACTTCTAAAATTTGTTTTTGTTTTAAGAACATTAATTTTCACTGGTTTTCCACGTTCACTGTCAATAAATTGGAAATCAACTTTGTGACCAAACTGAGCAAAATAGCCTAATAGAATATCCATAGAAAACTTGTCTTGTTTTAATGCTAAAAGGTCAGAAACTCTTGGTTGTTTAATTTTAAGTAGTTCAGCGATCTCTCTTTGTTTTAGACGTTCTCTTTTAACTATGTTTTTGATAGCCTTCATAATTGCGATTTTATTATCATCATTCATTTTTTTATCTTGCATAATTGTCATTTTACTTCTCCTAGTTAAGTTTATATTTTTTGTTTTAAACATTATTGTTTTATTTCTTAGATAATCTAAATTGAAAATTAATTTCATTTTTTTTATATATATTTTTTCAGAACACTAAAATAAAAAACTTCTTTTCCGTTAATTTAAATTGAATTATTTTATATATTTCTTATTTATTCAGTATAAGTTACCAGAAATTAGAATATATTATAAAACTTATTACAAAGCTGTCAACTGGCATCTTGTAATAAAACAACACAAATCACGTTACTATTATTGACAAAAATAAAAATTAAGACATAAATCACTGAAAAAATGCGGGAAATTCTAAAAAAAATTATATTTAAATATAAAGTATTATTTAAAATAAAAAAGCACTTTAATAAAAGTGCTTTTGTAAGGGATTTTTACGATTTGTTAATAATCTGAATCTTCACCAATGTAATATCCATATCCTTCCATACTAACTGAATCGAAAGATACGGAGTCTACTTCAAAATCTTCTTGTTCTTCTATTCTTTTTTTTCTAACAGGACTAATATAATTTTTATCTTCAATGATCCTCACCATCTCATCAATCATTTCTAATTCTTTTTTAGTAAGAAGTTTAACTTTTTTTTCAATTTCTTCTTCTGTAAGTTGAACTCCTTTAGATTTGACTTCAAACTCGTCTTCAAGGTTAACACTTTTCATTTCTTTTTCGATAACTTTAAGTTCTTCGTCAGTTGGTTGTTTATTCCATTTAGTCATATTTTTTCACCTCTATAAATAATATCAGTCAATACTATCACAAGAAAAAAATAAAAACAAGCACTTTAATACTAATTAACAAAAATATTTTTAAATTTTTCTTATTCCTTCATAAAATTGAACTAACTCATTACCAGTAATATCAATTTCATAACCTTTCTTCCTCTTTAAGATTTGCAAAGATTCAGGATTATTTTTTAAACCAGAAACAACACTAAAATAATCTTGCCCTTTAAATTTAACAACCATTTTATTACTTTGAAGGAGTTTTTTGATTTCTTCATATATATGTTTGTTTTCCATTAGACAATAAGTAATAAGTGAAGGTGTCCATTCTTGCTCTATATTATCTATATAAACTCTTTTCTTATTAATAGTCATTTTTCTCAATTCTTTTTCTGTATTTTTATTTAAAAAGGTTACTACTATGTCTTCTATATTAGTATGACCATCTTCTCTCTCTGCTGAAGCTACTTTTTTAGAACCTTCATATATAGAAGTCTTAAATCCAGTTTCACCTATTTTCTCTACTAAAGAGACTCTGTAATTTTTAAATCTTATAAACATATATCAATACCCTGTTAATTTTTTTTAAGAATATCATAAAATAAGATGAAACTCAAACTTTTTGTTTTTATATAAAATAAAATAAAAAAAAATATAAAAATGCTTGAATTATCGCTTGATTTAAAAAATCTGTTGTAGTAATATGTATAAACATTCAAGTCACGAGGAGAAGTTTATGTTTTCAAAAAAACTAAAAATGTTCATGGAAAAAACGAAAGAGAATGCGTTAAGGAATAACGTTAAAGAGTTTTCATTAGAAATGCTAATAAGCGAAATCCTAAAAGACGAAGCTGTCATTAGTCTATTAGAAAACAATAAGATCCCTACTATCAACCTAACAAGGGATATCACAATGGCAGTTGAAGATTACATCAGTAAAATGTCATTAAATGAAAAAGTTCAAGAAGCAAAATTTGATCTAGCGATTGCAGATGTTTTATCAAGAGCCTCACTAGACATAAAGAAACATCGTTCTTCTGATAACGTAGAATCAACAGCACGAGAAATTTCAGAATATAATATTCTAGCGGCTGTTCTAATGTCAGAAAAAACACTATCATTTAGACTCTTCAATGCTTACGGAATCAGAAGAGGTATGTTCATGGAACAAATGGAGTCAAATCAAGAGTCACAAGCAGATTATTCTCAACAAGCACCTCAACAACTTCAAGAAGAAGAAGACGAAAAAGTTCCAGGTCTTCTTATTAATTTAAATGAAGAATATAAAGCAGGTCGTTTACAACCAATGATTGGTCGTGAAAATGAAGTTCACGATATGGCGACTGTTCTGGCACGAAAAACTAAAAATAATCCTATTATTACAGGTAAACCAGGTGTTGGTAAAACAGCAATTGTTGAAGGTCTAGCTTCTAGAATTGTTGAAGGAGATGTGCCAGAAGCTCTTTTAGGTAAAGAAGTATACAGCTTAAATATTGGTGCTCTATTAGCAGGAACAAAATATCGTGGTGATTTTGAGAAGCGTGTAGTGAGTCTTATGAAACAAATGAAAAACCCTAAGTTTATCGTATTCATTGATGAAATTCACACAATCTTAGGTGCAGGTAGTTCTGGCGGTGGTGCAGTAGATATGGCAAACTTATTAAAACCATACTTAACAAGTGGTGAAGTAACAATTATTGGCGCAACAACAGACGAAGAGTATACACAAATTTTTGAAAAAAATGGTGCATTAAGTCGTCGTTTTAATGAAATAAAAGTTAAAGAGTTGGGTAAAAATGAAACTATTCAGCTATTGTATGGTATTAGTTCTACATTTTCTGATTATCACGGACTTTCTTATGAGGAAGGTGTTATGGAAGAAATTGTTGCTTTGAGTGGAAGATATTTGGCAACACAACAATTCCCTGATAAAGCAATTGACCTTCTGGATCAAGCTTCAGCAGAAGTTCGAATTAAGAAAAATGAAAATAAACTTGTTACTCGTAAAGATGTTCTAAGTGTTGTATCTAGAAGAGCAGGTGTTCCAGTGGACTCTATGGAAGACAATGAAACAAATAAAGCAATTCTAGATTTAGAAGAAAAACTAAAAGAAAATGTATTCGGTCAAGATGGAGCAATTGAAAAGGTCTCAGAGGCTATGATGCTTTCTTATGCAGGTCTTAAACGAGAAAACAAACCAATTGGTTCTTTCCTGTGTGTAGGTCCGACAGGTGTAGGTAAAACAGAGTTGGCTAAAGTTCTAGCTAAAGAACTAACAATGCCGTTAATTCGTTTTGATATGTCAGAATATATGGAAGAACAAGCAGCAGCGAAACTATTAGGTTCTCCTGCTGGTTATGTCGGTTATGATGATGGTGGTCTACTGTATAAAGAATTACGTAGCAAACCTTATTCTGTAGTTCTATTTGACGAATTTGAAAAAGCGCATCCTAAGATTTTTAATGTATTCTTGCAGATTCTTGACGAAGGTGTGATTAAAGATTCACAAGGTCATGAAATTGATTTTAGAAATACAGTTATTTTGTTTACTTCGAATGCAGGTGTTAAGACAACAGCTTCTGAGAAAAACTCTATTGGGTTTGGTGCTGATCATTCGGCTAAACACGACATAGATATGGAAAAAATCAAAGCTTCATTTGCACCAGAATTTAGAAACCGTTTGAGTGATACATTAGAATTCAAACCTCTAAAAGAAGATTCAATTAACTTTATTGCTACAAAAGCAATTAAAAACTTAGGTGATCAATTGTTTGCTTCTAAAGGAATTCAAATGAAATTCAGCGAAGAGGTGGCAGAGTTTATTGGTAATGCTGGTTTTGATCCTGCAATGGGTGCTCGTCCAATTGAGCGTAAAGCAGAAGAACTAATCTCTAAACCATTAGCAAGAAAGATTCTTATGGAAGGTCTAAGTAAAGGTGACAAGATTACAATTTCGAAAAGAAAAGGTAAAGAAGAATTTTCATTTAGAGCTACTGTTTCAAAGAAATAAAAAATGAATAACAAAAAAGACCGCTTTGCGGTCTTTTTTTGCTTTTAAAATATTATCTTAGTTTAAATTGAGATTTATTTTGAAGCTTTTCAACGCCTTCAACAAGTGTTTTTATTTTTTCTCCAACTTCTGTATCATATGCTTTTAAATCAATAGGGATAATCTCTTTTAAAGACTCTTTAAAATCAGAAAGTTGAGAAACATTAAGAATATTATTATCTTTCATTGCTACAGATAATTTTTCAATAAGCTCTGATTGTGTTTCACCAAATCCAATTTCAATATTTTTCATTTGCTCTAATATTTCTTTTTTATTTGTCGCTGTGATTTCAAAAAGATTGTTTTCATATTCATTTAAAAATTCAATTGGAGGTATTTCAATATTTGCACCTTCAAAAACCATATTTGGAGTATCTAAATCATTATAATCACTAATAGCAGAAACAAGATTCATTACTTCATTATGATTAGCACTATCACCCAATTGTTCTTTAGCAACGTCAATAATAGTTTGACCAGCTTCCAATGTAAATCTCAAATTTTCTTTTTCCATAATAAAATCAGAAATATCAGAATTTTCTTGAACTTCTTTTGCCACTGCCGCAATTTCTTGTGTTCCTTGTAATGAATCAATATCAATACCTTGAACATTCAACATATCAGGTGCGATATCTTTTGTTAAATCAACAACGTTCTTAGCTGTTTCTGGAATATCCACACTCGCAAAAACTTCAATTGCTTCTTTCACATTTAAGTCAGCAATAGGTGGCATTGGTGTAGACATAACTTCTAAATATTCATGACCTAAGAGTGCAACAACGGCAGCAGAGGCAGCAATAGCGAATGCATTTTTAGCACCTTTAAATATTTTACTATTAGACAATGATTCTGGAACATTGAATGATTTATTAAAATTATCAATTCTATTTGTCATTTTTGAAATTAAAGAAGAGAATACGCCTTTTTCACACATCATACCGATAGATTTAGCTGCGATTTTAGAACCAGTTTGACCTTCTGTGTCTAAACACAAAGTGTTTCTGTTTATTCCTAATGTTTGTGCCTTTGGAAATTCTTTTCTAAACACATTAACAGTTGCATTTGAAATAGCTCTTTCCCTATCTTCTTTCCAATGAAGTGATTTTCTTGCGCTACGATCAATAGCCATATCAACAGCATATTCAATATCTTCATTATTTTTCGCTACTTTGTTTAAAGTCTTTGGATCAAAATAAGATTGCAACATAAAAAATGAAAGACCGTAATCTGTTTTGTTTTTTAGTCTGTTGTATCTTTTATTTTTTGATAAATCTTCATTATTATTTTCTAATTCAATAATTTCTTTTAAGTTTTCATTATATTCATTTGCAAATTCTGTTTCTAGATTTAATTTATCATCTTCATCTAGGTAGCGATTAAGAACAATCGTCTTCTTTAAATAATCCACAAAATCAAAGCTTTTACTTTCTGCCAATTGTTGAATATCTTTTTCTTCGAACGGTAATCTTGATTTTCCAATTCTTTTAATTGCGTCTTCAAGTAATTTTCTATTTTTTTCGACAGTATTATCCATTTTTTAATTCCTTATAAATAAAATAATTTTTATATAAATATTTTATCATAAAAAAGAATAAAAAAAAGGTTGCTTACCAAGCAACCTTATTTATTTTAGAAAAAACCCAATGGATTAATAGGGTCTTCAACTTTTTTTTCTTTATCTTTTATAAGAGAAAGTTTTTCATCCCTTATAAAATCTTCAAGATTCATTTTAGAAGCAAATAATAAACGATTATTAGCTCTTACATAAAAATAAAAGCTATCATTAATTTTTAGATTTCTTGTTAAATCAACTCTTGTTGCAGATGCAACAACCATACATATTGCTGCTGCTTGTTTGACCTCCACTTTATCTAAACCTAAATCAACTTTTGTATAAGTTAAAGCTTTTGATATTGAGTATTGTTCAAGATCAGATTTTTTAATCATACTAGATCCTTTAAAATATTCAGTAATATCTTTTTCTTCTTCATATTTTACAAGTGGTAAGGTTAAGTGAACAACGTCATTTTTATTAAAATGTTTAAATCTCATTGGGTGATCTATTAATTTAACAGGTATTTCCTTTTCAGAAACATAGACTTCATAACCTTCATTTTTTATGTTTAATTTTATAAGGTCATGATTTTCATTTTTATCTTTCATTCGAAAGATATCAACACTTTTATGAACACCAGCCGCAATGTTTTTAGAATTAACATCTTTAATTTCTGTAAAAACAGCTTTCTTCTTAAATTCAAGGGCTAATGATATAACAGTTGCAATAGCATAATCACCATTTAAATCAAGGCTAATATCGAATTCGTCTTTAAGCCATTTTTTGACTTCACTAGGAACGCCATCTTTTAAATGAAGTAAATCACCAATTTGAGGAATATCACCTAAAAAATTGTTTTCAAAAAAATTAATAGCAGCCTTTGTAAAATTAATGTTATCAAAATTCTCTTCAATAAAATGTTTGATTTTACCAATAGGAACTTGCGTTAGTTCTCTTTTCATTTGTCATTCTCCTGTTTAACTCATTAAATATGAAAGGGATTTATTATGAAGGAAAAATTCTTCTAAGTAAAGTATTTTTATATATCTATTACTTAATGAGAATGTTATTTCTTTTGGAATATAATTTTCTACTTCTTTTCCATCTAAAACCAATCTTGGTGTTCTAAAATCTACATCTTTTAAAGTAATATGAAGCTTGCTTTTTTTATCAAGTATAAAACTATTTAAACGATGTTTATTAACTGTTGCATTAATAGGCGCAACACCAACACAATCAGTTCCAATAGGAATGATAGAATTAGTAATGTTTCGATAATATGCAGTAGATCCTGTTGGAGTACACATTAAAATACCATCACCGTCTAGATAATCATTTGTATCACAAAACATAGGATATTTTTCTTTTTCAATACATAAATTAAATCTAATACAGCGTGGGACTTTTCTTTCAGTTAATGCATCACCAAAAGCAAAATCTTCAAATGTTTCACCCCTATCACTTATTGCTTCAACTTTAATCATAGGCATCAATTCAATCTGAAAGTTATCCTCTTTAATGTTCTTCAAAGAATTTGAAAGAAAAGAACCATTAGAATTAATTATATTTTGCATATGAAAGCCAACTGTGCCACCATTAATAGGGAAGAAAGGTTTCCCTTCATTTTTATATTTAGCAACCTGTTCTGCTAATGTGCCATCACCGCCTAGAACTAATATATAATCAGAATCTTTAACATTATCAACTAAGTTAAAGTGTTTTCGTATTGCCTCATATTTAGCTAAATTGCGATCTGCATTGAATCTTGTGATGTCAATAAAGAACTTTTTCATTGTAAATCCTTATTTTTTTAAACAAAAACAATTATATAAAAAAAAACCTTTAAATGCAAATAAAATATCAAGAATATATTACATATTTTCGTGACAAAAAACACAAGTTGTAACAAAATTGTTAAAAAAAGATTGACATAAATCAAGAATAGGTTAATATAAAATCATATATCTTTGTTAAATATTTAATTTAAGATATGTATCTCCTATTTTTTGTTATTTTTATTTTTATTATTTATTAGATAGCTTCGGCTATCTATTTTTTTATTTAAAATGCTTGATTTATTGTTTTTTTTGAAATATAATAATCTTACTATATGTATTATTACAAACTAATCAATAAAGAGGTAAGCAAAATATGGCTAAAGTCCAACAAAAAAATAAGTATGAAAGTTTTGACCAAATGTTTAGACGTTTCAAGCGTTTAGTAGATGAAGAAAAAATCATACAAGAAGTAAGAGATCGTAAGCATTATGAAAAACCTAGTGTAAAACGTAAACTAGAAAAAGCTGCTGCTTGCAAGCGTCACCAGCGCAAAGTTCAAACTGAAAAGAATGCAAGACTTCGTCAATACTAATTGTAGTTTAAAGAAAATTATGATAAAATAAACCTCCATGTTGGAGGTTTTTTTTATGAAAATGAGTAAAATACATTTATCTTTGATAACAGAAATAAAGATAAATATTGGGATCTTAATATTGGTATTAATTGGAATGTTGTTTTCTTTATCCTATCCAGAAAACAACAATAATCACATTAAAGATTTTAACTTATCAATAATATTGTTTACATTTGTTCCAATACTAATCATTTTAATGACAAACAAAAAAAAATATAAAAATCATAAAATAGAAATGATTAATTATGTATTGACAAATACAAATTTTTTATTCTTATTATTGTCTTTGCTTTCAATATTTGGTTGGATAATGAAAAGTAATTACAAATTAGAAGATCTCTATATTTATAATTCAATGTTTCAAATTGTAATGTTTTTTGGTTACATATTTAAAACAATAAATCCAGAAAATTACATGACTACAGCAAGAAGCGATATACTTGTTAAAAATAGTTTTTACAAAAAAAAAGGTTTAGATCATAAAGCGACAGCTTTAATTGATAGTAAATATGTAGAAGAAAACAAAACTACAGTAGCTCATGAAGCAGGACATTTATTATTTTTACTACCTTATTTGAGTGAATCACAAAACGATTTTGTAGCAAGCATTGTCCCTGACACTAGTTGCAAAGGTTTTGTATCAACAGATTTATTCAAAAAAGTAGAAACAAAAGAAGATCTAGAAAAAGCTATGCTTTTTTCTCTTGGTGGAGTTATAGCAGAAAAGAAAGACAAAACAGTAGTAGAAGAAACAGGAAGAATTAGTGATATGAATAGATATCATAATTATGCAATGAAATATTTAGCAAATGGTTTTTTAAAAGAATATGTTTTTATAAAAGAATTATCTAACGAGAATAATGAGTATTCAAAAGAAATATCAAAAATAAATGAACACAATATTTTAAAACTAAAAGAAAAAATTTTCAAAGAAGGCGAGTCTTTTTTTGATAAAAATAAAGAAGTCTATGAGGAAATAAAAAATATCTTAGTTGAAAAACATTTCATTTACATAGAAGACATGATAGACTTAAAAAAGAAAATAAAAGGGGCTTAATATATGCCAATAATAGTTTTTATATTAACAATAACGGTTCTTTTTTTTGTTTTAAAATGTAAAATAATAAAAAATAAAAACAAAGAATTAGAGAAAAAATTAGAAAGAATCACAGAAAAAGAAATTGTGAATGTCGATCTGAATTCAAATGATAAAAAATTCTTTCAAAAAATATTTAATAAAAAAATAAAGTATTTGTCTTTTATAAAAAAGATAAAATATTATGAATTTATTTATTCTCGTGGAGATTTTTTCTTTGGTGGAAAAAATGAAAATTATGATGTTGTAAAGATACGATTAAAAAAAATAAAAATTAATGGAGAACCTTTGTTTAACATAGACGTTTTTGCTTGGGAAGATAAATTGTCTTTTGAAAGAGAAGAAAAACCTGACAAACAAATAATAGAAGTGTTGACAAAAAAAGAAATATTCAAACAGCAAGTTTTGCTTACATTAGATAATTTTTTTGTATCTATTAAAGAAAAAGAAAATAAAGAAATAACTATAGACAATGAATGATTTTATAATAATTAATAGAAAAAACAAACACAAACTCTCTTGAAAATTGTTGAATATTTGATAAATTAAATATTAAGATAATCAAAAAAGGGAGTTTTTTTTATGACTTACATTTGTGTTTATTCTAAAAAAGGTAAATTAGAAACAATAGAAAATATCGATATTGAATTAGATTATTATCTTTTAATGCTTAGGGAAGGCGAAAAAATGGAATGGTCTAAATTAATAAACAAACAAACAGGTGAAATAATAGAAGAATATCACAATTTCAAAATAATAAACCCAATGTTTTTTAATTTAAATTTAAATAAAAAAGATTTCCCTGAGACTGAAAGTTTTATTTTGTTAAATAAGCATAAAGTAAATTGGTTTATTTGTTTGATATCAAGATACTCAAAAAACAAAGAAGTTTTGATAGAAGAAATTCAAAAAAACACAAGAAAAATTCATTCAAAAAAATCTTTCGAAGATGGTTTCTTTATACCAAAAGATCTTATAATGATAGATAGAGCAAAAATAAAAGAAATCGTTGAGTTGTTATTTTTAGAGTTCGAGAAAGAAGAATACAGAATAAAAATATTAAAAGATTTTTTAGACCTAAAAGGGTATGAGTTAAAGGTAAGTAATTTATTTTTAAAATAAGGGATTAAAAGAATATGAAACATAAGTATTTATTATGTTTGACAATAAATTGCATATTTAATGCAAATGCTCTTGCAATAGAGAAATTGACAGACGATTTTAGTAAAAACTCAGCAACAGTAACATCAGTATCTGAAAAATTTGCCGATGAAGTTAGAGATAAGGCTATTAATTCAAAGGAATCGCTAAGTAATATACTGAAAAAAAATTGTAAACAAGAAATAGAAATATTTTGTTCTAATGAAGTAGACACTTACAATTGTTTAAAAAACAATTTTAATCTTACGACAGGGCAATGCAATAAAATATTAAAAGTTGAATTTAAAAAAGGTATATCTTATGGTAGATTAAGCATACACGACTTAAAATTAACTAAAGATACAAAATTATTAAAAAATGAAGAAACACTTAATTTCAGGTTAGCAACATACAAAACAAAAAATGTATTTGATTATCGTGGACTTAGATTTAGGAAGGGATTTTTTCAAGCAAGAAATTACAATTATGAAGATTACAATGGTCAATTTGTAGTATTTTCAGGAAAGCCGAAAACAATATTTAAAGACGCCTCTGGAATCTCTTATAATCCTTATTTACAGAAAGGTCCCTTCTTTTTTGACGAAAAAGGGAATGTAAAAATAGGGACATTAAACCAAGAATATGAGTATAAAAAACATGTTTACTTGAAAAAAGGTTCAATTGTAGTATTTAATGATGACAGAACATTAAAAAAAGGTATATTGGGAAGGTCAGTTAGAATAGGTCGATGTGGATATTTATCTGGAATGGAAATATCCGAAGAAATAATCGCTGAATGTGTGGAATAAATGACTATAATAAGAGAAAAAAGTATTGCAGAGGCTATTATTGATTTAGTTCCAAATCAAGGGTCTTTCAACAAAATCACAGAAAATCATATAAAATCTGAAAATGAAAAGTTTATTTTTTTTATTTTCGATGATTTAAGCATCTTAAAAGTAAAAAAAGATTACTCTAAGGCTTTTATATCAAAATCTAGGTTTTTATACTCGGTAGATTTTGAAAAAATTAAATATAAAAAATCATTGTTTAGAAGTAAAAACAAAACAATAGATTCAATAGAAAAAAGGATATCACTAGAAAAAGGAGATGAAATTTATTTTTTATCGATAACAATAAACCCAGATAAAATATTAAAATTTGGAATAGAAAGAATTTATCTAACAACGGATAACTTAAATTTTGTAAAATCACCTTCTGGAAAAACTAAAGAAATACATGTAAAAAAGTTAAAAAAAATATTGTCTTATTTTAATATAGATTTAGAAATATTAAAAACACAATTAAAAGAAAAAGAAAATAAAGAAAAAAGGTTTTCAAATTATGAAGATAAAGCAGAAGAAATGCTGGATTTTTTAAAAAAAGAAGACTAAAAGTTTAAATAACAATCAAACGACAGGGATACAACTTGTCGTTTTTTTATTTAATGATATAATACACTACGAAATAAAATAAAAATAACATTAAAGGAGATAAAATGAATAAGAGTTTAAAAGATTTAGATAAAGATATATATGAAGCAATAGAAAAAGAAAAAGAAAGACAAGAAATCCATATAGAATTAATAGCATCTGAAAATTACACCTCAAAAGCAGTAATGGAAACACAGGGTTCTTGTCTAACAAATAAATATGCAGAAGGCTATCCCCATAAAAGATATTATGGTGGTTGTGAATATGTAGATATAGTTGAAGATTTGGCAATAAATAGGGCAAAAAAACTTTTTGGTTGTAATTTTGCGAATGTTCAACCACATTCAGGTTCACAAGCAAATGCAGCAGTATATCAAGCACTTTTAGAGACAGGTGATACAGTTTTAGGAATGAAACTTGATCACGGTGGTCACTTAACTCATGGGTCTGGTGTAAACTTTTCAGGTAAAAATTATAATTCAGTAGGTTATGGGATAGATTCTGAAGGAAAATTAGATTATGAAGAAATAAGAGAATTGGCATTAAAACATAAACCTAAAATGATTATAGCAGGTTTTTCTGCATATTCTGGTATTGTTGACTGGGCGAGATTTAGAAAAATTGCAGACGAAGTAAATGCTTATTTAATGGTAGATATGGCTCATGTGGCAGGATTGATAGCTGCTGGTTTATATCCATCACCATTCCCTTATGCGGATGTAGTTACGACAACTACTCATAAAACACTAGCAGGTCCTCGTGGTGGTTTAATATTAATTCCAAGTGATGAATCTATTGCAAAAAAAGTAAATTCAGCAATTTTCCCTGGAATCCAAGGTGGTCCTTTAATGCATATAATAGCAGCAAAAGCAGTAGCCTTAAAAGAAGCAATGTCGGAAGAGTTTGTCGAATATCAAAGACAAGTATTAAAGAATACAAAAAAAATGACAGAAGTATTTAAAGAAAGAAATTTTAACATTGTATCTAATGGATCTGATAATCATCTTTTCTTGTTAGATTTAAGAAACAAAAACATTACAGGCAAAGAAGCAGAAAAATTATTAGGTGAAGCAAATATAACAGTTAATAAAAATAGTGTTCCTGATGATCCACAATCTCCCTTTGTGACTTCGGGATTAAGAATTGGTCTTCCTGCTGTTACTAAAAGAGGTTTTAAAGAGCTAGAGGTGGAAATAATAGCAAATGCAATAGCAGATATTATTGAAAGCAAAGACTTAGAAACAATTGAAAGAACAAAAACAAAATTATTAAAACTTTGTAAAACATATCCAGTATATTAAGAAAAAATATAAACAAAAAGACCTTCGGGTCTTTTTTTTTATTATTTAAATGATAAATTATAAAAAAAGGAGAAATGTTTTGGCAAGTGAATATACCCATAGACTAAATAAGATAGAATCTTTTAAAGAAATACAAAATGATATATTAGTAGAAACAGAGCATTATGAGTATTTGTTTGAAGAAAGATATAAAGCTTCTTTAAAGAGTTTATTGTCAAAAATATTATTTGATATTGATAAAGAAGACGTTTTTCAATTAGGAATATACTTGAAATCAATAGGTGTAAGACAATTTTTAGAAGTCCTTAAAGAAGAATTGTCAAGAATAGATGAAAAACAAGCATTCTTAAAAGATTTTGATTTGGAAGAAAATAAAAATGAATCTATTAGGTTGGAATCTGAAATAGAGTTATTGATATCTAAAAAAGAAATATTGAGAAAAAATTTTGATTGTTATCCGACTGAGATAAGAAAGACATTAGAAAAAATATTTGAAAACGATTTAGAAATAAACGACCAATTGATAATAGAAGATATTAAAGAAAATATATCTTGGAAATATTCCTTAAATAAAAAAAAGCGAGAAGTAATAAAAGCAATAAAAAAATATGAAAGAATCATGGGAGAAAATGCTCTATTAACAGATGGTTTTGATTTTTATTTAGAATATGAGTCTTATAATTATTTAGAAAAAGAGATTGATGAAATATCAAGTAAAATACTAAAGCTTAAAAATGACTTAAAATCTTTAAGACAAGAAAAAGATATATATAGAGAGGATATAAAAGAAATAAAAAGATTGGATAACTTCGAAAAAATAAAATCAAAATCAATAAAAAGTTTTGTAGATTTTTCATTAAAGATAAACAATATTAATTATTACATAGAAAAAATTTTAACTAAACATAATGACAATGAAAAAATGAAGACTTTAGTAATAAGTGAGTTGCATGATCAATATTTTAAAAATTATTTGGAATATTTTAAAAAGATAGAAAAAGATATTGATAAAGAAATAAAATTTTTAGAACAAGAATTAAAATATATTGCTTTTACAAAAATGGATAAAATTGAATCACCTTATATATCAAACATAGGTTATTTCGAAAATAGACTTTTAGGTTATAAAAAATTAAAAACAATGTTTTATTCTTTTTTCTCGGATAAAAAAATAATAAAAACAGATGTTTTTGAAGAATTTGATGAAAAAAATAAAGAAATCTTTAAAGGCACAATGTTAGGTGATTTTTTTGTTGAAAAATCAACATTTAAAATATTTAACAAAAAAGAAAAAAATAAAGTTTTAAAGGAGGTTGATTTTATACTTAAAAAGCACAATAGAAAAAAATAGCCTAAAATAAAGAAAAAAACAGTTTAATATTATAGTGTTATAAAAAAATTAATAAGAAAATATAATTTTAAACTTCTTTAAATGCCTTTATTTTCTTTATTTTAAAGGAATATAAAAATACAAAAATTTGCATTTTTATTCACGAAGTTCTAAAAATATTTATAATAAAGGGATTTTCGATCCTTTGACAAGGTTTTAGATAATAGTATCATTTATTTTAGAAAAAGATAAAAGGAATTTTACATTCAAAATGGTCTTAGGATACGACAATTAAAAGAAAGAAAATAAAATTAGTAGTGTATAAGGTAATCAAAAAAATAAAAAATTAATAATGACATTTTATAAATGATAATAAATTAAAGAATAATAAAATTGTTGTATTCAATAATACCTGAGAGTGTTCGAAAAATAAAAGGGCATCATGAAAAAAATATTATTGACAATAATTGGTATGGCAACTCTTTCTGGTTGTACTGATTTAGATAGCGGTAAAGTCGCTTACATAGAAGGAAAAGAAGAAATAGATTTCATAATAGAAAAAGATTATTATGCTTGTGGCGAAGAAGAATTTTTTTACATAGAAAAAGGATCTTCCACAAACGTAGTTAATTTTATGTATGGAAATTATTCAACTAGTTTATCTGAAAAACCGTCAATATCAGATAGGTTGTATTCAGACGGGATTTACAAGTTAACATTTAAAGAAGAGGCAGTAGACGTTGCAATAGGTAAAGAAGTTATTTTAAAAGATTGTAAAAAAACATAAAAAAGAAAGAGCATTGCTCTTTCTTCTTTTAGTTTAAACTTCAATACCCAAATCCTTTAGTTCAGCCTTGAGACCTTTAATTAAGTATTTCTCTAAATAAGATGTTTTTCTAATCTTTTCACCTTCTTGAAGTTTGACTTCAATCAAGAGATTGATTAAACAATTAGTATAATCAGAAGTATTAATTGAAGATTGTTGTCTCATTCCTTCTATAACAAATTTGTTTTTTTCTGGTAGTTGATTAAGTAGTTTTGTTATTTTGTCATCTTTTTTAATAATATCAACTTTTCTTTCTGATTTTACTTTTTCTTCAATTACAGAAGCAACAATAGTTTCAGAATTACTTTTCTTAGATAATTCTTCACTTTTTGAAGATAAATCAATATTTTGTCTATCTTCTTTTGATAATCGTCTGTTTGAGTTTAATTTATTTAATTTAATTTTCTTTGTCATTTCATTATTCCTCTAAAAGTTTGATTATATCTTTTTTCAGTAGATTACATTCAAAATTAGATATTTCATTATCAACAGAAAAAGCAGTTAACCCATTGACTTGTGCGTCAGAGTATACTTTTCTATGTTTTGTGTAAGCATTTAGTAATGGTGCGTCTTCTAAGAAATTAATTTCTTTCAAATAATCCATAGCGATAGATTTAGATCTGTCATTTGCATGAGTAGGTAGATCAACAAACATTGTTCTAACAATAGCGTCTGAATTAAATCTTTTTTGAGTTTTTGTTAATAATCTTTTTATACTTGGTAATGTCTCCAAGTCATTTTGAACAGGCGTAACAGGTATTATGATCAAACTTGCTGAAATGTAGACTTCACGAAGGGCTTCACCGTCAGTGCCTGGAGGATCAATGATAGTGATGTCGTATTCTTTTATTGAAGTGTTAATTGCCTCGTAGAAATTATCTTTATTATATTCTGTTGCAATATTTATTTTGGATATTTCATACCCTTCTTCAATAAGTTGGTCTCTGCGCTCGACCCAACGTAACATAGTTCCTTGTGGATCGAAATCTAAGATATTAACAGTTTGTCCTAAATCCGCAAATATTTCTGCTAAAATTTGGTTTTGAGTGGTTTTCTTACTTCCGCCTTTTTCAGTTGCGAAACTAACAACTATTCCTTCTGACATTTAATACTCCTAATTTAATTACATTAAAATAATTTAAAAAGATCTTATCATCGAAAAATATAAAAGACAATATTTGAATTAAAAAAAATAAAAAAAAGCTTTTTTTTAATCAAATTGTTGTTATAATGTAAAAACTGTATTTAATAGCTGGAGAAGAATAATGAATAAAAGTTTTGAGTTCGATTTTAATCTATTTGAAATGTCATTAATTTTAAACAAATTTACAGAAGAAGGGACTTTGAAAGAAAAAATAGTTTTTCCTATGAGTTATACTTATTTGATAGATAAAGATCTTTATGACGAAAAGAAACAAATAAACTATAAAAAAGATATCTTTGCTTATACATTAGATTTGCATTCTCCTATATTAAAAAATGATCAAGAAGTGTCTTTAACAGATTTTAATGATAAAGAAGTTCTTTCAATAATAAAAGAGACTCTTTTCTTAGAAGAAGCATTCGACAGACAGATTTTAAAATTAGAGCCAATTTTTAATGAAAACTATTTGGTTTTGATGCACAGTGTAAATAAAGAACTTAAAAATTGTATAAAAATCAAAAAAATCTTATAATTTAAAAAAAATGGTTTATTTAAATATTCAATGTGTTATAATAGATATTATAATATCAAAGGAGATAAGAATGAACCATTACCACGGTCAAAAGCAAAAATACAAAAACCAAAAAAAAATTATAGGCTACATAACAAAATATGAAGTTGCTGAAGAAATGATTAAGAATGATCTTGTGGGAGAGAAAGATTATTATCATCATGTAGTAACCGTCAAACCAGAAGACGGAGAAGAGTCTTCTCACGTATTAAGACAAAAGACAGATGAGCCTATGCATAAAGTAGGAACTTATGTTTCTTTTAATTACTATCCAGCAAAAGAAGCAAAACAACAAGGTTTGAGCACAATGATTGAATGGAAATCATTTGTAAGAAAATACACACCTGAAGAATTAGCTGCATTCTCTGCAAATTCACAGCAAGAAGCAAAGAAAAAAATTAGCCCAACAAGAAATGAGCAACGTAAAAATCGTCCATTTAGAAGAAACTAAATTAAAACAAAAAAAGACTCCAGAATGGAGTCTTTTTTTTATATATAATTCAACAATTAAAGATTTTCTGTAAACGTCCTTCTTATTACATCTTGTTGCTGTTCTGGTGTGAGAGAATTAAATCTCACTGCATAACCTGAAACACGAATCGTTAATTGTGGATATTTTTCAGGGTGCTCAACAGCGTCAATTAATGTTTCTCTGTTTAAAACATTGACATTTAAATGTTGACCACCTTCAATACCTTTTTCATGGTGAAAGTAACCATCCATTAAACCAACTAAATTATTAACTTGTTGTTCATCTGATTTTCCTAATGCATTTGGAACAATGGAAAATGTATAAGAAATTCCATCTTTTGCATGTGCAAATGGAAGTTTACCAACAGAAGTAAGTGAAGCAACTGCACCTTTTTCGTCTCTGCCGTGCATAGGATTAGCACCAGGAGCGAATGGTTGTCCAGCTTTACGTCCATCTGGAGTAGTGCCTGTTTTCTTGCCATAAACAACATTTGAAGTAATTGTTAAAATAGATTGTGTAGGAATAGCGTCTCTATATGTAGGATATTCCTTAATTTTATTCATAAATCTTTCAACTAAATCACAAGCGATATCGTCAACACGAGGATCGTTGTTGCCAAATTTAGGATAATCACCTTCAATTTCAAAATCAACAGCAATACCGTATTCATTTCTTATAGGTTTAACAGTAGCATATTTAATTGCAGATAATGAATCGGCTGCAATGGATAGTCCAGCAATACCACAAGCCATTGTTCTTCTAACATCTCTATCATGAAGAGCCATTAATGCTGCTTCATATGAATACTTATCATGCATAAAATGAATTGAATTTAAAGCATCGATGTAAGTTTTTGCTAACCAATCCATTACTTGATCGTAATTAGAAAAAACAGAATCATAATCTAAAATTTCATCTTCATTTTTTTCAAGGAAATCTATAACTCTAATATTATTTTGAATTTCGTCATAACCACCATTAATAGAGTAAAGTAATGCTTTTGCCAAGTTTGCACGAGCACCAAAGAATTGCATATGTTTACCAACAACCATAGGAGAAACGCAACAAGCAATTGCATAGTCGTCACTTTCAAAGTCAGGTCTCATTAAATCATCGTTCTCATATTGAATAGAACTTGTTTCAATAGAAACTTTTGAGCAATATTGTTTAAATCCAAGAGGTAATTCTTCTGACCATAAAACTGTGATGTTTGGTTCAGGAGAGGGACCCATTGTGAATAAAGAATTTAAATAACGGAAACTTGTTTTTGTAACCAATGTTCTTCCATCAAGTCCCATACCACCCATAGATTCAGTAGCCCAAATAGGATCACCTGAGAATAATGAATCATATTCAGGAGTTCTTAAGAAACGAACCATTCTTAGTTTCATTATAAAATGGTCAACAAGTTCTTGAGCTTCTTTTTCATTTAAAATACCTGCTTCTAAATCTCTTTGAATATAAACATCAATAAAAGAAGAAGTTCTTCCTAATGACATTGCAGCACCATTTTGAGATTTAATAGCTGCTAGATATCCAAAATACATATATTGAATTGCTTCTTGTGCATTTGAAGCTGGTTCTGAAATATCAAAGCCATAAGATTCAGCCATTATTTGAATTTCTTTTAAAGCTTTGATTTGTTCAGAAAGTTCTTCTTTTAATTGCATATTAATTTGAGAGAAACCTTCTTTGTCGATACTTAATTTTTGTTCTATCTTTTCTTCAATCAAACGATCCATTCCATATAATGCAATTCTACGGTAATCGCCAATAATACGTCCACGCCCATAAGCGTCAGGCAACCCTGTTAAAAGACCTGTTTTTCTTGATAAAAGAACATCTTTTGAATATACGTCAAAAACACCTTCATTGTGGGTTTTTCTGTATTTGGTAAATATATTTTTTATATTTTCGTCTAATTTTTTACCATAAACATCACAAGAGGTTTCAACCATTCTTATTCCACCAAAAGGAATAATAGAACGTTTTAATGGCGAATCTGTTTGCAAGCCAACTATTTTTTCTAAATCTTTATTTATGTAACCCGCATTATGTGAAGTAATCGTTGATATGATGGCGTTATCAAAATCAACAGGAGCATGAGTTTTATTTTCAATCTTGATAAGTTCTAAAACATCTTCCCACATTTTACTAGTAGATTCAGAAACGCCTTCTAAAAAAGAATCATCACCTTCATATGGAAGATAGTTCTTTTGAATGAAATCCCTAACATTAATTTCGTTATTCCATTCGCCATTTTTAAAGCCGTTCCAATTTTTATGTTCCATATAGAACCTCCTATGATAATTGTAATTTTTTTTCACCTTGATTCTAACATTTAAAAAAAAAACAGTCAAATTGTTGTAATAAAACAACAACAATAAAAAAAATATAAAAAACAAGAAAAAGCTCAAATAAGTTACTTGATATTTTTTTGATATCGCTGTATAAGTAACCATTCGGTAACGAAGATATAAATATAAATATAAATAGAAAGGAATGACCATGAAAATAAAATCGAAAGTGATATTGACAGCAACGTTGATATCTTTAACACCAGTGGCACTAATGAGTGCATACAGCATAAATAATGCAAAAAAAACAAGTTATGATCACTTTATGAGTGATTCAAAAGAAAAAATAGAAAAAACAATATATGCAACTAAAAATGTTTTTGATCTTACAAAATCTTCAATTAAAATAATTTCTGAAGATAAGAGTTTATTAAATGCACGTGGTGACATTACCAGTTATGTAGATAGAAAAGAAGAGTCGATTGATATGAAACCACAATCAGGTAATAAACTAGAACAAAGTTTTTATAAAAATTTATCTTTATCAGGGAAAGCTAATAAATACTTAGATTTTATTTATGTTGGTGACGAAGACGGTGGTTTTGTTCAATATCCAACAGATGGTGGAATAAATGGAGGTTATGATCCAAGAGAAAGACCTTGGTATAAAGATGCATTGAAAGACAAATCAAAAGTGGCTATAAGTGAACCATATTATTTTGAGTTTAATAAGGCAACAGTAATAAGTTTATCTAAATTTGTAAAAGGTAAATATAAAGATTATGTAATCAGCACAGACATATCATTAAATACATTAACTGATTTGGCTAAATCAATGAGATTTGCAGAAACAGGTTATTTGTTGGTGACTGATAAAAATGGAACAATTGTTGTGGACTCTCAACAACCAGAAAATAATTTTAAGAAGATAAGCGAAACAACTAAGGCTTCAATTGTAAATTCAAATATTGGAGAAATGGATCTTAATGGTGAATCAATTATATTCAATAAAATATTAAGTAATGAATTGGGTCTTGTTATTTATGGAATAGTCCCACAATCAGAAGCATATGCTGCTGTCAATAATGAAGTATGGACAATTCTTGTATTGTTACTATTGTTAGGGGGTGGTATTGTAGGGTTGTCAATATTTTTATCAGGATTATTAGTAAAACCAATTCAGGAAGTAACTAATAAATTAAAAGAAATATCAGAGGGTGAAGGTGATCTTACGCAAAAAATAGAAGTGTCTGCAAATGACGAAATAGGTGATATGGCAGATTACTTTAATAAATTCGTAGATAGTATAAGACTATTAATAAAACAAATATCAGATACAACAATAGAATTAAAAGCTTTGTCAGAGTCTTCAACTGGAAATTCCATAGAAATGAATGCAATTTCTACTCAACAAACACAAGCTTCTGAAATGGTTGCTGCTGCGTTTACCGAAATGCTACAAACAAGCCAAGAAGTATCTTCTCTTTGTAGTGAAGCAGCCACAAATGCAGAAGAAATGGAAGGATTGTCGATAGAAGGTAAAAATTCTATTGAAAGTATTGTAAGTAGTGTAAGCGTATTAAGTGATAGCATAGTAAGATCGTCAGAGTCTATAAACCAATTAGAAAATGATACACAAGGAATTACAACAATTCTTGATACAATAAACGGTATTGCAGAACAAACGAACTTACTTGCTTTAAATGCTGCAATAGAAGCTGCTCGTGCTGGTGAAGCTGGTCGTGGTTTTGCAGTTGTTGCGGATGAAGTTAGGAATCTTGCTTCAAAAACTGCTGATTCTACAAAAGAAATAGATGTTTTGATACAAAATTTATTATCGAAAACGTCAAGTGTATCTGGGCAAATGACTGATTCTTTAGCTCATTCAAATGAAACAGTAGAACAAACAGATGAAGTTAAAATGAGATTCGAAAGAATATTTGATTCTGTTGGTGGACTAAAAGACCAAAATCTACAGATTGCAACAGCATCTGAACAACAATATCAAGTTTCAAATGAAATAAATGAACATGTAACAATGATTAAAGACGGTGCGGAACAAGTATCAAAAATATCAGAAATATCAAAAGAAGATTCTTCACATGTTTCAGAAACAAGTGCGGAATTAAATAGCTTGATAGAAAAATTTAAATATTAAAAAATAAAAATTAAAGTATAAAGGAAAAGCAGGGGCTTTTCCTTTTTTGTTTGATTTTTTTTCAATGTTTGATATATAAATAATAACATATTAAATAGGGAGACATAATATGAATAAGAAGAACTTAGAAGCATTAAAACCAACTCAATCATATCTGGGAGTAACTTGGGCGGCATTTGCTTTTTCACTAATTGTTTTTGGTGTAGGTTTGTTTAATGCAGAAATGTTACTTAGTGAAAAAGGTTTTTATATTTTGGCATTAGTATTTGGTTTATACTCAGTTATAACATTACAAAAAACAGTAAGAGATCAATCAGAAGGAGTTGAAGTAGATTCTTCTTATTTAATATTATCTTATATTGGCGTAGCGGTTCCATTATTATCAATGGGTATAGGTTTATTTAATGCAGAGTTACAATTAAATGAAAAAGGTTTTTTCGCAGTAACATATATAATGACATTATTTTCTTCATTGGTTTTGCAAAAAAACACTAGAGATACTGCCTTTTTTGACGAAACAACAGTTCCTAATGTGTTTAAAGCAAAAACGGAAAAAGATTAAAAAAACGTGGTATAAACCACGTTTTTTTATATCTAAATTCTATTCCAATTAACTTTTGCATTATCAATTGCGACTTGTAATCCAAAAATAAAATAAGAATGCATTTCTGAATGGTTTGGATGAACTAAGTGTGCAACTTCATGAATTGCAATCTCAGCTAAAATCTTATTGCTATAATTATTCTCTCTTGCATGACGAGGATTCAATAGAATATAAGATTTTTCTTCTTGTTCAGAACACATCCCAATAGTGGTTCTGTCTTCTGAAATGATAAAACCATAATTAATACTTTTTTTGCCATAAAAGAATTTATTACCATTTTCTTCTAAATACATTAAATCTGATTTATTGGCTACATCTAGAACTTTATGCACAATACGTTGCCAAAGGTCTGAATATTTCTTTGACCTCGTTTGATTTAACACCTTAACAGTATCGTTATAAGTTTTTAAGATTTCTTGATTAGATTTATCTTTTAGTTTATCTATTTTAACAAGAAAAGATTCAGGGTATGAAGCACCATCAAGTTTATTTAAAATTTTTTCAATTTTAGGAGCCATTTTATTTTTTTCTTTTTTTGCTTTATCTAATAAACTTTCTCGTTGGTCTTCTTCAATAATATTTTCCATAGAGTCTTCAAATCTTGCTTTTCGTCGATCTTGAATAGAACCAGAAGATTTAGGCTTAATAAGGGGAGTCACTTCTTCTGTATTTCTTTGTGCAAGTTGTCCTTCAATTTCATTTTGAATACTAGAAATTGAATTGATTTCGAAATCGTCCATTTCTGATACTTTATATCGCCCTAGTTCTTGTGATAAATATTGAATTAAATCATTTAAACCGTCATCATAGATTCTTTTTAGACCGTCTCTATTTGCAGTTAAACATTCAAGAGATGATTTAGCATCTAAATCAATATACGCTTCGAAATGGTCATCATTCGTATAAATAGACTTAGAAAACATTGCCATTCCACGCATACGAACCCAAATACTAGAATACCAAGAGTTTTCTTTAACATTAAACTGAAGTTTACCGATTTTAGTTTGTTTTTTAAAATTGAATTTAGTATTTAATTGCTTTAGCTCTTCACCGTTTAATAAAACAGTAGTCCCTTTTAGATTACTTTCAGAAACCCATTCTCTAAGTTTGCTTTCAATTCTATACTTAGAAGACATTCCTTTATCCATAACGATTTTAATTTCAGTGCCTTGTTGATGATCACAAGGTTCTGGATCACTGTATCTTCCATATCCACCAACTAATTTTAAACCATTCGTTTTGATTTCATAAGAATGATGACAAAAAAGAATAATGCCTTTTGCATAACCAAAACCACCTACACTATCTTCCGAATCTTTATACGAACCACCCATAACTAAAAACTTATTTAATAAAATATCTTTTGTCATTCCTCTACCATTATCACGACAAATTATAGTAACAAGTCCAGAAGAATTTTCTTCAATTATGTATTCAATCGTTTTAGCACCTGCGTCTCCGCTATTTTGTGCTGTTTCACGAACAAAAGCGAGTTCCCAATCTTGATATTCAGAAATTGTTTTTTTAAAATAGCTCTCATCAAAATGAACATGATTCTTCATCGTTTTTTCCTTTAGTCTTCTTTGTTTTAAAAATATTATACAATATTAGACCTAGTTGTTCAATGTTTTTCTTGATTATAATAATGAAAAAAGTATAATAAAAAAATGGGAGAATAAAATGGAAAATATAGAAACTTTAAAATCTTTCTTAGATATGATGTTATTTCTTTGGAATAGTATGCCTACAAATTATCAATATGGTATTGTTATCTTTTTTTCAATATCATTGATTCTAACAACTATGTTGTCTTTTACTTGTGAGAAGAAACCAAAGAAAAAAAATAAATTAATAAAAGAAAACAGAGAACCAACAATATCAACTTTTGAGATAGAAGATTATTTCTATAATAATGTAAAAGTAGATGAAAAAACATTTGTAGACAAAATACTGATCAATAAAAAAGGTGTTTTTTTGATTTACAAAGATGAAAATTTAAGAAAAACAATAACTGGTAACTTAAATGACGAATGTTTAATGATTAAAAATAAAAAAATACCAAACCCATTATTATTAAAAGAAGGAACAAAAAACAAAGTAAAAATATGGATTGACAGAGAAGATTTAAAAATAGAAACAGTAATTTTATCGAAAAAAATTAAAAAAAATAACAATGAATTAAATATATTCAAAAAAGAAGAAGATTTTGAGAAAGAAATAGAATCAAGAGAAAATATTTATAATAAAGATCAAATGTTTGAAATAAATGAAAAGTTAATTTTTTTAGAAAAAAGAAGAAAATAAAAAAAGAAGAGTTCATCTCTTCTTTTTTTTGTCTTTTAGTAATTGGAATTTAAACAAAGTAAATCCCATTCATCTTTTGTTAATTCTGATAACTTTTGTTTATGAAAAAGTTCTTTTATTTTAACGCCTTTCAAACCAAGAGATACTTTACCTTCTACGAAATCTACAAAATTAATAAAAAAAGTTTTCACAAAATTAATTTTAATAATTTTACCATCTTTAATGTTAAATCTTATGTCTTTTATTGGGCTAGATAAGAATTTTAATATAAATGTTTTCAAACCAATAATAACAGAGTATTGTTCTGAAGATATTTCTTTAATCTCTTTTTCTTTTCCATTGTATATCCATTTAACTTCAATTCTGTTAAGGAAATTTTGAATATAAAACCCATCTTTTTTCTCACTCATTTCCTTGTCTAGAAACTGTTCCAGTTTTTTAATATTATCTATGGAAAATCTAGAATTTTTATATTCCTCAACAATATTATAATCTTTTTTTTGTTTAAGATTTTTTAATAAACTTACAAAATAACTAATCATAAAAACCTCCAATTAAATGTTTTTATAATTAACAGTTTTAACTTCTGTCCCAGAAACAACATTTCTGACAACAAAATTACTTTCTCCTGACTCTGTTTTCTTAATAATCCTTTCTAATAATATAATAGAATTTTGATCTTGAGCTTTAAGAACTACGGGAGATTTATTAATTATTTGTAAATATGTCTTATTTGTAGATATTTTTGAAATACAAGAATATAATAGTAAGTCTAAATAGCCATCCCATTCTTCTAATGAAATTCTTAAAAAAATCTCTGTAACTAAATCCTCTTTGTTTTCTTTAAATATAATTTTGGAATAACCTTTTATATCTTTTTTTTCAGGATAAGAAATAGTAATATCGTGTTTTCTAAAAGACTCTTCTTCAAAATTAAATAAAACTTTATTGGAAGCATTCATGGATAATAATTCTTCAGCAGTGACATCTTTATCCTTAAAGAAGTCACTAACTTGATCATAGATAGAGTTAATTTCAGAAGAGTGTTTTTCTATCATGTCATAAGAATCTTCTTTTGAAAGTGGTTTTTTAAGGTTTTTATTTTTTATAAAAACACCATTATTTTTGTTAACTTCAACTATTTTTTTAGTTACAAGATAAACCCCTTCTGCAATTACCGCAATTGCTAATAGTTTTTTTAAATCATTACTGTTCATTGCGCAACCTCCTGTTTTTTCTGCTCTTCTTCTGTTTTAACGATATCATTTATAATTTTAAGGTCTGAGATGATCTCTTTCATTGTATCATAAAGTTTACGACCTTTAATAGTAAGTAGTAATTTATTATGTTCTTTATCTACTTTATGTTCAGTTATAACATCATTCATTTTTTCAAAATAAGTTTCAAATACATTGAATACTCTTGGATTTGAAAAGTTTTCAAATTTATTAAAAAGCTCGTAATGTTCGCTGTCACCGATTTGAATGTCTACAACAAAAATAGAATCTCTATTTTCATTTCCGTTTTCATCTATTTCAACAGCACCTAAATATTCAACAGTTTCCAAATTAAGAACTATTTCTTCAAGTTTTTTAGCTTTAAAATCAATATCAACTTTTTTAGCTCCAAGATCTTCAAATAAAGTTGTTAAATTGTTTTCATAAAAACGTCTTCTATCATAAAGGAAAAAATCACCACGGACAGGAGCCATTGCAAATTTATGCATTAAGAATTCACTAATATCGTCCTCAATGTCAACAATTTTATATCCCGTTTCTGTAAATTTTTCTTTGCAGACAACAACTTGACCTAGTAGTTCTTTTTTATTCTGGCGGTCATCTACTGTATCAACAGTTTTAAAGTCAAAAACATAACCTTCTAATGAAATTTCTTCTTTTTTCATTAATGCTTCATTTTTTACGCTTTCAATAATTTGATCATTAACAATCATTGTTTTATATTCTACATATTCACTAATCATTACGTCTTCTTTTGTGACTTCAAACAGTCTTTTAGATAAAATCTTACCAAAGAGAGGTTCGATATTTGAAGTATAAACATTAATGGCGTCAGTGGCTTCAAATTTATATAAATTACCAGCCATAAGTTCAATAAGTTTATGTTCTACATCATAATTAAGCTCGTTAATATAAGGAATGTTAATTGTTTCTTTAATATTGAAAGCAATTCTTTCTTGTTCTAGGTTAGTAAAATCTTCTAATAAAAAAATATCAGATTGAATTAAATCTTCTTGCATATTATTGGCTTTGTCACCTTGTTTTCTACCACCTTGGTTTTTGGCTAGTTTAAAAGACAAAGTTTCATCTGTCTTCTCTTTTTTAAGTTTTTTATGGCTTTCACTTTCTTCAAGATAAGGAAACTCAAAACCTTTAAAATTAGGTTCTTTAAACAATTCATAAATAGATTCATTTTTATTTTTCAGAATTGAGCAAACACCTTTGAAAACAATCTTATTTTCAATAAATGAAAAGGTTTTAGAGTTGAATTCTGTGATGTAGTTTTCTTTGAACGCAACATACTTAGAAAGACCTTTTTCTTCGCCAAAAGAAATATACTGAATAACATTATACTCTTTGCTTTCACGAAGTTTAGCATTTTCATTAAGAAAATAAATAGAGATTTGTTGCTTGTTGTTTTCGTAGTTTCTAGAAGCAATAATTTGAACAAAAGAATCATCTTCTAACTTTACAATCATATTATAACGATTATAAGAATCTAAATTAACATGACTAAAATAAAGATTTTCTTCAACATTAAAAAGACTGTGTTCAATCATTTTACCACATTCAAAATTAACATAATGATTGCACCCACAAACAGAAACAGAAAATCCCTTTGGTTTAGAATTTTTCTTTTTAATAATATCGTTTTCCATTCCCATAAACATAGCGTCAAATGCTCCTACACCATCAAGAGAATGTTCCTTAATAGGTTCTAATTGTTCTTTATAGACTTGGAAGCCATCAAAGTCAGAAATATCTTTTTTATCAAAAAGATTTTCTTTCGTAACTTCTTCAATTCTTTTTACTTCATTGTGGATTTGAGAGTAAAGATTGCCCCACATTAATGGAGAACTTTTTTTATCTTTAAATACTTCTGCATTATTTAAAATAGCGAATTCTTGATTTAGAACTTCAACAGTAGGCATTTCAACGTAAATATTATTATTTTCACATTCTTTGTATAGTTCTTGAAGTTTGGATAGGATTAGACGAAATTGAGATTCTTCAACATTTTTATCTTGTTGAATGTCATTTTTAATTGTTAATAATAATTCTTTCATGAATACTCCTGTTAATTTTGGTATATATTAACACAAATAAGCCTTTTATACAAGAAAAAAGTCGCACAATGCGACTTTTTTTAAATATAAAAATTCAATCCTGTAATTTCTTGCTTTTGGATTTGATTAAAAACATATGTTGAACTTGTTTCTATCATTTCATTGACACTTAATGGGTCGTCACCTTCAAAATCAGAAGGCTCTACTTCAATAAGCCCTAAAACAAAAAGTTCACTGATTTCAGATACAGTAGCGTCAACTTTAAATTCTTCATTGACTTCAATATTAGAAATCTTATTTGCTTTTACAGCCGAAAGAAAAATTCTAACTGCAGAACGAATTTGTTCCATGTTGTTATATGATTCACCTGTTTCTAGTATATTCTCTACATCAATAGAGATTTCTTTATCAAATATGGATTGTATTTGACTTATAATTTTTGCTGTTTTACTCATAATAAACCCTGTCTTTCATTAACCTAACCCTATTATAATATATGAGAAAACATTAATCAAGTATAATTGACGATATAATAAAAAAATGTTAAAGATATAAAAAAATAAAAGGATTTCAAAATGAATAAAACAATAGAACAAACATTTAAAAAGAATATAGAAACTGCAAGAAGAGACTTTATAGGTTATTTTAAAAAAGAAGTAGAAGAAAAAATAAAAGAAGAAATGATAGTTGCAGATCCTTCAAATGGCTCTTTGTATTTGTCGTCGAGATTTTCAGATTTACCAGAAATACTTATTCAAGATAAAACTGAGAATATAGTAATTGCTTATTCAAAAGAAAAGACCTTTACAAAAACTTTTTCTAAGAAAACACTTAAAATAGAAGTTGAAGAAGACAACAGTTTAATTAAAATTCAAATCCAAGATGAAATAAAAGAAGAAACTTTAATATTTGATAAGAACCCAACCAGAGAAAGCGTGTCTTACTTAATTTATATATTTCTTACATATTTAAGTATAAAAACAAGATAAAAAAAGGTTTGCTACCGAGCAAACCTTTTTTAATAAAATTATTTAGTTGATTTTAGTTTGTATCTCATATTATAAAGATCAACATTGGTAAATACTTCAATCAAAACATTTTCGTGTTCATAATATTCACTTGATATAGGTTTTTTGAAGGTTGCTTCAATGACAATTTTTTCTTCTGGTAAAACTTCGTGTATGAGTCTGAAATTATCAGAGCTGACAAAATTTAATGTAGGGTCTTCTTCATTACGAACAATAGTATATTTTTCTATTGGAAACCAAAAATCATTAAAACTTAATTTAATATCTTGTGCTTTAACTCTTAATACTTCTTTACTTTCATTTGTTAAAACAATTCTCATTCTAGGTGCAGTCCAAGAATCTAATGTTTTTTCTAAACTTTTAACTTCTAATTTAGAACGTTCTCCTTGAACACTCATAGATTGATTTTCAACACTGCTTTCAATAACATTTAATTTATCATTTAATTTATCATTAGGGTAAAAATTATAAGAAGTGCAACCAGCTAATAACAATAATCCAGCACCTGTAAATAAAGATTTATATTTCATTTTGATTCCTTTTAATTAATTTATAAAAACAAGATATCAGTAAAGAAGATTTTTTCAATAGAAAAAAAATAAAAGCTTCTTGAAAGAAGCTTTTATTTCTATTTAACTAATTTAAATTATTTTTCATGAACAACAGCTTGATATTCAAAAATATGGAAGCTACCAACTTCCGTTGTTACTTTATAACCTAATTGTTGTGGTTCAAATACCATTTCATGGCTTAACATTTGATTAAATGTGTTTTCATGTTCCATTAAGTCATCACCACAAAGACGTCTTGTTGTAATAACGTCATCAATCTCTAAATTACCTGAATAATTTATATCATATTCTCCTGAATATAAATTACAAAAACCATTACCTGTGATTCTATCTTCTTCTGAAAATTTCATCGTGGCAACAGCATCATCTGGTAGTGCAACTTCGTTTAAATGTGTTACCATAAAAGTCTTGCCTTTTACAACTTCAGTATTCATTTCAAAAACAGATTCTTCCATATTAGAAGAAACGTTAGCGTTTGTTTCTTCCATAGTAGAAACACAACCAGATAATGTAAACAATCCTGCAATTACGCATAAGCTTTTTTTCATTTTTAATCTCCTTAAAATCTTATTTTATAATATATCAAACAAATAAAATAAATGCAATATAAAAAGCAAGATATGGAATTGTAATAGTTTTAATAAAAAACAGAAAAACAAAAAAAAGCTTAAAATATGAATAAAACCGCAAAACAAAAAAAATAAAAAGGTTAAAAAATTGAATAAATAAAAAAAGAATATATCATATAAAAAAAGAGTTACAACTAATAAACGAAAAGGATATCAATCATGAAAAAAACAACATTAGCCATTTTAATATCTTCTACAACTTTATTTTCAGCAAATTCAATGGCTCAAAATATAACAAAAGATCTAAAATTTAATGCCTATGGTAAAGCAGGTGCTTCTTATTCTGATCTATCAGAAAATTTTGAAGTAGATTCTTCAACTTTAAACTTGGAATTAAATCAACGTTTATTAAAAAAACATTATATTACTGTAAATGTTGGAATGAGATCTTTGATAGATTCAGAAGACGCAGGTTATGAATATAATTTTTATTTAGATGAATTATATTATTCTTTTGTTGAAAATGAAACAGCAAATCTAAAAGCAGGACGATTTTACAACCCAATAGGATTACACGGTGAAGACCAATATGATTATACAAAGCATCCTTTTACAGTAGAAGGTAATCAAATTAAAACAGTTGATGGTTTATTATTTGGTTATAAAAGTGAATTGCAAAAACATAGCTATGTAAAATTAGACGCTTTTATAGGTACAGTATTAACTGATCAAGTTATGACTGATTTTTCAGGAGAATATAGTGGTCAAGTAGAAGTAGATACAGATACAAATTTAAATTATGGTGCAAATGTTAAATTCATTTCTAGATTAGGTAATCTAAATCTTGGTTTATATGCGTCAAATAATGGTAAAGATTTAGTTGTGGGAGAAATAAAACAAACTTTACCTGACGAGCCAATGTTCTATCAAGCAAATGTAGGTTATGAATATACACAAGGTAATTTATATTCAATGATTGAATTTAATAGATATGAATTTAATTATGACGACGACATCGATAATAATTTGTCTACATTCGATTCAATGGTTGGTTACAAATTTGGAAATTTCTTACCAGCAGTAGGTTATTCATTTAAAGATGGTGAAAATTATTTGGGAAGTGGTCAAAAAATAGATACAGAAGCATTAAAACTAGGTCTTAGATATGATTTCAATAAAAATCTAGGTCTGATGTTTGAATATCAAATTGAAACAGACAATACAGATTCAAATAATTCTTCTGAAGAGCAGAAGGGAAACCTTGATTTAGTATTTAAGTTTTAAGGTTTAAAAAAAACAAAAAAAAGAGCTTTCCATGCTCTTTTTTTTATTTTACCTTTGACCTGTTTTATTTTTTTTGTTAGAATATAGGCAAATATTAATTAGGAGTGAAGAAGTTATGTTTAAAAATTTTTTAGATAAAGCAAAAGAAGTTGCTAAAAATGTAGACGTAGATTCGGTAAAAAAAGTTGCAAATGAAGCGAGAAGTACAGTTCAATCTAAAATAAAAGAACACGGTGTTGACGAAGTTATCGAAAAAGTAAAAGAAGAGAGTAAAATAATTGGTAAAGCTGTATCTAACGCTGCAAGTGAAGTGTATAAGGAAAATGAAAAAGTTCTTGAAAAACCAGTTGGCGTGGCTTCAAAAGCAGTTAAAAAGGTAACAAAACATTCTGAAGAAATTAAATGGGCTGGTGGTATTGTAGCTGGTGTTGTAGCTCCAATTCCGACATTGTTAGCAACAACAGCAATTTTTTTGTTGTCAGAAGAAGAAATGACAGAAGAACAAAAGAAAGAAAGCGAAGAATTAAAAAAAACAGAAGCTTTGTTTATGACAAACTCTTATATTGAAGTTAAAGTAGACACAAATCAATCAGACAAGTCTAAAATTATAGAGGGTAAAGTATTATCAGGTTCTTCAAAAGGACAAACCTTTGAAGAAATAGGTGTAGATAAAATGAACACATTAAAATTAATTCTAGAAGAAGAATTAAAAAAAGACGAAGAAAAAGAACTTGGTGAATTATCTCCTGCAAAAATAAAAGAAATGTCTGATACTGTTCTCTTAGTTGAACGTTGGATTAAATTTCAATAAAACATGAAAATCTAAAGATATAAAAAAGACGCAACCTAGCGTCTTTTTTATAATTTCAGCTTCTTGCCTTTAATCTTTTTTCTTTTCTTGCTTTGTTTCTTTTTGCTTTAACTTCTTTTGTTGAGCAATGTCCAGCAGCTTCACGAGCCAATTCATCAGCTTCATTATTATATTTAAAATCATAAAGACTATTATAATTATCTTTACTAACTTTTTCATAGATATGACTTTTAACATTATGAAAATGAATATTTAAATCATTTTTATCAAGAATATCTGTTATTTCATTTAAAAATGGATAATTTTGATTTCTAATACCTTCGTGGTGATTTCTAATACAATAAGACATCGAATCATTGTCACATACAACCATAATTTTCTTATCTTTAAATCTTGGATTTTCAGAAACCTCTTTTAATGCCATATGTAAAGCTTTAAATTCAGCATACGTACTGCTTCTTTTACCAACATTAGTCTCTTTTAATTTAATTTCTTCATTTTGGTGTTTTATGAAGACACCTGATCCAGAAATATTTTGTTTATCATTGCCTGAGCCATCTGTCCAGATCGCAACTGTGTTAGGATCTCTTAATCTTTCTAAATGTAAATGAATGTCCATATTCATTAATTGATTAATCATTCTTATGTTTTTATTGCTTAATTTTGTTCTTTCTTTAGTTATTTCAATCTTTTGAGATAAACCACTATTTGTTAACATATCATAAAGTTCTTCTGTTACATAACCGCTAGGATTAAGTAAATTAAATTTAACATTTTTACCTTTACTAGTTAAATCAGCTAATCGTTCTTCAATAAGGTGAGAACATCTTTCAGTAGCCTCATTTCGTTCGCCTTTTGATATAAACGATTGCTTAAAAACAGGGTTAGAAGCCCTTCTCATATCTTCAACATTTTTGTAGACTTCAAAACTGATGCCATACCTTTTTCTTTCTCTGTTTAAATGAAGTGTAAAATTGACATGAGTGTCTTTTAATCTATTGTTTTTCAATACATTTTGTTCAAATAAAACATCGGTAATTTCCTTATTTCTATTCATTCTCGAAACAAAAGAATCTAAATCATTAAACACCTTATGATCTGTTTTAGGTTCATTGTTCTTTTTTTCTTCATTTTGGGCGATAGGATTATGATATTCTTCTTGATTTTTTTCTTTTGAAGTTAAATCAACAGTGTTTTTTTTAATTTCTGTCATTAATTTAGAAACAATAAGTTGCTGAGACGTAGCGAATATCTTTGGATTAATTTCTGTTTTAAAATTTAAATTAGATATTTCTTCTTTTAATTTTTTTTGATTAATAAACTTAAAGTCTAATGAGTTTTTTCTCGATACAACTCTTATAGATTCACAATCATATTTTTTATTTAAACTTTTAATGAAACTATGAAGTTGCTCATTAATAATAGTTCCTTCTGGCTTCTGAATATTTGAATTCTTAGGGCTTACGACTCCATATTTTGAATCTAAAACTTTTTCTTCTAAAACTTTACCATTTTCAACAAGGTGTGCTTCATAAAGATAAGCAATCTTTTTTGATTTTGGATCTTGGTAACTCGTCGTTTTGATGTTTATTTTCATGTTGTTTTCCTTTACTATATATATCATTTTATCACAAATAAATCATTTTACAAAAAAGGAAAAAAACTCTTTTTTATAAAAAATTGACTAATTTAAAAAAAAAGTTAAACTGAAAACAAAAAAACACAGGAGTAAAAATAAAATGTTTACACAAATAGCACTATCGTTGGACTCTTCAAATTATATATTCAAAGTAAAATTAAATGAAGAAGCCGTATCTTTTTTTGAAAAATCAAAATCTAAAATAGAAAAACATATTGAAGATACAGTGGTTCAAGTATCAAAAGACGAATATGAAGGTGAATTTATTGGGTTACATTATAAAGACGTACAGAAAGATTTCATGATGAAAGAAATGAATCGTTGGATGAAATTTTTTGAGGATAATGGTTTGGAAGTTTATGAAGCAAAAATAACAAAATTGTCAGACAGGTTAAAGGAATTAAATAAAATACCTGAAAAAGACAAGGAAAGAATAAAAGAATTAGAAAATTAAAAAGACAGCCTAGCTGTCTTTTATTTTAATTTTAATCTATTTTTTTGTTCTTCTTTAATATTTAATTTTTCACGAACTTTATTTTCGTATTTTTTATCACCCACTAAAAAACATTCTTTTATAAAATCATTAAACTCATTTCTTGCTCTTCTATTAATTCTAGGGCTATTAACAATAAAATCTAATGTTTTATGATTGACACCAATTAATGCGATATCTTCTGAAACATATTCTTTTTCATACTTTCTAAAAGGTAAGTCTTCTTCTAATAAAACTTTTTTTAATATGGTTAAAGAATCATTGTAATTAAAATTAATATCATATTTTTCAATTTTACTATTTTTTATAAAAATATGACTTGGTTTTCTTAATATTTCTTTAACAATATTATCTTGTGAATTATCTTCATTTATTAATAAAGACTCCTTTACATTATATTTTTTTCCTATGTTATTAATCATTTCGATATCCATACTTTTAATTTTTGGATATTCTTCTTTAAGTATTTCGAATACACCTTCTACATTTTTTTCTAAATTAAAGAAATCTTTTATGTTTGGTAGACTGTTTATAACAACTTCTTTTAGAAGTTCTCTCTCACCACGATTTTCTAAGATTTTATAAATATCAATATTTTCTTCTTTAAAAATATTAAATAGTTTAGAACTAACTTGAACTGTTCGTTTTTGTTTTTTTACAATGTTTACAAATTCATCTTCAAGATTAATATTTTTAACTAAAATAAAATTATAAATATTTTCATTAGAAATGTAAGAAATTTCTTCTGCAACATTTAATAAGGAAAGATTATTAAAAACATTGCTTTTAATAAAATCAGGATTCCAAAAAAGTTTTTCTAAACCGTCATTGTATCTATCTCCAAAACGAGATTCATAAGTGCTATATATAATTTCAAAAAAACGGTCATAATCCTTTCTATTAAAAAGTTTATCTTTATCTTCTATTAATTTTTCTAAAATATTAGGGGAAAAATTTGAAGTTAAAAAAATTCTTAAATTGCTAGTGTTAATTGAAAGATCTTCTTCATTGTTATGTAATGTCTCAGAAAAATCGTTTTTGTAGAAAGAAAGAAATAGATTATCTTTTTCTAAATGTGACATTTCTTCAACATATTGTTCATAAGATAAAGAAGAAAAATTAAGTTTAAAGTCTTTGACCGTTTTTTCTTTTATAATATCATCATTTTTATCATAGGCATTTATAATATTACCATCAGGTTTAACCAAAACTGCAATCATAGCTTCTGGATCATTAATATATTTGTTGAAATCATATCTAAAATAGATTCGTGTTGCATTTTCTTTATAATCTTCAAAAGTTTCTCTGTCACGACAAATACACCACATAGAAGTGCCAAACAACTTTGATTCCTCATAATTATTAACTTCAAATATAATCTTATTATTTTTAATTTCTGTTTTTAAGTTTCCAATTCTTTTCATTTGATAATCTATATTCCAAGATTTAATTAAAGTTAACTCTTTAATGAGTGATTGATTTAAATCTTCGGTATTTTTAAAGGCAGAAATTTTTTTCTTAAATGAATCGTAAAATCCTTTTGAAGCTTTGTTTTCTATAAGGTCACAAAATAAATATAATGTTTCTTCATTATATAGTCCTTTATGTTTGTTCGAGAAAAAACTTCTCATTTTCTTTTTAGCTTGGCTTTTAATAATGGTTTTTTCAACTGTATTAAAAAAATTTAAAAATGATTCTTTATCAGTATCTCCACTTTTAAAGAAATTTTGTGCTCTTATATTTTCATTTCTTAATAAATTTTTATATTCTATTGTTTTATTGTGAATGTTACATATTTCTTCAAATGAGACACCAGAGTTAAAACATTCTAAATAAAACTCTCTATCTTTTTTATTTTCAATTATTTTTTTTATATCTACAATCATTGCCTTGTTCTTTTATTTTTTTGTTATTTTATTGTTTTTAAACTAATAAAATTGTTTTTTTCTTTTACATAAATATTATAACATAAAAAAAAAGAAAAGCATGTTGCTTTTCTTTATATGTTTTCTAATTTAAAGTTATTTTCTTCGTTGTTTTCTTTTTCTTTTTCCTTATAAGTTATCCCATTTTTTTTCATTTCTGAAAAAATATTGACGCCAATATCAAGATTTTTAATTCTTGCTATTTTCTGAGAGAAAAATAAATTAGGGCATTCAATGATATATATGGCGAACAAGATAAAAAATCCAACAATAGATAAAGATTCATTAGTTGAAAAAAATAACCCATATCCAATAAGAATAAAAGGTGCTTCCATAAAGAATAATTTGTATTCTTTGAAGTATAAATGATGCAAAGCACCGACATACAACAAATAAATAATAGTAGCATAAGTATCAGGATCAACTATTTTTTTATTTAATTTAGTAAAATATTCTTTCCTTGATTCATTAGATAAAGAATTTATTTCTTTTCGAAAATTCTCCTCGTCTTTTTCTATTTCTTCAATTTTTTTTAAAAAACGCATTATGGAACCTCGTCATATATTTTATTAATTAGATCTGGTTGATTACATTTCTTTATTCTTTTTAATCCTAATTTCCAACCTTCATAGGCTCCATATTTTTCGATACATTGCTTGGTGTATTCAGAGCAAGTAGGAATAAAATTACATTCTATTCCTAATAGTTTTTTAGAACCACCTTTCTGTTGGTAAAGATTAATTAATTTTAAAGAAATGATTTTCATGAAAATTACTTAACCTCACGTCCAAGTGTGATTACAACAGCTTCACGCTTCCAGAATAAAAGAAATCTTTTTTGCTCAACAACTTGAAAAACGACTTCCCAACCGTCAGATGCATATTGATTTAATTCTGCTTCCATTTTTTGAATCGGTATTCCACTAGCACCTAAAAATATAGTGCCACAACCACCTTCTACAATATGAACAACTTTATATTCTTTCATTATTTCTCCTTTTTTTTTAATAAAAACAATATATTTGCTTGATCTTAAAATAATATAAATAAATAATTTTTTCAATAGCATTTTAAATTATTTTTTTACAAAAACAAATATAAACAATCCTAGAAAAATAAAAACGTCGGCAAAATTAAAAACAGGAAAATTATAAAAACCAAAGTCAAAATCTATAAAATCAATAACATAACCATAAAAAACTCTATCATATAAATTTCCTAATGCACCTGAAAGTATGATCGAAAGTGTGTATTTTTCTACTATGCTTTTACTTTTAAAGATTCTAAACAAAGCATAAACTGAAAAAAAGATACCGAAAAGTATAAACAAATATTTTCCAATATCTTGATTAGAAAGAAAACTAAATGCAGCACCATAATTATGAACATAAGTTAATTTAAAAAAAGAAAAAATTTCAACACCATTATTAAATCCATGTTTGATATTGTTAGAAGCAATATTTTTAGTTATAAAATCAACAAAAAATAAAAAAACAAACAAAAATAGGGAATAAAAGATATGTTTATTTTGTTTAAGCACAAGCACCTCCTTTAAGAAAAGAATATTATCATATAATAATAAGAAAATAAAGACGTTATTTTTTCTTTTTTCCAAATGCCAAATTTAAATTCTGAATTGTCAACAATAGTTGATTTTATAAAATTAAAAAAGTATAATTAGAAAAATAGATTTGGAGATACTGGCTTATGGAAAATCACTGGAGTGTTAAGGGATTGATATTATTTTTCATTTTAATGATATTTATTTCTACAATAGGATTTATATTAAGTTTTATTTAAAAAAAGACCTTGATAAGAATCAAGGTCTTTTTTTTATTAAATACCGTGTTTAACTCTTGCTTCTTGCATAATAGCCCAAGTATCAGCACTAACTTCACTCTGTGTAACTTTATTAAAAATATTATTGAGAACTCTCTTCTCTTCATTGTCAACAACACCATCTCTAAGAGCTAAACTTAAAAGACGTCTAACTTCTTCTTGATTTAATGTTCCATCATCCGTAAAACAACTAATAGATTCTACTGCAATATCAATGTGACTTGTACTAAATGTCATAATTTACCTTTCCTTTTAATTTAATTGTTGATTTTATTTATTCATTCACTATAAAAATCTGGAGTGATTTTAACTTAATTTTATATTTTGTCAACCTAAAAAAAGATATACTTAAAATAAATAAAATGTTAAAGTAGAAAAAAACAAAAGGAGATATTATGGAATTAAGAAATTCATTAATAAGGTTCGATTTTGATATTGAAGATAAAATATTAATATTGGGTGTTATAATATTAGATGAACCACACCCTTCGGAAGAATTGACAAATCTTCTTTACAAAGAAAAATCAGATTTTTCAGATTTAATAACAAAACTAGAAGATAAATATGGTGTTTTAGACGTATCTTATGGAGAAGAAGAATTAATAGGATACACGTCTTATGAAATAACAGAAAATAACGTTATTAGAATATTAAAAGAAATATCTGCTTTTTTTGAAAAAAATAACATTAAAGTTTTAGAGACTTTAATACATAAAGAAGAAATTAATTGTGAAGACGAAGAAGAAATAGATGAAGAAAAAGAAAACGCCTTTGAAAAAATAGAAGAAATATATGACTTAATATTAGAAAAAAATAAAAGATAGCATCGCTATCTTTTATTCCATTTATAAATAACCATTGATTTATTATCTGAGCTATATTCAAAGTATGTCTTATTTTTATTACTCTCGTTCAATTTTTTACTAAAAGAATAATCCTTTTCGAAAATAGAAGCAGCATAATATGAAAAATCTAAAACATATTGACCTTTGGTGTAATTATATTTAATTTTAATAGAATCAAAATCTACTTTTTTATCAAAATTGTCAAAAATAGGATTAATTGGCATGTTTAGATATGAACAAAAGGATTCTTTATCATTTCGACAATAAACTAAATTAAAACCATAATCTTCAACTTGTGCTAATCGACCAAACATATATTCCTCGCTTAAAATAGTATCTTTGTCAATATTACCTCTATAAATAAATGAATCTTTTGTTGGATTAGCACACCCTTGTAAAAATATAAAAAAGATAAATAATAATATATGTCTCATAAAACCCTCTCCTACCAAATCATTAATTTATCATAAACAAATGAAATATTCAATAAAAATGAAAGATTTTGTTATAAAGTCAGATCTGTTTTGGATTAACTTAAAGAACTACAAAAATGTAATTAATTTACAAAATTATTGACAAAATTTAATAATAAATTATAATTCGGGGCATAAAGTGTAAAAAAATTACAAAAAAAACTTTTAAAATTTAGAGAGGTGCAAATGAAAGTTACAAACCTTAAAGAGTTAACAAAAAAACTTAAAAAAATGAGAGAAGCACAAAAATTATTTGCTACATTTTCACAAGAAAAAGTAGACGAAATATTTAGAGCTGCTTCTTTGGCTGCAAACCAAGCTCGTATTCCGTTAGCGCAAATGGCAGTAAAAGAATCAGGGATGGGGTTAGTAGAAGATAAAGTTATAAAAAATCATTTCGCTTCTGAATTTATTTACAATAAATACAAAGACGAAAAAACGTGTGGAATCTTAGAAATAAATGAAGAAATGGGAACAATGACAATAGCAGAACCAGTAGGTATAATTTGCGGTATTGTTCCAACAACAAACCCTACTTCTACAGCAATTTTCAAATCATTAATTTCTTTAAAAACGAGAAATGGTATTATTTTTTCGCCACACCCAAGAGCAAAGAATTCAACAAATTATGCCGCAAAATTAGTTTTGGACGCTGCTGTAAAAGCTGGAGCACCAAAAGACATTATAGGTTGGATCGACGAACCTTCTGTTGAATTATCCAATGCTCTCATGAAGCATGACGAAATTAATTTAATTTTAGCAACAGGTGGACCAGGCATGGTTAAAGCAGCATACTCTTCTGGTAAACCAGCGATAGGTGTAGGTGCAGGTAATGTTCCAGTAGTTATTGACGAAACAGCAGATATTAAACGTGCAGTCGCTTCTGTCTTGATGTCAAAAACATTTGATAATGGTGTCGTTTGTGCTTCTGAGCAAGCTGTAATTGTAGTTAAAGATATCTATAAAGAAGTAAAAGAAAGATTTGCAACTCATAAAGCTTTTGTTTTAAATAAAAAAGACGCTAATAAGGTAAGGAAGATTCTTCTAATCGACGGTGCTTTAAATGCAAAGATCGTTGGTCAAACAGCGACAGATATTGCAAAACTAGCAGGTGTTACAGTACCAGTAGATACAAAGGTATTAATAGGTGAAGGTTTAGGTAAAGTAGATGTAAATGACGCATTCGCTCATGAAAAACTATCTCCAACATTAGGTTTGTTTAAGGCTGATAACTTTGAAGATGCAGTAGAACAAGCGGTAACAATGGTCGAACTTGGTGGTATTGGTCATACTTCTGGTCTTTACACAGATCAAGATAAAAATGCAGATAGAATTAGATATTTTGGTGATAAATTAAAAACTGCTCGTATTCTTGTGAATATTCCAACAACTCACGGTGGTATTGGTGACTTATATAATTTTAATGTTGCACCATCATTAACATTAGGTTGTGGTTCTTGGGGCGGTAATTCAATTTCAGAAAACGTAGGTCCTAAACACTTAATTAACAAAAAAACAGTAGCAAAGAGAGCAGAAAATATGTTATGGCATAAACTTCCAAAATCAATTTATTTCAGAAGAGGTAGCTTACCAGTTGCATTAGGTGACTTAGAAGGCAAGAAAAGAGCATTTATAGTAACTGATAAATTCTTGTTTAATAATGGATATGTAGATGATATTGCAAAAATCTTAAAATCACAAGGAATGGAAGTTCATACATTCTTTGATGTAGAAGCAGATCCAACATTATCAATTGTAAGAAAAGGCGCAGAAGAAATGAAAAGCTTTAACCCTGATGTAATTTTAGCATTAGGTGGTGGTTCGCCAATGGACGCAGCAAAAATAATGTGGGTTATGTATGAACATCCTGAAACTCATTTCGAAGAATTGGCAATGAGATTTATGGATATTCGTAAACGTATATATAAATTCCCTAAAATGGGTTCAAAAGCAGAACTCGTTTGTATAACTACAACTTCGGGAACAGGTTCGGAAGTTACTCCTTTCGCAGTTGTAACAGACGACGAAACAGGAGCGAAATATCCTCTTGCTGATTACGAACTTACTCCTAATATGGCGATTGTAGACGCAAACCTTGTTATGAACATGCCTAAATCCCTAACAGCATTTGGTGGTTATGACGCAGTAACTCACGCATTAGAAGCATATGTTTCTGTATTGGCTAATGAATATTCTGACGGACAAGCTCTACAAGCCCTGAAAATGCTGAAAGAGTATTTACCTTCTAGTTATGCAAATGGTGCGAATGATCCTATTGCAAAAGAAAAAGTTCATAACGCAGCAACAATAGCAGGTATAGCTTTTGCAAATGCATTCTTAGGTGTTTGTCACTCGATGGCTCATAAAATAGGAGCAGAATTCCATTTACCACACGGTTTAGCTAATGCTTTATTAATTTCAAATGTAGTAAGATATAATGCAAATGATAACCCAACAAAACAAACAGCATTCTCTCAATACGATAGACCACAAGCTCGTCGTCGTTATGCAGAAATAGCTGATCATTTAGGTTTATCGAAAGAAGGTGATAGAACAGCACAAAAAATAGAACGTTTGCTTGCTTGGTTGGATGAATTAAAAGATAATCTTGATATTCCAAAATCAATTCAAGCTGCTGGCGTTGCAGAATCAGATTTCTTATCAAAACTAGATGAAATATCAGTTGAGGCATTTGATGACCAATGTACAGGTGCAAACCCTCGTTATCCTTTGATATCAGAGCTTAAAGAAGTATTATTAGCTTCTTACTATGGTAAATATTATCAAGAATAAAAATAAAGACTAATAAAAAAACCGTAAAGACGATCTTTACGGTTTTTCTTTTTTTAATGAACTATGGAAGTGCTACGTCAACAACATTACAGCTTAAATCTTTTTAATGAATCATTTATTTCTTTAACTGTTTTATCTATATTCATTTTTAATCTTCTTTCTTGTAATAAGCTTTTTCAGGATCTCCCTTGTAGTTTTCAAAAAAAGCTTCTTCAATAAATGAAGTAGGATCTAACAAACCTTCTGGTTTTGGTAATCCGTGATCCCATTCACCAGTTTTTCGAATTCCTTTTTCATATAATTCTAAGTGAAGCATAGTCATTGGACGACCTTTATCTTTTAGAAGAACCGTTTCCAATTCTCCAATTTTTTGACCACGTTCAACCTTTGAACCAATTTCAATACCTTCTGATATTAAAATTTCACCATAAACAATAACTCCTGAATCACCTTCAACAAGAATACCTTGTGTGTTATTCCACCAAGGACTAGGAGTAGGTGCTTTTTCACCAGTAAACCATTCAATGCCAACGACAACACCGTCTTCTGCTGCAAAGACAGGATCTTTACTTTCTCCATAGAGATCAATACCCTCATGGGTATGATTTTTTCTTACTGCACCAAATTGACCTAATTCGTCAGGTAACATTGTCGCTTCTTTTAGTGGATAAAACCATTTGCTCATAAAATCTCCTATTTGCTTAAAAGGATTGTACTTAATTACGCATTAAAAATCAAGTTTAAATGTTCTTTAAATTTGTTTTTATATAGATACCTTTTATGCTCTATTAGAAATTTTTCAACTGAACCTTGATATTGATTTTCTCTTTCTTTATTATAAACAACATCAAGTACATGAACACTGTTTATCCCTTCTTCAATACGTTTATTTTCATGCATTAATCTATTAATTTCTCTTTTATATTCTTCTATTTTCTTAATATTATTATTATAGGTCGAATCATTTTTATAGCTCTTGTTTTTTTTGGCTTTTTTCTTTACTTTGTTATTTTTTGCTTTCGACTCTAAAAATTGTTTTCTATAATGATTTATTAATTCTAGTTCTTGATGATTTCGTTCTAAAAAAGTAGTAAACCCTTTAAGTTCAGAAAGTTCATTTTCAAATGCAAGAGTAAAAAGATCTAATCTTATGTTTCTTTCACTTAAATTAGGGTGTTTAAAGATACCTTTATCTTCATAAAATTTATAAAAAGATCTATAATTATCAACAAATGAAACAAATTCATTATAATTAAGTTTTTTTATACCGCTTCCTTTTGCGTTATTAAATTTAATTTTTATTATGGTGTTTTCATTCAATTCTTCTTTATTGTTAAAACTTTCTGGGAAATCAACCGATAGCCCAAAAGGATATCTGGAAACCATATAAAACTCAAAATAATGACTTTTTAACAAAAATTTAAATTTTTTCAATTCGTCTCTATAACTTGAATTAATTTTCTTTTCTAATGATTCATAATCGTGTATAGAAGTAAAATCGTCTTTATTTTTACATTTTTTCATAAAACCATTTTTTAATATGTTTATTTTGCTTCTAACGTCATTTAATAATTTTCTTTTTAATATACTTTTGTCCACAATAGGCACTCCTTTAAAAACGACTTATGATATCAAAAAAAAAGAATAAAAGCAATGCAAAAAAAACTTGATATGAAAACATTTTCTTGATACTATAATGCTTCACACATAAAAAGAGGACACACAAATGATTAATACTGCCGAAAGAAAGCCTATCGAAGCAGGTGGACAGCTAATTCACCAAGTAATTTACAACCAAGCAGGTTCTATTCAAAAAGCATTGCTAGAATACATAATGAATAGTGTAGACGCAAAAGCAACTAAAATAGAAATAACACTAGACGAAAATGGTATCGACTATTCTATCGTCGATGACGGAGACGGTTTTGGTGATAAAAATTATACATTAGAAGAAAAGAAAAAATGTATCCACGAAGTTTTTGGACATCTAGGTTTCGATCATGGTACACAAGAAGAAAACTATCGTGTGTATGGTAAATTTGGAATAGGTCGTGCTCAATTATGGGCTTTTTCAAAAAACACTTGGCATACACATGATATTACAATGTCAGTAGATGTTCTTTATCAAGGTTTAAATTATGAGATAAAACAAATAGCAGAACATTTTGATGGTTGTTCTATTAAAGGTCAATTTTATAATGCATTAAAACCAAATGAAATTATTCTTATTAAAAAAGAATTGTTAACGATGGCTGCATTTGCTCCCATTGACGTTTATTTCAATGGTTCTAAATTAAACAAGAGCATGGATACTTTGAAATCAACATTAGAGTTAGAAGAAGTTTATGTTGAATTAAAGCAAACAACAGGCTTAAAAGTATACAACCAAGGTATTTTCATTAAAGAATATCCCAATTACTTATTTGGAGTAGGTGGTATTGTTTGTTCGAAAGTAGGTTTTCCTTTTGAATTAAATGCAGCGAGAAATGATATTCAACAATCTAATTGTAAACTATGGAGAAAACTAAAGAATGCATTAGAAAAACACTTAGGAACTCAAACTAAAAAAACAAAAATTACAGACGAAATAAGAAAAAACCTTTTGAGTAAAATTGCAGGTGGAGAATATAACTCTATCGACGACAACAATAAAAGAATAGATTATCTTAAAAAACCATTAATTAAAATGATTGATAATAAATATATTTCAATTAGTGCATTGTCACAAAAGAAATTTACTATTGCAAAAGAGAAAAGTGATTCATTAGCAGAAGCTGTTCATAGAGAAGGTGCTTATGTTGTTCTTCTTGAAGATTTTACGTCATTCTTGGGAATAGACGCAGAAGATGTTTTACAAACATTAACGGAAATTAAAAATAATCCTAGCTCTGTTTATAGTATTCCTGATTATAAAGACGTAGAAGTGTTAAAATCAAAACTAAACAGTAAACATATAATTATTCCAAAAGAAAAATTAAGCAAAAAACAAAAACTGTTTTTAGAAGCAATGAACTTATACTCTATTAATAGTAAACTAGCAGGTTCTGAAAAGGTACGAACTATTTTGCTTGGTAAAAGTGAAACTGCAAATGGTTGGACAGACGGTGAAAGTTATATTGCACTAAACGAAGATCTTTTTAAAGACGTAGAAATGAAAGGCATTAGTTATTTATGGAAATTAGTTAATGTTGTCATTCATGAATATGAACACAACGATGAAAATTGTGATTTACACTCATTAGATTTTTATGAGAACTACCATAATAAGACAATATACCGTGGAAATATTCATTTTGACGCATTTATGGAGATTCAAAATGCTTATGTGAAGAGATTGATAAGAAATGATATACCTTTGGCTAAAAAATTAAATAGAAGTTTAACAAATAAAGGTATGATTTAAAATTAAAATATGATATAATCAAATGAAGGCTACCTAGCCTTCATTTTTTAGAGAGGTATTTAATGAGTAAAACGTGCTATGTTTATTATACAAATCCAGAAGGTGCAAGACCTAATTTTGTTTATTCAAAAGAGCCGATGAATGAAGATATCGTAAAATTTTTAGATTTTTATAAAGAAAAATCAAAAATGTTAAGTTTTTCGGTAGAAGAAAATTTTGAGTGGACTAGGGAATCTGTTGAAAGTCATTTATTAAAAAATATTAATTATTTTGTGCCACCAGTTTTATCAAGTGAAATAATAGACATCTATATAGATTTTGATGACACAATATTTGATTTTATGGGCGCAGTAGAAAAGAAAAAGAACCAAACTGGTATGACTTACCCTCAAGCGGAATATGGTTTTTTCGATAATTTAGAACCATTACCAAGAGCGGTTGAGGTTGTAAAAAAACTAATTGAAGATCCAAGATATAATGTTAGATTTGCAACAGCTCCTTCTGTTTATAATCCTATGTCTTATACAGGAAAAAGAATGTCGGTAGAAAAACATTTTGGTTTTGAAATGGTTGATAAAATGATCTTGATAAGTGAAAAAGACTTGCTAGATAATATATCAAAAGGAGTTAGAAGTATTCTTATAGACGACATTAGAGAAGGTTATGGACAAGAAAAATTCACAGAACAAATCGTGTTTGGTTCTGTTGATTGTCCAGATTGGACTGCAATAGAAAAACTATTGGTAGACAATGATTACTTTTAAAACACAAAAATAAAAAAACCACTCAGAAGAGTGGTTTTTTTTGCTATCAAGATAGCAATTCGCATTTAGAACTCTGACAATTAAGTCTCGGTGAAAAACACTGGTGTTTGATTAAGTGCGCTTGAACATCAATTTTAATACTTGATAGTTAAAGCAGGGCTACTTGTGGTAGCTGTGCAATAGTACCTTTTTTGTAAAAAAATTGTAGCTTTGCTCAGAGGGGCTTCTCAATCGGCTGCATGAGATAAATAGCTTGATAAAGAACTATTTATGAAACAGAAACCATTATAAGATAAAAAAATAGTTTTTTCAAATATTTTTTATCTTTTTTTCATAAAAAAAACCTCAATTAGAAAATTGAGGTTCTTCTTACAAGGAATTTGAACGTTTAACGTGGAGATGTTCCTACTACCACAAAATGAACAGGAGTTTGAACGTTTTACATGCGGATACTCCTACCAGCATATCTTGGAGGAAAGAGAAGGTTTTTCTCCTACACCCGACAAGCACCAAATACTCGATTGCGCTCGAAGCATTGTTTCTTAATCTGTCACCTATTTATCTTTTTTAGATTACGAGCAGCGCAATGCTTATGTAAAATAAAAGTAGGTTCTTTCCATTGATTAAACCATAATAACAAAAAAATAAGGGAAAATCAAATGTTCAATCTCACTTTTTCCTTGAAAGATAAAAAAATAAAAAGTATAATCCTCCAAAAACAGAGGATAAGAAAATGAATGTATTTGATCTAACAAGAACACCAATAACTGCTTATTCAAAAGTAAAATTATTTTTTTTAATAGAAAGTGAAACTTATCAAGGTAGAGCATATCAAGGTTTTATATCAAGAAATGAGCATTTCAAACTTTTGTCAATCCCTTTCGAAGCTGAATATGAAGATCGCATGCGATATTTTGTTGAAGAAAAAAATGAAGATTTTTTATTTGCAAAAAAAGCCTTATTAAGAGCAACTGGATTAAATGAAGATATTGATTGGCAAACATTGCAAGAAAAGATAATTTCTGGTGAAATGGTCGCAACTAACGGTAAATTTATTAATATAATGGCAATAAGAGAAGACGTCGTTGATTTCATATCAGAACAAAAATTAGAAAGTTGTAATCATATGGTTTACAAATCAGAAAAAAAGCATTTTGATGCGGTAAGAGATTATATTGAAAAAACATTGACGCCTATTTTGGAAGAAAAAGAGAACATAAAAGAAGAAAGCAAAAGTAATTTTGTTTATTCAACAGTGCAACCAAAACTGAATATAGATTTTATTCACGATACAATATTAACAAAAGAAGTGATTTATGATTTTGAAAAAGAAAAAGCGTTAAATCTATTAACAGAATTATTATTTTTAAACTCTTTCAGTATTGAACGTGGATTATATTTCATGCCGCAAACCTGTTGTCAAGAAACAATATCACCAAGACAGTTATCTAAATACAATTTAGAGTTATCTAAAAAGCAATGGTCTATAAGTGAAAAAGAAGACGAAGATTCAATTCCATTTGAAATAGAAGCAATATTTACAGTAAAAAAAGATGTGCTGTTAAATAAAATAAAGCAGTTTGGTTTACCTTATGAAGAAATTAATTCTGAGATAGAAAAATATATTAAAAAAGGTGTATTTAATTTTAAAATAAAGAAAATGGAGAGAGACTCTTTCTTGGATTCTTTAATGATAAATGGTTCTGATTATAAAAAAGATGAATATGAAAATGAGCTTTTAAAACTTTTAAATAATTTATTTTATGATTATGAATCTGTAAATATACAAATAAAATAAAAGCCCTGTTGGGCTTTTTTTGGAGCTAGAAACGAGATTCGAACTCGTATAGCAAGGATTTGCAATCCTGCACATGACCATTCTGACATTCTAGCATAATGGAGCGACATACGAGATTCGAACTCGTGACCTTCTGCATGGCAAGCAGACGTTCTACCAACTGAACTAATGTCGCATTTTTGGAAGGGGAAGTAGGATTCGAACCCACTCATACTATTATTATTATTGCTTCAATGCATCTCCACAACAAAATAAAAGATTTTCTCTCTAATCCAATGCTTCATAAGAAAAGGTCATGCATTACCTTTAAAAATTGCAAGAGATTCCCCCATAATTGGAGCGATATACGAGATTCGAACTCGTGACAACCGACTTGGAAGGACGGTACTCTACCAACTGAGCTAATATCGCATGAAAAGAGTTTCGCAAAACTCTGTTTTTTGGAGCGACATACGAGATTCGAACTCGTGACCTTCTGCATGGCAAGCAGACGTTCTACCAACTGAACTAATGTCGCATTTATTTGGAGCTGGCACTGTGATGCAACAGTGGATCACCCAGCATAATTGGAGCGGATACTCGGATTCGAACCGAGAGCTTCAGGGTGGAAACCTAATATGTTAGCCGTTAGACACCATACCCGCATTTATTATTAAAATAATGGAGCGACATAGGAGACTCGAACTCCTGACGTTCTGCTTGGAAGGCAGACATTCTACCAACTGAATTAATGTCGCATTTATTTGGACGGAATGGTGAGAATCGAACTCACAACCTATTATTATAAAAAAACTATTTGCATTTCATTTAATTATAACTCTAGTTATTTATTTCTATCCACTTTATTTTTTCAAGTGATGCACCACAATCAAAAATTGCAAGAAAACATTCCGAAATTTGGAGCAATATACGAGATTTGAACTCGTGACCTTCTGGATGGCAACCAGACGCTCTACCAACTGAGCTAATATCGCATTTATTTGGAGCTTGGTGTCGGATTCGAACCGACGATCTTACGGATTTGCAATCCGTTGCATTTGACCACTCTGCCAACCAAGCTTTAAACGGTATCTAATATTATATTTTACTGTTCAAATATAAAACATTACATAAAAAAACAATCTACAACATAACATTTTATATTGTCATTCATTTGTTTGTTCCTTGACTTCATATTGATAAGTATAGAACATTACTTTTACCTTGTCAACACTTTTATTTAAAATATTTTAATTTTTTTTCTTTATTTTCAAATGCTTATATTAAAACAAAGGTGTACCCTGCGCATATTTTTAGCGCATAAAAAAGACCTTGTGGTTATGAAACCCCAAGGTCGAATATCACATTCTACTCTTAGGGTTTTCCTCACCCTAAGAATTAATTAACATTTCTTAGACGTGAGCACTCCTACAGCCAAAGCCGCATCCACATCCACAACCAAAAATATTGTTAATTAAAATTTTCATTGTTTTTTCCTATTACGTTTATTTAAAATTATAATACCAAAATAAAAGAAAAAGGTCAAATCTTTTATTAAGAAACAAAAAAAAGAAGATTACCCAATCTTCTTTTTTTTAATGTTTATTTGTAAATGGAATTAATGAAATTTAATCCATTCGTCCATATCAGTTTTTAAGTTTCCTGATTTTGTTCCAAAAATAGCTTGAACACCGTCTGATACGACAACAACACCAGCAGCACCTAATTCTTTAAGTTTAACTTGATCAACTGAATCAACATCTGCAACGGAAACACGTAATCGAGTAATACAAGCGTCTAGATTAGTAATATTAGCCTTTCCACCAAATGCTTTAACTAATTCTTCTGCCATTTCAGAACCTTCTGCTACTTTAACAGTAGTAACTTCTTCGTCTTCACGACCAGGTGTTTTTAAATTCATTGCTTTAATAGCTATACGGAACACAACATAGTAAACAACAGCAAATACTAAACCACAACCAATCATAAGTGGGATATTTTGAGCATTACCAGATAAAACCACGAAATCAATCAAACCGTGAGAGAATGAGGTTCCGTGAACAATACCGAAAGTATTAGTTACAAAAAATGCAATACCTGCCAATAGAGCGTGAATACCATAAAGAACAGGAGCAACGAATAAAAATGCGAATTCGATTGGCTCAGTAATACCAGTAAGGAATGAAGTTAACGCAGCAGAAGCCATGATCCCCATTACTTTAACACGGTTTTCTGGTTTAGCTGAATGTGCAATCGCAATTGCTGCTGCTGGAAGACCAAACATTTTGAACATGTAACCACCAGCTAATTGTCCAAAACCATTACCAGCAGCACGAGTTGCTTCGTCAGCAGAAAGATAACAAGTTAGAACACCATTTAATTGCTCACCTGCGGTATTAACACAAGAACCTGCTTCAAAGAAGAATGGAACATTCCAAATGTGGTGTAATCCAAAAGGAATTAAAGAACGTTCTACGACACCATAAATGAAAAATGCAAATTCAGGGTTTTGGTTTGCAGCCCAATGAGAAAATGAGCTAATTCCAGAACCAATAGGAGGCCATACAACTGATAAGATAGCACCCAAAGCAATCGCAAGGAATCCAGTAATGATAGGCACAGAACGTTTACCTGCAAAGAATCCTAAATATTCAGGGAGCTGAATTTTATAGAATCGATTGAAAGACCACGCAGCCATAGCACCAACGAGGATACCACCTAAAACACCAGTGTCTATTTTGTCAACACCCATAAATCCTGACATAACACCAAGAGTAGCTGTCATTATACCATAACCAATAACGGCTGCCAAACCTGCAACACCATCATTATCTGTAAAACCAAGAGCTACGCCGATAGCAAACAATAAAGCCATTTGACCAAAGACAGAGCCGCCAGCTTGTTCCATTAGATTAGAAACAATTTCTGGCAAAAAGGAAAGGTCAGCCGCTCCAACCCCCAATAATATACCTGCGACTGGAAGTGCAGATACAGGAAGCATTAGAGACTTACCGACCTTTTGTAAGTTTGCAAAAAGATTTTTTGTCATAAATATTCTCCTATTTTTTTGAACGAAGTGCTAATATCACAACATTCTTTATTATTATTATTATTATTATTGACTAAGAACAAAATCTAAATTTGTATCTTACTTTCGTGCAAAAAAAATGAAAAACAAATAAAGAATAAGACTTTCATCAAAAAAACAAGTTAAAAAACTTATAGCTTAAAACTAGCATATTTTGAGATTTAGTATAGTTAAAAATAAAAAACTTTTTTAAAGAAAAAACTATATATAAAAAGGATTAATAAAAAAAAAATAATCTATTTCATATACAAAAAGATAATATATTATAATAAAAACATTGTTTTTTTCTTTATTAAAGAGAAACAAATTATAATAAAAATATTTTAAAAAAAACTAAGGCATATAAATTAAAACATAAACATATACAAAAAAACTTGCAAAATAAATAAAAAATAAAAAAAAATTGAATCTTTTTTTAATCTAAATCAATCTATATGACATAGGGTGCAAATAGAAAAGACATTTTTTTGCAAAATGCAACATATTTTTTGCATTTTGCAACATGCAAAATGCAAAAACAATAAAATTGATAAAAAAATATTTTTTTTTAGAAAAAAGCATAAACAAACACGAATATTTTTTCCTTTAAAAATAAGTTATTTTTAAACTTAGGTAAAACCTGGCACGGCTAATGCTTTATCAGGAATATGTTAAAAAACTATTAACAAAAGTTTAAAAGAATTAAATTAATGGAGAGTGTATTATGAAAATGAATGAGACTAAAAAGTTAGAAGTATACAATAACCTAGTAGATCAACATTACAAAGGGCTGTTTAGATATGCATATAAAATAACAAACAATGAAGCAGTAGCAGAAGATATCTTACAAGAAACATTAATTAGAGTTTGGCATTCACTAGAATCTTTAAAAGAATTAGAAAAAGCAAAATCTTGGATGATAACAATATTACGTAGAGAAAATTTAAGAAGAGTAGAAAAAGAAAAAGTAAACGTAACTGATAATTATGAAGATTTCGAATATCTAATGACGGCTGATGATAATATGGATTACGAATTAGATAAAGAAATTATTTACAAGAACATATTAGAATTAAAAGAATGTTATAGAGATCCATTGGCTTTACAAGTAATGCTTGGTTATTCGGTAGAAGAAATAGCAGAGGAGCTAGAATTAAATGAAAACACAGTTTCAACAAGACTATTCAGAGCCAAAACTCTTTTAGAAAAGAGAATGGAACAAACTTTAAAGATATCAAATTCAGTTACAGCATTTATGTAATTAATGGGTAATAATAATGAAAATAAAAAAAAATAAAAAGAGAATGTAAGCATTATATACAGTAGATTTTAATTTGTATATTCGTTTAAAAAGTCCCATCCTGGGACTTTTTTGTTGTCTTTTTTTTGACATACATAGTATTTTTTGTGTATAATATGCATTTTTTTGTTAAAATATATACCAAAACACACAAATTTTTCAAATATACAAACATTGCATACATATTTTCGAAAGTTTGTATGTATCTTCAAGCAATAAAAAAGCCCGTAAATACGGGCTTCATTCAGTCACTCAGAATATACACATTTTTTACTATATGCTCTGTTGATTCTCTTTTTATTTTCTTTTAAATCTAATTATAGTTTTCATTTATTTCTCTTAGCGGCTTGTGTTCTTCACCTAGTTTTAAATATATTGTAGGCAATACATACAATGTAAAACAAGTTCCTATAAACAAACCAAAGACGATAACAACCCCGATACTAAATCTAGATTCAGCACCAGCTCCTTCAGCCATAAGAAGAGGTATTAATCCAGCAATCATAGCAGCAGTGGTCATTAAAATAGGTCTTAATCGAACACTCGCAGCGTCTATAATTGAATCTACTTTGTTCATTCCTTTTATTAATTGATTTTCCTTAGCAACCTCACATATTAATATGCCATGCTTTGTTATTAAACCGATTAAAGTAACCAATCCAATTTGAGAATAGATATTTAAAGTAGAAAAACCCCAAGCTAATATAATCAATGCTCCTGAAATAGCTAGTGGAACAGACGTCATGATAACAAGTGGATCTCTGACGGATTCAAATTGTATCGCTAAAATTAAAAATATAATTATCAAAGCTAATCCAAAAGTAACATACAAACTATTGCCTTCTGTAGTATATTGTCTAGCTTCACCTAAATAATCATGCATGTAACCTTTTGGTAAATCAGTTTTTAATATACTTTCAATAGCGTTAATGGCATCCCCCATTGTAACGCTAGGGGAAGCGACTAATGATAAATTTGCAGAGTTTAATTGGTTATATTTAGGTAAAACTCTAGGTTCTGAAATAACTTCATTTGAAATTAATTCTTTTAAAGGAACCATATCTCCACTAGAATTCTTAACATAGTAATCGCCTAACAGTTCTGGATTTTGTCTTAATGCTCTTTCTGTTTGAATAATAACTTCATAAGCACGACCATCCATAGCTATTCTGTTAACATAACCGTCTGTAACCATTGTAGATAAAGTCTGTCCAATAGAGTCCATAGTAATTCCATAAGAACCTGCCTTCTCTTTATCTACTTCAATTTTCAACTTACCTGTATCATATGCAAGATCAACATTGTTGTAAACAAATAAACCAGTGGAAACAACTTTATCTTCAATATTTTTAATTACTTCATATAATTGCTCTCTTTTGTTAGGAGTAGAAACAATTAATTGAATTGGTAGACCAGAAGATGCGCCAGGTAATTCTGGAATATTAAAAGGTATAGCATTGATATTAACTAAATCTACTGTTCCATCTTTAACCTCATTAACAATTTGTTCTTGTGATTTATCTCTTTCACTCCAAGGGTCTAGGTTTGCAATAATCATGGCTTGATTAGAACTAGGAACACCAATCATAGAAACAATACCATCAATATCCTCATTATTCATTAAATCTTCACCAATAGAATAAACACTTTTTTGAATATAATCTAAATTTGCACTATTAGGAGCAGTTCCTTGCATAACAAAAACGCCTTTATCTTCAGTTGGAGCCAATTCTGAAGAAATATCTTTAAATAAGAAAGGCATAGATAAAATAATCAGGAAAGCAAAAAAGTATATTGAATTTCTGTTGTTAAAAACAACATTAAGACTTCCTTTATATTTTTCAGTAAGTTTATTTAAAACTAGATTGATTTTTTCTTCAAATTTGGATTCTTTATTTTTTTCAAAAAGAGTAGAACACATAACAGGAGATAAAGTTAGAGCTATAATTCCAGAAACGAATACTGCTCCAGCCAATGTTAAAGCAAATTCTGTAAATAAAGAGCCAGTTAATCCGCCCATAAGTGCAATAGGAGCATATACAGCAGCTAATGTTAATGTCATAGATATCACAGGAACTGCAATCTCTCTTGTTCCATGAATGGCAGCATCAAAAGCATTCGCTTTATGTTCTACAATATGTCTATTAACGTTTTCAACAACTACGATAGCATCATCAACAACTAAACCAATTGCTAATACCATAGCAAGTAAAGTCATAAGATTAATACTAAAACCTAAAGAAGACATTACTATACAAACACCAATAAGAGATATAGGAATAGTAATTACAGGTATTAAAATTGCTCTAGCATTACCTAAAAATAATGTGATAACAACTAAAACAATAACCCCTGCCTCTAAAATTGTTTTTATTACTTCATCAATAGAGTCTTGAATAGCAATGGTAGAATCATAAACAACAGAAGATTTTACTGCTGAGGGAAGAGATTTTTCAATTTCAGGCATTATTTCATTAATACCATCCATTACCTCTAAAGGATTCGCTGTTGGTGTTGTCTGAACAGCAACAACAACAGACTCTTGGTTGTTGCCTAAAGCTCTAAAGTAATCATGAGATTTAGAAAGAGAAATTTCTGCAATATCAACTAATCTAACAATGGAGCTATCATTTTCTTTAATAATAAGATTTTCTAATTCTTCTACTGAGGAAACTTGTGTGTTTATAGAAGTGTTTAAAACATTTAAAGAGTTATTTAATTGACCTGGAGAAGATTGATAATTGTTTTTACTTATAACATTGGCAACTTCAGAAGCACTAATCCCAAGAGAAGCCATAACTTCTGGTTTTAACCATATTCTCATACCAAAATCAACACCACCATATAAATTAACCTTTGCAACACCAGAAACAGTATAAATTTGTGGTTGAATAACCCTTACAATATAATCGTTAAGCTCAGTAGAACTTAATTGATTACTATAAAAAGAAATATAAACAAGATCTGTCGTACTACCAGTAGATACATCTACAGTAGGAGATTCTGATTCTTTTGGTAATTTGTATGAAACACTATTAATTTTAGATAAAACACTTGCTGTTGTATCATTAGGGTCTGTATTTAATTTCATGTAAGCGACAATAGTTGATTTACCTGATTCACTGCTAGAAGTCATGAAATCTATATTATCAACTTGTGCAATAGCTTGTTCTAGTGGTTGTGTAATAAACCCTTCCATAACATTAGAATCAGCCCCATAATAATTTGTTGTAACTGTAACTACGGTATTAACCATTTCAGGGTATTCACGAACTTGCATTTTAGTTAAAGAAAACAACCCCATTAAGACAATCAATAAGCTTATAGATACAGAAAGTACAGGTCTTCTTATAAAAATATCTGTAAATTTCATATTTTTTCCTTATAATTTATTAATAATTTTTGAATTTTTTAAAGATTCATCTTTAACTTCATGAACTAAAACACCATTACTTAATCTAAGTTGCCCATTAGTCACAACTTTATCACCGATGTTAAGTCCATCTTCTATTACAACTTGGTCTTCAATTCTTTGACCTGTTTTAACAAAAACTTGTTTTACTCTATTTTCACCTTTTTCATCTTTTTCAACAACATATAGGCTTTCACCATATAAAGCATATTGAATAGAAGTTTGTGGAACAATTATTTGATTATCAATTTTTTTAAGATCAATACTCACTTTTGCATACATCCCACTACGAAGTTCTTTATTTTCATTTGGAATTGAGATTTCTACTTTAAACAAACCAGTGCTTGGATTAATAACAGGCGAAATCGCAGAAATATAACCGTCATAAATAAATTCTTCTTTAGAAGAAACTTTCACTTTAACTTTTTGATTTTCTTTTATTTGATGAAAATATTTTTGAGAAATTGCAATTGTAACTTTCATTAAGTTTAAATTTTCTAGCCTAACAATGGTATCTCCTGATTTTAAGTATTCACCTAATTGAACAGTACGAAGACCTGTAAATCCGTCAAATGGTGCTTTTATTTTCTTTAAATCTATCTTTGCATTAATACTTTCAAAATCTCCAAGCATTGAAAAATAAGCAGCTTCGGCTTCGTCAAATGCTTCTTGAGAAATAGAACCTTTTTTTCTAAGATCTTTATATCTATAATATTTAGATTTTGCTGCGGGTATCTTTGCAGATAAACTATCTCTTTGTGCTTCTTCATAAGAAGATTCTAATGTTAATAATATATCATTTTTCTTTACATAATCTCCTGATTCAAAGAAAATATTATTAACGGTTCCTGCAAGTTCATTGTTGACATTGGTACCCTTATAAGGAGTAATGAAGCCAATAGTGTTAACTTTTGGAGAATAAGATGAATTTTCAACAATAGAAGATACTATAGGGATACTTGTTTCTGGACGATTTTCCATATATTCCGATATTTTTTTGTTTTTGTATTCATTGAACGCAATCACGCTACCAAACATAGAGGCAGCGATTATAGTTACAATAAAATATGATTTTTTACTAGCCATTATTTTTTTCCTTTTTTATTATAGAATTATTATTATTATTTTTTATTTCATTTATTTATTAATTCAATATTAATTATGTATTAATAGACAACTGAAAATTATACTATTTAAAATATATATTTCAAGGTAAAAAAAAGATAAAAATAACAAATTTTTATCTTTTTCTATAATTTGATTAAAAAAACAATGTTTTTATCTTCTTATCATGCGATTATTATAATAAATATTATGAATAGATTCTTTTCTTTTCTTGTTCGATTCCCTTTCTAAAAAGTCAATGATAGAATACATCTTACTATAATCCTTATTGAGTAAATCAAAATCAGTGTATAATCGAATCCTTAAATTATCTTTTTCTATTATTAAAAAGTCTGCACCATGATCTTTTGTTTCGCCATAACTGTATTCCAAAAACTTAATGTCTTTACCTAAGTCAACAACAGAATATTCTGATACAACTCTTAATCTAGAAATAACATTAGTTTCAGGATCGACTTGTATGTATCTTTTATAATCTTTATTTTCAGAAACTAAAAACCATTCTTCTCCAATATAATCTATCTTCTCAATAACATTACCTTCAAAAATTTGATTGACTTGAATTGTATTGAATTTTTTTTCTTTTTCTTTGTACTCGGAAGAATTTTCAACACTATTTGCAAAAGTGCTAATTGAAAAACAAGCTAAAGCAATTGAAATAATTTTTTTCATTTATAACCTCTTTTATTATTTGTTTAATATCATAATGGCACAAAAATAATAAAAAAAAAGTAGCAAAAGCTACTTTATTTTTTTAAATATTTGCATAGTATTCTTTATAAATTAAAAGTTCTGCTACTTTTACGGCATTTGCTGGATTTATTCTGTTACTTCTATAAAACTTTTTAGCAATAAAATCCATTTCATTAGCGAAGTCAACAAATAAATCAAAATCATGATTGCTATAAATTAAGTTAGTAATCCTTCTATCTTTAATTTCATTTAGCAATTGCTTTTGGTGATCCTTAGTAAATTGATCTTTGCTATATTTTAATTCGTCGTTCTTTTTATTCATAAAAGGCGGGTCAATATAACAAATAGTGTTTTCCCAATTTACCTCAACTTCTTCAAAGAATCTAAAAATATCTTTTGACGAAAAATGTAAATTGAATTTTTCAAATAAGTTTTTATAAGCAGAAAATAATTGTATTTTTTCTTGTTGAACTGCAATTTTTGGTTCCCAGTTATAAGGAGAGTTAAGTTCCCCTCTTCCATTTTCACGATAAACGCCATTAAACACATGTTGCATTAAAAAAATAAATAATGCCGAACGTTTGATACTTGCTGTACTTTTTATTGAATTATATTCTTTGCGTTTTTCTAAAAAGAATAACTGAGCAGGTTTCAATGCTTTTTTAATATCTTCTTTAAGCATTCCTTTACTAAGAACTCTAAATTCTTTTGGTATTCTTGATTCATATTCTTTTTCAATTCTTATATATTCATCATATAAAGAACGGTTATTTTTCTGTAAGTCCCTAAATGTAGAAATCAAAACTTCATTGATATCATTAAGATATACATTTTTAATTCCACGAGAAACTAAAGTATTTGCAATAGCTAAGAAAGAACCTAAGCCACCGACACAAGGCTCAATATAAGTATCTATTTTTCTATTACCTTCCACTTGATTATTAACAATATCGATTAGTGGATCTTTAATCCATTTTTTACCACCAACCCATTTAAATAATTTTTTCTTTTCTATAATCATTACTACTCCATGCTACTAAATTATTTATTCCATTATCTCAATTATAACATAAAAAAATAACTTTCAAAAAAACAAATATATAATAATTAATGTAATTTATTTTTTCTTTTGATTGTTTTCTTTAATATTTCCTTGTTGTCTAGGCTTTTAACTATAATACTTTCATTAATTTCATTAAATATATGCTCTAATGCATCAAAAGAATTTTCAATATTTATTTCATATTTTTCTTCATTATTTTTAGTTACATAACCTTTATCAATATCTATGTATATGGAAACACTAAAGTCATTATTCTTAACAGAAATAGTTCGTCCTGATTTGTCTACTTCCATGTCTTTAAAATTAGAAACAAAAGTATCAACGAATCCGTTCATTGAAGCTTTAATATCTCCTGTGTTTTCGTATTCATTCTTAAAATGATTTTTTAATAAATAATTTCTTTTCTCAGCATATCTTTTAAAAACAAAATGACAAACATTACCCAATGACAAGACTTCTTTAACTTTGTCATGTTCATTAGTGTAATATTCAATATCATGATTAAGAGATAAGTGATCTTCTTTCAATAAGTTTTTTGATAATTCAAAAGTGTCTTCTATCATTTCAAAATCATTAAATGTGTAGCTATAAGATTTTAATGCAAAAGAATAACTAAACAAATAATGATTTTGATTAACACCAAACATAAGATGGTCAAAGAAAGTGTTTTCTTTTTTGATTTTTAATAATTCATTTTCAATTTTTTTTAAAGATTTCATTTTTACCTCACTATTTAATATTATTTTATCATAAAAAAAAAGAATTAAAAACCTTGAAGATTTATTATTTTTTTGATATTATAGCCAAATAAGGAGAAAATATGACTTACAAATTTAAATCAAAAGCCACGTACCGATGTAGTATTTTAACTACAAGAGGTACTAACAATGAGATACAAATTAATTAGTTTTAAAAATGAAAATTTATATTTTTCTAACAAAAAAGAATTATTCGATTTTATAGATAAGCTTTTTATATCGAAAAGACATCAATTATACGTAAACTGGCATAGAGATTGGTTTTCTTGGTTTACAAACGATTTCAACTATACAAGAGATACAAAAATAGGAAGAGTGTTTGTTGGATACGAAACAAACTTTTGTTACAACAAATGCTATGAAAATTACTTTAAAGAAGTTAGAGCTTGGTATGTGTCTGGATATTACAAAATAAAAGACGAAAATAATTTTTTAGTCGATTATTCAAAATTGAAAGATGAATATGAAGAATCGAGAAAAGTTGTTTATTATAAACAATCAAAAAGAAAAAAATATAAAAGACTTAATAGTTCCACAAAAAAATACAGACAAAGAGCTAAATACAACTACTTTAAGATTTCTAAAACATCATGTAAAAATGAATATTCTCAATTAATAACAGAATCTACTTTACCAAAAGAAGAGTTTTGTAAAATGAGAGACAAAAGAAGAAATCTATTAAAGTGTATGAATACAGATATGTTTTTAGATGAATATCCTTATAGAGAAACACAAAAAACATGGAAACAAAACAAAAAACTAAAAAAACAATGGCAAAAAAGACAGCAGCGATGCTGTCTTTTTATTTTTCAATAATAATATCTATTTTTTTAAAATAATCCTCATAAAGATATAAATTAATATAACTTTTATCTTTTCTTGCGTCTTCAAAAAGATAACTTAATAAATCAGGTTTAATATCACTAAAACAAGAAATACTTTTATAACCGCTATAACTAGGAATATAAGGTTCTTTTTGATTTTCTCGTGGGAATTTAAAAGCAGAATCTATACTCAAATCAAATTGATAAATTTTATCGCCATTTTTCAACTTGAAACTAGAAAAACCACTAATTTTAACAGGATAAGAAAATCGTTTATCAAAGGTAGGGAATTCAGAGCAAGTTAACATTTCAATAGTTTCTGTTTCTTTTGATGATACTTGCGAAGAAATAAAAAATGAAAAAATAAGAATTAGTTTTTTGAGCATATTTTTTCCTTAATTCTATATAAAATATCTTCTTTGTTTAAAGCAGGGTCGCCAGTTAAAACGTCAATATTAATGTAAACTTCCTTATTGTTTTTAAGGTTAATACCTTTTATAAAATAATAAGGAATTGGTTTTTTTTGATCTTCGTAGACTGATTTAAAAACACCAAACAATTGAAAAGTATAGTTTTCAGGACTTGTATTTAAAGTTTTAAAAAGAAAAAACTTATCTTCTTTTTCTAAAAAAGCTTGTTTATCAGTTGTGACTTTATGCACAATACTGCTCTCTGGACAAACATAAATCATTTCTTCTTTTGCATTATTAATAACAATAGCATTAGAAAAAAAAGAAATAAAACTTAAAATAAACAATAAAAAAATATTCAAAGTGAACCTCTTAAATGTTATAAAAGAGAAGTCGTGCTTCTCTTTTTTTATTATTATAATTTTTAATATATGAAGTTTTTACTTTAAAACTGGTATAATAGAGATTTCAACTCTTCTGTTTTTAGCCATATTTTCTTCAGAATTATTTTCAAACAATGGTTTTCTATCAGCCATACCTGTATAGTCGATACTTTTTGCAGTCAATCCTTTTTCATAAAGATACATAGCAACAGTTTTTGCACGAGTTTCAGACAATGAAACATTATGCTTAAATGTTCCAGTAGTATCTGTGTGACCAACAACTCTTACATAATACTCTTGTTCCATTTTACCAACAGTATTAACTAAAGAGTCTAAAACTTTTAAGCTTTCTTCTGTTAATTCAAAGTCACTTTTACCAAAAAGAAGGTTATTGTTCAATGAAATGTTTATATAACCGTTGTCATCATTGACGGAAATACCCATATTAACGAATTCTTCTTCTAGTTCAGCACGAGTATCCTCTAATGAATAGCCATAATAAGCACCACCAGCAGCACCAATAGCGCCACCAACAATAGCACCAAAACCACCGCCTAAACCACCTAATGCAGCACCACTTGTTGCTCCGATAGCAGTCCAAGTAGCTGTGTCACTTATTTCTTTTTCACCTGTTAGTGGGTTTTCACTTTTAATACTAGAACAACCAGTAGCAACAAATATAGCTAAACTTCCAGCGATTAGATTTTTTTTAACTAACTTCATTTTAAATCCTTTTATAATTTGTGTATAAGTAATATATATTAATAAAATAACGTATTATTTTTTTTAGTCAAAATAAGAAAAATAAATACTATGCTCTACCTGTTCTTTGAGCACGTTTATGCTTAACATAATAACCTTTTTGAACAACAATGATTTTTTCTGTTGTTTTATTTAAAATGGCTTCTCTTTTTTTATTTACGCCAAAAACTTTTACACCTTTATTATTAGGTAAAAGTTCGACTACTCTACCAACATATATACAGCCTTTTGAAGCATAATGAATACGATCATCAACACTAATTTCTTTACCAGCTTGATCTAAATATAAATCACTCATAATTTTAACACCTTGTTTTGTTTATTTTAAATAATTATAACAAATAAACTTAATAAATACAAGAGATAAAAAAAAATAAAGGTAGAAGACTGTCTACCTTTTTTTTAAGAAAATCTAAATATTAATTATAATTCATTGCAACATTGTGGGCAGTATATAAAACTGTTTGGATATACTTGATTACAACATTTCTTTTCAATTTTATTGATTTCGTCTATAATTTCAGCCGTTTTAATAATGTAACTACCACAAGAAGAACAAAATGAATCAGAAGGTTTACATTTTTTATCACAAATAGTACATTTAACATTATCTTTTGCAAGCAAAGGCTTTATAATTCTGTTACCTTTCTCGTCTATACCTTTTAAACTAACACAAAAAACAAATAGATATCCCATAGAAGAAGGTTTAGGGATAGAGTCTTCACTTATTGGTTTTCCAAAAGTTGTCATACCCTCATTTAGATCAGCAGACAAAGTGCTTGAAGTAACTGAATTAAATGTTGCTCTTAAATCGCTATCACTACCTATGTTGTCGTACTCTAAAAAATTTTCTCTAGGCTTAATATCACCATGTTGTCCATTTGTAATAAAAGGATTGTTTTTTTGTATTTTAGTGTTTTCATTGAAAAGAACATTCATGTCTGGTTGAGCTTTATGAACAGTAATCGTAATACAATCATCCATTGAGTTAGAAATACGATTCTTTTTAATATCTTCATTTTTTTCAATAAACTTATAAGAATAAAATTTACCTTGATATGAAAATCCACTAATAGTTCGTTTACTTTTTTTCTTGATGTAAAATGCGTCTTCTCCAAAATTAAGACCGACACCAACAACAACTTTGATATCAAAGTCATTATCATTCTTTATAAATATTTGATATTCTTTTCCGAATGGAATGTAGACCTTTGCTTTATCTTCAAACAATGATTTGCCGTCCACCAAAATGGCAGCAGTTACTTTATTGCTATGCATATATTTTTCTCCAATTTTAAGAACGATTGACCAACGCTCTGATTATTTTAAGGTCAATATTGTTATGATATAAAAAATAATAAAAAAGATCAATCTTTAGTTAAAAAATACGATTCCTCATCAAATTTATTTCCTATTTCATAATCTTTAAGTTTACGAAAACTTGTAACCACAAGAAAATTAGTAATGCCAACAGAAACACTTCTTAATTCTTTTAAAGAATCATGATAAAATAAAAATTTATCTTTTTCTTTTTGTTCTGAATAACGAAATTCTTTTAAATATATTTTTTCTAAGAGTTCTTCCTCTGTTAAAATTTCATATTTATAACCGTAACTATCCATTGCCTTTTTTACAGATTCTTTACTAAAAACACTTATTTGTGGTGTACCAAAATAATCATTTAAATATTTTTGAGTTAATTCATCTTCCTTTAAAAATACAAATGTTGTTTTTTTTAATTTTTCACGAATAGAATTAACTAAGCGTTTATCTTCTTTAATTTTTTTTAGTTCTGCACGAAAATCTATGTTGTGGTTTTCAAAATTAAAATTTAACAAATACTCGTTATTTGAAATGTACATCTCATTCTCCTTAAAAAAAAGATAATATAAAAAAAAAGAACATTTTGCAAGTATTTTCATTGACAAGAAACAATCAATAAATTATTATGTAAAGTAAAAATACTAAGAGGAAACTATGTTTAAGAAATTATTAATAGGAACATTATTGTTATCAAGCACATTTGCTTCTGCAAGTGTTAGTGCAAAATGGGATACAGAAATTTTCGCAGAAAAAAGTAAGTATTCATTCGCTGCTTTTGTTGAAGCTTCTGATAATAAATTTGAATATAGTTGCTCTGTTTTAAAATTTAATTCCAGTAATTTTGGAAAAACAGAAAGTATTATTTTAGATTTAGATTTAAAATTAGAAGAAGATAAATTGAATTTTCAAGAGAGCTATGACGTTTCATTTGTATTCTCTAATGGAAAACTTTACAAACATAAGCTACCATTAAGTTCCAATAGAGACGGAAAAGATAGATTTACTTTATTTATAGATTCAAAAAATGACGGAACAGACAATGAAATAGTAAGCAATTTATTAAAAAGAAGTTACATCAATGTAGAGATTGCTGACAAATCAGGTAAAAGAGTGTTGTATAGATTCTATTTAAATAATTCTTTCAAATCTATAAAAGAAACTCAAACCAACTGCAATCTATTATATGAAACTTTTAAATAAAACAATAAAAAACCTTGCTGATGCAAGGTTTTTTATTATATGCTTAAAACATAAACTTACTAGGGTCAATATTCTTTGAGTCTTTAAATCTTAATTCATTAATACCATAATCTTTTAATATTGTAATATCAATTTTCCAATCATATTCAGATCTTTTATTCCAACGTGTAAAAATATCTTCAACTTTTTTATTTACTTGTGTTTCTGTTAACTTTTCAAGTTTTTGCAATCTTTTAACTGTTATGTCATATTTATTGTTTACTTTTGCAAAACCTAAATGAAACATTAAGTGACAACCAGAACATAAAGCCAAGAAACCTTTAAGAGTTTGAACTTTTTCTTTGTCATTAATTTTAGAATACTCCCAGATTTCGTGAGTATCAACATCTCTAATAGTATTTGAAATATCTTTGCCTTTTTGTCCACACAACTGACAACGATTACCATGAATCTCAATAAAAGGCTTTCTTATTTTATCCCAATCTTCTTTAATAAGAGCATTAGATAAAGAAGCCCCCCAAGATGTCTTTGGTATTAAATCAATTTGTATTTCTTTAAACGTATCTCTAAAGCCATAAGGTAAGAAATCTTGAAATTTTATTTTGTTTTCTTCAGTATTTTCAATATAAAAAGAATCACCTTCTTTTTCCATTTTGTTTTTAATATGATCAGGAATCAAATCTTCCCTTCTCGGAATGTATATCTTAGACATTTTAATCCTTTCTAATTTTGGTTAATCAAAAAAATATATCATTTCTAATCAAAAAGATCAATAAAAAAAAGAAGAGATTTTCTCTTCTTTTTTTGTTCTTGGTTTCTATTATTGTTTTTGAGCTTCAACTTGTGCTTTAAGTTTTCCAATTAAATTTTTATATTGTATATAAGATTTATTGTGTCTATTTTTTCTTTCTATTTCAAGTTGCCCTAAAATATTTTCTTTTTCATTTTTAATGCCTTTAATTTGCTCTCCAATATTAAAAATATTTTCTTTAAGGTTTTGACATTGTGCATGTTCCTCTTCTGTCTTTGGTGAAGAACAATTTTCGTCATAAGTTAATTGAGTTTTTTCTTGTGCAGCTATACCTTGCTGAATATTTTTATCAATATCTTTACTTATATTTTGAATATTTTTATTAATATTTTTATCTGTATTCTTTAAAGATTTCAAGAGACTCTTGTGATAATTTTTTGCTATTTTATCGGCTTGATTATCACCTAATTTTTCAAGTTTTACTAAATGAAAACTATAGTGATTATTCTCGTCAAACTTATCAGGTTCTTTATTCAAAGAAAGTCCTTCTGTTGTTTGTGTTGCATTTAGTGTTTCACTAGTATCTGCGGCATATACGCTTGTAGCAGACAGAAGTGTAATTGATAATAAACTTAATGTAATTTTGTTCATGTAAAACTCCTTTTCCTGTTTTTATCTTTTTATATTATAGGATTTTAAAAAAATGAAAAGTTTATATTAAGATTAAAATAAAAAAAAACATAATTTTCTTTTTTTAAAGACAATTATTTTTTTAATTTGACGTTATATTTCGTTTTTTTGCTTCATAGCAAGTTCTTGCGACACAAAAATCACCAGCAGAAAAACATAAACTAAATTGAAATGTATAGTATCAATAAATAGCGATACTTTCTTTAATATCCTGTTTTGGTTTAATAACTCAGATACAACTAGCGATTTAATAGGATCAATTTGGTTGAAGTAATCCCTAAGCTTAAAATAAGTATTTCTATTAATGATTTTTTATTTAATTCCATTCTTGTTGAGTATATTATTTTAACAATATAATACTGGTCTAGATACAATAAAAATAATCAAAACTAAATATTTACAAATGGTAAAAAAAAGAATATAATATGTAAAATTTAGGAGAAAAAAGAAATGACTGAAACTTTATCTGAGACAAAAGAAGAACTTAAACTTGCAGAAGTTGAATATTATAATTTAATATTTTTTAACGATGACGTTACGCCTTATATGTTTGTCGTGGTGGTTCTTACTGAAATTTTAGGTAAATCTATGGAAGAGGCAGAAAAAATAACTCTTCAGATTCACGAAAGTGACGCAAAAGTTGTTCATCGTGGAGAAAAAACAGAGTTAGATCGATTACATAAAGAAATTCAAGAACTTGTTGAAGAAGAAGGTTTAACGTTTAAGACTACGGTAGAAAAAGAATAATAAAACTCCTTCGGGAGTTTTTTTGCTTGATATGTTAAAATTGACTTTTAATAGAATTTGCAATAAAAATAAGATTATTTATTTAATAAAAAAACAATGTAATTAGGTGAAAGAATGAATTTACAAGAACAAATTGAAAAAAGAAACAAATTATCAAAAGAAGTTGAATTCTTGAAAAACGAAGTAGCAAAAAAACAAACAGAGCTGGCAATAAAGCAAAGAAATTTAAACGAAGCTTGTCCTTGCGAAAAAAAAGAAAAAAATAAAACTTGTTCTTTTTGTGAGAAAAGTTAAATACATGTAAACAAAAAAAAATTAATAAGGTTTAAAGGATGAAGCTAGAAAATATAGTAATAATAGAAAAAGAGAATAAGAAAAAGTGTTACAATCTTTCTTTTTCAGAAATGGATTTGTTTTTGCATAGTCAATCTTTATTATCTAGAAATTGGTCTGGTTTAATTAATTTAATTCAAGACTACAATTTTATAGAAATAAAAGACTTAAAAGACGAAGATTTATTTGAATGTTTTACACTTCACTACATAAATTGGAATAATAAAAAAATAATCTCTTTTAATAATTCTACAAACGCTTTTACATTTGATATTCATGTTTTGTATATGGACTTTACAGGAAAAATAAAATACATTGACGATATAGAAGCAGCAAACCATTGTATTAACAATTTTATTTTAAATGTAAAAGACTCAACAATTGAAAATATCAAATTTACTTGTCAATCAAAAGATTTTGAAAAAAAAGAAAATAATAAGAAGATAGATTTATTTTTAAAAACAAAAGAAAACACAACACTCTCAAATATATTATCAGCAATTCATAATTTCAAAGAAATAGAGAAAAACCCACAAAAAGCAATAGAGTATAATTTAGAATATTCAGTTCCAGAATCTTGTATAAAAGATCTAGTGATATACAACATTGATTTTGATACAAAAAATTGGAATCTAGAAAAATACGAATATTGTCCTTTAAAAATAAGGGACGTATTAATTAAAAAGATAAAAAACTTTTTTTAGATTTGAAATTATTATCTTTGTAAAACGGTCTTTATCTTTCTTTACTAATAGAGGCTAAATAAAATGAATAAAAAAATATTGGGTATATCTTTTTTAATAATTACGTTAATCTTCATATTGTTATTCAAAGATTATTTTACATTGGAAGTGGTAAAAGAATATCAAGTAAGGTTTAATGATTTTATTGATAACAATTCATTATTATCAATGGCTATTTACTTTTTTCTTTATGTTATCGTAACTGCTTTATCAATACCAGGTGCTGCTGTAATTACTCTTTTAGGAGCTGCACTCTTTGGATTTTGGAAAGCGTTATTTTTAATATCTTTTGCAAGCTCAATAGGTGCAACATTAGCCTTTTTAATAAGTAGATATCTTTTAAAAGACTGGGTTCAAAATAAATTTGGTAATAAGTTAGATACAATAAACAAAGGGATAGAAGATGAAGGTTCTTTTTATCTTTTTAGTCTACGTTTAATACCAATAATGCCATTTTTTCTAATAAACATTCTTTTTGGTTTAACAAACATATCAGTAAAACAATTTTATATAATAAGCCAGTTAGGTATGTTGTTAGGTACAGCAGTTTATGTTAACGCAGGAAAACAACTTTCAGAAATAAATAGTCTATCAGGTATTGTTTCACCTGAAATATTGCTCTCTTTTGTCTTATTGGGTTTATTTCCTTTGATCGCTAAGAAAATAATTAATAGAATTAAATCTACAAATATAAAGAAAGAGATTTAAAGATAAATTGACAAAAAGGTTTAATTTTTAATTAGACCAATCTTTCATATCTTTTTCTGCAAGACTTAGTATTTCGTTTACATAGTGAGATAAATTCAATGCTTTGAAAGAGTCGTATTGTTGAATCCATAAAGACCCATAATTTTCTTTTAATCGATTTATTTCTTTTTCAAAAAAAGGAATTCTCTCTTTTAACATTTCTTCTAATTTATATGACCACATTTTTTGCCAACCATTTTCTGTCCAAACAAAAATAGTCATTGTCGTTTTATCATATCTATCATTTTCAAACAAAGATATTTTAACTAAAAACCTATCATTCTTATATTTATAAAAAAAAGAGCTAAATGTTGTCTTATCTATTTTGTTTTTTCGAGACTTAGATTGCAAAAGAATTGGAGTTTCTGTTTTATCCATACTTCACCTTATAATTTATAACAACAAATAACATAACATATATTTAACAAATAAACAAAAAAAATTTTAATTGAAACAAAAACCTAAAAATGTTATAATAAACCTTTGTTTATCGGAGTATTTAATGAAAAAAACAAATTACTTAGAATTTCTGGAAATTAATAAGAACTATTTAGAATTAAAAAGATTAAGTTCTAAATTTTATTTTAAAAATAATATAGGGTGGTTAAATAAAAAGAACCTCGAAGAGTTTTTTCCTCCAATGAATTCAAAAAACATAAATAAAGAGAAAACGGAAATAGATTTAATAATTGATTCTTATAAAATAGATTTAATTTTAAATAAAATTAGAGATAAGAAATCTTTAATGACAGATCTTGATTCTAGAATAAAAGGTGAAGGTTTTACAGAAGAAAATATTGTTGCATTTCTAAAAGAAAGATTTAATATTAGTGGTGAAGAGTTTGAAAAAAATAAAATATTGTTAAATTTAATGTTAATGATATCAAATGTAAAAGATAGTAAATTTTCCTTTTTGCCTAAAAAATTAGACAACGTAGTTCTTTTTAAATCAATATATGAAAATATTTTAAAGAAGATTAAAGACAATGGGTTCGATAATTTAGAAGAATACAATCTATTGCTGGAAACATTAAGATCAGAAGAAAACCTTGATATACTTTCTAATGGAGAAACAAAACTAATAAAAATAAAAAACCATTATTATTATAATGATAAAACGGTAATAATGGAGGAAAAAGATTTTTTATCATTAAATCCAGATTATAAAAAAGAAAATGAATTTATTAGATTAGAAGACGTTGAAGATAAACTTAAAGAATACGTTCTCGCTTGGGACACAAAAAAAGGAGAATTTGAAATAACACAACCAGATCTGTTTGCTAACAAAAATATGGATAGAAAATTAAATGAACTTTTTTTTGACTTTAAAGAACAACTTAATAAAGATTTATTAAAAATCAACGCTTACTCAGAAAAAATAAAAAAAGAAATCAAAGAGATTGTAGATGAAAATGCAATTAATGTTCTTCAATTTTTAGGTAAAAGTCATTATTCTTATAATGACTTTTTAAATGGAGATTTTGAATTTTATAAAGCTGACACCGAATTGTTGTATTTAAACCTAGAAGATAAAAGTGAAAAAATAGATCTTAATCAAGAATATTATTTCGTTTATGATCCTTTAGCCTCAAGAGTAAGAGAAGTATCAAAATCAATAAAAAGAGACTCAAAAAGCACAAAAACTTTTTCATTGCTAAAAAAAGATTTCACTCCTGTAAATGCAGAGAGTTGGTCGGAATATGATAAAAACAAAAAATCGAAAATAAACCTATACTCATTAGAAGATATAAATTCTTTAGTTAAAAAAATAGGAGATTAAAATGAGTCATTTAATAGAAATAGCAATAAAAAATAAAAACCAAATTAAGCATTATGAATTATCAAGTTCTCTAGCAATGACGATAATGCGGCTACCTTCTTTATGGAGTAAAGATTATAATGAATTTAAAAAAAGAATGGAATATTTCGAAAATGAAGATTTGTTAGATATTATCTCTTCTGAAAACTACAATGTTAATCAAGCAGCTCAAAATGGTATTGTTTTAATAGATTGGGATAAAAGAAGTATAGCCAACACTTCTGAGTTCTATTATTTTGGTGGAATAACCTTATCTGATTTAAAATTAGATTTATCAAATACATTCTTATATTCACAAAAAGATCCAGAAGATTGTAAAATATATAACTCTTTTCGCTTTAATTTAAAGGCAGGAAACTTAAAAGAAGTTATCGAGTATGTTATAGACGGGGAAATTGGTGGTTTTGTTAATGGAACAATAAGAGAGTTGAAAATAAAAAACAAAGATTTCTTAAAAATAGATAATTTGCATTCTTTTATTATAAGTAATTCAAATATAAGTTCAGGAGAAGGATTGAAAGAAGATTATAATTTAGAATCTGACATTGACTTGAACGGTAAAAACATAAGGCTATATAGATTTCCTTTTGTAGATACAAAATGGTCATACACAGATCATAGAGATCAAAACATAAGCCTCAGTGAACTATTAAATAGAAAATAATTAAAAGTTAAAGAGAAGACAACGATCTTCTCTTGTTTATTATTTTATTCTTTTAAACGAAGTTCCAATAGTTCTCTAATGGTGTCTTTATCATTTAATAGTTCTCCGTTTTTAACACTTAAGATGTCTTTAACTGTTTCATAATCAAATAAATCTGATTTATCATTAAAGTATAAACTAAATTTTAATAATTTTTCATAAGAACTTATCCTTATCTATAAAGAAAGCCTTGAAAATAGAGTCGTGATAATCTGACGTCTTAGGGTTCTACTTTATCTTTTCTAAATAGTCTAAATAATTGTCTTCTGGATAACCATTCATAATTAATTACTTCCTTAATTGATTAATTTAATAGTATACTCTGTATTTTAAGTATTTCTAGTTAAAATAATTTACTAAATTATTTACTTAATAAATTGAGTTCAATCAAATCTTTAGAGTTTTTTGTTAATCGTCCATTGGTATCAAAGTTTAAAAGTGAAATTAGAGGATGTTTATTTTCTTTATCAACCCAAATTTCTGTACATAGAATATCTTCGTTTATTCTTAATAAAAAATTGAAATCTTCTCTATCAAGCATGATTGAAAAGTATTTATAAATATAAGAAAGAGTAAGAATATATCTAGAGTGATAACTATTTTCTTTAGAAGAGTAGAAAAAAGATAAAAAAGAATGGTATTTTTTTTGAGCGTTTTCAATTGAAATATCACTATAAAATTCTTCTTTTTTTAGCTTATCAAGAAATTGATCATAATTAGCATTAAGCTTTTGTTGGCCTACGACATAACGATCTGTTCGTAAGTTAAAATCATTTTCGTTTTTTTCATAAGAAAATAAAAATTTAAGATCTTTAATATCTTTAAAGACTTTTTTTCGTTCTTCATTATATAAGTATTCTGAACAATCATTGTGATTCCTAATCATTATTGAAAATTCTGTTCGATCTTGATAGTGACGATTGTTTTGAAAAACTAATTTAATAGAAAAATAAACATTATCTTTCTTTTTAATGGTTATGCTTCTTTCATCACAATGTAGAGCATAAAAAACTTCCGTATTGAAACCAAGAACTTTTAAAATAGAATTATAAAGCTCTATATCTTCTTTTTCTTTTTCTTGTTGTTTAAGAATGTGTTTATAATATCTTCTACTATAATTCATTGTCTAATTTATCCTGATTTAAATAAACAATATATCAAGAATAATAAAACAATTCAACAAAGACAAAAAGAAAAGTGTGGATCATCTTCTATTTGGAGAACGACTTCTTGAATTGTTACTTCTTCTGACTTCTTTTTTTAAAGATTGCTCAAAATCTTCCTCTATTTCAAAGGAAGAGTTGTAAAGTTCTAATTTTTCTTTATCATCTAGCTCATTAAATTGTTCTATGCTTGTAACGCCTTCTTTTTTGATAGCTTCTAATAATTGTTCATCATCTCGCTCTATAATTATTTCTTTTTTGAATAATTCTATGATTTTATTATTTACAAAACTCAAATGGTCTTCTTGTGTACTTTCATTATTTCCAAATGAATCTAATTTTTCAACAACCAAACTTTTATTTAAAACTCCTGAGAATCCAGTTTCAAGAAAATCAGAAATGTCAGTATCTGTTATTGATTTCATTTTTTTTGCTGTATCGAACCCTTTTGAGTCTAAAAAGCTCTTCAATATAAGTTGTTTTTCTGTTAACTCTTCATCTTCTAAAATGTCAGCTCTTAATTCTGAAATGTCAGCTCTTAACTCAGCTTTTTCACGTTCTAGCCTATCCTCTAAATGATTTATTGAAGATATTATTTTTTCACCATAAATTACATTTTTTTCATTTGACAAATACTTGAGATCATTAAAGGTTTGAGTTAAATTTAAATTTAATTTACTCGGATAAGATTTCTCGTTGACAACATTTGAAACAATATGAGAGATATTTCTTTTTGAGTTCAAATCTAATTGTGAAAGTAAATCTGAAGAATTGTTGTTCGATATAAAATCACCAAAAACAAATTTATCAATGCTCTCAATGGATATTTCATTTAAAGACATATTATTAATTTTTTCTTTTGGCGAAATAACTCGTAGTGTAAATAAATTTTCAGCAATTTGATTTAAAGCTTCTAATGTAATGTTTGCACCATTAGATTCAAAATGTTTAGCTTTTAACAAAGCAGAATACTGCAATAAACCAGCAACTTCAGAATTGTTTAGATTTTTTTCAAAAGAATCTCCTTTTAAATTTGCCTTTACTTTATGATTTTGATAAAGACTTAAATATGATTTTGGTCTAAAAACAGGATTTTCGCCAGATAACTTCATTAAATCCTTTATGTTATCTTCCGTTATTGTTATTTTTTTATTGACTTCTATATTCAATATATCCATTACAAATTTCTCTGGGTTTTTAGTTAAGACGCTTTGTATTTTATCAAATTTTTTAACAGAATCACTTAATTCTGTTTTAGAAAAATAATCATTACCAAAAACAGAACTAAACGCTTCATTTATAGCTCCACGAATATCCTTATTCCCCGAATTCGTTTGATCTTTAAAATCTTTATCACCATTGAAAGAAGATAACCAAGCATTCTTTCTACTTAAATCAATTTCTTTATAATAAACATTAAGCATTGAGCTTAAAATCAAATTTGCTAAGGAATGACGAACAACAGAATCACCCTCAATATTAATACCACGATCAGAGGTAGTACTAATTTGAATATGCAATTTATGAGAAAGGGAGTCCTCAAAAGAAGCCAACTCTTTAATGTTTTCAACTTCAATTAATCGTTTTTTTTCTTCTTTAGTTAACGTTGTTTGATTAATGATGAAACAACCATCAAACTTACCACCACCTTCTGTGCGAAAGTTGGTTTTTTGAGTGTATGAATCATATTCAATTAATATACTTTTAGGGGAATGTTTGTTGGCACAAGAAATAATGCTATTCATCCAATTGTTTAAAGCACTTTTTTTATCTTCTTTATTAGTAGAGTCTTCAAGTTTTTCAAGAAAATCTTTATTAATTAATTCAACATGTTTTTTTCCAATATCAGTTTTTAAATATTCTTCGAAAAAGATATTTAAATTAGATAATGCTTCTGCTCGGTCTTTTACAGCAAGGTCTTTGAAAGCATTATCCAGAACTTCTTTCAACCCTAAATCTTTATCATTATCAAATTCAAAATTTTTAACAATACTTCGATTAGCAAACGTTAGGTCATAAAGAGTATTAAGATCTTCTTTTAGTTTGAATTCTTCAAAGTTCTTACGATAATTTTCAATAAGATCTTGTGAAAGATCAACATTTCTATAAAAAATAGTATCAATAAATCCGTCTAAATCTTCAGGTAATGATGTTTCATGATAACTGTTTAAAAGAGAGGTTTTTAATTCTTTTTTTGGTATATCATTAATGTTATCTTTTAATCCAGAAATCTTCAATAAACTTGGTATTTCGTCTCTTAATTTATCAATTTTTTTTAGTATTTCTTGATATTTATCTTCTTGATTTATGCTTAGAAATTGTGCTGAAAAAATACTATCTTCAATTTTTTCCATAAATTCAAAAACAAATCTGTTTATTTTTTTTTGAAAGATTTCGTTCATCTTGTTTCCCTTAATTCATTAATATACTTATTATAACATAAAGTGTATCTTATTCCAATAAAATTTATTTTCTTAATTTCGTTATTTTTTAAGGTTTAGCAATAAAATATTTTTTGAGCATTCTGTTAATTTATCGTTTTCAAAGTGAAATAGATTTTTATTTCTTAGAAACTCTTGATAATCTTTAAAATCAAAAGATTTAAAAAATGAACAATTAATACTATTGATAAACTCAAAATCGGAATAACTAATTTTGACATTAAATTCGTGAAATAAAAATGTTTTAACAATAAGGAAATCTTTATTGAAAAGTTTGGAGTCTTTTTCATAAAAATGACAGAATGCTTCTGCATAAAAGAAATATTTACAGTCTTCATAAGACATATTTTTTTCAGGTTTAAAAACATTAATCATGGGTTTAGAGTTTTCAATATTAAGAAACTGATTAAAATAATTAATGATTGCATTTTTAAGGGTTTCATACTGTTTTAATTTATTGAAGTATACAGTTTGTTTAAAATGAACACTCCAAGGCTCTTTTTCTTGTCTTGATTCAAAAAGAGAAATTGTTTTTAAAGGATTTTTTTTATGTGAAAATATTAGTTCTGATTTATTTCTTATACAATAAAAATCGTCATTGTTAAAAAAGACAGAAAAAAGAGAATTTGATATTTCTGATTTAAATCTAGAAAGACGAGTGTGGTTATCTTCAAGTTTAAAATTATTATAAAACTCTTCTTCCTTATCAAAATCAAGTTTATTTAATATATCTTTTGTTTCTTTATTTAGATTTAAAATATTATAAGTTTTCATTACTTATCCTTTAAAATTAAGTTCAAAGAGTGTTTTTGCTTTAAATTAAAAACATTTAAAACTGCACTTTCATTTTCTTTTATCTTTTCTCTATATATTTTCCCAAGATCAAATAAATATTTTTCATGATCTTCTTTGTAGTGACACGACTTTAAGTAAATAAGTATGTTCCATATTTCTTATATTATTCATTAATAACCTTATATTTAATAAAGAAAGGTGTTGGGAAACACCTTTACTCTTCATCTTTTTGTTCTGAATTTTCTTCTCTTTTTCTTAATGCATAATCAATTTGACCTTTTAATTCTTCTGGCATTATTTTCAACTGTTCCTCTGAAAGACTATCAAAGAATACTTTTAATTCATCTTTATATTTTCTATCTTCTTCAAGTGAAGATTCAATTTCCTCCTTTGAAATTGCTTGTCCACCTTTTATATTCATTCTACTAATTCTAATATAAAGGAGTGATGCAATAGCGACAAAACCGACAATTGCAAAAATACCAACAGCGACATAAAATAAAATCATTTAAACCTCATTAGTTAATTAAACAATTCTATTATATCAATAAACATTTTCAATTTCAATAATTAATAAACAAGGAAGAGAATAAAAGTTTCGCACCACCGCAACACTCCCGCAATGATTTTCAAGACTTTAATTTATGTCAGAAAATAAAGTATTTTTTTTAAACGATTACAATACTAATGATATTCTCTTTCAATGTTAATATATTTCTTATAAATAAGTATTTTTAGAAACAAGCCTTTTTTCAGTAATTTTATCATAAAAAAACATTTATTTTTCTTCGAACAAAAACAAACGAAAAAAATAATACAAAAAATTGCATTAAATAAAAAATAAAAAAATGAAAAAGTATTACTAACTTTTTAAAACAAAAATCAAGTTGTTTTTTTTTGAAATTTTATAAATAGATACGAATAAAAAAAATTAAGAACATAAAAAAGAAAAAAATAATATAAATTTTAGAGAACCTGAAAATAAATCTTATCGTCAAACAACAAAGGTTTTGTTAAAAAGATTTAAAATCACGTTGAGTTTTTTTCAAGCAGTTAAATAAAAAAAAGTGATTAAAAAATAAACTTTGACAAATATAAAATTAATATAATAATATTTATATAACATTTTTTATATAAACAAAAAGGAGAATTATGTTTTCAAAAATAGAAGAAGAAAGAATAAGATTGGAAGCTGACAATCTATACCCTGTTGACTCCAGATCAGTTTATTGTTTTTTATATTTTTCAGGTTGCCTTGGTCTTCCTTTTTTTTATATAGGCGATAAAAGTAGTGGTTACGCCTGTATAATATCAAGCTTAATTATAGGCATATATCCATATATGATAGGTGACATGGATAAATATTGGCTTATTTTAGTTTCACTAGTCTGGGCAGTATACACGATAGTTTTTTTTGATAGATTTAATATGATTACAAATTTAAACAAAGAGCAAAAAGAAAAAAAATATAAGTACATAAGAAACAAATTAAATAATAAGCACCAGAGTAGTATATATGATAATGAAATAGAAGCAGAAATATATATAAATTCAAAAGAAAACCCAGAACTAAACAAAAGGTCGGCAGGAGCTTTTTGGTTTTTCGGTTTTTTCTTTGGTTTCTACTCTTTATATGTAGGTTCTAAAAGAAATGCTTTTTTATTATTAAGCTTATCAATTTTTTATAAATTTTTTTTAGTAGTAACTGATGTCGGTTACGCAATACATCCAATAATAGGATTAATATTAAACACATTATCTTTATTAGCAATAGCTCTGTTTTTAGCCTATTACTATATAAATGCATTTTATGTAAATAGAACAATAGAGAATAACAACTATCAAATGAGGATGAAAAAATTAAGTTTTTTAAATGATTTAGAGAGAAAGTATAATGAAAAGTTATCAAGCAAAGAAGAGGTAAAAGATGTCTAATTATTCAATAATAAAAGAGTCAGAGTTGATTTATAAAGAAAAAAACATGTTACATTCATTTTTGTTTTATTTATTTTTAGGTTTCTTTGGTTGTCATAGATTTTATTTAGATCAATTTAAAGAAGGGATTTTTATATTTATTCTTTTTTTTGTAAGCTTATTCACACTTGATATATTGTGGTTCTTTTTTGGAATCTACTTAATGTTAGAAGGCTTTCATTTACACAATAGAGTTATCAAATATAATAAAGAAAAGCTAGAAAGTAGAAAAGTCTTTATAAAAAAAAGTTTAGCTGATAATAAAAAGGGTTGAAATCTATCCAAAAATAAAATTGTTTTTTATAATTTTACTGTTATTAATATATAGAGTATAAAAAGAAAAAGGAATAAATAATGTCAGACAATATAACAAAATTAAAAGCAGAATTAAAGTATAAAGATAAAGAAGTAGGCGTTGCATACATGTTTTTCTTTTTAATTGGAATATTTGGAGCACATAGATTTTATCTTGGGCAATGGATTCAAGGAATTTTATTTTCAATTGCATTTTTTATTGCTTCTGGAGTAGCAATAGCTATGTTTTTCAAAGATTTTGATTCATTTGTTGCAATTTCATTGGGGATATTAATTGTGTCGTTTTTAGAGTCAATATTAATACCTTCTAATTGTAAAAAAGCTAATAAAAAGCTAATAAAGAAAAGAGAAAAATTTATAAAAAATGATAAAAATTAAAAAATAAAAAGACAATGTTTCAATGATTGTCTTTTTTTTACGAAAAAAAAAGAAAAGAAAATTTAATTTTTTATATCTTATATAAAAGAGGAAAAATCTAATGAAAAAAATATTAGTAACAGGTGGTTTAGGTTATATAGGAAGTCATACAGTAGTAGAATTAATAAACTCAGGTTATGAGCCAATAATATATGATAATTTATCAAATAGTAAAAAAATAGTATTAAAAAGATTGGAGGATATAACCAAAAGAAAAATTAAATGTATTATAGGAGATATAAGAGATAAAGTTAATCTAAAAAAGACATTTAAAGAAGAAAGCATAACGGCAGTATTGCATTTTGCGGGTTTAAAATCAGTGTCAGAATCAAATACAAAACCTTATGAATATTATGATAATAATCTTAATGGAACTTTAATCTTAGTGAATGAGATGATTTCGTCAGGGATAAAGCATTTAATATTTTCTTCTTCCGCAACAGTTTATGGAGTGCCTGAAAGTTGCCCTATAAATGAGAAGTTTCAAACTTCAGCAACAAATCCTTATGGCAGAAGTAAATTAATGGTAGAACAATGTTTGAGAGACATTTACAATTCTGAAAAGAGGATTAATATTTCATTGCTTCGTTATTTTAATCCAATAGGCGCACATGAGTCTGGTTTAATAGGAGAATCGCCTAATGAAGTACCAAACAATCTAATGCCGTATATATCACAAGTGGGTGTGGGTAGATTAAAAGAACTCTCGGTGTTCGGCAATGATTATCCGACAAAGGATGGTACTTGTATTAGGGATTATATTCATGTCGTAGACTTAGCAAGGGGTCACATATCCGCATTATCATATATGTTTAAAAATGAAAAAAATAAAATAGAGACATTTAATTTAGGCACAGGAAAAGGGTATACTGTATTAGAGATGATAAAAGAATTTGAAAAAACTTCAAAACTTAAGATTCCATACAAAATAACAGAAAGAAGAAAAGGTGACGTTTCAGAGTGTTGGGCAGATCCAAAAAAATCAGAGTTATTATTAAATTGGAAGGCTGAATTTAAGTTGGAAACGATGATGCGAGATTTGTGGAATTGGCAGAAAAAAAACCCAAATGGTTATGAATAAAAAGGTCTAGAAAGGTCTTTTTATTTAAAGTCAAAGTAATTTTACAATATAAATAATAGAAAAATTGGTAGATATAATCTCTTTATTTAAAAATTTAAATATATTCCAGAAGAAAGTGAATTATCCATCCATTTCAATCCACTTGTATCTATAATGCAACAACTAGATTTAATATAAATCAAGCTTACATAATCAGCAAAAGAATGAAAACCAACTAAAACAAAAAAATAAAGGAAATAAAAAATACAAAAATTTTTAAATTAAAAAGGTTTTGATATTGAAACCTATTTTAAACATGATATAAAAAATAATTAGTATATTAAGACATGATTTAAAAATTAAGGGGGATATATGTCAAATGAAATACAAAGAATGGAAGCAGATTTAATGTTTAAAGAAAAGAATATGATTGTTTCTTTTTTATTGTGGTTTTTTTTAGGGTTCTTTGGTGCTCATAGATTCTTTTTAGGAAAAACAAAATCAGCTATTGGTATGATAGTTCTTTTCCTTTTAGGTTTAGTAAGTGCTGGTATTTTAATGCCCGTTTTGTGGATTTGGTGGGCGATAGATGGCTATTTCACTTATAAATACACAAATGATCACAATGACAAAATGACCTTAAAGAAAATGGAATACTTTAAAAAAATAGAAGAAGAAAATAAAGAAGAAGTTAAAGAAGAGGTTAAAGAAGAAGCTTAATTTCAATAAAAAAATAAAAAAAGACATATCCATATGTCTTTTTTTTTGCAATAAATACAATAGATGATATATTTTTAAATAATAGAAAGGGAGACGAAACAAATGTATTCAAGAATAGAGATAGAAAGGTCAAAAATAGAAGCAGAAAAACTTTACAGTGTGGAATCAAGGATTATATACATTTCATTATTTTTTTGGGGATTTATAGGATTACCTTTTTTCTTTTTAGGAAACAACAAAAAAGGTTTTATTTATGTTCTAGTATCATTATTGACTTTTGTATTAATACCTTTATTCGCACCTGGAATAATGATAGCTCTTTCAATATTTGCATATTCAATATTTTACATTTATGACTATATAAAAACATTTAAAAAACTGGGTCTAAAACAAAGTGAAAATGAATTAAAAAGGCTTAGGTATACAAAAGAAATAATAGAAGAAAAAAAGAACTCAGAAGAAGGTCTAAATTATAAATTTGATTCAAAAATAGAAATGGAAATACTTAAATTTGAAATAAAAAACAAAGCAAAAGAATCAAGAGTTGCAGGAACTCTTTGGTGGTTTTGTGCATTTTTAGGTTTACCTTCTTTTTATGTGAACGATAAAAAAAATGGGATAATTTTTATTTTACTATGGATTTTATATATATCATTAAATGTAGCAATAGGCGGTTCTGAGGACTTAGCTCTTAAATTGTGCTTGTTGTTGTTTATTATGTTACACCTTAGTTATTATTTCTATCAAGGTTTTAAACTTAATGATAAAGTTGAAAAATGTAACGATGAGATAAGAAGAAAGAAACTTTTAATGCTTAGAGACTTAGAAAAAGAACTAATTGAAAAAGAGATTTACAAAAAAAATACAGAAATAATTGAAAATCTTTAAATTGGAATCAAAAAAAATGGACGAAAAGAAATCTAAAAAAGATCGCTTAAATGAAAAAATATTTTAACTATTTTTATTCAATTTCTATAAATAGCTTACAATATTCTAAATCATCAGATTCATCTTGTAAATCATATTTTATATTTTTATTAAGTTCTTTTTTTAATTTAACAAGCTCTTTATTAAATTCATTATCTTTAATAAGATGATCTTTTTTTACAATACTATTTTTTTCCATTTTTTTCTCCTGAGAGTGATGATATTTGTTGCCAATAGATTTTTTCTTATTAAGAAATAAGAGATATATAATAATAAGAAAAATTACAAAAATTAAAATCTTAAACATTTTATCCTATAAGTAAGTTATTTATTATATAAAAAAGAACACTATCAAGTATTTAATATTTCAAAAAATTAAAAAAAAACAAAAGACAAATTCTTTTAGTTTTTTTGCGTCTTTATAAATGATAAAAAATATTGAATATTAATAAAAAAAAGAATATAATAAAGCAACAAATGCTAAGAAATAGAAAGGTTGAATAGATGGAAACAAAAATAACAGAGATTCAATATGAAAAAAATTTAGAAATATTAACAAATTATAGAAAAAAAAGTTATTTTTTGGCTTATTTTTTATTGATTACTACTTTTTTAATAGGTGGTCACAGATTTTACCTTCATAGTAAAATGGGGACACCTTTAACAAAAAAAGAAAAAGACAAAGACGATTCTCTGGAATTGGTTGCTTCAGGTTTATTGGTATTTTTTTTGTTAAGCACACCAGTTTTATTATTTTATTTTTTAGTAATGTTTGTAATGGCATTTAGCTCTATGACATTATTTTTGATATTTTTAATAGTAGCACCACCATTGTTTATTTTTGAAGCATTTAATATTTATAAAAATATCTCTTCAAAAAAACAAGAAGCAATTAAATCATTTAAGATTGTTGAAAAATATCGTTCTTTAAGAAAAGAAGAAGAATATGAAAAACAATTCGTAATGGAAAACCTATAAAGCCATATCCATATGGCTATTTTATTTAATAAGGAAAAAACATGAATAAAGACTTGAAAGTAAATAAAGAAACCTTAAAGAAAGCAAGTAGAAGTGGTCTGATACAATCAGATCAAATAGATGATTTGTTATCATTCATAATAGAAGAAAACAAACAACAAGGAAAAGAGACTTCAATTTTTTCATTGTTGTTATATTATTTTGGTGGTTTTATCTCTATCCTCTCTATGACTCTGTTTATGACATTAACATTTGATAATTTTGGAAAAGAAGGTTTGTTGCTTTTTACAGGAGTTTTATTTGTATGTTCTTTACTGCTTGAATCAAGATTATCAAAGAAGGGTTATATTAAAGCTGCAGGAGTAATGGTCACTTTCGCTTTATGTCTAGTTCCATTAGTTGTATTCTTAATACAAAGCTTAATAGGAATGTATGATACAATATTAGGAGAAGATTATACTAAATACCATGAAGTGATAAGCGGAAAATGGATTTTCATAGAATTTTTAACATTGTTAGTAGGAGCTATCTTATTATGGAAATACAAATATCCATTTATAATGTTTCCTGTCACTGTAACATTATGGTATTTATCAATGGATCTTGTCGTCTTATTTATAGGAGACGATTACTATTCTTATGATATTAGAAGACAATTCTCTTTATACTTTGGAATATGTTTGACATTGTTTGGAATATATATAGATTATCGTTCTAATAGAGATAAAGATTTTTCTTACTGGCTTTATTTAGTAGGTGTTGCTTCTTTTTGGTTTGGAATGACCTTAAATGACTCTGATTCTGAGTTGGCTAAGTTTATTTATTTCTTGATTAATTTCGCTATGTTGGTTTTAGGTAGTTTATTGTTAAGAAAAGTATTCTGGTTATTCGGCTCTATCGGGACAATAATATACTTTGCACATTTATCAGATCTTTTTAGAGATGTATTTAGCTTTACATTATTCTCTATTGCTTGTGGTTTTTCATTTATATACTTTGGTGTTTGGTGGAATAAGAATGGTCACAAGGTAAATGAAAAATTGTTATCTCTTTTATCAGAAAAGACAAGAATTAAGATAAAGGAAATACATAAATAATAAATTTAGAAATCCGTATTTTTAAATATGAATTTTTTAAAACAATTGATTTTTCTTAAAAACCAAATAACCACATACAAAAAAGAGTCTTTACAAGACTCTTTTTTTTATTTAGTATAGACTTGAAAACTCATACCAGTAAAATGAACAGGATTAACACCAGAAGCATCTTCATAAGAACCATATCCGATATACCAACTGTGACAAGTTTGAGAATCTAAATCAGTAATAGGCTCTATACTCCTAGAATCGCCAATCGCAGGGCTTATATATCTGTATTGATACCATGTTCTACCATTAACAACAGTTTGATTTATAAGGGCAGCAGAACCAGCGTCTGAATAAAATTCACCTTTATTGTTCCAGTATCTATTATGGTAAGGCCAGAACTCTTCATATGGTTTATCTTGCCATAATGTTAAAGCAAAGTATTCCCCGTCTTTAATGTTGCAAATATCTGGGTGAACTTCATATTCAGAGCGAGTAGTGACTCTTGTTTGTTTGATAACATAATTACTAACAGGGTTAGTCATAGAGATAACTTCAAAAGCAGGATTACTACCGTCTTCAAAATCAACGCCTGTTCCGTCTGCCAGATTACCGTCAGGGATATACTCTTTATCTGTTTTAAGTTGATATCCACCACCAAAAACTTCCATTTCACAAAAGACAACACTATTGTCTGATAATGTATAATTACCAGAGCCATTATGTTCTCCTTTATTTAAAATATCTAAACACTTAGTTCCTCTAAAAATCCCATTTGCATCTTGCTCATAATCATTTGTTTCTGTAATCCTTTCTTCATAGGGTTCACCAACATTTCTAAACTCACCAGTAATGGTATTTTTTTCTCTTTCTTGTGATGTTCTTGTTTTATCAATAGAACAAGACTTCGATTGTTTAAAATCGATACCGTAATTGTAATCTGTTAATAATGGAGACCAATCAGAACAATTATATTCTTCTCCGTAAACCCATTCTGTATATTCAGGTTCTACCACATACCATTTAGAAACTTTATACTTCACATCATTACTACCTATAATAACGTTAAATGTAGAGTTAGAATAGACTTGACTAGATATAAGAAAAGCTAATGGTATAATTGAAAAAATCCTTTTTTTCATCTTTATTCCTTTTACATATCAACATATAATAATATTAACCTTTTAAATTAATTTATCAAATTAATTTGATATATTCTTTTACAGTATACATACCTTCTGAGTATTCTTTTACCTTTAATATTTTTTTATTTTCATAATAGATAGCGTCTTCTTTATAATCAAATGTGGCGTTTTCAATAAGATTTTTGATAGAAACACCAATAATCTCTCGAAGCTTATTTTGCATATAATTGGACATAAATAAAAAATAACCAGATCTTTCATCTAATTCACTTGGGTATTTGAAAACAACTTTATCTAAGATAGGTGTATTGAACAACTCCTCAATTGAATTATTATGCAGTTTTTCATTATATTTATCAAAAGAAATTTCCATTATTTTTTCCTCTTATTCTTCTTTCCTTTATGTTCTTTATGAGATTCTAAATATTCAGGTTCTTTATTCGAAACCCACTTAATAAATTTTTGAACTTCAGGGTGTTCCTTGCACCTTTCAGGTGTATTATAATATTGTGCCATTTCTGCTTCGCTAAATATAGAATGTAACTTTCTATGACAAATAACATGAAGCAAGGTTGTGACTTTTCCTTTTTTTAATTTTGGAATAAAGTGATGTTTATCAACACTCTTACCAGCGATCATATCTCTATCACAAATGGGACATTTGCCTTCTGACTGAACTTCGTTATTTTTTACTTTTTGATTCTTTGGTCTTAAAAAATCATCATAATCATTTCTTTGCATGAACTGCTCCTATTTTAGATCTAAAATTAATAATATATTTTTCACAACTTTAAGTCAAGTTTAAAAAAAAACATGCCGATTAATGACACACTTTTTGCCGATTTATGACACACCTTTTGCCGATTAATGACACACTTTTTGCCGATTAATGACACACTTTTTGCCGATTAATGACACACCACGACATTGATTTATCGTCTATTTAAAAACAAAAAACAGACACTGTATTAGTTTATATAAGTTATATATTAGTTTTATATTAATTTTTTATAAGGTGAAATTCAAATTTCACGATTGTAAAAAAAAAGCAAAATTAGGTCTTGTTATTTGATCTCAAGCGTGGCATAATAATTTTTACAAAATCGGAGGTTGAAAAATAGTGTCAGAAGATGTTGAACACATCGGTTTAGAATACTCAGATGAAGTTTCAGTAAAAGATATAATCAATATCGACTATCTTCCAAAAAACAAATCACCTATAAACAATCTCTTTCTTGTTGCACCACTTTTTACTCCTTGTTCAAGGAACTTAAAAACGTCAGAACGTTACAGAGAAGTGGTTATAAAAGATCAATTTGGTTATTCAATAGAAATACGTGGACCACGTTTAAATATGTCTATTGATTTTCCAATATGGTCTCACATAATAAAACTGGTTATAGAAAACAAGACAAACAGAATTGTAATGAGTTATATGGATTTTGCCAAGATAATGGGTTATGATAGAAAAAACCTTGGTAAAAAGCTTCAGGAAAGAATAAAAGAATCATTGATCAGATTACGATCTCAAGTTATAATTGGAGAAGATTTTCTTGACGATGATGAGGATGAAATAGCGGGTTTATTGGATAATGGTACGATAAAGAAAAAGACAAAAGAAGTAGTATTAACAGTAAATAAATCGATAATTGAACTCTATAAAATAGATAGGTTTAAATTGATTGATCTAGAATATTACAATAGTTTAGATAATGAGATTACAAAAGCATTATATCTTTATTATGAAAATCATAAAAGTATTGTTTATCCGATAAAAATAGAAAATGTAATTGATAGATTAAATCTAGTTACAAAAAACTCGAAAGAAATAAATCGTCAGATAAAAGCAGGTCATGAAAATCTAGTTGATAATGAATATTTATCCAAATATGAATATTTAAAGATCAACAAAGAAAAATATGTGAAAGTTTATAAATAATTTGAGGATTTAAAATGAATAAATTTAAAGAGAGACATATAAAATTAATAGAAGGTTCTGGTGGAAAAGTGACAGAAAACTTATTCGTAGAAAAAGTTGGTTTAGTCATAACAAAAAAACCACAACTGACAAATGAAGCAAAGTCTCTCTTTGATTTAATGAATATAGATACTACTGAATCAGACTCTGTTCAACACGCAGAGTTTAACAGTAGATTAACCTACCTTGCCTTTAAAGACGAAAAATCAAGTTCAAAAGAATACAACGAAAAAATGATAAAAGTTCATGGTCATAGAGGTGTTTATAATGACGAACAATTAACTGTTTTAATCGCTGGTTCTGGAATAGAGACTATGATTGAGTTTTTAGCACATAATGAAGCGACAGTTGCAAGATTAACTTCTTCAAAAACAGCAGCTCAAAATGAGCCATTGTATAGAGTTCAAACAAAGAATCTAACAGAAGATTTTATAGAGACACAAAAATACTTAATTAAAAGCTTTGAAACAATTCGTTTAAAAAACAAAAATCTCATAGATCAAAATTCTGAAACTGAAAAGGAAATATACAATATAATGAGTACTGGAAACAAAGCTGTATCATTTACTATTTCTATGTCTATTAAAGATTGGCACAAAACTTTAATAGGTAGATTAAGTAATTCAGGGGTAGAAACAGAAATGATAGAAGTGCTATCAGACTTAACAGATTTACTTAACAAAGAATACCCTTTCTTTTTTAACACAAAAGAAGATTATTTTGATATGAACAATGAGAAAAAATATGAAACAAAATGATCAATTTACAAGAATATTTAATAATATAGCAGATAACTTTGAAGACAAAGAAATTCATTCCTATGATATGGATTATTTTAAAAATCTAATAAACAAAAACACTTTAAGAATTCTCCTTAAGGAAATATTAAATGATGACTATCTTTTAGAAAAGATCGCAAATAGAAGTTATACTCATGCTTTGGGTTTTGACAAAATCGTATTGATAGATCTTCAGAAAGATTTAGGAATAAAAAATAAAGTTCAATTAAGATTTCATATTTGGGATAATAAAAATGAGGCACTATCTGTATTAGAAGCTATGCACGAACATAGTTTTAACTTCATATCATTAGTCTTAACAGGTAAATTAGAAAATCAATGTTTTGAAATGTCAGAAGTTACAACAAAACATTTACATTTAATAGAAAAGCTTAAAAATTTTGTGTCTAATGCAAGTGAAGAAGATTGTATGTTTCTAAACAATCAAATAGAAATATTAGAAGCAATAAAATTAAAAGAATTACAATCATTAATGTTAGATGAACAAAATCTTTTAAAAGAATATGACATTGAGAAAATAAGAAAGTTGGGTTTTGTTGAAGAAGAACTTAAAGAATTAACAGAAATTCAAGGACATTATGTAAGCAATAGAATCTCAGGGCAAAGAGCTGATTATAAACATATATTAGATAAATATGTTTCAATTAAGCCAGTGAAGGTTATGTCGATTTCTGAGGGTGAATATTATTTCCACCCTTATGAATACCCACATAGATTATATTATGACAAAGAAATACTTAATTCAACAGTTCTTTTAACTACACCTATATTATCAAATCCACAAGGTGGTTCTTTACAGAGAATAACATATCAAAAAGAATCAGAAAAAGATTATAAGAAGTTAAAGCTTACAAAAGAAACATTAAGAAAAAAAATAAATGATTATTTAAAAGAGACGGAAGAATGATATGACACCTATTTATGTATTAACAAAAAATGACTTCAAGTTTACAGAAATAAAAAAAATCTTATCAAACTATGGTTTACTTTGTAATAAAATAGAATCATTGGAAGCAGTGTCGGGTAATTGCTTAGTGTTGAGAGAGAAAACTTATCTTTTAAGAAACAATAAGATTGTAAAATCAAAAGAGTTAAAAAATCTAGATAGAGTAATTCATTATTCTGAATTAAAAGTAATTAGATTTGAACAATCAAAAAAGCACACAAACACTTATGAAAGTAAAGTTTCTGGTTATATAAACATTAACAAAAGAGTCGATGATAAAAAAAATGTTTATAATTGGGATGATATTTTCGTCGAATTGGAGACATTAAATACTTACCAAGAAATGAAAGAAAGCACATTAAAGTTCTCGGCAAGAACAAAAGTAATCTCTCAATTTGTTGAAAAATTAATAACATTTGAAAGTAAAATTGATTTAAATTATAACCCTTTAAATCAAGAAAATGTTTTATCTTTTGACGGTAAGATTAATAATTTGATTAACAATAATAAATATTTATCAATACATAAAAATAATAGTCTATTAAAGGGTTTAGTCTCAGACGTTAAAAACAAAGGTTTATTTACTAGATCAGCAATTAATAAAACTCAAAGAAATTATTGGTTTCCTTCTCTAAATGCTGGTTTACCATTAGTTCCGAAAAAAGACGAAATACATGAAATTACATTTATGTTTCACGACTTAATGCACCATACAATACCAGATTTAATTTTATCAGGAGAAGATTCAAAATTAACAAGAGACACTTATATTATTCATAGAATGTTAAGTGAGGCAATAACAATAGTATTAGCAGATATGTTGTTTATTGATGAGTTGGTAAATTCTGGAATTGATTATGATTGGTCTAAAAGAAAAATATATCCTATATTTAAAGAGTTTAAAAAATCTGGTGTAAATAATGAAAGAATAAAAGATTTGGTTTGGGCTAATGTAGAGTTTGCCTTGCTAGGTAATAAAAAACCTTTGGTGAAATTATCAAATAAAGATGTTGTTGAAGCTTATGATAAAAAGTATTCAAAGTTCTTTATTGAAGACTATCGTTGGACATTAAATAATTATGAAAGTATGTTAAAATCAAAAACAGCACTATCATCTTGGTATCAAGAAATAAAAGAGTATATACCTGATAATAGAAAGATTTCATACTACTCGGAAGGTTTAACAGTAGATTTGACTTATGAGGATAAAGTAAAAAGTATTTTTGAAAAAACTTGGTCTTTATTGCTAGAAAACAGTAAAACAAAAACGGAAATAACAGAAGAAAAAATGAATAAAAATGCTTTCTTCAATTATATGTTGGGTCAATCATACTTATTCTTTAGGTATAATATAGATAGTGAATCAAAAGTTTTTTTTGAATTATTAATGAATGATTTAAAATCATTAAATAATTTTAACAAAAAAGAAGAAAAGAGAATTAAAGATTTTTTTAATCTTTACGTAGAAAGATTAAAAAATAAGAATTTAATATCTGAAACTGAATTAAAGACACTTAAAGAAATTGTTCCTTTGTTTGAAACATTCTTCGTTTTTTATGATAAAGATTTGATGTTTGATTCTGTCAAAGAGATTGTAAATAAAAAGATAAGATAAAGAAAGCCAGGTGGCTTTCTTTTTTTTAGAATAAAGATTGTTGTCTAGGGTCAATCGTTTTCTTGCGTCCACGTTTCTTCTTGACAGGTTCTTCTTGTTTAGGGTTTGGATCAATAGGAGAATCTTCGTTTTTAAGATCTTCTTTATTTTCAAGATCTTCTTTTATTTCCTCTTTGATACCAATTTTTTTATTGATAAAGTTTTCAAGTTCTGAAGTATTTAACTTTTGCTCTTCTGTCTTATTGAAGCCTTCAAGAGAGTTAAAGTTTTCTAAGGTTTCTCCTTCTAACGAATCTTCAAGTTCTTTTATAACAGAGATTTCTACACTTTCTTTAATTTCTCTATCAACATTAGCATGTATGTTTTTATATTTGAAAGAGTCTTTAAGTTCTTTTATTTCATTTTGAATAGTTTCATAATTTTCAAGATTTGGAATATCAACTTTAATTTCTTCCAAGGATAAACCTTCTGCTATTTTTCCATTAAATACTGTATCATCAATCGAAACATTACTTGAGTAAGAGGCATGTTCTAAGTAAGCTTCTGCTCTTTCAATTACGCCTAGTGATATTTCATTAGGAGTAATTTTGTTTTTAAATTCAAACTTTTGAATATCATACAACATAGGCGTTTTGTAAGTTAATCGTGAATCCATTTCATAAAGTTTGTCTAATTCACCAGTTTGCTTTAAAAGAGGTAAAAATTTACCTTTAAAGATATCTTCATGCTTATAGTGTCCCAAACTTAACTCATCTTCTTCTGGTTTATGTCTTGTGAACCATTGATTAGTCGTATGTAATAAACTTTGATAATTTTTCTCTAATAAAAGAGACATTCTAGATGGAGCCTTATCTTCTTTTGAAAAATAATTTAAAAATTCATTGCTGTTTCTTAGTTCTTTTTCTAAAAGTTTAAGCACACTTTTAAATCTCTTAGATTTACCATAATTATTTAAACCTTGTGATTTTAAATCTTCTCTAGTAGTTCTAGTAATGTCGTCTGTTAATTCTTCTAAATATTTATTTTCATTGCGAAGTTTAAAAACAGTCCCAATACCTTTTTTAAGAGTGTCATTATAAATTTCAGTTAATTTGTTATTATTTTCAAGAAGAAAATCATTCATATCTTTCGAATACCACATACTTCCACTTTCTTTCTCAACTGCATCTTTTCGGACAAAGTTTTTCAAAAAATCTTTGTAAAGTGGTAATGTTCTTGTTTTGTATTCTTCTATTTTTGATTTAAAATCTACCTGAACTGATTTATCTTTCTCTTTTGATAAATATTCATGAAGAATAATAGCTTCTGAGCCATTTTCTGTATAATGTTTAAATGTGCTCTCTATAATTCTAGATTTAACATATTTATTATCATTCTTATCAGCCCAATCACAAATTTTATCTATAACTTCATGCTGTTTACGAATTAAATCGTTGCTAATATTTTTAGTTGTTCTACTAATATTCATTGTATCTCCAAATATAATATCAACTAATTTAGCAGGATCGATAATTTTCAATTTTTCATTATGATCAAAAATATTTTCAACATTTTCTATTAAAATACCGCTAAGTGCTGTTTTTTGGAAATTTTTGCTTCTGCTTACGACTTTATGTGGTTCTCTTTCAGGAATATTTACAGAAGTAGTCTTTTCAAGTTTTTGAGCCAATTCTGGTCTATAATACTCTTTATAATATTCTCTGAATATGTGTACGTCAGAAGCACCCATATTTTTAATATCAAAATAAACGTTAGCTCGTTTTTCATAGCTTTCTATGTTATTAACAAGGTTGAGGTCATAAATATTTGTTATTTCTTGACCTTTTACAACTCTATTTTTAAATTCTTCATAACTTTCATTACTTGGTTGATAATCGAATTTTTCAAAAAGATAAGCGACCTCACCAGCACGAGCAATAACCTCACGAGTAGATAAGTAATAATTTTGTTTCTTTTTAGATAATGTAGATAAATATTCATAATCTATTCTACTTCTCGCAAATCTAGCAAAGTCTTGTCTTTCTTTTGAGTTCTTGTTGTCATCTACACTATGTATAAACTCATGAATTGCAGCAGAAGGATTTTTAATATCTAATGCAATAATTCTTTGTCCTTGATAATAAAGTCCAGCAGCATTATAAACCTCTAATCTTCGACATTTAAGAAAAACAGGTGCTTGTAAATCAAAATTCATTTCTTTGATTTGATTCATTAAGTTTAAGTAAGCGTCAATAGAACTTCCAGAGGTAAGTTCAACTGCTTCAACATATGGGTTTTCTTCAAGAACTTTCATAAGTTCTTGAACTTTGTCTGAATAATCTCTCTTGAAACCAGTTCCCCATTGAATTAAACCATCTTTTTTTGTTATAAATAGAGAACCTTTTGCAACACCATCAACCATTGATTTAGTAAATGTAATTTCTTCGTCTAAAAGGTTTTTATCTTCGATAGATAAATTTTTACGGAATTCAATGTTTTCATTAACCATTTTTCTTATTTTTTGAAGTGGTTTATTGAATGTTTCTCTTAATGTGTATGTTGTTAAAAATTCAATCTTATCTTCTTCTGTGTGTAACTCATTTTGATTATGTTTAAAAGTGTTTTTTCTTTGTTTAAAAAGTGTTTGATACTGTTCTAAATTAAGCCCAAGAGAATGTTTTATTATTCTTTCTTTTTCATAATCTTTATCAAAACCTTTTTTAAGTTCTAAATCACCATATGGTAATTTAACAGTTTGATTAACAATATCATAGTTTTCACCGAAAATCTCTTGCAATTGTTTTTCGCCTTTTAAATGTAAAACCTCTCCCTTTTCATCGACAGTAGAAAGTAGCTGATGCACATTATCAAGAGTTGTAACTGTTTTACCAAGGTCTTTATGAAATGCTTCGATAAGATCAATTTCATCAGAGTTAGCATCAATTTTTTGAATTTCATTATAGAATAGTGGATTTTTTGATTTAACCATATAATCAGCAAGTTTTATTGTAGCATTTGAATGTTTGCTGATATCCATTAAAGTATTTCTTGTTAACATTTCTAATTCCTTTTATTGTTTCTTTATTTTCTTATAATTCATTATATCATGCATGGAAAAAAGAACAAAAAAAAGGTTGAATGGCACTCAACCTTATCTTTAATTATTGCTTATTTAGAAAGTTTTTCTTTTATTTCTAACGAATGAACTTCTAAAATGTTTTTAATTTTTTGAAAACCGACTGTTGCTTTTTCTTCTAGAACTTCAAGATTAATAAAAGAATCTTCATTGATGTTAGGTTCTGGATCTATAAAATAAAATTTGGCTTGTTTAGGTATATAATTAACTAAACTACTAGCAGGTTCTACTTTTAAAGTTGTTCCGACAACAACAACAACATCGGCTTCCATAATAGCCTTTTGAGATTCAGTGATAAACCGTGGTCGTTCTCCAAACCAGACAACATAAGGTCTTAATCTAGCATTTGTTTTTGGATTTCTTTTATCATAATCTTGAATTAATTCTTCTAATTCAAATACATTTCTTTCATTACCATGATCTTGGACTTTCTTTATTTCACCATGAATATGATAGATATTAGAACTACCAGCTCTTTCATGAAGGTCATCAATATTTTGAGTAACAACTGTTACATTATAAAACTCTTCAAGTTCTGCAATAATTTTATGTGCTTGATTGGGTTCTGCATTACTTATGTCAACTCGTCTTTGATTATAGAAATCAATAACAAGTTCTGGATTTTTTCTATAACCTTCTGGTGTTGCAATCTCTTTTACATTATGATTATTCCAAAGTCCGTTGCTTGATCTAAATGTGTCTATGCCACTTTCTTGACTAATACCAGCACCACTAAATACAACAAGATTGGGTTTTCCATTGAAAACTCTGTTTTCTTGAATTTTTCTTATTTTTCTTCTTATCTTTTGTTGCATATTTTTTTTATGATTCTGTCCGTAAAAAAACATTTTTTCTCCTTATTTTTAAATAATATTGGAAAAATAAAGATAGAATGTAGAGTAATTTTTAAATGCATTAATCGATTTTACTCTATCACTAAGAATTTCTTTTGATATATTAGTTGGTATTCTTTTATTTAATTCTTTTCCAATTTTTGTATAAGAGTTAGGTTTGATTGCATGTTGTTGAGAACCAACAGCTTGACACAAAACTTCAAAAACTTCTTCTTTGTCTGTTATGTTTTTTTCTTTGAAAAAATTGATGATATATTGATTCATTTGTTTTTGTTCTTCTGAATTCTGAAACCCAAGTAGAACTTCAGAAATATCAAATTTATGAATATTGCTTTGAGAATGCATATATCCTTTAAGTTGCTCTATGTTTTCAAGCAACAAACTTCTGATAAATTCTTCTTTATTAATACCATAATATTTAAATTCGTGTTCCATTATTTCACAAAGTTGAGAATTGGAATCTTCTTTAAATAAGTGATAAATAGTGTTGATAGAAGCCATTTGTTCTTTTGGGAGATAGCTTGCATTTTCTTCTTTGTATAAGAAAAACTTAACAAGAAGTAGGTCAATAGCTGCTCTTTTAAGCTCTAATTTATATTTAAAGTAAGTTCCTTGATAATTTAAATCACCTTTATCCTTGTATTCATTTTTTATAAAATCAAATCTTGACGAAACATCTATATATCTTAACTGTTTTGACGAAACTAGCTGTTCTAAGTAAACTCGATTATTCAATTTTTTTCTCCTTAATAGATAATTCGGATTATTATATCACTATAAAAATATTTACTCAACTATTTTTTATATTGAATATTATTTTTTTTATTGTAAATTATATACATAAAGGAGAGTATTATGAAAAAGAATATTTTATTTTTATTGCCGTTCTTGTTGGTTTCTGTAGTAAATGCAGGAGAAATACAAAAAACGATGATAAAAAATCTAGATTTAGAAAAGAAAAGGTATGAAGTTTATACAAAACCAAATGGAGATGAGGAAATCTTTGAAACAATAACTATTCGTCCAAATATGGTTTTCGAAGAGCATTTGATCTTGAAAAGAAAAAAAGAAGGTAATCAGGCAACTTTTGTTTATGTTCATCAGATAGGTGGGAATTCATATTATAAAGGTCAAACGCCAGAAAAAGGTGTTTTTTATTCATACAGTTCCAATGGAGTTGATTTTCATAAAGAATTGGATAAACCAAACGATAAATTTTTAAAAATAGAAATACCAGAATTATCAGGGAATGCTTCTGAAAAAGTAATTAAAGTTAGGTATGAATATACACTTTTTAGGTGATCATAGATATGGAAATAGAAAAAGGGATAGAGGTAATATCAAGTAATCTTTTAATTGTAATGGAAAAATTAGACAGGATAGAAGCAAAAAAAGAAGATCTACCAAAAGAACAGGTCGCAATTTTAAAACACATAAGAGAACAAGCTATGATGAGAGCGACACTAATTTTATTATTTAATGACAATATGAAAGATTACAATGAATTATTTATAAGAGAAGAGATAAAAAACGCTCAAAAATTTTGCAAAATAACATTGAGTAAATTAAGGGAGATAGAACATTTTTTATCTAAATAAAAAAACTTTCTTGAAAAGTTTTTTCATTATTATATATTAAAAAAAGAAGGTTTAGAAAGGAACTAAAATGAAAAAGAAAATAATTGCGTCAATAATATCTTGTGCAGCACTGGTTTCAACAGGTTGTTCTACATTAGACGACTTAGGTCATAGAGATAATACATTGACAGGAGAAACAGAAAGGAATTCACTTTCTGAGGGTATTGCATTAGGAGCTGCATTAGGAGCTGCAGCAACAGCAACAGTAGCAACTCACGGTGCAACAATAGCTTATGGTGCAATTGTAGGAACAGGTGTATTTGGTTATTTAGGTTTAGAAAACGATTTGACTGATAATGAGGTTAAAGCACAATTAGATTTATTAGGTATATCAGTAGAAGACGCATTAAGAGAAACAAGAATAAGCTTCCAGCAAGATGTAACATTTGATCTTCAAAAAACAGATATCAAAAACGAATTTCTACCAACTCTTAATGGTATTAAAATGGTTATAGAAGAATTAGAAGGTAAGGCAACAATAGCAGTTGTAGGACACGCAGATTACACAGGTCCTGACGAATTAAATAACTACCTGTCGGAAAGAAGAGCAGAAGTAATTGCTGAATATTTAGTAGATGAGGGTGTAGAACCAGATATGATATTAGACTATTATGGTGTAAGTGATTCAGAACCAAAAGATTACTGTTTAAATCTTGAATGCATGAGAAGAATTGAAATTGTAATATACAAAGATACAATTTTAACAGAACTTTAATAATTGTTTAAAATAAGAAGACCGTCAGTAGACGGTTTTTTTAATATATAAATAATTGACTTCTTTTAAAGTCATTTATTTTTTATTATTTATTTTTAATATAAAAAACGCCACCTTAAAAAAGGCGGCTTGTTTTACTAAGGATACCATGTTATTAAATAATCTAAAAAGTATTGATACTTCATAGATATTTACATATTATAATATTCCAAGTATAAGTCAAACATTATAATACAAAAAATAATAATTTTTTAAAAACAAAAGAAAAAAACATTGATTTTAAAACAATAAATTGATAAAATATTTTTTTAAGTTAAAGAAAAAAAACAAAAAAAAAGAATAAGGAGTATTTTATGGCAGTTAAAACAATGTATATAGTAGAAAGAAAAGGAGAAGAGGTTTTGAAAACAGCAAATAAAAAAGAAGCAGACGCTTATGATAGAATGTTAGACATTAGTGATGAAATCTATGAGCTGTTTGAAGGTTCTGAAATTGAAATTGACGAAAAGACTAAAGAAGATCTTTCTATTTATATAGCTAAAAATAAAGAAATAATGGCTAAACTTTTAAAAGGTCAAAAATTAAATAAAGAAGAAAAATAATATACTTATAAGAAAAAAAACAATAGTAAATGTTATAGTTACAAAATATAAAAAGCTCCAATAGGAGCTTTTTTATTTATAATTCATAAATATTTTTATTTATATTTTTCATATTTTTTATAAAGTTCTTTTTAGATTTATTGTCTTTAAATTTTACACTTTTAATATGTTCTTTAAAATATTTCTTTTTAACTTTATTTCTCTCTTTATCTTGTCGAAAAGCTTCTTTAGCATAAAGAACCCCGTCTTCAGATAGAAGAAATATACAGTATACCGACTCTTCTTTCATTAAAGACAGTAAATCACTATTGATTAGTTCCTTATCAACATAAACATTATAACCATTATTATCAATAAAAACGAATTCGTTATTTGTTTTTGAATATGCTCCAAAGATTTTATTATATTTTTCAAAATAAAATTCATACTCTTTATTTGAATTTAATTTTTCACTATAAACAATAGTATCTTTTAAAATGTAATACTTGTTTTGCTCATCAACTTTAATAGATAATTCTCTATACTTATTTAAAGACTTCAAATTATCGACGTCAACAAGATTGGAACCAGAATATTTATTGAAGATATTTTCATACTTTAATCTTAAAAAATGTTCTGATGGTTTAACGTTAGCTGTTCTTTTGAAGATGAATTCATCTTTAATTTTTAAAGAAATTAAATCCCCGCCTTCTAATAAGTTATTATTAAAAGAAAGACTATCTTTAAAATTAGAATCAAAAGAACCACGACCTGAATATAATTGTATGAATTCAGTAGAATTATTTTTTCTAAACACTGAATCTAATTCTGTATCTTTATATCCAAAACCATTAACAAAAACTGATTTGTTTAAGATTCTAATATCTTTTGGTATATTGCTTAAACCAGCATGAGAACACATAACCTTCTTGTTTTTGTATTGAAATAAAAAATAAGGTACAAAAGAATTATATACTTCTTTAAAATCTTCAAAATCCACTAACTTTTCTGAATTAAAGATGAAATCAGAATCTTCATACCCTTCAAGAAATACAACATTCTCTTTGTCTTTATGCTCAATCATAAACTCTTTGATTTTTAAATATTCATTTTTACCTTTAAAATAATTACCTAAAAAGATATAAAATTCATTTTTTTGAATATTAGTATTAGAAGACAAAAATGTTTCGTAATCACCTTGTAGTGCTCCAATAACATTAACTGCTTCATAAAAATCTAATTGAATAGCGAAATCTTCTGTTTTTAGCTCCATATATTTTTCAAAATCAAAAACAGAGATTATTTCTAATTCGAAGTTAGAAGTATCCGTTTCTTTAAAAGCTTTATGTAAACGTTCAATAGCAGAAATAGGAAGTCTTTTTCTCTCTTCTCTTGATTCGTTTCTTTTGAGATAAAAATAAAGATTATGTAATTCAAAATCAACGACTTTAACATCATAGCCATACTCTTGAGCCATTTTAACAGTGTCTTTAAAATCTTTTCTTGCTAAGTTTAAGTTATCAACAATAAGTAAAGCTTGCTCTCTCAAACGAGTTCTAAGAGCTTCTTTATAAAACTTGATGATGTATCCATTGTATTTTTGGTCTATTCCATACAAGCCGTCTTCGGTTAAAGAAACACCAGAAAACATTTCACGGAATGAATCCAAGCTAACAACATTGCTTTCTAGATTGTATTTTTTTAGTAATGTAGATTTACCAGAACCTGGCATTCCACGGAATAAAAACATTATTGGCTTCATAAAAATCCTACTATTTAAACATAAAAATGTATTATAATACATTTAGGAATCAAGTTCAACCTTTTAAAAATATAATTCTATGTTAAAATATAAAAGTAATAAAAAAAAGATAGGTTTAAGTATAATGATAAATAATAAAGATATAGATACACCTTTTGGTAAGGTGAGTCCTTATTCTGAAGAAGGTATATATAATGTTATTTATGCTCATCTAATTAAAGAATGGAAAGGCTTGTCTACTATTGAAGGAAAAAAAGAAAAATTAAACTTCTCTGATTTTCTCAAAGAAGTGATAGATTTATCATTGAAAGAAAGTGAAATGCATTTTGAAAACAATTTAATTGATTATGTATTTAAGAAAAAAGAAGATAGAATTGCACGTTTTATTGAAAATAATGCAAGCTCTATGGAAACTAAAAAAATAAAAGAACTTCACAAAAGGTTAGTAGTCCAAAGTAAAGAGAATAAAAAATTTGATTTATTTGATTTTCAAAAAAGTTTAAAAATTAGAATAAAAAATAAATATGATGGCTTAATAAACATTTATCCAAAAGATATAAAATCTATTGGTCAAGATAATCTAGCAGAAGGTTTGAGGGAGGTAAGAGATACAAAAGATCAACGATTAAATGATTTTAAAGGTTTGTCTTATAAGTATAATGGAACTTTTCATTTTATAGATGCAGTATCTGCCCCAATTGTTTTTTATAATCAAATGGAGCAAGAAAAAGAGGTTTTTGAATCTTTGATTTTGGGAATATCGTCTTACACAATTAAAATAAATGAAATAAAGAATACTAAAAAGTTAATAAGAAAATTGGAAGATGTAGAAAAAAAGAAGCTGAAAGTTTCAGATCCAGAGTTTACATTTGAACAGTTTGATTCATTAAAGCAGATAAAAAAAACTAAAAAACGTTCTTTAACTAAACTACATGACGAAGAAAAGACTGAGATACAAAAATTAATACTAAAAAATAAAGATCCTTAAAAGGATCTTTATTTATGTTCAAAATTTATGAGAATAGTTTTGTATCCATTTTTGAATATTTTCTGGAACACTTTGCTTCTGCTCAAAAGATAAATCTTCAAAGGATAATTTAGCAGCAGTGGCGTTTCCACTTTGCAAATGATTTAAAAAAACGTCTAGTTTATTGTTAAATAATTGCGGTCTATTTTCAAGAAAGTAATTATAAGACATTAAGTGACTAATAGATGGTAGGTGGTCGTCTTCTTCTATTTGACAATTTATAAAATAATCTTTTTTAATTTTTTCTTGCTCTTCAACGCTAATATTTTTATGAATCATTTGTTGTACAACACTTTTTAAAATTTTAAAATCTAATACAAACTCTTTCAATTCTTGAGCATTCATTTCAATTTTTTCATCGTCATTAAGCTCCAATATAAGATCTATGTTCTCCATGTTTCTTTCTAGAATTGAATATAACATCATAGTGTCTAGTTTAATATTATTATTATTTTCAAAAAGTTGACTTAACTCATTAAGAATGAACTTTTCCTTATTTTCCATTTAATATTGCTCCATAATTTAAATGACTCTAAAATTATAGCAGCATATAAAATAAAAATAAAGGGAATTAACAAAAAAAAAAATAAAAAATATTTGATTTTTTCAACAAAAATGATAATATTATTTTCAATAATAAATAAAAAGAAAAATAAACTTGCATTATAGGAGAAAAAAATGGAAGCATTTCAAATCATAAAATCAAAAAAAGAAAATCTAAACAATTCTATATGGTTAAAAGAAGGTGAAAATGTTAGATGTGTTGCAACTTCTTGTAAAGAAATTGAAGTTGATGAACTTAAGTCATTTGATTTCTTGGAATTAGAAGAAAAAAGAGATGTTGCTATAAACACAGCACCAAGAATAGAAGGTGGTCAACATTTAAATGTAAATGTATTAAAAAGAGAAACATTAGAAGACGCAATAAAACATCCTGAGAATTATCCACAATTAACAATTCGTGTTTCAGGTTATGCGGTAAGATTTAATTCTCTTACGCCAGAACAACAAAGAGATGTTGTAGCAAGAACATTCACTGAAAGATTGTAATATTAATTAAGAAAGAAAAAAGCCCTTACATTAGGGCTTTTATTTTTCTTGATATTTCTTCAATTTCAATTTCTTTAAAATCATAAGATTCAGGATTTTCAATATTATATTCTTTTAATATTTCTCTTATTTCTTCAGTGTAATCGACATTGTCTAAAATGTATTTATAATCAATGAGAACACCTTTGTTATAAACAACTTGAGAAGGTTTAAATATTAAACTTCTTTTTGATTTGATATTTGGAATAAGATAATCTTTAATCATTAAGTCTTTGTCAATAACAACTTCAAAAGGTCGATCTTCTTTTAAATCAAAAGATAGGTAAAGTTTTTCATTTTCAATATTGAAATAATACCATTTTTTTATTTTATTGTTTTTGTAAGTTTTTTCCTCTAATGGTTTGTATTTATTTTGCAATCTTAAATCAAAATAAAAATCAATTTTACAACTCAAATCTTCATATTTACCTTTAAAATTTCTAACAAGAATGTTTTTTCCATTTTCATTTTGGTAATAAAATACGTTTATTTTCTTTTGGTTAAATATAATAAGGTTTATTCCGTCTTCGGAAACTTTGAAATCAGCTTTTTCAATTAGACTGTCGAGAATCATCTCTATATTAGATAATTCTTCATAATAAACATGACTAGTTAAAAAATTTGCAATAGTGTATGTATTGTTGACATAAAAGAAAATATTAGTGTCATTCTGTTCCATTATAAAGGGTTTTTTATGGCTTATAGGAATCCAAATTTTAATGTCATTATCAAAATTAAAAAGATTATAATTTTGTAAATTGACAGGGAATGGTGATTCCTCTTTATTGTTACTAAAAATATTATACATATAAACTCCTTTCAATTTTATATTACACAAAAAAAATAGATCCTGCAAGGGATCTATTTTCAAATATTCTTTTATTTAATAAAAAAAATTACATTTTTAATTGTAGTAACATTAAAGTGTTATCTAGTTGTTCATCAGAAACCAATGAGATACCATGAAGAGATCGTATGCTTTCTTCAAAAAATGGGTTTGCTTCTAATGTCTGCTCAATGATTTCACTAGAACTAACATCAATCCCCCAAGCTCCAACAGTTTCCAATGCTTCAATTTCAGAAAGTTCTTTTTTGAAGAAGAAATAACGTTTTTCAAGTGGTTCTTGTTCTTCTGTTTTATCTTCTCGAAGATTAAAACGATAGAGTGAAGGTAAATAAAAACGATATCTTGAATGGAAAGGGTAATTGTGAATAATATCCTGAACGTCTTTAAATGAGAAATAGTATCCAGTATAATCAACATAATGAACGTCACCATCTTCATAATAGCTTACAACAACTGGATGATCATCTTTGTGTCTGAATGAACAAGAAGTCTGTGGAAATGTTTTCGCTTTTGGATTAGAGAACCAAACTTCTTTTGGATTACCATTAGGAAAATAAGAAACAAACACAGGTTCATTAAGTTCATAAATTTTAGTAATTTTTTCATTTTTAACATAAAGGTATCGTTCAGTTACAAAACTACCATCTTTTGATAAAACATATCGTCTAAATGAAGTTCGATCTGTAAACAGGACGTCTTTCATAACCAACTCACCAGTAGAAAATCTAGAACCAGAATAGATTGCGGGTTTATTTGATTCTACTTCCATATTTTCGGTGTAACGTAAGGCAGTAGAAGACTTAACACCTTCTGGAACAGATTTTTTTCCATTTTCATCAATGGCATAATCAGACCAACCAATAGAAAAATCTACTCGATACTCGTCATTAGGAAGAGTAGTAAGGCTGTATGATAAAAATGGCAAACGAATATCTTTTGGAATAGCAACGTATTTCCAGCCACGATCATCACCTGCATTAAATTGGATATCGTATTTAGGATGTTCTGCGTCTTCTGATATTTTACGCACTTCTTCTTTGTCTGTAAACAATAGATCTAGGTCATTTTCGACCATTGATTGAAAATCTTCTTGAATTTTATACTTTTCAAAGTTGTATTCTGATAGATTCATTTAAAAAAACCTCTTTATTAATTTAGGATTTGATTATAGCAAAATAGTGATAAAGATGCAACAATTAATATAACTTACTTCTTTGTTTTTGATAAAGATAGTTTTTCATTCCTCTTCTTCCATTGTGCAAAGCTTCTGAAATGACTTGTGAAGTATGAATATCACAATTTTGTTTAGAGGAAGGGATAAACCAATCAAGGTATTTTTTTGAGATAGGGTATAGATCTTCAAGAGTGTTAATGGTAACAAAATCATAAGAGTCAGCATAAAAATCAATAAAATTATGTTCAAATTCTTTAATTATTTTTTTTGCTAACCCTTTACCACGATATTCTTCTTTAACATAAAGTCCAATAGTTCCAATATTAGAACATTTATAAAAATCTAATTTAAATGAAGAATGGTTTTCTTGATTATGAAAGAAAAGTAATACAGCAACAGGAATATTCTTATCATATGCAATAATGGTAGATACAAATTGTTCTAACTGATATCCATTTTCTAATTTATCATAGATATACTTAAAATAACTAGCACAATGATTTGAATTGTACAGTTTTTCTTTGTTTAAAATTTTATGATTTTTTACCAATCCATTTTTATAATTAGTCACAAAATTTATGTTACTCATTTTTCCCTTTGTTTTATAAGCCTTAAACTTTTATTATAATAAATAAAACTAAAAAATCAATTCTTATAATAAATCATTAGCAGGTTTAAATCTATAAAAACAAAAATAATAAGAAACACCGACAATAAAACCAGCTAAATGTGCATACCAAGCTATATTAATACCTAATAAAATAACAGCAACGTGTATTACAATATTAATGATGATATTCTTAATGATTTGATTTTTTTCAAGTAAACATAAAAAATAGCCTAAATAAGCAAATAGCCAACCAGAAGCACCAAGAACATTAATATCCAAATTAAATCCAACAAGAATAAAATAAACAATTAATGTTGATAAAATAAAGGAAGTAAAAAAGAAGATTACAGATTTTTTAAAGGTAAAGATCTGAGAGAAGGCTTTATTAGCCATAAATAAAAAATACATATTCATTAAAATATGCGGAATATTGGCATGGGAAAAACCACTTAATAAAAAACTAATAGGTAAATCCATACTATTTTTATTTAAGAGAAAAGAATAAACAAGATTATCATTTTTATTTAAATAATGTAAAAAAACAAAAGAAACAATATTTAAAAAAATCAAGAAATAATGAAAAATAGTTATTTTTTTGACATCATTCATCTTACAATAAAGCCTTAATATTTAATTTAAACTAATTCAAACAATTTAACTTTGTAATTATTAATAGTGATTTCATATTTTCTGTTATCATTTTTAAAAAAGAAAGAGGATTCTTTAAATTTAAAACCGCTATAACCATATTCTTCACTATATTCTCTATGTTTTTCATTAAATAATTTAGATAATAAATCTTGTAATTGTTGTATTTTATTATTTCCAGTTAATTCTATATATATAGATTTTCCATCACCTTCTAGTTTAAAACTTGAAATATCTAAATCTTCTTCATAAATAAAATCATCTTCATCAATAGAATTATTATGAAAATAATTCCAAGCATAAATAGGTGCATCAACTTCGATTTTAACACAAAGATTTTCTTCTGTATTTTTCTCGTTTTCAGTTTCTTTTAATTCTAAATCACCGATAAGAAAAGAATTGCTGAAATCTATTTGATCTTTATATCTTGAAACTAAACTCATATACTACTCCTAATTATTAAAATTTAACTCTAAAAGCTCTATGTCATCAATATTTACAAAAAGTGGATTTAATATATTAATTCCCATTAAATATGCTTCTCTATAAGCTTTTGTATTTTTAAAATCTTTAAACACATAATTATCATCTGCAAAAAATAATGAACAATTTTGAACATTGTTTGGTTTATTTTGAATAAATGAAATCTTATACATAGCCTTAGATTGAAAATAATTTCGATATTTTTCACTTGTAGTCGCAGAGTTAAATTTATGATTAAAAAATTCGAGAAACTTAACATTTTCAAAAATTTTATCATTTTCATCTATGATTTGAGCTATTGTAATTTGATTTCCATTTATATCAAAAGAATTTAAAATACAGGCATTTTCGATGGTAAAAAAAGAGATTTCAAAATCAGATAAATCTTTATTAAATTTTATTCTAAATAATGGTTTATCTTTTTTTGCATCTAAAAGATAAAAAAAAGTCCCATTAAGATCTTCATTGATATAAAATCTCGTTAAATAATTATAAGAATAAATTAAATACCCTTTTTCATTAAAACCTGAAAAATGAAATACAGAATTTTTAGAAGAATAATGTTTATGTTCAAAACTCTTGTTTTGAATGTTTTTATATTCTTCAAAATAACCAGAATTAATAAAATCAAAAATAAAGCTATAATTTTCTTTTATATAAGCTTTTTTTTCTAAAATCAACTCTTTATATTTTTCTTTTTTAATATAAAAATCATCTAAATCTGCTAAATGATCATTTAATAAATCCTGTAATAACATTAAGAACTCCTGATTGAGTTAATAGAGTACCATTTAAACCTTTTTTAATCAAGAAAAAAAGAGCTAAAAAGCTCTTTTTTTTCTTGTTATTTCTTATCGTTTACATATCTATAATATTCAGGATTTACAGAGAATACATCTAATCGCCAACTACCGTGTTCAAAAATGAATTGTATATCAACATAATCAGGTAATTGATTGGTAAGATGCTTTCCATTAACTAAAAAAAGTCCTTCAACTTTATCAAGTGTTCTTTTAAATGACATTTCATCTACTGCACTTCTAATATTGGAGCTATTTCTGGCTTTATTTTGGTATAAGTTTGATAATTTTAAAGTTTCTTCTATTTTTTTAAAATCATTTTCTTCTTTAAATTCTTTTGAATATAATGCCCCTGCAAATTTTATATCATTTCCATAGTAATAAGCATATCTTAACCAATGTGTAATTAAAACGTCAGCATTGCTTGACTTTTCATCTAATCCTTTTAGAACAGTCTGATCTTTTATAAATTTATCTTTGTTGTTATAAATATCATTTTTTTTGTATTCAAAATTTTTATAATTTTGACTTTTTAATCGTCCGTTTAATTTAAAATAAGAATTTTTCTTAATTTTTTTTATTTCTCTATTATTTGAGTGTTTGATGTTTCTTCTTTGTTTTTTCATTTTTTTCTCAATTTTTTCATAAGAAAAATTAGGGCTAACACTTATGTAGTATCGTGAAATTAATTTTTCAGAATACTCTTTTATGTGTTTGTTGTCATTTAAGTCTTTTATTTCCATTTCATTACAAAGACGATCTTCACAAGATAATTCAGCCATAGCTTTATCTAATGTTATGTTGTAAGTATTTGTTTTTTTGTTTTTATCAAAAAATATATTTTTTAATATTGTTTTTTTATTTTGAACTAAATACAGATAATATTGGTCTCTATTTTTAATTTCATCAACAATACAATATCGACCATTTTCGTCTATTTTATAAGATTTATCATAGACATTAACAGTGGTTCCCTCCAATGCTGCTTTTGGAAGAACAACTTTACCTTTGATATAACAAAACTGCTCTTCTGTATCTTGTGCCTGTGTAAATGCAGAAAATAATAATGGTATTAAAAAAATTGTTTTTTTCATTCTTTATAAAATCCTGTTTAGAAATAAATACTTTTGAAATATTCTATCATCAAAAGAAATAAAATCAAAAAAAGTTTTTTATTCTTTATGGCTTTTAATTATTTTTATTTAAGGTATTATAAAAAATGAAAAAGAAGGGACGAGCACAATGAGAAAAAGTGGAATAGTAAAATGGTTTTCTAATACAAAAGACTATGGATTCATTTCGAATGATGAAGGTAAAGACGTTTTTTTCAGAAAAGAAAACATATCAAGAAGTACAGATAAGCTTGATAAAGATAAAGAAGATATAATTCCAAAACCAAATGATTATGTTGAATACACTGAGTACAATCATAAAGGACAGCTTCGAGCAAAAAAAATAGTTTTAAAACAAAGATCAAAATCTGATTTTATTTGTCCACATTGCAAACAAAGCATAAAACCAAAAATTGTTTATGAAAGTAATCCAAATACAATAAATCAATCTATTGGTGAGGAATTTAAAGAAAAAAAACCAATGCATACAATATGTCCTAATTGTTTCAGTATATTAGAAGAATATGAAACAAAATATGAAGAGTTATCAGTTTATAATAGAGCTGCAGTATTATTATTAATATTATTAATTATAACAATATTTGCAAAGTTTTATTGGGGATATTAAAAAAGCCGCTTTCGAAGCGGCTTTTATTGTTTAACGAATTAAGAATTACGTTTCGTTTTGCTATCTTTTTTATAGAAAATAGTTTTACCATATGCAGGATCAATATTAGTATGTCTAGCATGATCGTCATGAATAACATATAGAGTATCACAGTAACCTTTAATTCCTGGCTCACCGAAATATCCACCATCTGTAAACATAATGAATAGATCAGGTTTGATACCTTCTTCTTGCATGAATCGGAAGTTCTGCATGAAATCTGTGCCGCCATTACCATAGATCTTATATTCAATAATCTTATGAATATCACGTTTTGTAAATGTTTGAACATTGTAGATCTCTGTATCAAATGTCCAAATAGTGATTTCAACATTTTTAAGCTGTCGAGCTGCACCATAAACTTCTGATAGGAAGTCTCGTAGTTCCCACTCTTGAATAGAACCAGAAGTATCAAGAGATATGTGAATCTTATAAATCTTTTCAGGTTTTTTGCCAGGAAGAATGAATTTAGAATCAAATCCTCGACGTTTAGGCGTAGTCCAGCTAATTTGTTGCTTTTTAAGACCTAGAACGTGTTTTTTAACAAATTTACGCCAGTTAAATACAGGTTCTTCAAGTTCTTGGATTACACGTAAAACACCTTCTGGTAGTGTTCCTGCTGAATCACCGCCACTTGTTCCCATAGTATCTTTTGCAATAATCAAATCACCTTTAAACTCTTCCATTTTACGGTCAATTGCACCTTGTGAAAGATCAGGAGCAGAACCCGCAACAAAGTTACCATTTTCATCTTCTTTTGACTCGTCACCATTATTAGAACAAGCATCTTCTGCTTGACCGCTTAGGTCAAAGTGATCATCAAAAGAACCATTAGGGAACATATCGTCAATGGCTTTTTCAATATCTTCGTTAGTAATTTCGTCATTGAATTCCTCTTTGGTTTCACCTTCACCATTGTATTTTTTATCAGGATCGTCTTGCCTTTGACCATTATTATTTTGATTTTGTTTTTGACCATTTGAGTCACTGCTTGATTGACTACTAGAACCTGAACCGTCTGAATCACCGTTTTCAGGATTTTCGCCGTCCATATCTTGATCTTCGTTAGAACCTTGATCTTGATTACCAGACTGAGATTGCTCTTCTTGTTTTTTCTTTTGCTGTTCTTCCCATTCTTTCTTCTCTTTTTCCTTTTGAGCTTTTAACTTGTCCATAATTTCTTTTAGAAGAATTTCATAAATTTCTTCAGTAGAATAATTAGCATATTCACGTTTGTAGTAACAACCGTCAGGTAATTTAGGTTCTCTACTGTTAATAGTAAGCGCACTTAAAGAGTCGGCATTTACGTTGTAGTCAGCAGCAATATTGTATAATTTGTGAATACGTGGAAGACCGTTAGGGTAATTTGCACGTAACAAGTGACCATAAATCAAATGTAATAGCTCATGACAAAGTAGAAATTGAATTTCAGGAATTGTAAGATCATTAATAAAACCTACATTGTAGTAGAAATGACGACCGTCAACACCTGCTGTTGGAACCCATTTTGAAGCATCAACCAACTTTTGTCGAGTCAATAAAAACCCAAAAAAAGGTAGAATCAATAGAAAGTTATTTGCTGCGACTTCAAGTTTTGCAAGTGCTTCTTGACGTTCGTCTGCTGAATAGTTGCGACAATATTGTTCATGTTTTTTACTGTTAATACCGCTTGTGTTATATTTGCTTTCAAAAATTGTTGGCTCGAATAAAATACTCATTAGTTTTCCTCTTCCTGATTTGTTAAAGTGATTATATCAAAAACATATTTCTAAATCAATAAAAAAAGGCTCTTTTTGAGCCTTTTTTTCAATTAATTAAATTCAACATTATGAAGCAGTATTAAAAGAATCTTGCGAGTTCTTACGAAGTGCAGTAAGAACAAGTTGAACGGTATCTGCGCTCTTCATGTATTGTTTCAATGGTTGAATACGCATTTCACGAATTAAGCGAACAATGATACTCATCATGAACAAGTTCTCTTTGAAGTATTCATTTGCGAACAGAATGAACTCTTCGTAGCGTTGGAAGAAATTATGTTTCGCTTTTTCAATCTCTTCAACTTTAGAATCAATACTTGTAATCATTGACTGACCATGTTTTTCAGCAATAGCAATTAGTTCACGATATTCTGTGTAAAGAGTGCTTAAACATTGGTTAGACAATACTGCTTGAACGTCAGGACGGTTTTTCTCAACTTTAAAGTCTTTAATATCTTTGTATTTACCGCTAAGAATATCGTCAGAGCTTGGTAGATCTTTACCAATCTTAATGAATGTATTGATAGCACGTGCAGCGACAGAGCCTAGACACGCTGATAGTGTAATCATAACGTCATCGTCAATTTCAGCTTCTGAAACTTTAAATGAATCAAAGATTGCGTCATTAAACTCTTTACCTTCTTTTGAATCGTCTTGAATCATAGAACTATTCATAAACATTTCTGCAACTTCTGCTTGCTGCTCTGTAATTACATAAAGGTAATCAGAAGCATACTCTAGTGTACGTGGCGTATTAAAGCCTTTGTTTTTGCTCATGCCGTCATCGTCAGGGAATGAGTAAAGTAGATCTGGATTACGCTCAACAGCAGCTAGAATGTAAGGGTGAATATTGTTTACTCGTCCCCATTGTAGCCAAGATTTAACATCGTGCTTAACGTAGTAGTGAGCCATACGGTTTGCTAGTGCAACAGACATAGGGTTTGCAATAGAACCTTCGTTTTCGTAGTTACAAGCACCGAATACACGGTCTTCTTCATTAAGGGTGAAACAACCAATGCGTTTTTCTAGAATGAACTGGTATGCTGCAGCCTGTGTTGAATCGTCTGCGTGGTTTAGTTCGTCGAAGAAAAAGATTGTTGGAGTGCCTTTTTCTGCGTGTTGTTTGGCACGAACCAAGAAGTCAGGCATAGCCCATTCAACAACTGGTGCGCCAGCGTTTTGAGAAGCTTTTTTGACTGCTGATAGCATTTCTTCGTCAGTAACTTGACCTTCTTCATTAACCTCAACTTCCATATAACTCTTAGAAGGAACACCACGAAGATCAATTGATTCGATTTGCGATAGACGAATATCTTCAACGTGATAACCGAAACGCATAGCAACCTCTTTAATGATAGCAGATTTACCAACACCAGGTTGACTCCAGAAGTTAGCAGGACGATTTGCTAAAATAGAATAAGCAATGTATTTTGCCATTTTAGATACGCCAATTTCAGTAATTTCAGATACGATTTGATTCTCAGACATTTAGTTTTCTCCTTTGCGTCAATTTGTGCGAGTATAATAACAAAGAACGAGAATCTTGTAAACCCCTAAAATGCTTTTTTTTAAATATTTATTGATTTTTTTTCCTTAAATCTAAACAATAAATGTCTCTCATGGAAATTCAAGTAAAAAACGTGATATATATCATAAACAAAATAATAAAATTTGACTTCACCATCAGAAAATGCCTTAACATTAGATTTATTTACCTTCTGAAAGTAACTGTTTTTTATAATGTCGTCTGCAAACAATGAATCAACCAGTATATCTATTCTATCTTCTTCATTAAGATAAAAGCCAAAAAACTTCTTAGTAAAAAAGTTCAGCCATTGTATGAAAGAAATATCAACAAGATCTTGTTTGCTAGATTGAGAGTGAAAATAAAGAGCAAGACCATAAGGTATAGCAGAAAGAATGTTTGCTTGTTGTTTTTCCTCTATATATATAGAAGGAAAAGAAATGAGATTATCTTTGGTAAGACTAACTTTACCTTTTTTGCTTTTATTCCACTTAATACCATAAAAATATTCATGGTCTAAAAAAATTCGATTTGATTTACTTTCTATATATTCTTTTATTTTTGCTGGTGTCTTAAAAACAGTAAGCTGTCTACCAACAGTTTTAGAATAAGAAGAAGAAAGAATACCTTTTTCTTTCGCCTCTATTATTATTTTATTATAACTAATACTATCCATGATAAATATGTAACCCTAAAAAAAATCAATACTATTTATTTTTTTCCTAAAGTCAACATCTTTTCATTTTACTATAATATGGTATGATTATATATATAGGAAAAACAATATAAGGAGTAAGGTATGCTTGTAATATGTAATCACTGTCGTTGGCAAGGTCAATACGAAGAAACAATAAATGGTTGTTGTCCAAATTGTTATAAAAAAATAGATGGACTTAGGATAACAAAGCTTGACTTTATATCTAAATATTGATAATATAGCTTTAATTAGAAATTTTATAGAGAAAAACAAATGAATTTAATAACTGCATTTTTAACAAAGAAGAAGAAAAAACACTGGACTTAACAAGCTCGGTGGGGTTTGTTATGTTTAAAATAACGAGCCTCTTTGTTGCAGAAAAACAACCCTTGAGGCTCGAAAGCTTTAAGGGTTTTTTTATGCGCTAAAAACAATGCGTAGAGGACACCTTTAACTAAACATAAACACTTAAAAATAAAGAAAAAAAATAAAAATTTTTTAAAAAAAGTATTGACAAGACAAAATTAATAGATTATACTTATAAACATAAAGTGAAAAAACAAATTAAAAACAAATTAAAAACAAATTAGAAACAAATTATATATAGGAATAAATTATGAAAAACGTAAACAAACAATCAAAACAAAAGAAAACATAATTAGAAAGCGAATTTAATAAAGATCGCTTTCTATAAAAGCGGTCTTTGAGAAAAAAGAAAACTCAAAGATAACGTCTTTGAGTTTTTTTATGTCTCCATAGCTCAATAGGTAGAGCAACTGGCTTTTAACCAG
>CEVA01040693.1_pt1 | contig 161265 bp, 170 predicted proteins | sample 361521 | NCBI WGS metagenome assembly CEVA01 (sample SAMEA2622823, study PRJEB7988) | marine metagenome | isolation source: saline water (ENVO:00002010), including | reverse complement strand
GCCGTACAGTTGGTGCTGGTGTTGTAGCATCAATCGTAGAGTAATAGCTACTCTCGAGAAAAAGGTCGCTTAGGCGGCCTTTTTTTATGCCTGAAATTCGGGTGTTATTGAAGGTTAGGCTAAAGCCCAACCCACAGGTGCTGATGTTGTAGGCAAGGCTTTAGCCTTGCAACGGCCAAAGGCGGTCACATCCCAGAGACCGGGGCCTAGTACACAATCAATAATTCCCCAAAATGGTCAGGCCAAAGCCCAACCCTCAGGGGTGATGATGTAGGCAAGGCTTTAGCCTTGCAACCGCCAAAGGCGGTCACATTCCAAAGGCCATTGCCTAGTCACAACCAATTATTCACAGCGTAGTGAGATTCAACTTTATCTGCGAATCTATACTCAATCATTTCTCCTGATATCATTGCGTTGCAATGAGATCATCTACCAGCTCAATGCTACTTCACCTATGATGTTGTCTACCGGAACGAAGCCCCAATAGCGACTATCTAAGCTATTATCACGGTTATCTCCAAGCACAAAGTAGTGGTGATCCGGCACTTTCCACTTCGATTTTCCTTGATAATACCGCTCAGTTCGTGGGGAGGCATGTTTGTTTAGCCATATGTTATAAGTGTGTTCCTCTATCGACTCTGAATAACCCTGATACGGCGGCTCGCTTATTGCGCCTTGCTCAATTTGAGGCAGAGCTCGCATAGGTGCACATTGAGCATCAAGCGTATCGCACGCGGGTTGAATGAATACTTGCTTGCCCTTCAGCGCTATTGTATCCCCGGGCAGGCCAACAACGCGACTTATGTAGTTGATACTGAGCTGCTCTGGGAACTGAAAGACAATAAGACCACCTCGCAGAGGCCTTTTGGAAGGGGATTCTTTTTTTAGTTGAATGCCCGCTAAGCGATGATTTTCATAACCGAGCTTATTTACCACCACTACGCTATTAGGCGTTAACGTAGGGCTCATCGAAGAGGATGGTGCAGCAAACAATTCAAAGGCATTGATTCGCGTAAACAATATAAGTACCAGAAATAGGATGAAACCTAACAGCGATATCCACCAGTTAGCATACCAACTACGGGGTTGGTTGCTGTCATAGTTTTTTGCGAGCCAAAGAGTGTGGGTGAACATCAATATAAGTAATAAAAATGCGAGATCGATGTAGCTAGGTAAAAAAGGTGTCAGCTTGGGGCCTAATAGAGCGACCAGTGCAAAAAGGCTCAAATATGCGAAAAATAACCGTCCTCTATTAACATAAAGGAACGCGAAAGGTTGCATAAAAACACCTAAAATGACTGAAACCCAAGTATTTGGTTTCCATAGCTGTTTTTCAGTTGTCATACTTATCCTTGTATATGTTGTTCTCCATGGTGGGAGTCATGACTCTACAACAATTCCCATTAAAGGCCAAAGGTATGGTGTTTTTCCTGTTAGGTTGAAGCCCGGTGTTTCTATTCGCTATTTACAGAATACCTTAAACCTTATTTTCCGTGTATCCATGTCGATGCAGAGAGATTGGGCTGATACATTGATGCTTATAAAAAAATGGTAACTTAGTTGTAGGTCAGTCTTTAGCCCAGCCATATTTAGCATGATCATACACTAGAAATAGAGGTGCAAATACGGATGCCATAAGCTCATTACTTCTGCAATCCTTTCTAATGCGTTAACAGCTTGGCTATGCTACCTTTTTGTTTTTCCCTTGATGAATTAGCGCAGTATGAGAACAAGGCGATCGAGTTACATGTTGCGACATGGGGTATGTCGAAAGGAAAGCTGCCATTACATTCGGTTACCCCTCAACGATCACTTACCTTTTCAGACTTTATGACCTATTACTACGGGCTTGTAGCTGCATGATGACCCCCTTATTCCTAGCTCTTATTTTATGCTTTTTCTCATTTGGTCTTTTGGCAGATCAGCTGACAATTAAGCATGAAATTGCGATGCCTAAAACTTTTGATGCAAAGGTGTCTTATTTAGGGTATAGCCCGAACGGAGGGGCTTTGCTGTTGTCCTCTTTTGTGCGAAGGGAGGCCTTTGTTATCGCTTCAGATGGAAGTCTAAAGACACTCGTTTTAACGCCAGCAATAGATGAGCAAAGAATGGCTTACACTGATGAAGCCTTGTATTTTTTTGCGGGCTTGCAACTGTACAAATTGTTGGGTAATGGAGAGTTGTTATCTATTAGTCAGGCTGAGCCTGCTTTAGGTTATGATCTCGATGTCAGTCGCTCAGGCCGCTACGTACTTTCAGGTAATTATGAATTGTTGAGCATTAACTCCTTGGATGCAGCAGCTAGAATGCTTAATGTATCGGGAGTTCACCCCAGCGATGACTTTAATATGGAATATGAAGTGCTATCGATGCAACGTGAAGTATCAACATGGTTAAGTGATAAAACTTTGCTTAGAGTGTGGAAGTTAGCTGATGCCCAAACGATCAATGACATCGAAGTTAGAGGGAAAGTGCGGACACATATTATTCTGAATGAAGCAGAATCTATCATTGCATACATCGTAGGCGATACAGTGCGCTTTTGGAATTACAAAACCAGTACGCTATTAAAGCAACAACTGGAATTTGGTAATGATATCAGCTTAGGTAAATGGAATAGTAAAGTTTGGCTACTTAGTGGCAAAACGCTCTACAGGATTGTATGGGAAGGAAATAGTGCCACTGCGCAGAAAGTATATCAAAGCAATGCTGATGAAATCATTGACACTTTCAGTCGGCATAACTTTTCTAGTGATGGTAAATATGCTGTGTTAACCGAGCGCAAGGGGGAGGAGTTCGACACTGCACTCTATCAGCAGGATCGCGATAGACAGTTTGTTAAGCTGAGTGAGCTTACTTTCGGACCTGGTCGTCTCAGCCTTCATCCAACAAAGCGGGAGCTAGCATACTTCAGCTATGACGATAATACTCTGCGAATATACGGCTTTTAACGAGGTTGTATCTCACTCGTATCATAATTGAGATGAGTGTATTGCACTACCTTGTAGGCGAGGCCTTCAGCCTTGCTACTCCGAAGGGCTAATTAAGTACCTGGGAAAGAGCCTTTATCCTAGTTTGGTTCATACGCAACTTACAATTATTTATAACGGTCTCATACGCACTTGTGCCTTGCTCAATCTCGAATGCCTCAAGTTGACAACTTTGAGCCTTAAAATCGCTCCATGCCAATTGAGTTTTTTCTACTTGGTCGATTAATGTGTTACCTAATTCAGCATCTGCAGCATAAGCCATCTGAATTCGCTTCTGTAAAAGCCTTAACTCGTTTGTTAGGCGTTGATCAGACTCGCCTTTTTTCTGCGCAATGCATTGCTCGAGCTCAAGACTGTTGGTGGCACCTTCGCAAGGGAGCTTTGTATTATTGGGATTAGCGGCACAACTAAATGTAATCAGTGCCATGATAGCAAAGTATAATGCTTTCATTAGTTCACACCTCCGGTGGCTTTAGGTTTACGCTGTTCTAAATACTTCACACGATTTCTACCCGGTTCATAGAGCCTTAAAGTAGTGGAGTTGCGAATACAGTCGATGAGCTCATTAAAATCGTTATTCATCCCAGCTTTCATCGAGGGATTATAGTAAAGTCTTGGTATAAGAAGTTTACAAAGGCGTCTCTAATTAGAGGCTTTAAGCGTTGCTATCTGATCCTGAGAAGCGTTCCGAAAAAGCTCAATTCAAAACACCTTTCGCAGGGCTAAAGCATTGCCTATTTATTGTCGGACTGAAGTCTGACCTACAGGTGAGTATCCCGCTTTAGAGCCCTGTGCCTTTTGATCGCTTCTCAACCACCGCAGCCGTCATCCTGGAAATACAACACAAATCGCCAGCGCTGTTGTAAATTTTTATCTCCCACACTGATGAGCGGCCGCCTAGGTGCACGGGCTTGGTCACGGCTTTAAGTGTGCCGGTGCGTGAGGCTTTGAGGTGATTGGCGTTGATCTCCTGGCCGACGCAGTAGTATTTGCGGGTATCGACCACAAAATTGGCGGCGTAGCTGGCCACTGTTTCGGCTAATGCCACGTAAACGCCGCCATGAACAATGCCCATGGGGTTATATAATTCATTGCTCACAGGGAGGCAGGCGACCAGGTAATCGTCGCCTATCTCTGTGATCTCAATGCCGAGTTTAGTCATTAAGGTGCCTTTTTCACCTACACCTAAATCAAGCTTTTTACATAAGGCTAAATCAATCTCTTGGGCCCAAATACTCATCTGTACTCCTTAAACAGCAACGCGGGTAAAGGTTTTAATTCGGTGTTCAGTGGCTAATGTATCGACATAATTGAGTACATGCTCTGGAAAGGTTAAGTCTTTGACCACAGTGAGGTTGCGCAGAAAAGGAAATAACGCCACATCGGCCCAAGTAATATGTTCTGGGGTTTGCAGCCATGTTAATTCACTCAATGCGTGCTCCATCGTGGCGATGTCAGTGTCGCTATTGGCTAACACGCTATCGAAAGATTCGCCCAGGCGCTGCTCTTTCTTCTCGCGAAAATAGCTGATAGCGGTATCAATAGCGTATTCCGGCAGGGCCAGTTGGGGCCAACGCACAAAAGTCAGCCGTAAAAAGGTTTCAAGATGCTTTTCAACCCACTGTTGGGCTTGATTAAAGTGCTCTCCCTGTGACAGCTCCTTGTTGGCAAGAGTACAGAAATACTCGGCAATATCTAAGCTTTCGGCCATCGCGGTATCGTCATCTTTGACCAAAATAGGCACTATTTTTTTACCCACTAACTGGTTGGGCGTGACCTCGTCATCGTTGAGTAGGAAGCGCACGTCCACCTCTAACCCCAAGGCGCGTGCAACCAGTAATGACTTTATACAATAGGGGCAATGTTCAAATATAAACAGCTTCATAAAAAATACCTCAGAGCTTGCGAATTACTACCTTTTGGCCTTAGCTGTAACTAAACAATAGTTGCCGGACGAAAGCAAACTTTCGCCATTAGATCATCATGCAATATGAATCCGTTTACGAATTTTGGTTTACTCACAGCAGTCCACAGGATTGGTTTAAAAAAAGCGCCGACTTTGACGCCACAGTAAAAAAGCAATTTTTACCTACTTACGAGGCAGCGCGCCAAGGCGAGCTTTATTCTTGGCGAAAATCTGCTCGAGGCGCGTTATGTGAAATTATAGTGCTGGATCAGTTTCCTCGTAATATGTTCCGCGATACGGCCCAAGCGTTTGCAACCGATGCACTGGCTTTATGTTTGGCGCAGAATGCGGTGGAGAAAAAGTTTGCTTTAGAGCTTGATGATACCGAGCGTAGTTTCTTATACATGCCCTATATGCACAGTGAGAGCCAGGCGATTCATGTGGTGGCCGAGCAGCTTTTTCGGCCCTTAAGTAATTATAAATATGAACTGGCTCACAAAGAAATCATTGACCGTTTTGGGCGTTATCCACATCGTAATGATATTCTCGGTCGGCAATCGAGCGACGCTGAGCAGGCGTTTTTAAATCAGCCTGGTAGCCGCTTTTAGTTAAGGGCTTTGTGCCCAGCGCTTCGCTTGTTCACGTTGTTCATAACGAAAGGATTTAACTTCTGCATGAATAAAGTGTGCGCCAAGGTGCTGGGCAAAGTCACCAAGCAACGAATTGGTGGCAATGGCTACTTTATTCACCTTTTGATGATGGTCGCGCACAAATTGCAGATGAGAGAGTAACGCGGCAAATGAATCCCACCCCGGAAAGTGTTCAGTAACAATAATGAGAGCATGTAGCTTTGCATGCTGTTCAATATAAGGGTCGATAATACGCACGGCTGCTGCAAAGTCTTCTGCTGTCAGCTGGCCTTGTGGTTCGAGTAGGGCAGTATTGTGTGTTTCGTTTATAGTGATATTGAGCATATATCCTCGCCGACGAGTTCATTGGATGCTCTATCAATATAGAATATTTACTTACAAGCGGTTGGTTATTGGTGCAAGGTTGTAGGTAGTGCGCTGAGGTTTAAAGTTTCACCCACGCAGTTTTGCAGCAAACTCTGAACTTGGTCTTTTTCGTTTTGCGAGTAGCGAAGGTCATACTTGCTCATAATGTAATTAAAGCGCTGAATGTACTGACAACGATAATCTTGATGCGGCGGCAACCATTGCCAAGGACCTTTTGCGCCTTTGCTACGATTTAGGCCATCATCAACAGCAAGCAAATTCTCCATATCGTTGGCAAATTGTGCCTTTTGCGAACGACTCCAAGTGGCAGCACCGTGTTCATAGGCAAATTTAAGCGGCACAATATGGTCTATATCTAAGTCATCGTCATTGCGTAGTATCTGCCCCGAATAAGGGTCATGCCACTGGCCGCTGGTGACGGTGCAGCGCGCTTGAGTGGTGTAGCTTACATCACTGTGTGATTGGGCAATCAGCACTTCAGCACGGGCGTCTTGGCAGTCGTGATCGGTGTCTAACCAATGTGGCCAGTTATCCCGATGATAACTATTTTCTGATGTTTGTTTAGTGTAGTTCTTTGGTAAACGTCCACCGTCTGCTAGACAGCTTGCTAAGTTAGCATAGGGGGTAAAAGATTGAGTGCGTTGATAATGAGCCGAATCTTCAGGGTGACAAAGGCCGCTGCGCGACATCTTGACCGTATCGGCTTTGCACGCACCTATCGTCAGTGCCGAAATAAGTAAAAGGAACGCTGAAAATACACCTTGGCGAGTCATCTAACTGCTTAATAACATGACTAAAACAGCGCTACTTTAAAGCATTGTCGCGCATTCGTCACCTATCACTTTATGAGTATGAGGTGAGGTTGCATATGAACAAAAGCGAAGTTGCATTAATTAAGGTTGCAACGGTCAGCAAATTCCCTGATTTTATTTGCGATTTTCATTTAACTGTATATACTCACAGTTAAATGTACTGTATGGAAACCCAGTTGTATGCGCCCATTAACTAAACGCCAATCGCAAATTCTTGAGCTGATTAAAGTATTTATTAAAGATACCGGCATGCCGCCGACGCGTGCAGAAATTGCACAAACACTGGGGTTTCGCAGTGCTAACGCCGCAGAAGAACATCTTAAGGCGTTGGCTAAGAAAGGCGTAATCAAAATGAAGCCTGGCGCGAGTCGAGGTATTCAATTGGTCGAGGAAGAAGAGCCCGAACAATTGGGCCTGCCTTTAATTGGCCGCGTTGCTGCGGGCGAGCCCATTCTTGCCCAACAGCATATAGAGAGTCACTGCCAGATAGACCCACTGCTGTTCAAGCCTGCTGCAGATTATTTGCTGCGCGTAAATGGCATGAGTATGAAAGACATCGGCATTATGGATGGCGACTTATTAGCGGTACATCGCACTCAGGTGGCTGAAAACGGCCAAGTGGTGGTCGCGCGGGTTGATGAAGATGTCACCGTGAAGCGTTTAGAAAAAGCTGGGCGTAAGGTTCTGCTGCATGCAGAGAATGAAGAATTCACACCCATTGAAGTCGATTTAGAGAACGAATCCTTTAATATTGAAGGCTTAGCTGTAGGTGTGATCCGAAACGCCGACTGGATGTAATTAAATTTACTTATTTTGCCTCTAATAGGTCTGTTATTAGGGGCTTTCCCCATGTTCCCTCCTTAGCCACAGTGCTTTCTAACAGCTTGAATATTCCTGTTAATTTATTAATAAAACGTAAACAAAAATAGTGTATTAACTTGCTATTAGCTCAATCTTTGACTAATTGGTTATATTACAGGCTTTGCTGGTCGGTTTTTCAACAGTTTATTTAGGGTCAAAGTTGTCGACTGGTAAAAGCATAATAATAACGAAGATTGGGTATTAAGCTGTAACCGCCTCTTCCTTGCATTGCGCAACAATAAGGAGATGGTACACATGAAGAAGCTGAGCTCCCTCATGTTGCTATGTCTGTTATTCCCTCAATTGGTGTCCGCGAATAGCAAGTACAACTTGCGCCAAGGGGTAACTGACATTAGCGAAAATGTTTACCAACTACACATGACCATATTTATTATATGCTGTGTGATTGGTGTGGTTGTTTTCGCGGTGATGTTTTGGGCGCTGCTCAAACACCGCAAGTCAAAAGGGGTCACCCCCGCTACCTTTCATGAAAGCACCAAAGTAGAAATACTTTGGACAGCGATTCCATTTGTTATTCTCATAGCCATGGCTGTTCCGGCCACCAAAACCCTGATTGCTATGGAGGATACAACAAAGGCCGATATCACCATTAAGGTGACTGGTTCACAATGGAAATGGCACTACGAGTATATGGGTCACGATGTGGGCTTCTACTCACTGCTGTCAACGCCTCAAGAGCAAATCAAAAATGCGCAAAATAAGGGCGACAATTACCTCCTCGAAGTAGATAAACCCTTGGTCATTCCCACTAATCAAAAAGTACGTTTCTTAATGACCTCAGATGACGTCATTCACTCTTGGTGGGTGCCCGATTTTGCAGTAAAGAAAGACGCTAACCCTGGGTTTATCAACGAAGCTTGGACACGCGTAAACGAACCGGGTACGTATCGCGGCCAGTGCGCCGAGTTATGCGGTAAAGACCACGGCTTTATGCCGGTGGTCGTAGAAGCAAAACCCCCTGAAGAGTTTGACGCTTGGTTGGCAGAGCAGAAACAAGCGAAGCAAGCTCAGGCGCAGGCCGATGCTGAGCTGCTAGAACAAATCCTCTCTGAAGATGAACTAATGGCATCGGGCGAGCAAGTGTACATCACGCGCTGTGCAGCTTGTCATCAGCCTACGGGGCTCGGTTTACCTGGAGTCTTCCCCGCCATTAAAGGCAGTCCAATAGCCACCGGCGATATTAACGACCATATCGATATTGTGGTGCACGGTAAGCCAGGGACTGCGATGCAGGCATTTGTCGGTCAACTTACGCTTAAAGAGTTGGCTGCGGTGGTTACTTACCAACGCAATGCCTTTGGTAATGAAACCGGTGACATCGTTCAACCAAGCGTGATTCAGGCCTATATTGATGGGGAGGAACAATGAGTACAGCAGCTGCAACACATGAACATCACGGGCCTGCAACCGGAATTAAACGCTGGCTTTTTACTACTAACCACAAAGACATCGGCACCTTGTACTTATTATTTTCGTTGTTGATGTTTTTAACCGGTGGCGCCATGGCAATGGTGATCCGAGCCGAGCTATTCCAACCAGGACTTCAGCTGGTTGATCCTCATTTTTTCAACCAAATGACCACAGTACATGGTTTGATTATGGTCTTCGGCGCCGTGATGCCTGCCTTTACGGGCTTAGCTAACTGGATGATCCCCATGATGATTGGCGCGCCAGATATGGCTTTGCCGCGAATGAATAACTGGAGCTTTTGGATTCTGCCATTCGCTTTTGCCATCCTATTGCTGTCGCTGTTTATGGAAGGCGGCGGTCCGGCCTTTGGGTGGACCTTCTATGCGCCCTTATCGACCACCTACAGCAACGACAATACTGCACTGTTTGTATTTGCCATTCACATTATGGGGATAAGCTCCATCATGGGGGCCATTAATGTCATTGTGACCATCGTTAATATGCGTGCTCCAGGGATGAAGTGGATGAAATTACCGCTATTTGTGTGGACCTGGTTGATCACTGCGTTTTTATTAATTGCAGTGATGCCGGTGTTGGCGGGTGCGGTGACCATGGTGCTCACTGATAAGTATTTTGGCACTGATTTCTTCAATGCCGCCGGTGGTGGCGACCCTGTGATGTTCCAGCATATCTTTTGGTTCTTTGGTCACCCGGAAGTGTACATTATGATTTTGCCAGCGTTTGGCATTATCTCCACCATAGTTCCTACCTTTTCACGCAAAAAACTGTTCGGCTATTCGTCCATGGTATATGCCACGGCCTCCATCGCCTTGCTGTCTTTTGTGGTGTGGGCCCACCATATGTTTACCACCGGTATGCCACTGGCCGGGGAATTGTTCTTTATGTACTCGACCATGTTGATATCGGTGCCAACGGGAGTAAAAGTATTTAACTGGGTAGCCACTATGTGGCGCGGTGCCATCAGCTTTGAAATACCAATGATGTTTGCTATCGCCTTTATTGTGTTGTTTACCCTCGGGGGCTTCTCAGGATTGATGTTGGCAATTACCCCAGTGGATTTCCAGTACCATGACACCTACTTCGTGGTGGCGCACTTCCATTATGTTTTAGTGACAGGGGCGGTGTTCTCGATTATGGCCGCTGCTTATTACTGGCTGCCCAAATGGACTGGGCACATGTATAGCACCACGTTAGCGAAATGGCATTTCTGGCTGTCGTTAGTCAGCGTTAATGTGCTGTTCTTCCCCATGCATTTTGTAGGTTTGGCGGGTATGCCACGGCGTATTCCAGACTATGCGCTGCAGTTTGCTGATTTTAACGCCATTATCAGTATTGGTGGTTTCGCCTTTGGACTCTCTCAACTGCTGTTTGTTGCCGTGGTGTTCAAGTGCATCAAGGCTGGAGAGCAAGCACCAGCGAAAGTGTGGGATGGCGCAGAAGGCTTGGAGTGGGAGGTAGCATCTCCGGCACCCTACCACACCTTTGAAACGCCACCTAAGGTGCAGTAATGAACCACGCACCGTTATTAAAGAAACTAGTCATCAGCGTCATCGGCATGTTTGCGTTCGCCTTTGCCTTGGTACCGCTTTACGACGTGTTCTGCGAAGTAACAGGGCTTAATGGTAAGCCCTCACTCGAACAGGCGCAGCAAAGCGAGCATGTGGATGACTCTCGCGAAGTGACGGTGAGCTTTACAACCCATGCGCAAAGTGGTGCCCCCTTTGAAGTGTTAGCGCAAAAGCAAGAAGTGGTGGTGAAACCCGGGGCGATGACAGTGGTGACATTTGCCGCAGCGAATACCAGTGGTGAGCCGCGAGTCATGCAGGCTATTCCATCTGTTTCTCCAGGGCTCGCAGCGAAGTATTTACACAAATTGGCGTGTTTTTGCTTTGACCAGCAGCCGCTACAAGCCAATGAACGGCTTGAATACCAATTGCGCTTTTATGTCGACCCTGCGTTGCCGCAGGAGTACGAGGAATTAACGCTGTCTTACACCCTCTTTGATATCAGCGCTAAGCGACAAGACTTACTCGCAGCGCAAGCGCGATAAACCGAGCGAGGTTAACGAAATGAGTAATCAATACGAAAAATATTATGTTCCGGAGCAAAGCCCCTGGCCGATAGTGGGGGCTGTTGCGTTGTTTTTTATCGCTGTGGGCGCGGGTCTTAGCGTTATGCAGTTAGAGCAAGGCGGTGGCTCTGGTACCTATTGGCTTATTGCTGGTATTGCGGTGCTGGTGTACATGCTGGTGGGGTGGTTTCGCAATGTGATTAATGAGTCACAAAGTGGCTTGTATTCGGCGCAAATGGATCGTTCTTTTAAACAAGGAATGAGCTGGTTCATTTTCTCAGAAGTCATGTTCTTTGGCGCTTTTTTTGGGGCGTTATTTTATGCCCGTATGTTGGCTGTACCTTGGCTTGGTGGTGAGGGTAATAACTTGATGACCAACGAAGTGTTATGGCCTGAATTTAGCGCCTCATGGCCGCTAGAGTTAACACCAGGCGGTGATACAACTCAGGCTATGGGATGGCAAGGTTTGCCGCTAATTAATACCATTATTTTGCTAGTTTCTTCGGTGACTTTACAGTTTGCGCATACTGCAATTGAGAAAGACAACCGTAAACAGCTTACGGTGTTTCTTGCTCTGACGGTGATACTCGGCGCGGTATTTCTGTTTCTTCAAGGTGAAGAATACATTCACGCATATCAGGATTTAGGCCTTAAGTTAGACTCGGGTATTTATGGCAATACCTTCTTCTTGCTCACAGGCTTCCACGGTATGCATGTCACCTTAGGGGCGATCATGCTTACCGTGGTACTCATTCGCGTAATCAAAGGGCACTTTAGCAGTGAAAAGCACTTCGCATTTCAGGCTGCGGCTTGGTATTGGCACTTTGTTGATGTGGTGTGGTTGTGTCTATTCGTATTTGTGTATGTGTTGTGATCGGAGAAGGGTTAAAGCGCAGCAAGCCAGCTTGCTGTGCGAGCAGAATAATAATCAGGACGATGGCGCACAAGGCAACACGTTTGCCTAAGTAGTGCGACATCGGCACCTTGGAGTCAGTCTTCAGCATAGCCAACATGGCACGGAATAAGGTGTATATGACAAAAAGTAGCAGCGCAACAATAATAATTTTTATAAGCACAGTGCAGTTTTCCTCTAATTGGTGTGCGAGTGAGTACTCATAAGCTTAGCGCATTTTTGTGGAGTAGCATTGTCGTGTTAGTAGTAAGTACTTGTGTAGGCTTGGGTTTCTGGCAGTTAGATCGTGCCGAGCAAAAGCAAGAGCGCGAGCAGCTATTGCAGCAATGGGCCAGTAAAGGGCGCATTCCTTTTACCCAAGCTCAGCGCCTGATCAATTCAGATGTTGATGCCACAGGTATGCAAACCGCAGTGTCTGGTCGTGTGCTACAGCACTACTGGTTGCTTGATAACCAGGTTTATCAAGGCCGGGTTGGCTACGACGTATTGGTGCTGGTTATGCCTCAAGGAGCTAGTCGGTGGCTACTGGTCAACCTTGGCTTCATTGTTGCGCCAACAACACGTGAGCAACTGCCTCAGTTGCAGCTACCGACACAGATAACGCTTGATGATGTGCTCATTAAAGAAGGCCCGTTAGGGTCAATTACCTTGGCGCAAAGCTCACCATCAATGGGTTGGCCTAAGCGTGTACAGCAAATCGATATAACACAAATCGCGAATCAAGCGAGAGTCCCCGTTTATAATTTTATGGCGTATGCGCAAACGCCTTCGCCGTTAGTTGCTACCGAGCCACATTACCAGCCTGTGACCATGCCTGCAGAAAAGCATATAGCCTATGCATGGCAGTGGTTTCTCATCGCCTTAGCGGCGTTATTGATTGCGCTTACCGCCTTTTGGCGTGCAAGGAGAGGGTATGACAAATCGTAAACCATTAGTGATTTTTATTGCTTGTTTCATTATTCCCGTTGTTGCGGCTATTGCCGTTCTTAAAAGTGGCTGGCTACCAGCAAGTACCAGTAATAACGGCACTTTAATGAGTGAGCAGGTGGAACTTGAACAGTGGGGCCAGTACCCCGTGTCGCCCTGGACTATCGCGCTAGTGAATCAAGCTGATTGTGACCCTTGCCAAGCCCAGTGGCAAGACATGCAGTCGCTCTATGTAGCGCTCGGGAAAAACCAAAGTAAGGTGCGCATGGCAGTATTAGGGGAGAGGCCACGCAGCGCCGAGGTACCCGAGGTGTTGCATGTGGATTCAGTGCCCAGTGCATTAAAAGTAGGTCATCTGTACTTGATAGATCGCCATGGTTTGGTGGTATTGGAATATGACTACGCTGAGCAGGAGCAGCAAAACCGACTTATCCACAAAGGATTACTAAAAGACATTAAAAAACTACTTAACTATTCTCGCAGCAGCTAACGAGGCCAGTATGACAAAAAATTATAAAACTCTGGTGTTATGCACTGCCATTCTCGCAGTGTTGGTGGTGGGCTTGGGCGCTTATACACGTTTAAGTGATGCAGGACTGGGGTGCCCAGACTGGCCCGGTTGTTATGGCTTTCTCACCGTACCCGATCAGGCCCATGAAATACAAAAAGTGCAGCAGCACTTTCCTGGTGCGCAGGTAGATCAAGGTAAAGCTCTCAAGGAGATGGTGCATCGCTATTTTGCCGGCGGCCTAGGCTTATTGATCCTAGCTTTAGCGGTGTATGCATTACGCCATGCAAAGTTACCTCATGTCCCGTTGCGTTTACCAATGGTGTTGTTGTTACTGGTTATTTTCCAAGCCTTACTGGGCATGTGGACGGTGACCATGAATTTACAACCTTTAGTGGTGATGGGGCATCTTCTTGGTGGCTTTTCCATTGCTAGCTTATTGTGGTTACTTTACCTACGAACCCATTCTCAGCCCGTATTTGGTGGCGACCCCGGAGCGCGAGCAAGTCTAGGTTGGAGCCTGTCCGCGTTAGTTGTGGTGGTGATACAGATTGCCTTAGGGGGATGGCTCGCGGCAAATTATGCAGCCACACATTGTATTGGTTTCCCGATGTGTGCGGGCAGTGAGGCGTTCTCACTCAGTAGTGTTTTCCAGCTACCTACCGAGCACAGTAATTATGAATTTGGGGTGTTGTCGTTCGAATCGCGTATGTCTATTCATCTATTGCATCGCTTTGGCGCACTCATTACCGCCGTGGTGTTGCTCAGTGCCATGTGGCAGGTATTTCGCAGTGCACAATCACAGATGATTAAACAGGCGTGTGGCTGGGTTGTGGCGGCCTTAGTGGCGCAAATAAGTTTAGGTATCGCGTTAGTACAGATGAGTATTCCGTTAAATGTGGCACTTGCCCATAACTTGATGGCGCTATTGCTATTACTGACCTTAGTGCGGTTGTGTTATCTACAAAAATCAAAAAGTTAATAAGGGAGCAGGCTATGAGCAAAGCGATTTATTGGCAGTACGGAGATAGTAAAGACACCACATGGCGCGATTATTTAGCCATGTGCAAAGCGAAGGTTGTGCTGATGTTGGTATTAACCGCTTGGGTTGGCGTAGCTTTAGCTCCCGACATGGGGCGCAGTTGGCTATTACAAGCTGTGAGCTTACTGGGTATTGGCTTATTATCAGCAGCCGCAGCGGTGATTAACCATATTGTGGACCGAGAAATTGATATGAAAATGGCTCGCACTCGCCATCGCCCGGTGGCCCGTGGCAGAGTGAGTGAGCGCAATGGCTTTATGTTTGCAGCACTGATTGGTGGGCTTGGGTTTGCTGCTTTGGTTAGCGCTGCTAACTGGCTGTGTGCCATTTTTACGCTGATGGCACTGGTGGGTTACGCAGTTGTATATACATTATTTCTAAAGCGGGCAACGCCTCAAAATATTGTTATCGGGGGGCTTGCAGGGGCGATGCCTCCTTTGCTTGGTTGGGTTAGTGAAACGGGGCAACTTGCTGTAGCACCATGGCTCTTGGTGATGATCATTTTTACTTGGACCCCTCCGCATTTTTGGGCTTTAGCTATTGCTAGAGAGGCAGATTATCGCCGAGCGAATGTGCCTATGCTACCTGTGACGCACGGTATCGATTTTTGTAAGACATGTGTATTGGCGTATACCGTGATTCTCGCTTTAGTATGCATCTTGCCCTATTTAATTGGTATGTCAGGGCTATTTTACTTGTTATCAGCAGTTATTCTTAATGGTGTGTTTATTGCCTACGCTTGGCGTTTAAAGCGCGAACAGGACCATCGCAGTGCAATGGCCGTTTTTAAGTTTTCAATTGTGCATTTAATGGTACTCTTTGTCGCATTATTCATAGATAAGTGGATGTTTTATGTGGCGTAAACTAGGCGCGGCCGCACTATTTTCTGTTCTGCTACAAGGGTGTTCAAAGCCGACATTAGAGGTTGATGCGCTGGTGTATGAGCCAGCCAAAGTCGTGAAGCCATTTAAGCTGAACAATCAACACGGCAACGATGTCGGCGTTGATGACCTAAAATCGCAGTGGGATTTGCTGTTTTTAGGTTACACCAGTTGCCCTGATGTGTGCCCCATGACCTTGGCAAAGCTCCGGCAGGTAGAAAAAAAGCTTGCCGTAGAAGATATAAACGTTTGGTTTATATCAGTAGATCCTAATCGCGATACTGCACAAAAGCGTCTACAGTATATTAATTACTTTAATCCTAATTATCAGGCCGTGTCGGGACCGCACAAGGCGCTTTACCCCTTTGTCCAGAATTTAGGGCTAATTTATGCAGTGACTGAAGAGCAAACAGGAGACTATTTAGTGGACCACAGTGCCTCGGTGGCACTGGTCGATCCGCATGGGAAAATACGGGCTATCTTCAAACCTGAATTTAAAGCTGGCAGTGTACCAACCATTAATACAGACACCATGATCAAGGACCTTAAATCTATACTCAGCTACTACGGTGGCTGAGCCAGGATCAGCGTGTCCCCCTTCGGTTGTCTATACATAGGCAGCCAATTCACCTAACTCTCTATTTATTTTAAGATTTTTTTACAAAATTCGCTGGCAATCTAACTAACTAGGTCTAAGCTTTTGATATGAGAAATGTTAAATGCTCAAGCATAATTTATGTTTAGGCTGCCTAACGAATTAACCATTTCACAAGTTGAAAATTTACAGGCAGAGCTACTGAAGCAGCTCCAGCAGGGCAGTGATCTTTGTTTGGATATGAGCGATGTAACTCGCGCCGATACTGCCTGTATTCAGCTTTTGTGTGCGTTACAAAAAGCATTACAACTTGGCGATCATAGCATTACATGGGAAGGCTCGAGTGAAGCGCTCATAAACGCTTGTCAAAGCTTGGGTGTAGCCAATTATTTAGCGCTAAATGGAAACTAAATTAGGGGTGGGTATGACGAAGATTCTAGCCGTGGATGACTCAGCTTCAATGCGTCAAATGGTGAGCTTTACCTTGAAAAAGGCAGGTTATGAGGTCACTGAAGCGAAAGATGGCAGTGAAGCGTTAGCGATCGCCAAAAAGGATAAGTTCGATGCCGTGATTTCAGACGTCAATATGCCGGTTATGGATGGCATCACCTTGATTCGAGAGCTAAGAACCTTAGGTGATTACAAATTTACCCCTTTGCTTATGCTTACTACCGAATCCGGGCTAGATAAAAAGTCTGAGGGCAAGGCTGCGGGGGCTACCGGCTGGATAGTTAAACCCTTTAATCCAGACCAACTACTTGCAGTAATGAAAAAAGTAATTCGCTAAGGCTGCGCGGCTATGAGTATCGATCTCAGCCAATTTTTCGAAGTCTTCTTTGAGGAGAGTTTCGAGGGCCTTGATGCCATGGAGAGTGAGCTGTTAAATCTTACCCCAGGCGAAGCCGATAGCGAAACGCTCAATACCATCTTCCGCGCAGCCCACTCAATCAAAGGCGGCAGTGGTACTTTTGGGTTTACTTCAGTGTCCGATTTTACCCACGTTTTAGAAACCTTGCTAGACCAAATACGCCAAGGTCAGCGTCAACTTGAAGCACAGCACGTAAACCTGCTATTGCGTTCGGTCGACTGCTTGCGAGAGATGTTGCAGGCACTGCAAAGCGAACAAGAGCCAGAGCTAGACACTGCCAAGGAGCTACAGCAACAATTTGAGGAAATTCTTGGTCTAAGTGAAGGGGAAGTGGCTGCCAACGAAAACGAAGCGAGCGCTTCACCGTCGCAGCAAGCAGAAACTAACACCTATCAAATTTTATTTAAACCGCACCATCATTTATTCAAAACAGGCAATGAACCCCTGTTTATGCTCAGTGACTTGGGGGATCTCGGATCCATTGAAGTTGAAGCTGATTTATCCGCCATCCCTGAAATTCAGAATCTACAGGGTGATGAATGCTTCATGTCTTGGAAAGTATTTTTGCAAACTGAAGCAACACAAGAGCAAATTAAGGAAGTGTTTGAGTGGGTAGAAGATGATGCTGATATCGATATTAGTCTGTGCGGAGGCTTGTTCTCAGAGCAGGAATCATCCGCGCCGACTGAACTACTGGAGCACGATGATGCTGCACAGCAATCAAGTGAAAACGAACCGGTGGCCCAAGCGACTCAAGCACCGGCAAGTAAAGGCAAAGCAAATAAAGCTAAATCTAATGAGTCGACTTCCATCCGTGTTGGCATAGATAAAATTGACTCGTTAATCAATATGGTGGGTGAACTGGTTATTACGCAATCCATGCTCAGCCAACTGGGTGAGCAGGAAGTGACCGAAAATACCCTGGCTGCGCTGCAGGAAGGGCTTGCACAGTTAGCGCATAATACCCGCGATTTACAAGAAAATGTCATGCGTATTCGCATGCTGCCAATTAGCTTTGTATTCAGCCGATTCCCACGTTTAGTGCGAGATATATCGCAAAAACTCGGTAAGCAGGTGGAGTTAAAAATTCTTGGCGAAGGAACCGAGCTTGATAAAACAGTGATGGAGAAGATCTCTGATCCCATGGTGCATTTAGTGCGCAATTCGTTAGATCACGGCCTAGAGACGCCAGAACAGCGTAAACAAAGTGGTAAACCTGACATTGGCACGGTGACACTCAACGCCTTTCATCAAGGCGGCAATATTGTGATTGAAATAATGGACGATGGCCGAGGCCTAAATACTGAAAAAATCAGAGAAAAAGCCATCGCTAATGGCCTAATCGATGGCAATGAAGAGCTCAGTGACGACGACATTAACGAGCTCATTTTCGAACCAGGGTTTTCCACAGCCGACGAAGTGAGTGACATCTCCGGGCGCGGCGTCGGGATGGATGTGGTGCGTCAGAACATTAGCTCCTTAAGCGGTTCTATCGAAGTGGTGTCGACCCCAGGTACGGGGTCAACTTTTACCATCCGTTTGCCACTAACGCTCGCTATTTTAGATGGTCAACTGGTCCGCATTGCCGAACATACCTATATTGTGCCGCTCATTACCATCGTTGAGTCATTACAAATTGATACGAATAAGGTCAGCCGGGTCGGCAAAAGCTTGGAGGTACTGCGGCTGCGTGATGAATACATTCCCATTTTACGGTTATACCAACTGTTCAATCATCATGATGCCATTACCGAACTTGATAAAGCTCTTCTGGTCGTGGTCGAGTGTGATAACCAAAAAGTGGGTCTGCTGGTGGACGACTTACTGGCGCAACAGCAAGTGGTAATAAAAAGTTTAGAGGCGAACTATCAGAAGGTTGATGGTGTTTCCGGTGCAACTATTCTCGGAGATGGGCGGGTATCGCTGATCGTTGATATTGCCGGGTTAACCAAAATGGCCGGTTTGAAAAAGCCAGGTGCACAAGAGGCACTCATTGATGCTGCAGCCCTGCATGAGGAGCAGGTATGAAAGTAGAAGGCATTAACGAACATATTATCTTGCAGAATAATCAGGGTCACATTCAGCAATACCTGACATTCATGATGGCTGACGAAGAGTACGGCATGGATATCCTGAGTGTACAAGAAATACGTGGTTGGGAGGAAATAACCGCGATTCCTAATGCCCCAGATTATATCAAAGGGGTCATTAACCTCAGGGGAACTATCGTACCGATCATTGACTTGCGTTTGCGCTTTGGGATTGAGCCACAGCCTTACGGACCACTGACGGTCGTCATCGTGGTTAAAGAGCAAGTAAGAGAGAAAACTAAGGTAATGGGCTTGGTGGTTGACGCTGTGTCCGATGTTTACGCAATTAATCAACAGGATGCGAAAGGGATCCCGGAATTTAACGATTCAAGCGACAATGAATTAGTGGAGCGACTCGTTAATGTAGGGGAAACCATGGTCATTCTTCTGGATTTGCCAAAAATACTCGATTGTTAATGGCGAACAAGTACTAACAGGGTGGAAAAGCATGGGCTGGTTTACTAAGGAATCAAACACTTCAAATGAAGACACAATGCTATTAAAGGCATTAAACAGGTCTCAAGCAGTGATCGAATTCACCCCATCGGGGAATATCTTAACCGCTAATGATAACTTCCTGCGCGTGATGGGTTATAACCTTGAAGAAATCCAAGGCCAACATCACCGATTATTTGTCGACGCCAAGGAGGCTTCAAGCCCCGAATATAAACGTTTTTGGCAGCGTTTAAGCGCCGGCGAATATATTAGTGATGAGTTTCGGCGTGTAGATAAATCTGGAGAAGATGTCTGGATCCAAGCATCGTATAACCCCGTCATGAATCAGCAGGGTGAGGTCGTTAAGGTGGTCAAGTTTGCCACCGATATTACTGAATCTAAGCTCAAGCGAGCCGAGCTAGAAGGACGAGCAAAAGCGATATCACGGGCGCAGGCGGTGATAGAGTTTGAGTTAGATGGCACCATTATCACTGCCAATGATAACTTCTTATCAACCTTGGGCTACCGCTTGGAAGAGATTAAAGGCCAGCATCATCGCATGTTTGTCACCCCTGAGGAGGCGGCGAGCCCTGAGTATACCGTTTTTTGGCAGCGCTTAAGCCAAGGTGAGTATAATTCAGGACAATTCAAACGTATCGGTAAGAATGGCGCAGAAATATGGATCCAAGCATCCTACAACCCTATTTTTGATATGAATGGTGACCCTGTAAAGGTAGTGAAATATGCCATTGATATCACCGAGCAGCGCCAACAAGAACGACAAGCACGGGAGTCAGCGCGCCTAGCAAGTGCATTAAAGGTTTGCCAAGCCAATGTCATGATGGCTGACAACGACCTTAATATTGTGTTTGTTAACGAACAAGTCAAAGCCATGCTGCGCAATCGCGAAAAACAAATTCAATCAGCATTGCCTAACTTTAAAGTGGATGACTTGATAGGAACGTGCGTGGATGACTTCCATGCTAAACCGTCGCACCAGCGGGCAATGCTGGCAAAACTTGATGAACCCTACAACACTAACCTTAAACTTGCCGGGCTGACTTTCAACCTAATAGCAACGCCTTGGGTTGACGAAGATGGCAAGCGTCTAGGAACCATTGTTGAATGGCAGGATATGACCGAAGAGCTTGCTCGAGAGGAGAAACAAAAACAGGCAGCACGAGAGAACCTACGTGTACGCCGTGCCTTAGATAATGTCTCGACCAATACCATGATTGCCGACAATGACCATAATATCGTGTATTTAAACGAGGCGGTGGTCAACATGATGCGCAATGCTGAGCGAGACTTACGCAAAGACTTACCCAACTTCGACAGTAACAACTTGCTTGGTCAAAACATTGATGTATTTCATAAAAACCCAGCGCATCAACGCTCAATGTTAGAGAAACTCTCTACCACTTACAGTACAGAGATTGTCGTCGGTGGGCGGACCTTCGGATTAGTTGCCAACCCAATATTAACCGAGGAAGGTGAGCGTGCGGGGACCGTAGTCGAGTGGGACGATCGCACCGCCGAGGTCTCTATTGAAAAAGAAATTAATGACTTAGTAGGCGCTGCTCGCCGAGGGGAGCTGAACGCTCGCGTGAGTTTAGATGGCAAAGATGACTTCTTCCTGCGTTTATCTAAAGGCCTTAACCAACTGGTAGAGGTGGTGGATGAAGCAGTGGATGAAACGGCCACTATGTTGGATTCACTAGCTCATGGTGATTTAACTAAGCGTATTGATAGTGACTTCCAGGGAGCCTTCGAAAAGCTCAAGCGTGATGCCAACAGTACCGCTGATAAGCTCACCGAGATGATTGAGAAGATCACCAGCTCAGCCAACTTGGTGGCCACTGGAGCGGAGGAGATCTCGCAAGGTAATACCGACTTAAGCCAGCGTACCGAGGAACAAGCTTCATCGTTGGAAGAAACCGCATCGAGTATGGAAGAGATGACCAGCACGGTGAAGCAAAATGCTGATAATGCCAAGGTTGCCAGTGAGCTTGCAGAGAAAACATGCGACAAGGCCAAGCAAGGTGGCGACGTGGTTAATCGAGCTGTCTCAGGCATGGCAGAGATTAACGAAGCGAGTAAGAAAATTGCCGATATTATTGGTGTTATTGATGAGATTGCTTTTCAAACCAACCTGCTTGCACTTAATGCTGCTGTGGAAGCGGCCCGAGCTGGTGAGCAAGGTCGCGGCTTTGCGGTGGTTGCCGGTGAGGTGCGTAACTTAGCACAACGCTCAGCGGGTGCGGCCAAAGAAATTAAGGAGCTTATCCGTGACAGTGTCGGCAAGGTTGAGGATGGCACCGTATTAGTGAATGAATCAGGAGCAACGTTGCAGGACATTGTTGAGTCGGTGCAAAAAGTAACGCAAATGATCTCTGATATTTCAGAAGCCTCAATTGAGCAAAGTTCAGGTATTGAACAAGTAAATAAAGCCGTGGCGCAAATGGATGAGATGACTCAACAAAATGCAGCCTTGGTTGAACAAGCCTCTGCTGCTAGCGAATCGATGGCGGAGCAGGCCAATAGTATGCGCCAGCTACTGAGTTTTTTCTCCATCAATATGCAAGCAGCTCTTCCGGATATGAGTACGAGCCCGAGTAATGCAGTGAAACGTTTGAACGGAGCTAAAACGCAAGCAAATAAATCACATGCCCCCTCGGGGAATAACTTTGTTGACGATGGAGACGAGTGGGAAGAATTTTAATAGCGTAGTGGCTACATGATGTGCCCAACTAAAGTGCGTATTGGCGAGGAGGCCCAGCAATGTCGGAGTTTATTTTTACAGATAAAGACTTTAAAAGTATTGCTGGGCAAGTTTATCAAGCGTGCGGCATCGTGCTCGGACCGCATAAACGAGAAATGGTGTATTCGCGGCTGGCAAAACGGTTGCGCCAATACGGGTTTACCAAATTCAAGCAATACCTAGCGTTTTTGGAGCAGCATCCCGAGCAGGAGCTGAGCCACTTTATTAACGCATTGACCACCAATCTAACCTCATTTTACCGTGAGAAGCACCACTTCGATTACCTAGAAAAGGAGCTGCTCCCGCGAGCGTTAAAAGAAAATACTCGCGATCATAAAATTCGTATCTGGTCGGCAGGGTGTTCCACAGGCGAAGAACCATACTCCATTGCGATGTCGGTTGCCAAAGTTTGTCCGCGTGTTGGCTGGGATATCAAGATTCTTGCGACCGATTTAGACTCCAATGTGTTGCACAGCGCACAACAGGGAGTGTACAACCAGCGACAGGTCACAGGGATCCCGGAGCCACTGTTGAAAACATGGTTTTTAAAAAGCCGCAGTGGCGAACAAATGAAAGTGAAGCAGGCGCTACAGAAGTACATAACCTTTAAGCGCTTAAACTTACTTGAGCCTTGGCCTATGAAGGGCCAATTCGACGTTATTTTTTGCAGAAATGTAGTGATTTACTTCGACAAAGTGACCAAAGAGCACCTCTACAATTTATTTGCACAGCGGCTCAAACCCGGAGGACACTTATTTTTAGGCCACTCCGAAACCATGGGGAAAGAGCAAACTCAGTTCTATAACCTAGGTCGTACTATGTATTCTAAGGTGGGTTCATGAACCCAGCATTCAAGCCAACCTTACGTGGGTTTGAGCAAATAAAACGGTTTTGGGACTCAGGCCGCAATAAAGTGATGGCTAAGGTGTTGCCCGGTGAGTTTTATGTCACCAAGCAAGATGAGTTGGTGTCAACGGTACTGGGGTCATGTATTGCCGCGTGTATCTACGACCCGGTAATGGGAATCGGTGGTATGAATCATTTTATGTTACCCAGCTCTTTGCAGCTGGAGCAAATAGATCCTGATAGCACCGACTGCCGCTATGGGAACTGGGCAATGGAATTTTTGATTAATGAAATTGTTAAAAATGGTGGATTGCGCAAGAACCTACAAGTGAAACTATTTGGTGGCGGTAAGATTATTCGCTCTATGACCGATGTCGGTATGGGCAATATCCGCTTTGCCAATGCATATCTAAAGGAGGAAGGGCTGAACTTGGTTGCACATGATGTAGGTGGCCCTTGGCCGAGAAAAGTGCTCTTTCACCCAGAATCAGGTGCAGTGAAGGTGAAAAAGCTGCGCACAATGCACAACGACACTATTCAGAAACGAGAACTGAAATACCTGCGCGATCTTGAGCAGACAGACAGCAATACCGATATTGAGCTGTTTTAGGGGTGACCATGATCCGTGTATTAATTATCGATGACTCAGCGCTAATCCAGTCACTATTAAAGGAAATTATTACTGACGCCCATGATATGGAGGTGGTGGGCTGTGCCAGCGATCCCTACCAGGCAAGGGAGATGATAAAACAGCTCAACCCCGATGTGCTCACTCTCGATATTGAAATGCCAAAAATGGATGGCATCAGCTTTTTAAAAAACCTCATGCGCTTGCGACCAATGCCGGTGGTGATGATTTCGACACTGACCCAGCAGGGCGCACCTATTACACTCGAAGCGTTGGAGTTGGGAGCTGTAGACTTTGTTGCTAAGCCCACCAATAATGTTCGCGCCCAAATGCAAGCTTATGCAGGTTCAGTACAGCAAAAAGTGCGCACTGCGGCTAAGGCTAACATTCGTCGTCATTCCAGCAAAACACTTGCGCCGGTAACCGTTCAAAAAGACCAACAGTTTAAACTCAACCACCTCGTAGCCATAGGTGCATCTACCGGTGGTACCGAAGCTATTAAAGAAGTGATTACTCGCTTACCTGAAAACTTCCCTGCGGTGGTTATCACTCAACACATACCACCGGTATTCAGCCAGTCTTTTGCCATACGCATGAATAATGTTTGTGCGATGCAGGTGCACGAGGCAAGTGATGAGCAAGTCATTAAGGCAGGCAATATATATATTGCGCCAGGTGGCGAGCACCTGATGGTGCAGCGTAAAGGCGGTAAACTGGTGTGTCGGTTGTCATCAAGCGAACCGGTTAATCGTCATCGTCCAGCGGTGGATGTGATGTTTTCGTCCATTGTTGAGCAACAACTAGCTAAGCACACCTGTGCACTATTACTAACGGGCATGGGGGCTGATGGTGCCAAGGGGCTGTTACAGTTAAAACAGGCAGGAGCAGTAACAGCGGCCCAGGATCAGGCAAGTTCAGTGGTTTGGGGCATGCCCAAGGCCGCCATTGACCTTGGGGCCGCACAGGTAACCTTGAGTTTAGCTAAATCTCCGCAATGGCTTATTGAGCAGGCGAAGAAGTGATCACCCAAGGTTGTGAAAACCAAAAGTAGCGCCCGCTCGCTTGTTGTGAAGGCGCAGTGCAGTTGTAACGGGCACGCCCGTCTCCCAACTCTTGTTTAGCGGTGATTTTAACCTGCTTAGCAGAGAGCCAGTTGAGTTCGGCCCGGCCTTGACCAGACACATAGCAAGCGAATTGATTTTGATGAAAGCCTTTTTCTTTGAAAGAGATCGTCAGTTCAGGTTGGCGTTTTGTCGTGACTGTATCGTCATAGGTTAAGGTATCGATATGAAACGGCAGGGATGCCAGTTTAGTAGACAGGGTATCCAAGTCTGCATAAAAACCAGATGCGGGAAAACGTGGTAAACGCGTAAAGTCGTTGTCTGGGCCTACGGCCCCTGAATGTTGTCCTATGCCAACATAACCCATGTCTTGCACCAGTTTTTGTAAGGCTCGGTCAAATTCGCCATAAGGGTAGGCTAAATACTTTAAGCTGTAACCTAACTCTTCCTCTATACGTTTTTCTGAATACTGTAAATCCGCGCGGATACGCTCTTGCCATTGGGCGTCACTCTCGCCATCTAAGCGGTGGTGCAGGTAGTCATGCTGAGCGCTATGATTGGCGATAAGGGCACCTTGCTGACTGAGTGTCTTGAGCTGCTCCCAGGTCATGACATAGCTGCGCTGCTCATCAATAAGTTTGGGGTTAACAAATATGGTATAGGGGTAGCCGAACTCGTTAAGAATAGGCGCTGCTTGCTCAATGTTGTTGTCGTAACCATCATCAAAGGTAATGGCCACGGTTTTATCATTATAGCTTTCGCCCTGTTTGAGTCCTTCAATCAGAGTGTCTAACGCAATGACTTTAAAATCATTTTTTTTAAGGTACTGCATATGAGCACGAAATGTACTGGCATCAACACTGGTGACCTTAGGCAAGGTTTTACTTACGTGATGATACTGTAGAATAACGGCAGCTTGAGCCGATGCGCACGCCAGTGCAAAGAAAGAGAAAATTACTACATGGGACACTTTTTTAAACATAATACCCACCATAAAAGCTTATTGATGCTTGCTGGGCCTATGATTCTATCGAATATCACTGTGCCATTACTAGGCTTGGTTGATACGGCGGTCATAGGTCACCTCGGGAGTGCCCATTATTTAGCAGGTATAGCCCTAGGTGCAACGGTTATTTCCATGTTGTTTTGGCTTGCGGGCTTTTTGCGCATGAGTACCACCGGGCTTATTGCCACGGCCTATGGCGAACAAAACAAGCGCCAGCTTGTGGCCTCGCTACAGAAAAGTATCATGTTAGCGCTGCTGGTGGCGTTACTACTTATTGTTTGCCAGCATCCTTTAGCCTGGTTAATGGCACAACTCTCCGATGCCTCGGCGCAAACTATTGAGCAAGCCAATCATTACTTTTATATTCGTATTTACAGTGCCCCCGCAGCACTGAGTAACTTGGTGTTGTTGGGTTGGATGCTCGGTGTACAGTATGGTCGTGGCCCTTTTCTGCTGGTGTTATTAACCAATGTGGTCAATATAGCACTCGATCTTTACTTCGTATTGGGCCTAGAAATGGGAGTCAAAGGTGCGGCCTTAGCATCAGTGATGGCTGATTACTGTGCTCTCGTGTTTGCACTGTGGTTAGTGAGCCGTTTATTTAAACGCCATCAATTGCAATGGCACTGGTATTTATCCCCTAAACTACTGCAGTTAGGCGCCTTGCTGCGTCTCAATGGCGATATTTTCTTTCGTTCGCTGATGCTGCAGCTGTGCTTTAGCTTTATGACTTTTTACGGGGCGCGCCTTGGTGATGTGGTGTTGGCGGCGAACGCGGTGTTAATGAATTTCTTATTGCTAATCAGTTTTGCTATGGATGGTATTGCTTATGCAGCGGAGGCCAAAGTGGGGCAGGCTAAAGGAGCCAAAGATGAGCAACGTGTGCGTATGTGGGTGCGTATCAGTATGCAATGGGGCTTAGTTTTTGCGTTGCTATATGCACTTATCTTCCTACTCGGTGGTGCGCAAATTATCCGTCTGCTGACCGATGTGCCCGCAGTTAACGCCATGGCGATTACTTATTTACCTTGGCTTATCGCCATGCCACTTATCGCTATGGGCTGTTTTCTATTCGATGGTGTTTTTGTGGGGCTAATGCGGGCCAAGGATATGCGCAATACCATGATCTTCTCAGCAGCTGTGGGCTTCTTTGGTGTTTTTGCCCTGACTCAAGGTTTAGGTAACCATGCATTGTGGGCGGCGATGACCGCCTTTATGGGCTTGCGCGGGATTACTTTGGCGCTGCGTTATCATCGTCTGGCCAAGTCACATCAGTTGCTGATATAACCTGCGAAAAGCGATTAGCAAAAATGCCCATATAGCCCCAAAAGGCAAAAAATAGGGCAACGGCGAGTAGAATAAGGCCAGGGACTTGTAACAGTGGTATATAAAAGTAGCCTGCCGCAATGAGGCCCATGGCGATGGCAAATAAGCCTAAACCGATAAAAAATCGCTTGAGGCTTAGCTTGGGCTCGCTGCCCAAGCTATATACTAGGCGTTTAAACTTAGTAGTATGAGTGTTCGCCACGGCTATGCTCGGTGATATCACGCACGCCAGAGATTTCGCTAAATTTAGCGACCATTTCCTTCTCGATACCCTCTTTGAGGGTCACATCAATCATTGAACAACCATTACAGCCGCCGCCGAATTGTAAAATGGCAATGCCATCAGCGGTAATTTCTACTAGCTGTACTTGACCGCCGTGATTCGCAAGCTGTGGGTTCACATCAGTTTGCAACATGTGCTCTACACGCTCCTCTAATGAGGCATCGTCAGACAACTTACGTGCTTTAGCATTAGGTGCTTTGAGAGTGAGTTGTGTGCCCATTTGGTCGGTAACAAAGTCGATTTCGGCATCTTCCAAAAAGGGTGCACTCTCACTGTCGACAACAGCATCGAAGCCATTGAAGTTCAGACGAATGTCACCTTCCTCTACGGCATCGGCAGGGCAGTAAGACACCCCGCACTCAGCTTGTGATGTGCCAGGATTGACAACAAATACACGGATGTTGGTGCCTTCGGCTTGCTCACTAAGCAATTTGGCAAAGTGGCTTTGAGCAGATTCTGAAATTGTGATCATAGTAACAACGCTATACTTGACTATTTTACTCGGTTACTGCGTATCATACTCTGCTCATCGCGTTGTCGCCAGTGTTGACCGTAAAAAGTTGGCTTAATTTTAATCGGGTGGTAGCGTGAGGACTATGGTCCTCTAACAGCAATAAATTCCATGCGTCGAATACTTTTTCTAGTGGTGCTTTTATTTGCATCTTCACTGAGTGCTAAGCCACTCGATTATTACTTTAACAATGATATTCAGTTCGATCCTAATGTCCCTACACCTCAGTCGGTGCTTGGGTATGAAGTCGGTGAATGGCATGTGCGCCATGATCAACTGGTTTACTATATGCGTGCTTTGGCCGATGCCAGCGAGCGTGTCAATATTGAAACCATTGGTTACACCCATGAGCAGCGACCATTGCTGATGTTAACGTTTGCTGCACCACAACGCCTAGCCGATATCGAGCAAGTTCGCGCACAACACTTAGCGCGCTTAGAGGGTGAGCCAAGCACGAACGATGATCCAGCTGTGGTTTACATGGGTTATAGTGTTCATGGTAATGAATCTTCAGGTAGTAATGCGGCATTATTAGTGGCGTATTACTTGGCCGCAGCACAAGATCAGCGTGTTGAGAAGCTACTCAATGACACTGTGGTGCTGTTGGACCCGTCGCTGAACCCAGATGGCTTGGCACGTTTTGCAAACTGGGCAAACTCAAACCGAGCCATGACACCCAGTGCCGACCCTCACACACGCGAACACGATGAAAACTGGCCGAGTAGTCGCACTAACCATTATTGGTTTGACTTAAACCGCGACTGGTTACTACTACAACACCCTGAGTCTCGGGCACGTATTGCTCAGTTCCATAAGTGGCAGCCCAATGTGCTGACCGACTTCCATGAGATGGGGCCAAACAGCACTTATTTCTTTCAGCCAGGTATACCATCGCGGAAAAATCCGCTAACACCCAGTGGTAATGTTGATCTAACCAAAGCCATCGCGAAACATCATGCTCGCATCCTTGATAGTGAAGAGCGCTTATATTTTACCGAAGAAGCATTTGATGATTTTTATGTTGGTAAAGGTTCCACTTACCCAGATGTGAATGGCAGCATCGGTATTCTCTTTGAGCAGGCGAGTAGCCGAGGCCATGTTCAAGACACTGTTAATGGTCAAATGGACTTTGCTTTCACCATAAAGAACCAGCTTCTCACTAGCTTCTCTACTTTTGACGCGGTGCTTGAAAACCGTCAGCAGCTACTTGATTATCAGCAGGACTTTTACCAACAAGTAGGTAAGCTCGCAGATAAAGACAAGCTGAAAGGTTATGTGGTGAGTGCATCTAAGGATGCTACCCGTTTAGATTATTTCCTTGAGTTACTCGCGCAGCATCAAATTAAGGCTTATGCACTCGAAGAACAAACCACTGTTGATAAGTACACTTTTGCTGCGGCTAATAGCTACTTTGTGCCGCTGGCGCAACGCCAATACCGACTGATTAAGTCAATTTTCTCTGAGCAGCAAAGTTTTAACGACAATACCTTTTATGACGTATCTGCTTGGACACTTGCCCATGCCTTTAACCTTGAATTTGCGCCATTAAGCAGTACTTGGGGGCTGGAGCTTGCAGAGCAGCCATGGCAACAGGATGCGCAGCCATCAGCGCAAGAACTAACAAGACACTACGCGTTCGCCTTTGAGTGGTTCGACTATGATGCACCTAAATTATTAAGCCACTTGCTGCGTGAGGGAGTCAACGCTCGCGTTGCCTTAGCACCACTGAGTGCAAAAAGTGGTAACGCGACAAAACAGTTTGCGGCGGGATCTATTTTTATTCCAGCAGGCATACAACAACACGAACATTGGCTAGATGTTTTAAATGAGGCGCAACAACGCTTTGCTATACCTATCGTTGCCTTGGATTCAGGATTAACCAGTAAAGGCGTTGATTTAGGTTCGCGGCAGCTTGCTCCTGTGCACTTACCAAACGTCTTGCTGGTGGGCGGTAAGCAAACCAGCCAGTACGAGGTGGGCGAGCTGTGGTATTACTTAGATCGCCATGTGGGTATCACGCCAAGCATTATTGAGTTGGACAACCTAAGTGGTGTGAATCTAGATAATTACACCCACATCGTGCTCGCCAATGGCCGCTACTCGGCAATGAGTAAAGCGCAAAAAGTGGCACTACAAAAATGGGTTAAACGCGGCGGTGTTATCTGGGGTCAAAAAGGTGGAGCTAAGTTCTTGGTTGACCAACAAATACTAAAAGCCAGTTATGTATCGCGTAAAGATATGGCCGCAGTATTCGCAACCGAAGGTCTCAAATATGGTGACCAAGATATGCTTGCCGGTAAGCAGCGTATCGCCGGGGCTATTTTTAATACGGAAGTCGATTTAACGCACCCGCTGAGCTACTCGTTAACTCGTAAGCAGCTGCCAGTATTCAAAAACAGCACCTTTTTGCTGGAACAATCCAGTGCTCCGTTTGTTAACGTAGCGAAATACACCGAGAAGCCATTATTAGCTGGGTTTACCCATGATAATAACGTAACGCAAATCGCTAATGCAGGAGCCATTGTTGCGCACTCATATGGGCAAGGTACGGTGGTCGCGATGACAGATAACCCGGTTTTCCGAGGTTTCTGGTATGGCACTAGCCGTATCTTTAGTAATGCCTTATTCTTCGGTGAGCATATTCACGCTCGCGGTGAATAATCCAGAGAGCCGGCTTTAGCCGGCTCTTTTTACTTTGCGGTTAGGCACACAACCCAAGCCGATACCTCTTTTGCCCCAGCCTCTTTTAACTTACGAGCAGCACTGTCTACGGTAGCGCCTGTGGTCATGACATCATCAACGATGGCAACGTGCATACCCTGAACACGCATTCTAACGGTAAAGGCGTTGGCTAAGTTTTTGCGTCGCGAACGCGCTCCCAGCTTAGCTTGTTGCTTTGTGCTCAATGGTCTGGCAAGAGCATTGGCGACAAATAAACCTTGTGGCACCGCCTGCTGCCAAAGCAGCACACATTGATTGAAGCCGCGCCAAACAAGCCGGGGATGAGCTAAAGGGATAGGCACGATACTATCAGGCCATTGCCAATTATCAGCACGGCTAAGAGTATATAAATGCTGCTGTAAAAGCTGTGACACGGCGACCTGGTAGTGCAGCTGATGGGCGTACTTGTATTGCTTTAGCCAAGTACTCACGGGTGGCCGATACCACTGCAAAGCCACTAAGTGATCAACATAGCGCAATGGAAACAGTCGTTGAATATCGGCACGAACTAATAAGTCGGGCTCAGAGAAGGTGCTAAATGTCGCGCAACAGTGTTGACATAACTGTGCTCCCATCGGCAGAGACTGTGAACAAAGCTTGCAGTACTGCGGAAATAGCCAATTGCGCAGGTGTGATAGAGCATCCATTGCATAACCTTTAAATCCCGTTATTATTGCTACATTGCGTGCTTGGGCTCTCTGCCCAGGCAATCCGTTTTAATAGTGGGTGTGGTCGTTAGAAAATGCAAAAACAATTGGTGTTACTGCACGGTTGGGGAATGAATAATAAGGTATGGGAGCTTATTCGCCCAGAACTCAACTTTTTATTTGATGGCGAGGTACGTGCGTTGGACTTGCCAGGATATGGTGAGAGTCAGCAGTTACACACTTATGATTTACCGACTATGAGTGCGGTGCTTGCAGATCAACTGCAGGACAACAGCGTTATCGTGGGATGGTCTTTAGGTGGGTTGGTGGCGCTTTACCTTGCCTATTTTTACCCGCATAAGGTCAGCAAAGTTATCCTTGTGGCATCCACTCCATTTTTTGCCCAACAAGCCGACTGGCCGGGTATAAAAGCACAGGTTCTAGAAGATTTTAGCTCGCAACTGCTGAACAACAGCGCAAAAACCATCGAACGCTTTTTGGCTATTCAAGCAATGGGTAGTGATACCGCCCGTGCCGATACAAAGCAATTAAAAGCGTTACTTAAGCAAGCACCACCGCCTCAGGCTGAGGCATTGCGCCAAGGCCTGGATATTTTACAACACCATGACTTACGCCACGAGTTTGCCCATATTAAGCAACCAGTGGGTGCTATTTTTGGTCGTTTGGATGCCTTGGTTCCCTACAAAGCTATTGCACAAATGCAGGCGTTGCGTAGCGATTTAGATATCGCCGTGCTTGATAAGGCCTCTCATGCGCCTTTCATATCTCATAAAGATGAATTTTTAGCTACTTTAAAATCAATGCTTTGACCTAAAACCAGCGAGACATAGCCGAAACACCTTTATTTCGTCTACTTTTTGCGCAATAATAACTATAAGTGTAATTGTAATGTAGGTGGGAAAGTTATGCCTGTAGGAGCTATTTTTAATGCTGGTGTAGAAGGCTTTAATCGCGCTCAACAAGATGTTGAGCAAGCGACCGCTAACATTAATCGCGCCACTATTGAGCGCCAAGACCAACAGCAAACTCAACAGGGTCGTCAACTTCAAGGTGCCAATGCTGATGAAGCGGTAACGGCTCCGGTGTCACAGGCTCCGCGCGTGGATGAGGAGCTGGTGAATCTTAAAGTAGCTGAATTCAACGCTAAAGCTAACACTGAGTCAATTCGTACTGCCGATGAAGTGTTAGGAACAATTATCGATATTCGTGCATAGACATGAACATAGTCACGCCAACGCCAACTATTAATTTTAATACCGCAAACGTTTACACCGAGAGTGTAAGGCGTGACAACCAGCTGCGCGAAGTGATCCCCGAGCCTAAGCAGCCAGCACAGAGCGCAACCGATAATAAAGCTGCATCAGACGCAGATAAGGCACGTAACCCCGGTCAGAGTAAAGACGCGCAAAGCAGCGAAAAAGAAACAGTTGCCCAGCAGAAAACGATTAACGAGCGCGACAGTGAGGGGTCTGAGGAGCAATCTAGCGAGCAGCAGCAACAGCAGCGCGAGCAGGAACAGCAACAAATCCAGGAGCTTGCAGAACGTGACCGTGAAGTTCGAACCCACGAACAAGCCCATGCATCGGTAGGGGGTCAATATGCCGGCTCACCGAGCTACGACTATCAACGTGGTCCAGATGGCAAAAATTACGCGGTGGGTGGAGAAGTACAAATAGATGTGGGCGAAGTGCCGGGCGACCCACAAGCAACCATCGAGAAGATGCAGCAAGTACGCTCAGCGGCGCTGGCGCCAGCAGAGCCCTCCGGAGCTGATCGAGCCATAGCGAATGAAGCAACGCAAAAGCTGGCCCGGGCTCAGGCTGAGTTGGCTGGGCAGCAGCTCAACACCTCTGAAGAGGACGAAACGCCAACACCGCCAGCATTCGCAACCAACGAGCCTACTCGTCGTTTTGAGCGTGACCAAGAGGTTGAATCAAGAGCCCTGCGTATTGCCGATTTTTATCAGCAAGTCAGTGCGCCGCAAGAGCGCAAGCAATCGGCTTTTATGGCGCAGGTTTAGCGCTACTTTTCCCCTTACTCTTCACCCCTATACTCGACACATTTCCTATTTCTGCCTGAAATGGTTTCTTTAAAAGCAACGGCACCATCATAGCGACTGCTGATGCGTTAGTGAGGGCAAAAAAAACGCAGCGGTTGCTGCGTTTTCTATCTTAAAAAAGCTTACTTCTTAAGTTTGGCAAAGGCCTCAGCGAATGCATTGCCCATAGCGGCGTTATTCGCTTCTTTAGGCTTGCGCGGTGCGCCTTTACCTTTGTTTGTAGCGCCTTGAGGCTTTCTCGTTTGTTTGCGCTCCGCTTTCGCCGCACCAGCAGCCGGTAGCTCATCGTTTAAGCGCATGGTGAAGCTGATGCGCTTACGCGACACATCCACTTCCATTACTTTTACTTTAACAATATCACCGGCTTTGACCACTTCGCGTGGATCGCTAATAAACTTGTCGGTTAACGCAGAAATATGAACTAAACCATCTTGATGGACGCCAACATCAACAAAGGCGCCAAAGTTGGCGACATTGGAAACGACTCCCTCAAGCACCATGCCCGGCTTTAAATCGGCTATGGTATCAACACCGGCTTTAAAGGCCGCAGTCTTAAACTCAGGGCGTGGGTCGCGGCCTGGTTTGTGTAGTTCTGCAATAATATCGGTGACCGTAGGCAGGCCAAACTTATCATCGATATATTCTTGTGGATTGACGTCCTTCAATGCTTCTGCATTGGCTATCAGGGCATCAATGGGCTTACCCGTTTTTGCGCAAATGGCCTTTACGACTGGGTAGGCTTCTGGGTGCACCGCTGAAGCGTCCAGAGCATCTTTACCACCGACAATACGCAAGAATCCGGCACTTTGTTCGAAGGCTTTAGGACCTAGGCGCTCTACTTTTTTCAGCTCAGAGCGACTCGCAAAGGCACCATGCTGATCACGGTATTGAACGATGTTCTGCGCCAAGGTTTTATTCAGTCCGGAAACTCTAGTTAATAGGGGCGCAGATGCGGTATTTACGTCAACACCCACGGCATTTACACAGTCTTCAACAACTGAAGTCAGGGTTTGCCCAAGCTGACTTTGTGATACATCGTGCTGGTATTGGCCAACACCGATGGATTTTGGTTCAATTTTTACCAGCTCTGCTAGCGGGTCTTGCAAGCGACGGGCAATAGAAACCGCGCCACGTAATGAGACATCTAAATCCGGAAACTCTTGAGCTGCAAACTCAGACGCAGAATACACTGAAGCGCCCGCTTCACTGACCATCACTTTATTCAGTTTGAGCTCCGGTTGTGCCTTGATCAGTTCAGCGATGAGTTTATCGCTCTCGCGGCTGGCGGTGCCATTACCAATAGCAATTAACTCGACTTTATGCTGACGACACAGTTGCTCAATCGTGCGTAGCGATTTATCCCATTGATTTTGTGGAGCATGTGGGAAGATGGTGGCGGTTGCTAAGACTTTGCCGGTACTATCGACAACGGCCATTTTACACCCGGTACGCAAGCCAGGATCAAGGCCTAAAGTGACTTTTGCACCTGCTGGCGCAGCCATTAATAAATCTTTTAGGTTCTTGGCAAACACATCTATGGCACCGGTTTCTGCATGCTCACGCATCGCCGCTAAAAACTCATTCTCTAGATGCAGTGATAGCTTCACTTTCCATGTCCACTGCGCCACTTGGGCGAGCCAGGTACTGGCTGCTTTGCCTTCTAGCGGCAAATTGAAATGCTCGGCTATCATCGACACACATAAAGCATGGCCATCAGCACTCTCGGCGTCTGGGTTAATACTCAGTGCCAGTACGCCCTCGTTGCGCGCACGAAGCATGGCTAAAGCGCGATGAGAGGGAACACTCGCCACACCTTCACTGTGTTCAAAGTAATCTTGGTATTTAGTTCCTGACTGCTCTTGGCCAGCAATAACCTTACTTTCAATATGACCATGTTGCTTAATATGTGCACGTAACTTGGCGAGCAGCTTGGCATCTTCGGCAAAGCGCTCCATCAGAATAGCGCGGGCACCATCTAATGCTGCCTTATTATCTGCGATTCCTTTATCGGCATCGATATATTCTGAAGCTTGGCTTTGTGGGTCAAGATCAGGGTTCTCGAATAAGGCATCGGCCAAGGGCGCTAGACCCGCTTCGATAGCAATTTGCCCTTTTGTGCGGCGCTTGGGCTTGTAGGGAAGGTAGAGGTCTTCAAGCTCTGTTTTCGTCGTTGCTGCGGCGATGTCAGCTTGCAGTTCGCCAGTGAGCTTATCTTGCTCTGCAATGGTTTTAGTAATGAATTGACGGCGCTCTTCGAGCTCACGCAGGTAACCTAATCGCTGCTCTAGGGTGCGTAATTGAGTATCGTCTAATCCACCAGTAACTTCTTTTCGGTAACGCGCGATAAACGGTACTGTTGCCCCTTCATCAAGCAACTTGGTTGCTGCGATCACCTGTTGCTCTTGCGCTTGCAACTCTTGCGCAAGCAAAGTTGTGAGATTGCCCATTGAAAACCTTTACACTTGTCGCCCTAATACGGGCACATTAATCATAATTGCATTGGATAATATCACAGCCAACAGTGAACAGAAGGGCAAATTTCGCCGTCCCTGGCGAGGTGTTTCACTTTGCAAAACTTTGTTAATGCGGATGCTCGACGCTGGCTACAACCTCTTGAAAAGATTGTGCGACAGGAGTGATATCTAATGCGATACCTAACTTTCTGGCAATAGCACGGGCGCAGAAAACTCCAGTTACTTGCTCTTTGTCAGTCACTAATAAATAGAAACTGCCACGGTGTTCCATAGTGCTGAGTACATTACCCAAGGTGGTATTACGTGCAGCAAGCATACTGATACAGGGCAGGGTATGCAGCGAACGCATCATGTCATGAACCAGTAGCTCACTAGGGTTGATGCCCATTTGTGCGGCTTGGGTCGTGACTCGCGCGCTCTGTAATTCGACGCTAGAAGTAACGCCTAGCACGTTGTTTTGTTCATCGACCACTAACAGTGCGTCGGTAGGGGTAGCGCTGGCAAGTTTTCGTGCAGCGTTTAAAGGGGTGTTAGCCAAAATGCGAATAGGCGCTTGGGCTGTAAAATCTTGCAGTAATGTCATGGCATTACTGTTGGTGTTTAACGCCTCTGGAACAACTTGGGGAGCAGTAAATTGGCTCGCACTTGTTACATAATGAGTACGTAAGGTTTTAAAATCAGTCATGATCTTCTCCAAATAATTGTTAATAAAAAACAGCTTATTTAAAGAAAATGGGAGGCGCTCGTTGTTGTGGGCGTAAGTTACATAGTGCACCTTTACCTAGCTCGGCGTGAGCCGCTCTAAGTGCTAAAGATTGGTATGTATTTGCTGAAAGTGAAGCAGCGGTAAAGTCAAAATCTTTCTCGCTGTCTTTATCTTGAGCTGGGCTTGAGGTAGCTTCTAACTCGAGGGCGACACTCGGCTGATCAGTAACGCTACAAAATTGCGTGTGAGCATTGGCAACTCCCCAGCTGTTAAGCACAAGTAGGCTGAGTACCAATAATATTATGTGTTTTACACTGTATTTGAGCATCACTATACTCGCCTAAAAATACCGCTACATTTAACTATGTAATGCAGACTGTGAATTAAAACTGAACAAAAAGCAATGAAAACGAAATTAATTACACGCCGTGGATACCAGCAGTTGCAACGAGAGTTAGACCACTTATGGCGCACCGAGCGCCCAGAAGTAACGAAGAAAGTCGCTTGGGCGGCGAGCTTAGGTGATCGCTCGGAAAATGCCGATTATCAGTATAATAAAAAGCGTCTGAGGGAAATAGACAGGCGCGTGCGCTATTTGCGTAAGCGCTTAGAAGACCTTCAAGTTGTTGATTACAGCCCTCAGCAAGAAGGAAAAGTATTTTTTGGCGCCTATGTCGAAGTGGAAGATGAACAAGGCGAAGTGTTACGCTTTCAAATTGTCGGTCCAGATGAAATTTATGATAGCAAAACTGTCATCTCAATTGATGCACCAATGGCGCGAGCGTTGTTAAAAAAGCAGGTTGATGATGAGGCCTGGGTATCTACCCCTACAGGGCGCAAACTTTGGTACATCAATGACATTCACTATCGCAGTGACGACAGTTAGGCCGACAACAAATGTAACAATCTAATTGGTGTTGTACATTTCCCCTGCCCGCTATTTCGAATATAGTTAATGGAGGAAAAACAACGAAAAGAAAAATAATGGGACAGGAAACAACAAAAATCCTCGTTGTCGATGATGACATGCGCTTACGCAGCCTTTTGGAGCGCTATCTAGTTGAGCAAGGATTTATCGTACGCAGCGCCGCCAATGCCGAACAAATGGATAAGCTATTAGAACGAGAAAACTTTCATTTGATGGTTTTAGACTTAATGTTGCCCGGCGAAGATGGCCTTTCAATTTGTCGTCGTTTGCGACAAAAAGAAAATGAAATTCCTATCGTGATGTTGACCGCTAAGGGTGACGAGGTTGATCGTATTATTGGCCTCGAATTAGGTGCTGACGATTACATTCCTAAACCGTTTAACCCACGCGAACTATTGGCTCGAGTGAAGGCTATTTTGCGTCGTCGCGCTAAAGAAGTGCCGGGTGCGCCTTCATCAGAAGAAAACTTAGTTAAGTTTGGGGACTTTGCGCTAAATCTGGCAACGCGAGAAATGACTCAAGGAGATGAGGTTATTTCACTGACCAGTGGCGAGTTCGCGGTACTGAAAGCCCTCGTTTCACACCCACGTGAACCACTGAGCCGCGATAAGCTTATGAACTTGGCTAGGGGCCGTGATTACAGCGCTTTGGAGCGCAGTATCGATGTGCAAGTATCACGTTTAAGACGGATGATCGAAGCCGATGCCGCGAACCCTCGTTATATTCAAACAGTATGGGGACTGGGCTATGTATTTGTGCCCGACGGCAACAAGTAAATGAGCTTATTTCCCAAAAGCGCATTTGGGCAAACGGTATTTTTAGTTGGTGCTTTGCTACTTATAAACCAAGTGGTGTCCTATGTTGCGGTGAGCTTCTATGTGGTCAAGCCGACCATCGAGCAAGTGAATATCATGCTCGCAAAGCAGGTGAAAACGGTATTCATTGGTGTCGATGATGGCGTAGAAGTCAGTGATGAAGTGTCGAAACGCTTCTTAGAAGAAACAGGAATCGAGTTACTCACCCAGCGCGAGGCTTACATTAACGGGCTAGGGCAAGCTCGTGAATATTCAATGCTCTCCAACATTATGTCGGAACAGCTTAATGGCTCGGCCCGTGTGCGTATTAGCCAAACTAATCCATTGGTGTATTGGATAGAACCGCCTCAGGCTCCAGGATACTGGGTGCGGGTGCCACTATCTGGCTTCACCGAAGCCAATATTGAGTTTTTAACCTTTTACCTAACCAGTATAGGCTTTCTCAGTGTGTTGGGAGGGTGGTTATTTGCGCGGCACCTAAACCGCCCACTCAAAGCACTCCAAGAAGCGGCGATGAAGGTGAGTAAAGGCGACTTTAGCACCGTTGTTGATGAGCAAGGCTCGACTGAAATGGTTGAGGTAACGCGAGCCTTCAATCAGATGTCGCGTAGCATTGCTGCGCTAGAGCAAGATCGGCGCTTGTTAATGGCTGGGGTATCACATGACTTGCGAACGCCGTTGACCCGTATTCGCCTAGCCACTGAAATGATGTCTGATGATGAGGACTATCTGCGCGAAGGTATTATTCACGATATAGAAGATATGAACGCAATCATTGATCAGTTCATTGAATATCTACGCCACCATGACAAAGGGGATAACCAACCTGAAGATCTCAACGCTTTGGTTGAAGAGGTGGTCCATGCTGAGCAACAGCATGGCCGAGATATCACACTCACTTTGAACCCCAGCCTTCCCAATGTGCCGATAAGTTGTGTGGCAATCAAGCGTGTACTCACCAATATGATAGAGAATGCCTTGCGCTATTCTGATGACAGCATAGAGGTGAATACTCACTTTTGTGCGCGCAAGAAATACGTCTGTGTCAGTGTGTTAGACAAAGGGCCTGGCATCCCTGAATCTGAGCTGGAGAAGGTGTTCGCGCCTTTTACCCAAGGTGATCAGGCACGAGGCAGTGAAGGCAGCGGTTTAGGGCTGGCGATTATTAAGCGTATCGTTACTATGCACAATGGCAAGGTTGAGCTCAAGAACCGTGAACAGGGCGGCTTGTGTGCAACTATATACTTACCAATAAAAACGCCAGCGTAATGCTGGCGTGGGATTGAATTCTCAGCGCAATGGCTAAGTATAAACAGCAGCCCTTAGCTTTGCGGGCCGGCTTGTTTAATCGCATCAGAAACATCGTATTTAGCGAAGTTCTGATTAAAATCGTCTGCGAGTTTCTTCGCGTATTCGTTGTATTTGCCTTTATCAGCCCAGGTGTTGATAGGGTTCAGTACCTCAGTGTCGACACCAGGTACCGCCACCGGCACGTCTAGGTTTAATACATCGATATGTTGGGTCTCTACATCGGCTAAGTTGCCTGACACAATCGCATCAACTACAGCACGCGTGGTTGGGATATCAAAACGCTTACCAATACCGTAAGGACCGCCTGTCCAACCAGTGTTAACCAAGTATACTTTAGCGCCGAACTCACGCACGCGCTTCATTAATAGTTCCGCATAAACACCCGCTGGGCGAGGGAAGAATGGCGCGCCGAAACAGGTTGAGAAAGTAGATTCAATATCAGACGTTGAGCCAATTTCTGTTGAGCCTACTTTAGCGGTGTAGCCACTTAAGAAGTGGTATGCTGCAGCTTCTTCACTTAATACTGATACTGGTGGTAATACACCGCTCACATCACAAGTTAAAAACACCACGGCTTTTGGTTCGCCGGCGCGATTTTCTTCTTTGCGCTTGGCAATGTGCTCTAGTGGGTAAGCGGCACGGGTATTTTGCGTCAAGCTAGCATCGCTGTAATCAGGCGTACGGGTGTCGTCTAGTACCACGTTCTCTAAAATAGTACCAAAGCGAATAGCATCCCAAATAACCGGTTCGTTCTTTTGCGATAAGTCGATACATTTGGCGTAACAGCCGCCTTCAATATTGAAGACGCTACCAGGAGCCCAACCGTGCTCATCATCGCCAATCAAGAAACGACTAGGGTCGGCAGACAGGGTGGTTTTCCCCGTGCCTGAAAGGCCAAAGAACAAGGCGGTATCGCCATTCTCACCCACGTTTGCAGAGCAGTGCATAGGTAGAACACCTTTCCCTGGCAGTAAGAAGTTCTGCACTGAGAACATCGACTTCTTCATTTCACCAGCATAGTGCATACCAGCAAGTAACACTTTTCGCTCGGCAAAGTTAATGATCACAGTGCCATCACTATTAGTGCCATCGCGCTCTGGGTCGCATACGAATGAAGGTACATTCAAAATTTGCCATTGCGGTAAATTCGCGGCATTGAACTGCTTTGGCTCAATGAACATATTTTTCGCGAACACGTGGTGCCATGCAGTTTCTGTAGTAACAACAATAGGTAAATAATGCTCTGGATCGGCGCCTACTTCTAAGTGAGAGACAAAGTGATCGTTTTCAGCAACGTGGTTTTCCACACGTTCCCACAACGCATTAAATTTATCGGCATCGAATGGGCGGTTAACATTGCCCCACTGAATATCATTTTCAGTGCTTGCTTCTTTTACGATAAAGCGATCTTGAGGAGAGCGACCAGTGCGACGGCCTGTTTTAGCAACAAATGCACCGTTAGCGGCTAGAGTACCTTCGCCGCGACGAACTGCCTGCTCGATCAGTTCTGCGGTTGTAAGATCAACAAAACGAGTAGCGCTTGAAGTCATTTTTTTACCTAAAATTGTGAGAGGTTGAACGGGTTAATCTAAAGCTGTGTGAGAGTGCTTTATAGATTTTATAGTAACAGAAGGTTTGCTTGTATACGAGCGGTGAAAGCCCTAAAAATGGCGGTTTTATATGAAAAAACATGAATAATTTCAGTGATACCGGTGTCATAAAAAAGCAAAATTTCATGATACCGGTGTCATTATTTTAAACAAAAAAGCTCGAGTTTTTCGTACTCGAGCTTTTTAAATGAATGAACGCTTAATTAATTGAAGATTGCTTTAATTTGCTCTTCGTTAAAGCGGTATTCACTGAGGCAATAATGGCAACTAATAACAATTTCGCCATTCGCCTGTACGTCGGCAAGTAATTCATCTTTGCCGACATTAACGAGTGCATCAATGGTTTTCTCGCGACTACAGGTACATTTAAACTGCACTGGCTGTGGCTCGAACAGTTTAGGGTTGTCTTCATGGTACAAGCGAGTCAATACGGTGTGTGCATCTAAATTTAATAACTCGTCTTCGGTTACTGTATCGCTGAGCGTCTCTAAATGACTAAAATCAGCAGTCGCCTTGTCTTGGTTGACGGGAAGCACTTGCAGGAAAAGGCCCGCTGCACGTTCTTGACCAGGGCTTATATCCGTGGCGAACCACATCCGTGTTTTTAGTTGCTCAGATTGAGCAAAATATTGTTCTACACACTTAGCTAAGCTGTCATGCTCTAGCGGCACAATCCCTTGATAGCGTTCGCCTTTGACTGGGGTGATAGTAATAATCATATGACCCTTACCCATCAACGCCAGTAACCCATCTCCTTTTACTTCACCTTGCATGCGAGCGACACCGCGTAGGTTTTGCTCATGATCGCCGTTGATGGCTGCAAACTTTACTGGTCCATCACCTTGGATTTGCACATTAATATGGCCTTGAAACTTGAGTGTCGCAGTCAACAACGAAGTGGTTACGAATAGCTCGCCCAAGAGCTTTTTTACGGCGTCAGGGTAGTCGCGGTCTTTGATCACTTGCGCGAAAGCATCGCTTACTTGAACGAGCTCACCACGAACATCGTGTTGCTCAAAAATATAACGGTGTAATAAATCGTTTTGCATGAGTTTCTCTATTTGGCTTTCATCTTAATCAGTTCACGGCGCTGTTTTTTGTCCGGTTTCTGATTAGGGTGTGGCGCAAAGAAGGCATTGTTTTTACGCGCAATGGCATTTTCTTCGCGTTTTAACTTACTTTGCTCGGTTTCTTCGTAGCAGGTCAGAGCAATGGGGGCACCCACACGCTTTTCAAGTAGTTTAAGCACTTTAATATGTTTTTCATCGAAGCCTTGAGCAAGGCGGATACTCGCTCCCACTTCGACCTGACGACTAGGCTTGCAACGTTGACCGTTATAGTGGACCTTGCCCCCTTGCACCATTTCTCGTGCTATGGCGCGAGTTTTGTAGAGGCGCACGGCCCATAACCATTTGTCTAAGCGCACAGATTCGCTGTGTTCGTTCGCTGCTGACTTGCTCACTTTACCTCGGTACTATTTTCTCTAAGTTAAGGGCGAAATTTAGCACAACACAACGACCAAAAAAAGCACAGAACGCTGTCATATTGCTGTCTTGCGCGGAGGTTATACTAGGCTACATGTTTTTACATTAATGCTACATGGTGTGCTTGTTGTCACTCAGTGATAGATGTACTATGTGACGTTAACGACTACAATAATAATAGTATAGAGTTTTGGATTCAGCCCAACTACAACAATGGCTTAAGCAGCTCCCACAGAAAAAAATCGTGGCCACTATCGTGCTGGTTGCGGTGTTGTATTGTGGTTATCTAGCCGCTGGGTTGCTTTGGCTGGTATGGCCACAACCGCAAGCAAGCACGGTGATGCCACCTGTGAGCCAAGCAAACAAAGGTGCAGAGCGAGCAAATATTGCCGCCATCCGTTCAGTTAATTTGTTCGGTGATGCCGCCGCTGTCGAGCAAGCTGAACCTAAACAGGAAGTTATCAGCGACGCCCCTGAAACACGTCTAAGCATAAACCTAACCGGCGTGGTAGCAGCTACCAACGACAAAACCGCCGGGCTCGCCATTATTGAATCCCAAGGGCGCCAAGAGACCTACGGTATTGATGATGTTATCAAAGGAACACGCGCTAAACTGGCAAAAGTACTTCCTGACCGAGCTATTTTGGATGTCGGTGGGCGCTTTGAAACACTGATGCTTGACGGCTTGAGCTTCACTAAAACCGTATCTATGCCTGTGCCAGCAAGTCGGCCACAAGCTGATAATGCTCCCAAAGCGAGTGCCGGTAAGGCGAAAACCATCAATGCCACAGCCAGTGCCGAGGCCAAGCAAGCTCTACAGCAAACACGCAAACAAATTCTTGCCGACCCAGGAAAGTTATCGGAGTATCTACGTATCACTCCGGCACGTAACCAAGGTCGTCTACAAGGGTATAAATTAAGCCCTGGAAAAGATCCGGCCCTATTTAAACAAATGGGCCTTGAAAATAATGACATCGCCATTGCTATAAATGGTTATCAGCTAACCGATATGAAACAAGCCATGGCAGCATTGCAAGAGCTGCGCAATAGCACCGACGCATCTATTACCGTGAACCGCAACGGGCAACTGTTCGATGTGCAATTTAGCCTGCAATAATCACACGTTTGGAGTAAGAACAATGGGCGCGAAATTTCGCACAAAAATAATAAAAGGGCTTGCCAAGTATGGCGCGCTACTTTTCGCCGCTGGGGTAAGTTTAAATCTATACGCAGTCGAATATGCGGCAAACTTTAAGGGCACAGATATCAACGAATTTATCAATATCGTTGGTAAAAACCTTAATAAGACGGTAATCATTGACCCCAATGTACGTGGCAAAATTAATGTGCGTAGCTACGAGCTCATGGATGAACAGCTGTACTATCAATTCTTCCTCAACGTTCTTGAAGTACACGGCTATGCTGCTGTGGAAATGCCAAGTGGTATCATTAAAGTAGAGAAAAGCTCAGACGCGAAAAAGTCTAATGTGCCGGTCATCGGCGAAGATGACGGCATGGGCGGTGATATGCTGGTAACTCGGGTTGTGCGCGTGAAAAATGTAACCGTCCAAGAGTTGGGTCCACTGATCCGTCAGTTTAGTGACCAAAAAGATGGCGGCCATGTTACCAACTTTAACCCTTCTAACGTCATGATGCTGACCGGTCATGCCGAGTCGGTAAACCGCCTAGTGGAAATTATTCGCTTGGTTGACCAAGCCGGTGATAAACGTGTTGATATTGTGCGTCTGAAACACGCCACGGCCTCTGATGTGGTGTCTGTTGTCGATAATATTTTTAAAGACAATGGCAAAGGCAGCGTCCCCGACTTTTTGATCCCTCGGGTCGTTGCAGATGAGCGTACCAACAGTGTGATTGTCAGTGGTGAAGGGCAGGCCCGCACGCGCGCCATTGAATTAGTCAAGCGCTTAGATAACGAGCTAGAGACAACCGGAAATACCAAAGTATTCTACCTTAATTACGCTAAATCAGATGAGCTGGTTAAGGTATTACAGGGGGTTAGTAAGTCTTTAAAAGAAGAGCAGCAAGGCAATGGTAATGCTGCGCGCACCACACGTCGCGGCAGTGATGACATCAGCATTGAAGCGCACGAGGCGTCGAACTCATTGGTGATTACCGCCCAACCCGACATGATGCGCTCACTTGAAAAAGTGATTGAACGATTAGATATTCGCCGTGCGCAAGTCTTGGTAGAAGCCATTATTGTTGAGGTTTCTGAAGGCGATGGTGTTAACTTTGGTTTGCAATGGATCACCGAACAAGGTGGCATGTTGCAGTTTAACAACGGCACTACCGTGCCCGTTGGCTCACTGGCAGTGGCAGCAGAGCAAGCCCGTGATAAAACCGTAAAACGCACTGTGGTAGGTGATGAAACCGGTAATGCCAGTGAGTTTGAAGAAACGATAGAAGGTGATTTAGGTCCTCTTGGTACCCTTTTAGGTGGAATCAATGGCTTAGCCATGGGTATCGTTAAGAATGACTGGGGCGCGATAGTCCAAGCCGTTTCTAATGACACCAATTCGAATATTTTGGCGACCCCTTCGATTACTACGATGGATAATGAAGAAGCGTCGATGATTGTCGGCCAAGAAGTACCCATTATTACCGGCTCGTCGACCGGCAGTAACAATGAAAACCCATTCCAGACTGTTGATCGTCAGGAAGTGGGTGTGAAGCTTAAAGTAACACCGCAAATAAACGATGGCTCGGCAGTGCAGCTAACCATTGAACAAGAAGTATCGAATGTCGCGGGTTCAACGGCGGTGGATATTTCCATTAACAAACGTGCCATTACCACCACAGTGCTAGCCGACGATGGTGGTATGGTTGTGCTCGGCGGTCTTATCGATGAAGATGTCCAAGAAAGTGTCTCTAAAGTACCGTTACTTGGTGATATTCCTGTGCTCGGCCACTTATTTAAATCCACCAGTACGTCAAAGCGTAAACGCAATCTTATCGTCTTTATTCGCCCCACAATTTTACGCGATATTGAGAGCATGAACCGTTTGAGCCACAGTAAATATAAATTTATCCGTGGTGAGCAGCTCAAACAAAGCGATGACGGTATCGATTTGATGCCAACCGAGCAAGTGCCATTACTCCCTGAGTGGAATGATGCGCTCGTATTGCCGCCAACCTATGAAGAATATTTGAAAGAGCAAAATAAGGCTGAGCGAGACAATGACTGAGCAAATCGCCGCCCAAAGCAGCGCCGAGGTGCCCGTCACTGACGAAGCGCTGATGGAGGTATCCGAAACCGTTGCCACAGCGCCGCTGCGACTGCCATTTGCCTTTGCGCGCCGCTTTCAAGTGTTATTGGTGGAGCATGATGAGACGTTACTGCTTTACCATAGCCATGATTTAGAGCCTCAAGTTATGTTGGAGGTGCGCCGCTTTGCAGGCCGAGGGTTTAGCGTAGAACGGTTGCCGGAAGATAAATTCGAACTCGTCCTTGAGGCAGCCTATCAACGCGATAGTTCGGAGACCCAGCAGCTAATGGAAGATATCGGCAATGAGGCCGATTTATTCTCTCTCGCTGAGGAGCTACCGCAAACCGAAGACTTGCTCGCTGCTGACGATGATGCGCCGATTATCAAGCTGATTAACGCCATGTTGGGCGAAGCTATCAAAGAGGGCGCATCGGATATCCATATCGAAACCTTTGAGCAAGAGCTTGTGATTCGTTTTCGCGTCGATGGCGTGCTCAAAGAGGTGCTCAAGCCTAATCGCAAGCTAGCTTCGCTGCTCGTGTCGCGTATTAAAGTTATGGCTAAACTGGACATTGCTGAAAAGCGTGTTCCTCAAGATGGGCGTATCAGCCTACGCATTGCTGGGCGCGCGGTTGACGTGCGGGTGTCAACGATGCCATCAAGCTTTGGTGAGCGGGTGGTGCTGCGTCTACTTGATAAAAACAATGCCCGCCTTGATTTACAAGACCTGGGAATGACGCGACGCAACCAAGAGCTGTTTGCAGAGCTTATTCGTAAACCCCATGGCATTATTCTTGTAACCGGCCCAACAGGTTCGGGTAAAAGCACCACCCTGTATGCGGGAATGACGGCCATTAATAGCCGAGACCGCAATATCCTCACCGTTGAAGACCCTGTTGAGTACGAGATCCCCGGTATCGGCCAAACTCAGGTCAATCCCAAAGTGGATATGACGTTTGCGCGCGGTCTGCGAGCTATTTTGCGTCAAGATCCAGATGTGGTGATGGTGGGTGAAATCCGTGATTTAGAAACCGCGCAAATTGGTGTTCAGGCGTCACTCACCGGTCACTTAGTACTGTCAACTTTGCACACCAACACCGCAGCCGGGGCGATCACCCGTATGGAAGATATGGGGGTAGAACCTTTCTTATTGTCCTCGTCGCTGTTAGGAGTCTTGTCTCAACGTTTAGTGCGCACCTTGTGTAATAATTGTAAGCAGGCCCATGAGGCTGATGAAAGTGAATGCCAGCTCTTAGGTGTGCCCGCTGAAAACCCACCCACTATCTATCGCGCCCAAGGCTGTGAAGAATGTAACTATAACGGTTATAAAGGGCGTACCGGTATTCATGAGTTGTTAGTGGTGGACGACCATATCCGTGAGCTGATCCATAACGGCCATGGTGAGCAAATGGTTGAGAAATATGTGCGTCAGCACAGCCCAAGTATTCGCCAAGATGGCTGCTCTAGAGTTCTTGCTGGAAAAACGACTTTGGAAGAAGTGTTACGGGTTACCCGTGAGGAGCAATAGTGGCAGCATTTGAATATCGCGCGTTAGATGGGCGAGGCAAAGAAAAAAAAGGCCTTTTAGAGGCCGATACGGCAAAGCAAATACGTCAGCAATTGCGTGACAAAGGACTGATGCCTGTTGCCGTGGAGTTAGCCGCTTCTCAAGAAAAGGCCAGTGCTGCCAATAAAGGCTTATTAGGCAACGTATTTAAAGCGAAAATATCGACGTCAGATCTTGCCCTTATTACCCGTCAGCTTGCCACCCTTATTCAATCCGCTTTGCCAGTTGAAGCTGCGGTCATGGCCGTGGCCGAGCAATGTGAGAAGCCGCGCCTGAAGAAAATGTTGATGGCGGTACGCTCGAAGGTAGTTGAGGGTTACACCCTAGCCGATGGCCTCGCGGAGTTTCCTCACGTGTTTGATAATCTGTATCGGGCGATGGTCTCAGCAGGTGAAAAATCAGGGCATCTAGACCAGGTTTTAAACCGCTTAGCGGATTACACCGAGCAACGTCAACACATGCGCTCACAGATTACCCAGGCCATGGTATACCCTATCATTTTGGTGATTTTTGCCGTGGCCATTGTTTCCATTCTTCTGGGAACTGTGGTGCCCAAGATATTGAAAACCTTTGAAAAGTCAAAGCAAGCTTTACCTTGGACCACCGAGTGGGTGATGGCCGCCAGCCACTTCGTGCAAAACTATTGGTTTGTGTGCATCGCAGTATTTGTGTTGCTTACAGTCGGTATTAAGCAAGCGCTGAAAAAGCCCAATATTCGCTTTTGGTATGACAGCAAGTTGCTGACCTTACCCGGTATCGGCAAAGTGAGTCGGGGCTTAAATACTGCGCGTTTTGCTCGTACCCTAAGCATTCTTTCTTCCAGTGCTGTGCCGCTGCTTGAGGGTATGAAAATTTCAGGTCATGTGCTTGCCAACGAGAAGATTAAAGCGGCTGTTGCCGAGGCGGCTACCCGAGTCAGTGAAGGGGCTAGCCTTCGTGCGGCGCTTGAGCAAACTAAGCTTTTCCCGCCCATGATGCTACATATGATAGCCAGTGGTGAGAAGTCAGGCGAGTTAGAGCAAATGTTAGAGCGCGCCGCCGACAACCAAGATCGTGAGTTTGAGACCATGGTCAATGTGTCACTTAAACTTTTGGAACCCGCGATGATAGCAACCATGGCTATTATCGTGTTATTTATCGTAATGGCCATATTGCAACCGATTATGGCGATGAACAAGGCCATTGGCTTATAAGCTAAGGCGCAGATGGATTTAAGCAATTAGAGGTAATGACAGTGAGAAAGCAATCTGGTTTTTCATTATTAGAAGTGATGGTAGTTCTGGTCATTATTGGCATGATCATGTCAATTGTGGCACCCAACATTATGGGGCAACAGGAAGAGGCCGCATTAGACAAAGCAAAGCTAGATATTCAACAGCTTGAAGATGCATTGAGCCTGTATAAATTAAAAAATAAGACCTATCCAACCACGGAGCAAGGTCTTGAAGCTTTGGTGACCAAAACAAGTATTGAACCGGTGCCAAAACGTTTCCCTGATGGTGGTTTCATAGAGAACTTACCAGAAGATCCATGGGGTAATCCGTATCAGCTTATTTACCCCGGAGAAGTCGGTAAGATTGACGTATTTTCAATGGGTCCGGACGGTGAAGCGGGTACTGAGGACGATATTGGTAACTGGGACGAAGAAGAGCGTTAATTTGTATGGCAGTTGCTCGTCATCGTGGCTTTAGTTTAATCGAGATTTTAGTGGTTTTAGCGATCATCGCTTTTACCGCTAATCTCGTGGTATACAGCATCGATGACTCACATGAGGATGAGCTCGAGCAACACGCCCTCGCGCTGCAAACCAGTATTAATTATGCCTCTGAGTACGCCATTTTAAATCAGCGTCAATTAGGGCTGTATGTTGCCGATAATGGCTATGAGTTTTTAACCTATGCTGAGCAGGAATGGCGGCCATTGGAAGATGCTGAAGGAGTACTGAAAGGCAAGCAATTTGAACCGCCTTTTGAGTTGACCCTGAATCAAGAAGATTTGCCATGGGCGCAAGATAGCCTGCTCAATGCCGTCGACTGGCAGCAGCTTTTAGGGGTCGATGAAGAGGACTTCCTTGAGCTGGAAAAAATGAAGATCCCGCAGGTGATGATCCTTTCCTCTGGAGAGGTCAGTCCGTTTGAGCTAGCGTTGGCCGTGGATAGCCGTGAAGAAGAGCTTATGCCCTACACCATTACCGGTGAGTTTATGGCTTCCGTTGCACTTGATAGAGAGCAGTGGCCATGAATCGAAACAGGGGGTGGCGGTATCAGGGCTTTACGTTGTTGGAAGTGATGGTGGCCTTGAGTATATGCGCCATGGCTGGCATCGCAGCGATGCAAATCAGCGGCGAGCATATTAATCACTTAAGTACCATTGAAGAGCAAACCTATGCGTCTTGGGTGGCAGAAAACCAGTTAGTTGAAATCCGTGCTCAAGGTGACAAGTGGGCTGCTAAAAATAACCATAAAGGCAAAGTCGAGTTGGCTGGACAAACCTGGTATTGGCAGCAAAAAGTCACGCGCACGGCGGACAGTAGCTTTGTAAAAGTGGATATCGAGGTGTACACCGATGAGCAATACGAGCAGTTTGCTTACACCCTGTCCACCTATATCGATAAAGAGGCCAAAAGCAATGGCCGGCGCTAATGGTTGTCACAATGCGGGCGAAGGCGGTTTTACCTTAGTCGAGGTGTTGGTCGCGTTGGCTGTGATGGTGTTTATTATCGGCGCAACCCATCAGATTTTGGACGTAACCACACGCACCAAGGAAGCGTCAGAGCAAACCTTGGATGAGCTCTCACGGCTACAAAACGTATTTCGTATGCTAGAGCAAGACTTTAGCCAGATCACTAAACGTAAAGTGCGCAACGAGGCGGGTGATACGCAAGAGCAATTCCTGATGCACGAACGTTATTTATTCGATAGCGAGTTTGATGGTATCGGCTTTGTGCGCAGCGGCTGGACAAACCCCGGCTACCTATTACCGCGCAGTGAATTGCAAGCTGTGGCATATCGGGTACAAGAGGAGCGGCTAGAGCGGCTATATCGACTCTATGTCGATCAGTTAGATAGTACAGAGCCACGTGTGCAAGTGCTGTTGGAGGGGGTGCAAGAGCTCACTTTTGAATTTTATGACAGTAAAGGCGAGCAGCCATGGCAGCCACAGTGGCAACAAGAGGGATTACCCAAAGCGGTATCTATTGAGCTGACGTTAAAAGACCGGGAGCCAATTAAACGTTTGTTTTTACTTGCAGGGCAAGGCAAGGAGGCAAAAAGTGGCGAAAAGTAAACAGTCAGCTCGTGGTGCAGCGCTGGTTATCGTGTTGTTTATTGTCGCCTTGGCGACGACGATTGCGGCGCAAATGAGCATCAATTTAATGGTGCAAGTGCAAAAGTCTACGAATTTAGACGATTTCCGCCAGGCGAAATGGTATGCCTATGCAGCGGAAGCGCTGGCACAAAAAGTGTTGCGGGAAAGTATTGAAAAAGAGCCCGATAAAATGCATTTACAACAACCTTGGGCACTCGCCGCTGACACCCCTTATCCGGTGGAAAACGGCACCATTAGTGGTGCGATAAGGGACTTACAAACGTGCTTAAACTTAAATGCCTTGCGCGCTGAGCCCAGTGCTGCTGAAGGCGGCTTTGTTAAATCAAATCCTGCGCACAAGGCGCTGCTAGCCTTGCTCAAAGAAGTTGAGGAGTTGCCTGCGCAAGAGTCGGAAGAGGCCATGGCTGACAGTGTCTTTGATTGGCTTGATGAAGACAGTATTACCATGCGTTCAGGTGCTGAAGAAGATGAGTATTTGTCACGTGATGTGCCTTACTTAACCGCCAATAACTTCTTCGCCGATATTTCAGAGCTGCGTTTAGTGAAGGGCTTTAACCCCTTAGTCATGCAGAAAATAGCGCCCTATGTGTGCGTTATTCCTGATGACGAGCTGTTTTCTATTAACGTCAATACCATTACTGAAGATCAGGCGCTGTTATTGGCAGCAATGGTCAATGGTCTCAGTGAGTCAGGTGCGCAGGCGGTGATTGCCGCTCGTCCCGACGAAGGATTCGATGAGCTCAATGAGTTCACCACAGAAGTAAAAAAACAAGGCGGACAGGATGTGAAGGCAGATGATGAGCGTTTTGTGTTGAAAAGTGAGTACTTTCAATTACAAACCACCGCTACCTTCGTTGATTTCGAGTTTACTATGACGTCATTACTACAAGCAGATAAAAATAACGTAACTATTTTGGCGCGAAAATTTGGAGGCGTGCAGTGAGAGAGTCCTTACTGATCCACGTGGGCGAGCGCCCCGATCAGCCCATACATTGGCTGGTCTATAACCGCAGTGAAAATGAAATTATTGGCAGTGGTCAACTACATGATGCCAATGAATTAGAGCAGCTAGCAACGAAAGCACATAACCGTGAGTGCACCTTAGTGTTACCCAGTGCTCAGGTGCAATGTCACCGCGTGCAATTGCCGACTAAGTGGAGCCGCAAGCTAGAGCAAGCGCTTCCTTATATGATTGAGGAGCAGGTTGCCGTTGATGTCGACAGCTTGTTTATCGCTCACGGCCAGGCGCACAGTGATGGCGAGCAGCACTTCATTCAGGTTGCTTTGGTGAATCGTCAATGGTTGCAAAATTGGCTCTCAGTATTGAGCGATGCGCAATTGCTTGTTGAGCATATTCACACTGACGCCCTGTTATTACCAGAGCCTCAGCCACAGCGAGCTACAGCGATGGCTGTCAATGAGCATAGCTTTTTGGTGCGCTATGGAGCGTGGCATGGCGCACAGCTAGAGCCACAGTGGGCCGAAGCCTTTTTAAGTGCCGTTGGCGTACAAACCTTAGACTTGTATAGCCCGTTGCCTGGTTATCACAGTGAGCAGATAGCCACCGAAGTACATGAAGAAAAGTTTGAGTTACCTTTGGCGATGTTCGCCACAGCCTCGTCGCCAATCGATCTTCGCCAAGGCGAATTTGCTTATAAAAAGCAAAGCTATGGCTGGTTAAAAACTTGGCGCCCGGCGATGGTGGCAGCAGCGGTGACCTTGGTCTTTATGCTTGGGGTTAAAGGCGCGCAGCTTTATCACTATAGTAGCCAAGCTGAAGCAACCAAGGCTCAGGTGATCAGTACTTATGAACGTGCTTTCCCAGGCACTAAAGTGCGTCCTCATTTATTACGGAGCCAGATTAACGGTGCTTTGAAAGAAAGTGGCCAAGGTCCGAGCGCTCAATTTTTATTATTACTACAAGATTTTGCCGATGTGGTGCAACAAAGCAAACAGTTTGTGCCGCAAACATTACGCTTTGACCAACGTCGCAATGAGCTACGCGTAGGGGCTCGAGGGCAAGATTTCCAAAGTTTTGGGCAGGTAAAAGCCAAACTCGAGCAGCGCGGTTTAGATGTTGAGCAAGGCTCACTCAATAACGATGGAGAAAGTGTCATCGGCGAGTTAAGAATAAGGGGAGCACAATGAGCGCACTCACTAATTATTGGCAGTCCTTAAAGCCGCAAGAGCAGCGCTTACTCTTAATTGCTGGTGCGGTATTTGTGGTGTTCTTCTTTGTCATGGTGGTGTATCGGCCGTTGAATAATGCCATTGAAGACGCCAAGCAAGACCAGCTTAAACAACAAGAGTTGCTGCAATTTGTGCAGCAAAGTGTGGTCAAGCTCAAAGCAAAAGGCGCCGTTGCCAACACCGGTGGCAAAAATGTGACGCAAATCGTCAACCGCACCCGGGGCCGATATCAAATTGCGATCAGCCGTATGCAGCCTAGCGGGGATGGCTTGCGGGTAAACATTGATAGTGTGCCGTTCAACCAGTTGTTAGCTTGGCTTAACGAGTTGGTGAACAATCACGGCGTTAGCATCGCCAATATTGAACTGTCGCAAGACCAAAAGCCTGGGCATGTGCGCGTTAGCCGCATTGTATTGGAGTAACTATGTCTGTGAAGAAAGCATTCGCTCTGGGAAGCTTATTTTTACTATCTTTTATCATCTTTGCTGTGGCTTTATTTCCCGCCTCTATCGCGCTTAATTTGGCGGCTAAGCAATTGCCGCCAGGGTTACAGCTAGGCCCAGCAAGCGGTACCATCTGGCAAGGACAAATAAATGGTGTGCGCTATCAAGGTCAATACCTGAGCAAAGCGCAGTGGCAAGTGAATGCTTGGGCTTTACTAACAGGTAAAGCGCAAGTGGATGTCACCTTGGGGAATAAACGTAACCCTGAAGAGCTCTCTGCGGGTGGGGTGATTAATTATGGGTTGTTTGAGAAGGACTTAATGGTTACTGACGCTAATGCCCGTATTCGTATAGAGCAGGCATTGGCACAAGTACAACTACCTATTCCCACTCAAGCGCGGGGGCGGATTTTTGTTGATATTGCACAATATCAATTGGGTCAGCCGCACTGCCAAGTTCTCGCTGGCGAAATTAGCTCACCAGATATCACTGTGAAAGGGCGCAATGGCTGGTTTAGTATTGGTGAATTAGAAGGGCAGTTAGCCTGTAAAAACGGCGGCATTAGCGTGAAGGTTGATAAAGAGAATCGCCTTGGGCTGCAAGTTGATGCGGGCCTTAACGAGCGTAGTCAACTTACAGCAAGTGGTTTTGTAAAACCGGATGCGAGTCTACCTAAGGATGTGCATGATGCTGTACAGTTCCTTGGCAACCAAACCAGTGATGGGCGTTATAGGATCAACTTCTAATGACCGACAGTGTGCAGCAACAACTGCAAAAATACTTGGATGAACATGACCACGCAATGGACTTTGTGCAGCTGCAAGGCTACTTGTTTGCCCTTGTGTGCGCCCCTCAACCTATCGAACCAGAGCAATGGTTGGTCGATGTATTGGGCGAGCAAGCCGCGAAGAGCGATGAGAGCGTGTTATTTGCGTTAATGAATACGCAGCAACAGGTGAGCGATCAAGTTTATAGTGAGGGGTTCAACCTGCGTAAGGTTGTACAACTGCGTCAGCCTTGGCAGCATAACTTTGCCAATGATGCACCTATACTTCTGTGGAGCCAAGGGTTTGCGATTGGGGTCAGCTACTATATTGAGCCGTTGCTAACGGCGCAGGCGGTGGATGATGACAGTCGCGAAATGTTGCTACAAGCTGTGACCGTACTGAGTTTGTTCAGTGAGCAACAAGCATTTTGCGCACAAGCGGCACAAAGTGGGCAGAGCGAGCAACAGTTTGCCGAAGTCTTGTTCGATATGATGGCTGACTTTAGCCTCGGCTTTGCTGAGCTGATTGAGCTTGTCGCGGTGCAAAGTGGCTTGTTTGATGATGAGCAAGAATGGGACGGCTAGGATAGCTGTAATAGCACGTCGGTACAGCCCTTTTCGCACCGTGCGCTCGCATAGCCCGGCTCACCCAGAGCGAGGGTGACTTTTCCATGGCAGTGCTCGCAGCGCACCTCTTGACCTTTAGACAGTCGTTGTAGCAATTTTTTTTGCTGCACAAACGACTGGGTTTGCTTTTTGGTCAGTGACGAGAAATCCATAACTTAGTGGGTGCTGGCGATGACCGAGCAGCTTTGGCGCAAAGCATCACCAAACAGATATTCATTAAGCTCGCGGTTTAAACAGTATTTATGCTCCCATGCGTACATGCTTTTAACGGTACGCAAAGCCGAGGCTAGATGTTGGTCCTGTTTGTCTGTCAAGCGTACTTGTTGGCGAATTTGCTCTAGGGCTCGTTTGGCTTTGACTTCTTTGTTCACTTTACTGGCCGCGCTCAAATCGGACATGGTCTGATTAAACAGCTTGTCCCGGGGGCCTTTTACTATCGGGTGGTCTATGGTGAAAAAAGCCAACACCAAAAAAATAATAACCAATAACTTCTTCATAACTAAACCTTGATCTAGGTAACTGCGAGCGCAGCCCTAGTTTAGTAAACTCTGTGTTTTAAAAGCAAGCAAAAGCCATCATATATGCCTGCAAAGGCATCATTTTTGTCGCTAAATTGATATACTTGCACTCTAAGCAGTTAAACTAACTGTCCCCTTCCTAAAAACGTGGCGTTGAGGAAAGACAATGGATAAAGAGCAGCGGATCAAGGTAAAAAATATCCCTACTGACGTGAAGATCGAAAAGCCCAGTGCGGCGCAAAGCGATCGATTTAATCCCCGTAACCGCATTTACGTTCGCGCTGTAACAGGCCTCCATCAATTGTTACGTCAACGTATTGGTCTGGTAGGAATGTTGGCCTTTATGTTACTTCCTTGGATTAATTACAATGGCCAGCAAGCAGTGTTATTCGATTTAATGAACCAGCACTTCACCATTTTTGGGCTGACGTTTTTACCGCAAGACCTCACCATTCTCGCGTTTATTTTTATGATTGCTGCCTTTGCGCTGTTTTTGGTGACTACCTTTTACGGCCGGGTATGGTGTGGTTATACCTGCCCGCAAACCGTGTGGACGTTTATTTTTATTTGGTTCGAAGAGAAGATAGAGGGCACTGCAAATCAGCGTAAAAAGTTGGATCAGCGCCCCATGGACTTTGATAAGTTTTGGCGTAAAACAGCCAAGCATGGTAGCTGGCTGCTTTTCTCTCTCTATACCGCTATTACCTTCGTTGGCTACTTCACTCCTATTCGTGAGTTGTTGCCTGACTTTCTTACCTTTTCAGCCGGTGGTTATGCGGTATTAAGTATTGCTGTCTTTACGCTATGCACCTACGGTAATGCTGGGTGGATGCGCGAAATCATGTGTTTGCATATTTGTCCTTACTCACGTTTTCAATCAGCCATGTTTGATAAAGATACCTTCACAGTCAGTTACGATGCTAAGCGCGGTGAGAAACGTGGTCCACGTGGGCGTAAACAAGATCCCAAGGAACTGGGTTTAGGCGATTGCATCGACTGTAACTTGTGTGTGCAAGTGTGCCCGACCGGCATCGATATTCGTAACGGCCTGCAGTATGAGTGCATAAACTGTGGCGCCTGTATTGATGCCTGCGATGGCGTGATGGATAAAATGAATTATCCACGCGGGCTTATCTCCTACACCACCGAGCGCAACCTTGAAGCGTCGGCAGAGAAAACCAAACCCGTTCGTGGCAAGCTGATTGGCTATTCAGTCATTCTATTTATTCTTATTGGTGCGCTGGCGGCCAATATCATGATGCGCGTGCCGATGGACTTAGACATTATCCGCGATCGGAATCAGCTTTACCGGGTCAATATGGAAGGCTTGGTAGAGAATACCTATACCTTAAAGATTCTTAATAAAGCCCAGCAGGAACAGCGCTTTAGAGTAGAAGTGCAGGGATTGGAGCATTATCAAGTGATTGGTGAGCAGGAGTTCACCGTACAGCCGGGGCGCTCCCACAATGCACCGTTGTCGGTGATCATTGACCCTTATGACTTACGTAAGCCAATGACCGAATTTGAGTTTGTGCTTTACCCAGTGGATAGCCCTGACACTCAGCTTAAGCAATCCAGCAATTTCTTTAAAGGGCGCTAATGTGAGCGAGTTTAGTTTTGCATCTTTGACACCTGACACCATTTTAGATGCCCTTGACTCGGTTGAGGTGTACGCCGAGTCCGGGTTATTAGCACTCAATAGCTATGAGAATCGGGTGTATCAATTTTTGGCAGAGGATAAGCGCCGCTATGTTGTAAAGTTCTATCGCCCAGAGCGTTGGAGCGATGCACAAATTTTGGAAGAGCACCGCTTCACTCAAGAATTAATGGATGCTGAGGTGCCAGTGGTGGCACCTTTGACAATCAACGGCAAGACCCTGTTTAAGCATCAAGGTTACCGTTTTACCCTGTTCCCAAGTGTGGGTGGTCGGCAGTTTGAAATGGACAATCTGGATCAGTTAGAGCAACTCGGGCGCTTAATCGGGCGGATGCACCAAACGGCTAAAGCGTCTGCTTTTGAGCAGCGACCAACGCTTGGGTGCGACGAGTATTTGCATCAAGCTAAGGTTCATTTACAGCAAAGTAACTTGGTGAGCACAGCCATGTCGCTGCCATTTTATACGGTACTGCAACAGGTTATTGATAAAACGGTACAACTTTATGATTGTTCGCAGAGTATTCGCTTGCATGGTGACTGCCACGCTGGCAACATTCTATGGTCTGCGGACGACACCCTGACATTCGTTGACCTTGATGACAGTCGGCAAGGCCCTGCGATTCAAGATTTATGGATGATGCTCAGTGGTGACAGGCAAAATCAGTTACTGCAGCTTGATACTTTGGTTCTGGCATATGAAGAGTTTGCCGACTTCGACCATTCTCAGTTGCGATTGATTGAGCCATTGCGAGCCATGCGCATGGTGCATTATATGGGCTGGATAGCAAAACGTTGGTCAGATCCGGCGTTTGAACGGAACTTTTCTTGGTTTGCTGAAGACAAATACTGGGAACAGCAAACTCTGGCTTTAAAAGAGCAGTTGGCGGCGTTAGATGAGCCACCATTAAAACTTTTACCTTAAGCACCTGCTTTTGATGTTTAATGTATACATTGAGATGACTATGATAAAAACTTTAAAATATTCACTACTACTACTTTGCCTACCTGTTGCCGCTTGGGCAGCTGACTTTAAAGCGGGCGAGCACTATCAAGTACTTGAAGCTGAAGCGTCTGAAGCTGATAAAGTAACCGAATTTTTCTCTTTCTACTGCCCTCATTGCTTCAAGCTTGAGCCTATTGTTGGGGCACTTGAAGAGTCACTGCCTGAAGGCGTGCCTTTAGTTAAGAGCCATGTAAACTTCTTACGTATTGATAAAGATGCGCAAAACCGCTTAACTCGGGCTTACCTCGTTGCCAAAGAAGAAGGTAAAGAAGCCGAAGTAGCGCAGGCGATTTTCGATAGCATTCACCGTCAACGCGAGCCATTACAAACGCAAGAGTCTGTGGAAGCGTTGCTCGCAGAGCAAGGTATTGATGCCCAACGTTTCGCTATGCTTGCTGCGAGCGAACCTGTTGTCAATGGTGAGAAAGAAGCCGTGGATGACCAAACAACTTACTCAAAACTAGGTGCTTTGACAGGCGTGCCAACACTCATCGTTAACGATAAGTACAAAGTACATGTGCATAAAGTGGCATCGCAACAAGAGCTAAACGAGCTCGTAAACTATTTATTAGAAAAATAATCGGAGTACTCGATGAAGAAGTTCATTGCTTTAGCCATGATGGCATTAGCGCTGCCTATCAGTGCAATTGCGGCACAGTTTGAAGAAGGCACGCACTATGAAGTGGTTTCGGACAGAGCTAGCCGTAAGCCGGAAGTGAAAGAGTTTTTCTCTTTCTACTGCCCCGCTTGTAACGCCTATGAAGGCTTGCTTATGGATGTAAAACCAAAGCTCAGCAAGGATGTTGATTTTAAGAAAAGCCACGTTAACTTCATGGGCGGCCGCAGCACCGAGAACCAAGATATGCTGTCACAAGCACTCGCGACTGCTGAAGTGCTGCCGCAAAAAGACAAGCTGATTGCAGCCATCTTCAGTCATATTCACACTAAGCGCGCTAAGTTTAACGAAGTCGCTGATGTGAAAGATATTTTTGTTGCCAACGGCGTAGATGGCGATAAGTTTGACAAGCTATTTAAAGGTTTTGCTATTCGCACTAAAGCCTCTAAGATGCAGCGCGATCAAGAATACTTTAAAGAAAAAGGGGCCCTACGCGGTGTTCCTACCTTTATTGTTAATGGTAAATATCGCCTACTACTAGGTCGTGAGTCAGGCGTTACCGATCCTGAAGATATTGCTGCACTGATTAACTTTCTTGCGAAAAAATAAGTTAAGAAAGACATAAAAAAAACCGCATTTAATGATGCGGTTTTTTTTATTCTGCAAACAATGTCAGTTACTTGCGAGTGAGGAACACACCGGATTCAATATGATGGGTGTAAGGGAACTGATCAAAAATCGCGAATCGCGTTACCTTATGAGTACTTGCTAGCCTATCTAAGTCGCGCTCTAAGGTGTCTGGGTTACAGGAGATGTAGACAATATTGTCATACTCACTCACCAACTTACAGGTTAACTCATCCATACCAGCACGCGGTGGATCAACCAAGATGGTCTGGCAGTTATACTCTTGTAAGTCGATGTCTTTTAAGCGGCTAAAGCTGCGTTCTTGACGCATAGCTTGGGTAAATTCCTCGCTACTCATACGAATAATATCAAGGTTAGTCACCTTATTAGCAGCGATATTGTATTGTGCCGATTTAACCGATGACTTCGAAATTTCTGTGGCCAATACGCGATTGAAAGACCCTGCTAAGGCGACTGAGAAGTTACCATTACCGCAATAAAGCTCGAGCAAATCATTATTTAAGGGGGCGCACACATCTTGAGCCCAGCCCAGCATTAGCTCGTTCACCTTAGCATTGGGTTGGGTAAAGCTGTTTTCTACTTGCTGATAAACGTACTGCTGGCCATTTACCTGCAAGCGCTCAATAACATAGTCATTCCCTAACACTTCTTTTTGTTTGCGAGCACGGCCAATGAGTTCAACATTAAAGCGTTTTTGTAATCTTGCTTGTAATTCCTTGGCACCAGCTAGCCATTGCTCGTTGAGTGGCTTGTGGTAAAGCAGGCTCACCAATGCCTCACCGCTTAGCGTCGTGAGGTAATCGATTTGAAACAGTTTACGGCGCATCAACTCATCATCTTTGAGCTCGTTGATAAGTGCGCTCATAAGGTCATTGATTAGCGGCGCACCCGGGTCAAAGTGATCAACGCGGATCTTCTCTTTGCTTACGGGGTCAAACATAATGTGGTAGAGCTCGTCCTGATCATGCCATACTCTAAACTCAGCACGTTGACGGTAATGCTTCGGCGGCGAAGCAAACACTTCAAGCTGTTGCACACCAAAGCGCGAAAACTGTGTCGTGATTCGTTGTTGTTTTTCTGTTAGCTGCGCGTCATAGGTGCTGGTATCGATATCAATTACTGGCATGCAAACCTCTCGTTATTAAGTGCGCCGCTATTGTAGGCAGTTGCCACGGTTTGTCCAGTATCGGTCATTATAAAGTGCACAAAATTTCTACAGTTTCTGTGCGTGCTGCCGATAACAGCGGTAGTAGTATATTAATTGACTCATGAATGTGTGCTGCCAAGGCTTGGCAACCACTGCAAGAGGAGGGCCTTAGCTCATGAAAATTAGCGATTTAAATCATATCTTTAACCAAAGCAATCGTTCTGGTTTAAAAAATAAAGGTGATGCGCCGGCACAGCCTGCGATTAACTCTCCGAGGTTTGATAGTTACTCATCGGGTTATGGCCAAGTGGGTGCCAAGGTATTGAATGATAAATTGGCGCAAGCGTTAGGGCTCGAACAACCAAAACAGCAAAGCAAGCCGTTATTTGACTTCGAAGAGGTAGTGAAAAATGTGCTGCAGTTTGTCACAGGTGCGGTGAAAAAAGCCAAAGCTGATGGCGCCAATGACGACAAGTTACAAGAAATGCTGGCGCAAGCGCGCGAAGGCGTGCAAACCGGTATTGATGATGCCTACGGTGAGCTTGAAGATGCTGGGCTACTCAATGACGAAATTAAAACCGGCATTGAGCAGTCACAAAAAGGTATTGAAGAAGGGCTCAATGAGTTTGAGCAATCGCTTTTTGGCGAGCAAAGTATTGGTAATGGCGTAGCGGTAAGCCAAGCCCAGTATATGCAGCTACAAAATAATGCCGAGTATCGTTTTACTACCGCCGAAGGCGATGAAGTGGTCGTTAGTTTAGCGCAAAACTACCAAGCTGGTGCGGCAGCCAGTTTATTTGCCCCCGGCGAAAAGCAAGGGTCTGGCTATGCATCTGAACAGTTTGAGAAGCAGGAATTAAACTTCACGTTATCGGTTAATGGCGAATTAAATGAAGATGAGCAGCAAGCTGTAAATGATTTCATGGCACAACTGCAAGGCGTAAGTGAAGACTTCTTTAGCGGCCAATATGATGAGGCGTTCAATAAAGCCAGTGAGTTGCAGCTAGATAACCCAGAGCTAGTCGCCTTCTCTATGGATCTGACACAAACTAAAACTCGTGCTGCAATAAGAGAGTATGAGCGCACGGCTCCAGGTAAGGAAGTTGCCAAAGAGCTGCAACCTTTCAATGAGTCGCTGAAAGAGGCATACAAGCAGGCCGGTGACTTAGGGCTGCAAAATGAGTTATCGGGGTTGATGCTTTGGCTCAATCAAGATAAAGAGCAAGAGAAAGTGCAGGAGTTTATTGACTACAGCAAAGCGATGTTCTCGCAGCTGGAGCAGCTGTTAAAAGACTCACCATCGACCCCCAGCGACGACAGCGAGTAATAGACAAAAAGCACCATTCGGTGCTTTTTTAATGCCTTGGTTACATTCAGTTCATAGTACTTTAATATGATGCTCAGCAGCTATTCAGCAAACCTGTGTTTAAATTTGAAGTACAAAGTGGGGCTAAGCTTTTGTTTTTGCTTCACTGCGGTCTACACTTTGGGTGTGGAAATGAACTGTTGGCTTGGACCACGACGTAGAGCACATTGATTAATGTGGCTACGATAAGAGCAAGAAATGCCAGCTAATAAAGTCAATAACAATCGAACGAGCTCAGATTTATCAAGCAGTATTAGCCGCTTTTTCAATCTGGTGTGTGACGCACAAATGCTAAGCGCGTGCTCGATAATCGTTAACATGGGATGGATACAATGAAAATCAAATCACTCTCTGCAGCTATTGTACTGGCTTTCGCAACTCAAGGCGTTATGGCTGACGAACAAACAAACCCGCAAGAAGGCCTCCATATTGGTGTTTTTGGGGATTATTTCTGGGCCGATTGGGATCGCATCGATGGTGCGCCTGTAGGCACTGAAATTGGCGAATCTTTTGGCTCAGGTGTTGAAGTGGGTTATCGCTTTAACGAATATTGGACTGCACGCCTAGAGTTCGCTGCACTCGAGCTTGATATTGAAAATACCGACAATCATAAAACCGGCGAGCGTTATGGTGCGGACGTACTATACCACTTTAACGATACCGTTTATGGTGTGTTGGGTGCTAAGAAGTTTGATGTTTATAACGATTTCAATGCGGCAAATCTAGGTGTGGGTTTTCGCCATCACCTAACTTATAACTGGGCTGCATATGGTGAAGCAAATTACTACGAAGGCTTGAACCAAAACCACTCAGATTTCGGCCTTAAACTAGGTCTTAGCTATCACTTTGGTGATAAGCCGCAGCCGAAAAAAGTAGAGCCGGCGCCAAAGCCTGTTGTTGCTCCAGTAGTTAAAGAAGAGCCGAAAGACAGCGATAAAGATGGTGTTATTGACGCGCGAGATAATTGCGCAAATACACCTATGACCGATGCGGTGGATGAGAACGGTTGTACTCGTTACATGGAAAAAGGCGATAAAGTGAGCTTGTTAGTGCGCTTCCCGCATGATAACTCAGACGTAAATCAGCGTTACTTTGATGATATTCAAGAAGTGGCTGACTTTATGAAAGAGTACCCAAAAACCACAGTGCTATTGGAAGGTCACGCCTCTGCAGTGGGTGATGCCGCTTATAACAAAACGCTCTCTAAAAAGCGTGCCGATCACGTAGCGAACCAGCTTATCGACGACGGCATTGCCGAGTCGCGCATCAATACGGTGGGCTTCGGTGAAGAGCGCTTGTTAAACGATGCAAACACTGCACAAGCACATGCGCAAAACCGTCGCGTCGAAGCACATATCTCTGTAACTGAACGCGTAAAAGTAAATCGCAACTAAGTATCAACTGATGAAAAAGCCCAGCGCGATGCTGGGCTTTTTTGTTGCAAATAATTATTACTCAATATTCACCACTTTATATCTTCTCTCAATTGATATTCATCAAATTTATAGTGACTATTTCCTTACTGGGCAATGGCAGCAATTTTCTTCTATCTTTAAAGCCTTTATAATTGTATTCGTGTCAAAATTTTATAAATAGCACGTAAGCGCTTTGGCGATACGCGCTGTTTTCACGTCACCAAGAGGGCAAAATTGTGCTTCAAGAATATCGTAAACATGTTGAAGAGCGTGCAGCCCAAGGTATTGTGCCTGCACCACTAGATGCTCAGCAAACAGCTGACTTAATCGAACTTATTAAAAACCCACCAGCCGGTGAAGAAGAATTCATTTTAGACTTACTTGTAAACCGTGTACCACCTGGTGTGGATGACGCGGCTTACGTAAAAGCAGGTTTCCTTGCTGCAGTTGCTAAAGGCGAAACGCAAACGCCACTTATTGATAAAGAAAAAGCAGCAGAGCTACTAGGTACTATGCTTGGCGGTTACAATATTGCGCCAATGGTAGACCTTCTTGATGACGACGCTTTAGCACCGATTGCCGTAAAGGGCTTGTCACACACTTTACTTATGTTCGACGCGTTTTATGACGTGGAAGAAAAAGCTAAAGCAGGTAATAAGTACGCGCAGCAAGTTATTGAATCATGGGCAAATGCTGAGTGGTTTGAGAAAAAGCCAGCAGTACCAGAGAAAATCTCTGTTACCGTATTCAAGGTAACCGGTGAGACTAACACCGATGACCTTTCTCCAGCTCCTGATGCGTGGTCACGTCCTGATATTCCATTGCATGCTTTGGCAATGCTGAAAAATGAGCGTGATGGCATTAACCCTGATAAAAACGGTGAAGTAGGTCCTATTTCACAGCTAGAAGAGCTAAAAACAAAAGGCTTACCACTTGCCTATGTAGGTGATGTTGTAGGTACTGGTTCTTCACGTAAATCAGCGACTAACTCAGTACTTTGGTTTATGGGTGAAGACATTCCTCACGTACCGAATAAGCGTGTTGGTGGTGTTTGTCTTGGCGGTAAAATTGCCCCTATTTTCTTCAACACCATGGAAGATTCGGGCGCGCTACCAATCGAGTTAAATGTTGATGACATGAATATGGGCGATCAAATTGATATCTACCCATATGAAGGTGTGGTGAAGCGCCACGGTACCGATGAGGTGATCAGCACTTTCGAACTTAAATCTGACGTGATTCTTGACGAAGTGCGTGCTGGCGGTCGTATCCCACTGATTGTGGGTCGTGGCCTTACCGATAAAGCGCGTGCCTCATTGGGTATGGAACCGGAAGATATTTTCCGTAAGCCAAAGATCATTACCGACTCAGGTAAGGGCTTCACGCTAGCGCAGAAGATGGTTGGTCGCGCTTGTAACATGCCAGGTGTTCGCCCAGGCCAATACTGCGAGCCTAAGATGACTACCGTGGGTTCACAAGACACCACCGGTCCAATGACTCGTGATGAGCTTAAAGACTTAGCTTGCCTTGGTTTCTCTGCTGATTTAACCATGCAGTCTTTCTGCCACACTTCAGCCTACCCGAAACCAATCGATGTGAAAACGCACCACACGCTGCCTGATTTCATCATGAACCGTGGCGGTGTATCACTGCGCCCAGGCGATGGTGTTATTCACTCTTGGCTTAACCGTATGCTACTTCCAGATACAGTCGGTACGGGTGGTGACTCACACACCCGTTTCCCTCTAGGTATTTCATTCCCAGCGGGTTCTGGTGCGGTTGCGTTTGCAGCGGCGACTGGAGTTATGCCTCTGGATATGCCTGAGTCTGTATTGGTGCGCTTTAAAGGTGAAATGCAGCCAGGTATCACGCTTCGTGACCTAGTCCATGCTATTCCTTATTACGGCATCAAAGAAGGTCTGCTTACCGTTGAGAAGAAAGGTAAGATCAACGAATTCTCTGGCCGCATTCTTGAAATTGAAGGTGTTGAGCACCTTACTGTTGAGCAAGCATTCGAGCTCTCTGATGCATCAGCGGAGCGTAGTGCCGCCGGTTGTACCGTCAAGCTTAGCCGTGAATCAATCGCTGAATACCTAGAGTCAAACATTGTCATGTTGAAGTGGATGATCTCTGAAGGTTATGGTGATGTACGTACTATTGAGCGTCGTATTAAAGCGATGGAAGAATGGCTTGCCAACCCAGAGCTAATGGAAGCGGACAAAGACGCAGAGTACAAGCACGTGATTGAAATTGATCTTGCAGAGATCAAAGAGCCAATCTTGTGTGCGCCAAACGATCCAGATGATGCGCGTTTACTCTCTGATGTAACCGGTGAGAAAATCGACGAAGTATTCATCGGCTCATGTATGACTAACATCGGTCACTTCCGTGCCGCTGGTAAGCTTCTTGATAACTACGGCGGTCGTTTGCCAACTCAACTTTGGGTTGCGCCACCAACGAAAATGGACCGTGACCAGCTAACAGACGAAGGTTACTACGGTATCTTTGGTCGTGTCGGTGCTCGTATTGAAACACCAGGGTGTTCATTGTGTATGGGTAACCAAGCACGTGTTGCTGATAAAGCGACTGTGGTTTCTACCTCAACGCGTAACTTCCCGAACCGTTTAGGTACTGGTGCTAATGTATTCTTAGCTTCTGCTGAGCTTGCAGCGGTTGCAGCGATTTTGGGTAAACTACCTACGCCTCAGGAATACCAAGAGTATGCCGAGAAGATCAATGCGACAGCGGCTGATACGTATCGCTACTTGAACTTCCATAAAATGCCTCAGTACACCAAAAAAGCGGATGAGGTCATCATCCAGCAAGCGGTGTAATGCAGCGTTGAATAAAAAAGTCCACGCAAGTGGGCTTTTTTATGCTCAAAACAAAGTTGATTAGGTGTTTATTTTTTCACTATATAAAAATGTTAGATTATTTACCTGTTATATTTATATGTATGCATTTTTGATGCAAAAACACATAAACTAACTGGGTAAATAAAATCAAACCACCACCGAAAATAGCTTAAGATCCCCGCAAATTTGCATAAAAGGCAGGATCTTTATGACAACGTTAAATAATCAGAACCTTCTCCAGCTTCGTTTTATCGACCAAGCTCATATCGACGCAGTAAAGCCTTCGTTTGATAATCTTCCCGACAACCCGTATGCCGATGGTGCATTTCGTAAGCGTCGCTACTCAGTGGTTAAAATGCAGCAAGGCGAGCTTACGCTACAGCCGACTAAAGCCTTTGTTCAGGATGACTCCATCAATAACTTCCAAGGCAATATTGAGCGTACCTACGAGAATCTAGAACAGTCGCTGTTGGCCAGTGCAGGCATGAAGCGCATTGTGGAAGAGTTTCGCACCATGACCGGCATCAGTGATGACCGTGATATTGAAATTCATCAGTTCCGCATGTTGGCAATTGAAAGTGACACGCCGCCGGCACCTGAAGGCGTGCATCAAGACGGCTTTGACCATGTCTGTGTATGTGGCGTATCGCACGAAAACCTAGAAGGCGGAGAGCTGCTGGTGTATGAGCATAAAGAAGCGAAACCGTGTTTTAAAATGGAGATCAAAGACGGCATGTTTGCGCTGATTGACGATCGCCAAGTTTGGCACAACGCCACGCCGATGAATAAAATTGATGATAGCAAGCCAGGTTACTTGGATTGCTTCGTGCTGACAGCTTAAGGGACAGCCATGAACTTAACCGAATTACGCCAGCAGTTTCCGGCGTTAATGCAGCAGGTGGATGGTCAATCTCCGATCTTTTTCGATGGCCCTGGTGGGGCGCAGGTTCCGCAGTCTGTTTTAGACGCGATGAGCAGCTACCTTGGCCACTACAATGCTAATTTGGGCGGCGCGTTTTTCTCCAGTGACAAAACCGTGGCGGTGATGAGCGCAGCGCGTCAAGCAGTGGCTGATTTACTTAATAGCCCAAGCCCTGAGCAAATTGTCTTTGGCGCTAACATGACCAGCCTGACATTCAGTTTCAGCCGCGCTTTGGCTAGAGACTGGCAAGCGAGCGATGAGATCATTGTCACCAATGCTGACCATTATTCAAATGTATCATCATGGGTGCAGGCCGCTGAAGACAAGGGGGCGCGAGTGCATGCGCTACGCGTCAACGAGCAGGATTGCATCTTGGATATGGCTCATTTCGAGCAGCTTCTTAATGACAATACTAAGCTGGTGGCAGTGACCTATGCTTCCAATACCACAGGCTCTATCAATGATATTAAGCGCATTATTGAGCTTGCTCACCAGCACGGTGCGTTAGTCTATGTGGATGCCGTGCACTACGCACCACATGAGCTTATCGATGTACAATCGTTAGACTGTGACTTCCTTGCTTGCTCAGCTTATAAGTTCTTTGGTCCGCACGTGGGCATCGTTTACGGTAAGCGCGCTCATTTAGAGCATTTTACTCCTTACAAGGTCGCGCCGGCGAAAGATGTGGTTCCGGGACGTTGGGAAACGGGCACACAAAGCTTTGAAGGGTTGGCCGGTGTCACCGCCGCAATAGAATATATCGCCAATTTAAGCGGTCTTGATGCCAGCACGCCACGTCGTCAGCGTTTGCAAGTCGCCTTTACCAATAGCAAAGAGCATGAAATGGCGCTCAGTCGCCACTTCTTAACGCGTTTGGCGGAGTTTCCACAGATCACTCTGTATGGCATTAGCGATGTTGAACGAGTGCAACAGCGTACACCCACCTTTGCACTGACCATTGCCGGCTTCGAACCGCGCCAAGTTTCGGAGTTTTTAGGCCAGCATCACCTCTGTGTATGGGATGGTAACTTTTATGCGCAAGGCCTGTGTGAGCAGCTCGGCGTGATGGATAAAGGTGGAGTCGTGCGTATCGGATGTATGCACTACAACAGCATCGCCGAAATAGACCGCTTATTCGAGCTCTTGGCAACGCTCATTAACAACGCGTAATGATGTAGGTTAAAAGGCGGCGTAACAGCCGCCTTTTAAGCTTTAGTAGTAGCTTGATTTATATTTATATAGCAGGCAGTTTTTACCTCGCGCTATCAAACCTAACGGCTTCTTCGGGTGTGGCCCTTTGAATTAAACAGATTAAACTGCATGGTGTAGATTACACATAAATATCGTTATCATTTGAGCGATAATTCAGTACGATTAATGCCTTTTCAGGTATTTGAGAATGTTACCGTGTTCAGGTTACTTAGATGATAACTATCCCGTTATACTTTTAGTGTCATAGCTCTAAGCTTTAGCTTGCTCCTACACTTATTCGGGTATCTAAGCACAGTAAGTTACGGTGGAGACTCATTGAATCATGGTTAGGTCAAAGTAGTCATTGCTTTGTTTTTATAACACCAAGAATTTTAAAAATTTACGATGGACTTTCAGTGAAGAAATTGTGCGCCTAAGGGTAAAGGATGAAGTACCGACTCTATTTTATTTATATTTTAGTTATCATTTTTCCTTTGCTCTCAGTTACCACAACTGCAGAGGAAGTAACTCCTATTCCAATAAAAGATTGTGAGTTAGGGATTGAGTTTGTGGCGCAGCCAGCTTCATCATGGGTTGGTGGTACAACTTATGAATACATAAGCGAAGACTACAAGCAAAGTTATTCATTAAGCATACTTATCCCGTATGAAAATGAATTTCTTCTAGATTCAGACGGAGATCTTTTATCGGAAAAAGAGCTATTGGAGTTTTATGTGCAAGAAGCTCTTTCCCCTTATAATAAGCACGATATTTCAGAGTTTAACTCCATATCAAAGAAAGACACTCAAAAGTTCTTCCAAGTTAGTAGCGGCAATATCGAGACCAATTATGGTATATCAACATTTGTTGTAGACGACAAGTTAGTGCTTATTCGTGCAAACCATATCATGAATAAAAGCACATCCTTGGCCCATAGTATGGTGTCTTTGCAAAGGATCCGTACTAATTTAGATGATATTGAAAGCAATTGTATCTATTGATAAAAAGAAATTAGCTACTAGGCTGTCCGTAAATTTGCTCGGCACGGTTAAACAGCACCCAGGAAGTGAGAATGTATTTGTCATTGGATATTGGCTTATTGCCTCGGTGGGTGTGGGTGAAGTAACCCGGAGCAACCACCATGGTGCCACGTTTGGGTGCTATCTTACGGTTCTGATAATAAAACTCGGTTTCTCCCCCTTCGCTGACATCATTGAGATAAAACATAAACAGCAATACCCGATGCAGCGCTTCGTTGTGGCCTTGTTGGGGATATACTTCGCTGTGCCAATAGGGGTAACCACCCTTATTCACTTCATACTTTTGCGCTTGGATATTCCCCAAACGAAACAGTTGCTGTAGTAAGGTGCCCATCTGCGGCTTTGCCACTTCATCAAAGTTATCCACGGTAACATCAACTGGCTGTCCGGTTTTGGGGTGATAAACTTTAAGGCCAAAGGCGCCAATCATCATAAAAAAGTGCTCTTGCACGTAGTCCATCACGTGTCGCGCTGTTACCTGCTGGATATGTTGTAGCGCTTGAGCATACTCGGGGTAGGCATTGAGGTATAAATCGCGGCTATCTTTTTTCGCTAAATCAATACCGCCAGAGGTGCGACCTGGCTGGGTATGCGGGCTTTGCTCAAAAAGGTCGATAAACTGACTACAAAACTCGTCACTAAGCGCGTTATCATAAACGCCAATAAAGTCTGACATGACTCAACCTTACCTTTTGGAATTATTATGCTTATTGAGAAGGTTCAGCCCCGTTTTAGCGAAACTGATGTCCTTGGACACATTAACAATACCGTACTCCCTGTATGGTTTGAAGCCGCCCGTACCCCTATTTTTAAAATCTTTACCCCCGATCTCAATCCCCATCAATGGCGGTTAATCGTCGCTAAAGTGGAAGTGACCTTTATGGGGGAGCTTTTTTACGGCCAAGAGGTCGAGGTTAAGACCATGATAGAGCGTATCGGGTCAAGCTCCTTCGTCATTAAACAACAAGCCTGGCAGCATGGTGAATGTTGCGCCGAGGGAAAAACGGTGATGGTGCGCTATAATTTCAGTGATAAGGCCTCTCAGCCCCTGAGCGATGATGAGCGCACGGCGCTCAGTGAGTATTTATCAGACTGACTACGCAGGCCGACATAAAGGGCCGCAGAGGCGGCGGCTGATACGATGGCAATGGCCTCTTGATGGTTTTAGTTAGCGTGCCATTGCTTATGCTTCAGCGCTCGCCCCTGCGGTCGCCCCAATATTTAGTCGATGGATTGTGGTTGCTGCTGAGGGGTGGCCGCGACCATGTAATTATAAGCATTGGCACTGTCCTGCTCGTGCCACCATGACAATTGCAACTGCTTACTATGGCGCTGTACCAGCGCGCTGCTCTCTCGCAATTGTTGCCAGTCAATGCTGCTCAATTGCGCCAACGCCAAAGTGCCAAAGAGCAACAGGTAAGGAAGTGCTTGCTTGGTTGTTTTGGTCATTTTTCTTTTTGCTCCAATTGCTGCTCAATACGTGCTCTTAGCGCGCGTTCTAATGCTTTGTCATCAACCTCAATCACTAAACCCTGCTTTAAGCGGCGCTGCATCTTGCGCTCAAGTGTAGCCAGCGAGCGCTGCTGTTGTGTATGCGCTGGGTTTTCAGTCGCCGCCGTGGCTGTGTTAAGGCTCATAAGTACTTGAGCACCGCCGGCATGCGCCGAGCTCAACGTCAGCGCTAATAGGGGGACGGATAAACTGCTGGCTTTCATCACCGTGCTCCTTAGTTGCCTTGCTGCTCGATAATGCGCTTGGCGACATCTTGGTTAATACGGCCAATAGACTCATGTAACTGCATATCAAGTTGTTGTTCTAATTTATTGTTTAATTGCGTCAAACTGGTGCTTGGCAGAGTCGCTTTGGGCTGTGTATTAACTTGCGATTCGCCAGCCTGTGCTGCTGTCGCCAGAAGAGTGCTTATTAGTAATACTGCTTGTAGTGGCTTGTTCATAATTTAATCCTCGTTATGGGTGTTGTTTGCAAAGCCGCTTGGCTGTGCCGTTTTGTTGTTATCCATATTAGGCCGAGGTTTTCGCCGCGTCGCTTATCTACATCTTACGGATTTTTCATAACTTCATATTATTTAAAATAAATATTTAAAATCATAAAGATACCCTCAATTATTATATTTAAATATAACCTTTTATAAGGTTTCGATTCACTTTTTGTTCACCTGTGTTAGCATTGCGTTGGCTTTAATCAAGGGACTTTTTTCGAGTGCAGTACAGAGTTGGACCATGGACATTACTTGAGCAGCGAGGAGTGTTGCTTAGCGGGGGGATTGAGCGAGAATTAGACCCGCTGCTGATTAAGCTGATCACTTTTTTTCTCCAACGGCCGCAGCAAATTGTTACCCGTGAACAATTAATAGAGCATGTTTGGCAGCAAGGCTATGTTGATAATAATGCCATAAATCGCGCCATTTCTGAGTTGCGGAAAAAGTTAAAACATCCTGAAGATCTAGCCATTTTTATAAAAACCCACTACCGCCAAGGCTATAGTTTGGTCCGTGAAGTGGCGACATTGGATGACGCTGCCAGTGCAGCTACACCACAAACTGCGGCGCCAGAGCCGCTTGAGCACACTCAAGTTAACACCCACGAGGGCAAGCAGCCGATAACACCTACGCGTTCAAAGCCCAGTTATGCTTGGTGGAAGTATGTGGCTGCGGTGGTATTTATCGCAGTGCTTGCTAGTACTGCTTACATGCTGAACGGGTCTGAGTTCTTCGCACCGTCACAAACAACCGCCGTTATCGCTAAGCAAAAGCCAATGAGTCGCCACAAAGTAACCTGGAAAGTGGGCAGTGAATATGTGCCTCTTATCAACGATAGCGGACGCTTACTGGCCTACAGCAATGAAAAAGATGCATCAGGGAAAGAAGGCGCCTTTGTGCTCGATGTGATCACTGGGGACGAAGTAGCCATAACCTATAAAGAAGCTGAAGTGGCTGCCCTTTCTTGGCAACATAATAGTGATACTTTGGTGGTGCGCGCCAGAAACGCGACTGATAGCAGTTGCCAATATTTAGCCATGGATTTCACCCACTTCCCTGAATTAGGCGAACCTAAGCCGCTTATGGAGTGTGATCATCGCTTTGATTACAGTGGCCAATTAAGTAATGATGGTCGCTATTTCTATTTTATCCGTGGCGAGTTGAACTCGCATTATATTGGTCTATTTAGGTACGATGTATACTCGGGTACGGCTTCTCAGCTGATTGCGCCTATGGCGGACAAGGTCGGTCCAGGGTCTTTGTCGTTATCTCCGGATGGAAAGCACATCGCCTACTTACAGCTAGACCTCGACTTTCAGGTAGAGGTTTATGTATACAGCTTGGACACCGGTGAAATAAAACGCATGAACTCACCGCCCGCTAGTTTTTATAGAAACTCGGCGTTGGATTGGTATAACAGTGACACCTTACTCTATGGTGATGAAAAAGGGCGGCTATTATTTATAGATATTCACAGTGCTGAAATCGCCGAGGCCTATGCCTTACCTGATGATATCAAGATGTCAGATATCAGCTATTACGACAACTCGGTGTATTACTCACCGCTTAGTGACATAACCTATCAAGTGGTCGCTTTAGAAAGTTTTACTGAGGCGGCTCAATATCAGCAGCTTTATGCCTCCGATAGCAGTGAGTATGGATTGGTCGCTCATAGCTCCGGGCACTATTTTATTTCGCTACGCTCTGGCCGTCCTCAGGTATGGCACGCCAGTGACGGGCAGGTTAAGCAGATATCCTTTTTAGACCACCCAGACTATGCTCTTTTGGACAACTTAAGGGTATCGCCGAGTGGCGAAAACATCGTGCTGACAGAGCAGAAAAAACCTTTCTTACTCGATGTTGAAAGCGCAAAGGCAACGGCTATTAGTGAGCTTGCACACATTCCGGTAATGGATTGGGCATGGCATGAAAGCGGCCAATCATTGTATGTGTTAAGCAAATCATCGTCACCACGAACTCTTTATCAGTTTGATTTTATTACTCGGGAGCTTAACAAGGTGCGCGAGACGGATGCCTTGCAGCTAGTCACTAGTGCTAATGGCGAGGTCTTTTTGTTCAAGGATAAGACCTTAGTGTCATTAACGGATAATGCGCAGTACAGTGTGCCCTGTGAGCTATCAATGTCTTCTCATGTGCCTATCCATGTGCGCGATGGCTACGCCTATTCCATGGACTATACATACAGCGTGTATCGCTGGGCTTTGACTGGAGAGCGGTGTGAGCAGGTGCAGCTGCCATTTGAGATATTAAGCGCGGCGCCCGATGCTGATGGGCAAATCATTATCACTCGCAAAATTAGTGAAGATAGCTCAATCAATCGCCTTATGTGGGAATAATAAGGCCTGAGTCAAAACAATTGAACTCAGGCCCGAGAGTGGGTGTTACTTGAGCATAGGTTTTAAGTATTTACCGGTATGTGAGCGCTGGCACTCGGCTACCTGTTCAGGCGTGCCAGCAACGAGAATTTCGCCGCCGCCGCTGCCACCTTCAGGGCCTAAATCAACGATCCAGTCTGCGGTTTTGATGACATCCAGGTTATGCTCAATCACCACGATGGTATTACCGTGGTCGCGCAAACGGTGTAATACCGCCAGCAGTTGCTGAATATCATGGAAGTGCAGACCCGTTGTTGGCTCATCAAGTATGTACAGGGTTTTGCCGGTATCGCGCTTGGATAATTCACGTGCGAGTTTTACCCGTTGCGCCTCACCACCGGAGAGGGTGGTGGCGGCTTGGCCAAGACGAATATACGATAAGCCGACATCCATCAGCGTTTGCAGTTTGCGTTTTATCGCGGGGATGGCATCAAAGAATTGTCGCGCATCTTCTACCGTCATCTCTAACACTTGGTGAATATTCATGCCCTTGTAGAGCACTTCTAGGGTTTCGCGGTTATAACGTTTGCCCTGACAGACGTCACATGGCACGTATACATCAGGTAAAAAGTGCATTTCTACTTTAATTACGCCATCGCCTTGGCATGCCTCACACCGGCCACCTTTAACATTGAAGCTAAAGCGACCCACCTTGTAACCCCGTGAACGCGCCTCTTGCGTACCTGCAAACAGCTCGCGAATGGCGGTGAAAATACCGGTGTAAGTGGCGGGGTTGGAACGTGGCGTGCGCCCGATTGGGCTTTGATCAATATCGATAACCTTGTCGAAATGATCTAAACCTTGAATATCCTTGTACGGCGCAGGTTCAACGGCAGTTGCGCCGTTAAGTTCGGTGTGCGCCACCTTAAACAAGGTATCGTTAATAAGGGTCGATTTTCCGGAACCGGAGACCCCGGTGATACAGGTCATCAAGCCAAAAGGTATACGTATATCGACGGCTTTAAGGTTATTGCCGGTGGCACCGAATAGCTCCAGCCATTTATCAGAGGCGGCATGGCGCTCTTTGGGCACGGCGATTTCTTTGCTGCCACTGAGATACTGCCCGGTTAATGAATCAGGGTTAGCCATGATTTCATCTCGGGTGCCCTCAGCAACTACATAACCACCATGTACTCCAGCGCCGGGGCCGATATCAATAACATAGTCGGCGGCGCGAATAGCATCTTCATCGTGTTCCACTACGAGTACAGTGTTGCCTAAGTCGCGCAGGCGGGTCAGCGTTTGTAGCAGACGATCGTTATCGCGTTGATGCAGACCAATCGAGGGCTCATCAAGCACATACATCACCCCCACCAGTCCCGCTCCTATCTGGCTGGCGAGACGAATACGCTGTGCTTCCCCCCCGGAAAGGGTATCGGCACTGCGCTCAAGCGATAGATAATTTAGACCCACATTGACGAGAAAAGACAAGCGGTCGCGAATTTCTTTGAGGATCTTATCGGCAATTTGCGCTTTTTGGCCGCTAAAATCGAGCTGCTCAAAATAGTCATAGGCTTGACCGATACTCATCAGGGTGACGGCAGGTAAGTTGGTGTCACCGATAAATACATTACGGGCCTCTTGACGCAGTCGTGAGCCATGGCAGCTCGGACAGGCTTGCGAGGTTTGGTACTTAGCCAGCTCTTCACGTACCGAGTTTGACTCGGTCTCATGGTAGCGGCGTTGCATATTGTTAAGAACGCCTTCAAACTCATGATTGCGGGTAATTAAATCGCCACGGTCATTACGGTAACTAAAGGCTATTTTCTCCCTTCCTGAACCTTCTAGAACCACTTTTTGTGCTTGCTCATCAAGGTCTTGAAAGGGGGTGTTAAGATCAAATTGATAGTGCTCGGCGACCGATTGCAGCATTTGGAAATAGTAGAAGCTGCGTTTATCCCAGCCTTTGATAGCGCCGCCAGCAAGGCTGAGCTCACTGTTGTGAACAACGCGGTTGGGATCAAAGTACTGGCGTACCCCTAAGCCATCACAGCTTTGACAAGCTCCAGCAGGGTTGTTGAAGGAAAATAACCGTGGCTCCAGCTCGCTCATGGCATAGCCACAGGTCGGGCAAGCAAAATTGGCGGAAAACACCATCTCTTCCTTCAAGGAGTCATCCATAGCGGCAACCTGAGCAACGCCCCCTGAAAGCTCAAGGGCGGTTTCAAAGGATTCGGCTAAGCGCTGTTGCTGACCCTCTTTCACCTTAAGGCGATCGACAACCACTTCAATGGTGTGTTTTTTATGTAACTCAAGCGGCGGTGGATCGGACAAGTCACAGACTTCGCCATCAATACGGGCGCGGATATAGCCTTGAGCGGCGAGTTGCTCGAGCAGCTTTACATGCTCCCCTTTACGGTTTTTGACCACTGGGGCGAGCAACATCAACTTGCTGCCCTCAGGTAACGCCAAGACTTGATCCACCATTTGGCTAATGGTTTGCGCCGCTAAGGGTAAATTATGGGTAGGACAACGTGGCTCACCAACACGGGCAAACAGCAATCGCAGGTAGTCGTATATTTCAGTGATGGTGCCCACCGTCGAGCGCGGGTTGTGTGATGTCGACTTTTGCTCAATGGAAATGGCGGGGGAGAGGCCCTCAATATGATCGACATCGGGCTTTTCCATAAGTGATAAAAACTGTCTGGCGTATGCGGAAAGCGACTCAACATAACGGCGCTGACCCTCAGCATATAACGTATCAAAAGCGAGGGAAGATTTGCCGGAGCCTGATAAGCCGGTGATGACAATCAGCTTATCGCGAGGGATTGTGAGGTTGATGTCTTTGAGGTTGTGGGTGCGTGCACCGCGAACTTCGATATTTTCCATTCTTCGCCTTTTACCCGTGCAAATTAATAGCCCGTAAGTATCGCATATTTGTACAGGATTTAGCGATGCCTTATTGACCTAAAGAGTGAATACTGTAACAACGAAAAACTCAATACGAAGCACAGCAGGGCAGGCGATCAGTGTAATATTAATGCCGCTGGGCATGTCATATTGGCGCGTGGATATGCTATCATCGCCGGCCAATAAATTTAATTTGCTTTATGGCTGCTTAGTACTTCGTCATGTCCGCATCTCAACTTAATACTGTCGAAAAACGTGCAGCGGTATCGCTAGCCAGTGTCTTTGCATTTCGAATGCTTGGGCTGTTTATGCTGATGCCGGTGTTGGCTGTCTACGGACAAAGCCTCAGTGGCTTTTCTCCGTTATGGATCGGTCTCGCGATTGGCGCTTATGGCCTTACCCAAGCGCTGTTGCAAATTCCTATGGGGTGGTTATCTGACCGCATTGGTCGTAAGCGGGTGATCATCGGTGGTTTGGTATTGTTTACCTTAGGCTCGGTGGTCGCCGCCTGTGCCGAATCCATGTATACCCTAACATTAGGGCGGGCGTTACAAGGCATGGGGGCGATTGCCAGTGCGCTGTTGGCGCTTGCAGCCGACCTCAGTCGTGATGAGCAGCGGCCTAAGGTGATGGCCGTGATCGGCATGTGCATCGGCATGAGTTTTGCCGTTGCCATGCTGTTAGGGCCCATGGTTGCCGCGAGCTTCGGTGTTTCCGGAATTTTCTGGCTGACCGCTGCGCTGGCGGTGTTAGGCATGGCCATTGTTACTTGGATGGTGCCTACGGCGGTTAATCGTGCGCCTAGGGGCGAAACCAGTGTTACCCTTGCTGATGTGGGTAAGTTGGTGCGTCACCCAGACTTAGCCCGCTTAGATTTAGGGGTGCTGTTTTTGCACCTGTCACTGACGACTGTATTCGTGTCGTTACCGACGCAACTGATTGCCGATGGACTTGAAGCCGCCAAACACTGGCAGTTATATATCCCCGTATTTGTGCTTTCTTTTGTGCTTATGGTGCCGATGATGATCGTCGCCGTAGCTAAGCAAAAAGAAAAACCCTTGTTTTTAGTCGCTATCGTGATGCTCATTGTGAGTATGCTTGGGCTGGTTGCCGGGGCGCATTCAGTGTATGTCATCGCGGCATGTATGATGCTGTACTTCGTGGCTTTTAACTTTCTTGAAGCCACTATGCCGGCCTTGGTATCGCGACTGTCTCCGGCGAATCAAAAAGGCTCAGCGATGGGCGTTTTTTCCTCATCGCAATTCTTGGGCGCGTTTTTAGGAGGCATTTTAGGCGGTTATGTGGCCCAAACCGGCAGCCCTGAGATGGTGTTTGCGGCGGCTGCTGTGGTTGGGGTAATATGGCTTGTCATAGCCGCGAAAATGCGAGTGCCGCCGCGTAGCAAAATTATTAGTTTGCTTAGTGCTGTTGATTCAGAGCAGGATGCACAGCAGTTGGCGGGTCGTTTAGTGGCATTACCTGGGGTGTTAGAGGCCACGGTGGTGTGTGATGAAAATCGCAGCTATCTTAAAGTAGACGACAAAAAATTTGATTTAGAGGCGGCGCAAAGACTCGTCGCCGCAGTGTAATTTATAGGAGTAAAAATCCATGGCGCGCGGTGTTAATAAAGTAATTTTGGTGGGTAATCTGGGTCAAGATCCAGAAGTTCGCTATATGCCAAACGGCAATGGCGTAGCAAATATCAGCATTGCTACCACAGATAGCTGGAAAGATAAAAATACTGGGCAAATGCAAGAGCGCACAGAGTGGCACCGCGTGGTGCTATTTGGCAAGCTGGCAGAAGTGGCGGGTGAATACCTGCGTAAGGGCTCACAGGTTTATATCGAAGGTCGCCTACAGACCCGTAAATGGACCGACCAAAGCGGTCAAGATAAATACACCACTGAGATCGTTGTCGATATGGGCGGGCAAATGCAAATGCTTGGTGGTCGTGGCGATAACCAGGGTGCTGCCTCAGGCGGTTATCAAGGTGCTCAGCAACAAGGCGGTTTTGGTGGCAATAACCACGCACAAAGTAACCCACAGCAGGGAGCTGCGCAGCAAGGTGGTTACGGGCAGCAACAAAGCAATAACTATGGCCAGCAACAAAGTAACCAAGGTATGCAGCAAGGCAATCAACAGCAAGGTGGCTTTGGCTCTCAGCAGAATCATCAGAGCAATCAGCATGGTGGCGGCCAGCAAGGTGGTGGCTTTGCCCCTAAACCACAAAATGCTCCCCAGGGTGGTGCTTCAAACCCTATGGAACCCCCCATTGATTTTGACGACGATATCCCGTTCTAACAACTAAAAAGTTGTGCGAAAAGCTTATTGATATCTCGCTATTTTATTCCACAAGCCCCGTTCTATGGGGCTTTTTTATGGGTTCTTGCTTGAGCTTCCCCCTTTCATGGACAACACTTTAGGCATGAGAATGATTATTCGTTGGCCTGTATTTTGTCTTTATTTCGTCCATACCGTACGTGGATCACTGTTGGTTTAGCGGCTATTACACTCGCTATATTGTGCAATGCTGTACTTGCGTATGCCTTGCATATGCAGCGCCAAGCCGATATCCACCAGCTATCACACCAGCTAGATCGGGTTACTGATGTAGATGATGCGTTATTAACGACCTTACTCGAACCTTATGGCTTTTTCCTTGAGCCACCTCAACATGCTTATGTTGACCCTGTGTCTGTGGTTATCTCCACCGGGAATGAACATCAGGAGATATTTGGCTCGCCGTTGTGGTTGTCGAAAAGTCACTGGTTTATCATCGGTAATGTGCTGCTGGCGTACATGTGTTGGCAGGTGGTCAACCTTCTTAGGCGAAAGCGTATATCGCAAAAGAGCAAAGTACCATCGTTAGAAAAAACAGAACAAGCACCGATGAGTGCGAGTATTTTAGGCTTAAACCACTTGTATCAGAGTGTGTTTGCAATCGCCCATTGCACTAAACTGAGTGTTGCTGCAAATGGGGTCGCGAGTTTGCTTGAGGCTTTGTTGCAAGAAAGCTTAAGCTATCAGCAACAGCTGTCGGTGAAGGTGCTTAACACCGGCAGCTTCGCTATTACCATCCATGATATTCATTACCAACACCTCGAGAAGCAACTTGAGGCACTCAGTGACACCATTTTACAAAGCTGCCGAGCTTTACTCCCTGAATTGCGGTCTGCAGAGGTTAAAGTGGGCATTTGTAACTACCGAAGCGGTGCTGACCAAGCCATTGTGTATCAATTAACGCAATCGGCGTTGGCATTGGCAAAGCAAAGTAAAGACAAACATTGCTACCGTATCCCCTTTAGCCATAACCACTCTATGTTGTTGGCAGCGAAGTCATGCTCGCTGAGTGAAAGTGTGCAAAAAGATCATTTTATTTGCTTTTTCCAGCCCGTATTTGATTTGCATAGCGAGCAAATACTGCATCACGAAACCTTGCTACGTGTTCGCCACCAGCAGTTGGGCCTGATTTCACCAGAGTACCTCGAAGAGCCGCAAACACGTAAAGCAGAAAGCAGTGTGGATAGCGCCGTTTTAGCCCGATTGGATAAAATGCTTGCCACCGAGGTGCAACAAGGTGATGTCAGCATCAACTTGCAACAATCAAGCTGGTTCGATGGTGAATTTTGGCAACGTCTTAAGCTCTTTCTCGAGCAGCATCGCAATGTTCTTATCGAATGTAAGGCTGAACTTTTAGAGCAGCATCAATTTATCGTGCGTAGGCGGGTGCGCCGAACTAAGGCATGCCAACGCGGAATTATTATTGACCAATTACGAACATGGCCGAATGTGGATCTCGATAAATTGGCGGTGCCTGTACAAGCGATAAAACTGGCACCCGAACTTATTGCCCACATTGAAGTGGATAAAAATGTGCAAAAGCGTGTGTTGGCTTACGTTGCAAAGGCCCAACAGCACAATATTCCAATAATTGCCGTAGGCGTTGAAAGGCAACAACAAGTTTTGGTGTTACAGCAGCTCGGGGTTAGGGCTGCACAAGGTGCATACTTCTCTGGTGCACTGCAACTGTCAACCTTCAAGTCGCTTTGAGTAGGCCGCGATAACGCAAGCCATTGAGCCCTTGCAAGCCCCCGGTATGTACGGCAATGATGCGACTGCCGGGAGGGAAATACCCTTGTGCAATCAGTTGCCACAGTGCGTACATCATTTTCCCCGTGTAAATAGGCTCCAGTGGCACTTGATAGGTGGCTCTGAAGTCTTGGCAAAAGCGCCATTGTTTGTCACTAAAGCGGCCATAACCGCCATCATGAAAGTGCTGCATTAATTGCCAGTCACAGTGGTGTGTGGAGGTTAGTTGGCTTATTTCATGATTCAGGTAATCTGCATTTTTGAGCACGGCAATACCAAGTACTTTTCGCTGCGTATGGCCTGCGCATAACCCTGCTAAGGTACCGCCACTTCCTGTAGCGCACACTAGATAATCGTGTTCTGGTAAGGTTTGGGCTAGCTCCGCTACACCGCGTAGCGCCGCGTGGTTGGTTCCGCCCTCAGGGAGAATGTAGACATTACCAAAGCGTTGCTTAAGCTCATTGAGGTAATCTTTTTGCTGGCGCAAGCGGTAGTCTTTACGCGTGACCGCCACTAACTTCATACCGCAGGCGTGGGCAAAGCGCAGTGTGGGGTTGTGCATATCAAGTTCAGGGCCGCGCACGATGCCAATAGTGCTTAGACCAAATAGTTTTCCAGCGGCGGCCGTTGCATATAAATGATTGGAGAAAGGACCGCCAAAAGTGAGCAACTGCCTACATTCAGAAGCCTGAAAAGCCGCTAAGTTGTACTTTAATTTTCGCCATTTATTACCTTGGATCAGAGGGTGATACAAATCGTCGCGTTTGATGCTTAGTTGCACGTTGTGATGCCGCAGCAGCGGATGGTGAATTTGCTGCATGGGCGACTCTTTGATGGATGTAATGATTGAGCTCATAGTTTTGCCCTAGTTTTCCCCCTAATTAACTTGCTAAATTCCGCAAATTATTGATACTTTGTATATTCTTATAGGTGATACTGCAGACTATATGGCATCTAAACTCTTGGCCCGTGTTCCTTGGCTAAACACAAAGAAAAAGTCCGAAGCAATAGTGGGCGTTGCCTTGTACGCAGACGTGTTACGCGCGGTGCAGTTAAAGCAAAAAAAGCAACAATGGTTTGTCAGTGACACCGAAGAGCTGCCGCTCAACGATTCAGCTAACTATTCGAAAGCATTACTTAAATTGCTACGCAAGATCTCTTCTGACGCTTGCGACTTGTACGTGGTGTTACCACAATCCTATTATCAGATAGTACAGGCCGAGAAGCCAGAGCTGAGCGAGCAAGAAATCACTCAGTCACTGCCGTGGACATTAAAAGACTTGGTGAGCATAAGCGCCGAGAATATCATTGCTGATTATATCGATTACCCGATTCAAAGCACCGGTCAAAAGGCCAAGATTAATGTGTTTGCTACCGATAAGCAGCAATTGCGGCCGTTGGTCTCTGAGCTCGATAAGCTCAATGACTGCCACCTTCAGCAGCTATCGGTGAAAGAAACCACCCTCGCGGCGATGACCGCCAAAGATAACTATGCCCGCTTGGTGGTGTATCAGGAGCCTGGTGATGAACCCAGTGTGTTAATCATTCGCGATCAACAATTGCTGCTTAATCGCAGGCTACGAGGGTTCAGCGCGTTACAGCAACAGCCCGATGAAACCACTTTGTCGCACTTAAGTGATTCGTTAGGGCTTGAGATTCAGCGCTCCATGGACTTTTATGAGAGCCAGCTCAAACAGCCACCAATAAAGGAAATTCTTATTCAAGGCATTGATGATGCTCAGGCGGTGATCTCGCGTTTGCAAGCGTTTCAAACCACCCCTATCGTGGAGTTTAAACCGGTTATGGATTTGGCTGATGTGATTGACCCTAAATTCCATATGGCTTTGGCAGGCGCCTATTTTCCGATGTTGGAGCAGGCATGAAAAGCAGCATAAATTTTTACCAAGAAAGCTTGCAGCCGCGTCATGATCCGCTGCCGCTGGCTCTAGTCGTAAAAATATTCATCGCTGCATTTGTCGTGTTGGCTGTGGTTATCGCACTGCAAGTATGGCGTAACAATCATCAGCAACAGCAGTTGCAGGAGCTTACACAGCAACATAGCCACCTAAAAGCTGAAGTGGCAGAGCTTAACAAGCAATTAGCGCAGCGGCGCGATACCAAGAACTTGCAGCAGCAACTAGAACAGCAACAGCGCGCAGAGCAGCATCGCCTTAGTTTACTCGCATATTTACAAGGGAAGGGCAGCGGTGCACCGCTTACTTACAGCGACTTGATGAATGACTTGGCGCGCTATCACAACCCACAAGTGTGGCTGACAGAAATTAATATTAGTCAGCGTCATGTGCAGTTACAGGGCAAAACGGCGGTACCCAGTGAAATAGCTCCGTGGCTTAAACAATTAAGAAATTCCAACTACTTTTTAGGTAAAGAGTTTTCGGTTTTGGAGTTCGATCAAAGTGATGAGCTAAGACAGTTTAATGTGTCTACTCGCATTGATGGGGAGCAGCCATGAAGCGTTGGCAACATATAAGTAACCAGTTTAGCCAGCTACAACAGCGGGAAAAGATGCTGGTGCTGACAGTGGGGCTGTTCTGTATTCTGTACTTAGGTGGGTGGTTTATAAGCATGCCATTGATGGAAAATCACGACCAAGCAGCCACGCAAATTGCCGGTTACCAAAGTGAGAATGCATCACTGCGCACACAGCGACAGGCACTCACTCAAGCTTTGGCTATTGATTATAAAGCTAATCTCAAGTTGCAGCTTCAAGAGCTGCACCAGCGTAATCGCGATTTAGACCAACAATTACAACAGCTCAGTGATGGTTTTGTGTCCGGCGACCGTATGCCTGATGTTCTCGGCGATTTGCTAGCTCAGCAACAAGGGGTGCAGTTACTGGGTTTTAAAGTGATGGGTGTGGAAGCGGTGCAAACAGGCGAGCAAAGTGAGCCATCGTCACCACAATTACAGTTTTATCAGCACAATATGCAGATGACCTTGCAAGGTAATTACTTTGCTTTGCGAGATTATATGGCACGAATTGAGCAAGCAGCCACTCGGGTACTCATCACAGGCTTTCATTATCAGGTGCAGGAGCATCCGAGAGCGCAACTCACCTTGAACTTAGCAACGGTAAGTAACAATGAAACATTTATTAGCCTGTAGCCTGTTCATGGTCGTAAGTGTGCCAATAGCGGCACAAGTTTTACAAGACCCAACACGCCCCGCTGTGCAGGCACAGACCTCACGTAGTACTGAATCGGTACAGCAGCAATGGGTATTGGAGTCGGTAGTGAGTAAAAAAGGTCAACATAAGGCCATTATTTCTGGGCAGTTATACGCTCAGGGGGATAAGTTAGCCGATTACACTGTCACCAATATTAGCGCCCATGCTGTGCTCCTTGTTCAAGGTGCAAAGCAATTGAAGTTAGAGTTATATAGCAATGAAATTAAACAATAAGTTATTAGTCCACTGGTTTATAGTTGGTACCTCTTCGTTGCTGGTTAGCGCCTGTGCGACCTTCGGCACCGGAGAACGAGTGCAACCTCATATTGCCAAGGAACTAGAACCCGCAAAACAGTCGCAGGTTAGTGAGGCGCCGCAACCCCCGAAAGATTTTGAGCAAGAATTGCTGAGCTCGGTATCAGCACACACTAAGGTGCAGCCCAGCACGGCTATTGAGCGCTTCGATGTGGTCGCCAATGAAGTTGCACTGCGGCCATTTTTCAACGCCCTGGTAGACGATACCCCTTTCAGTGTCGCTATTCATCCTGAGGTATCCGGCGCCATTAGTTTGAACCTTAAGCAGGTCAGTATGGATGAAGTGCTTAAGATCATCACCCGCATGTATCCACTTGATGTGTTTCTTGAAGGCCAGGTAGTGCAAGTCCTACCAGCAAAAATGCGCACCGAGTCTATAGCGGTAAACTATCTGATGATGCGTCGCTTTGGTGTATCGAATGTCAGCGTCATCTCTGGCGGCGTGAGCGATTACGATCAGAATAATAACGGCAACAGTGGCAACGGAAATAACAACTTTAGTGGCAATAATGGCGGTAATAACAACGCCATTAATAACAATAATGGCAACAACAGTGGCTCTGGAAATATTCAACAGCTTAACGGCTCAAATATTCAAACCAGTAGCGAGAGTGATTTTTGGGCCGACTTGAAAGAGGCATTGCAATCGCTGGTGGGCACACACGGTGGTCGTTACGTCATTGTTAGCCCACAGGCAAGCTTGGTAACAGTGCATGCACTACCGAGTGAAATTGCTGCCATGAAAGAGTTCTTGCGCCACAGTGAGGAAAGCTTGCAGCGGCAAGTGATTTTAGAAGCGCGTATCATCGAGGTGACACTCAAAGATGAGTATCAGCAGGGAGTCAATTGGTCTGAAATAGCGGCAAATATTGGCAGTACATCACTGTCATTCTCCTCGACAGCAGCGCAGCTCGGTAATCAAATTTCTGCGGAATTAGGGGGGGCTGCTAGTTTGGTCTTCTCTAATCCTGATTTTGCCGGGGTGATCAATCTATTGCAAACCCAAGGTGATGTGCAAATGCTCTCAAACCCTCGAGTGACTGCAACTAACAACCAAAAAGCAGTGATTAAAGTAGGGGAAGATGAATACTTTGTAACCGATGTGTCTAGCAGCGAAGACATCGGCAATGTCACCCAACAAAATAACAATGACATTGAACTTACGCCGTTTTTCTCTGGCATAGCCTTGGACGTAACGCCTCAAATAGACAAATATGGCTCGGTTATTTTGCACGTACACCCGTCAGTGACGCAAACCGAGGAGCAAACCAAGTCAATTAAATTAGGGAGCGAAAGTATCGAACTGCCTTTGGCCCAAAGCAATATTCGTGAGTCTGATACGGTAATCAGGGCATCGAGTGGTGAAATCGTGGTTATCGGAGGCCTAATGCAAACCATTACTTCCGATGAGGTTTCGAAAACGCCGGTGTTAGGCGATATTCCTCTCGTTGGTAATCTATTTAAAAGTATTCGTAAGAAACAGAATAAAAAAGAGTTGGTTATCTTACTGCGCCCGACCGTGGTTATGCCAGACACATGGAAGAAACAACAACAACGCTCCCGTAAATTGTTAGAGACCTGGTACCGCAATTAATGTATCTCAGCTTTTTTAACCTAACGGAAATGCCGTTTTCGCTCACCCCGAACACGCAGTTCTACTGTGCTCTTGAGCCTCATAACGAAGCGCTGAAAGTGCTGCTCAGTGCACTGAGTATGTCCGAAGGGTTTATAAAAGTCACCGGGGAGGTAGGTACAGGCAAAACGCTGATTTGTAGAAAGTTGATAAACCACCTTGAGGATAATTATGTGGTTGTTTATTTGCCCAACCCTTATTTGACCCCAGATGAATTGCGATGGGCGGTGGCGGCTGAACTGGGGCTGGAACTTGCGCCTGAACAAGATCAACAAACATTGAGCCAATCCATAGAGAAGCGCCTGTTAACCCTGAGTCAAGAAGGGAAAAAGGTGGTTATGATTGTTGATGAGGCACAATGTTTTAGTTGGGAAGCGCTGGAGGCGTTGCGGTTATTAACCAACTTAGAAACGGAGCAAAAAAAACTGCTCCAAGTAGTCCTCTTTGGACAACCAGAGCTGGATACTAAGCTGGCCAATCCGCAAGTAAGGCAATTGCGCCAACGTATCGGTTTTTCCTATCAGCTGAGGCCGATGACAGCAGCGGAAGTGGACTACTACATTAATCATCGCCTTCGCCGCGCAGGCGCGCAGTCACCCCTCTTTTCACCGCGCCTGAACCACCATATAGCACGGGCTTGTCGCGGTATTCCTCGGTTAGTAAATACGGTATGCCACAAAGCGCTGCTATTGGCTTATGGGGAAGGACAAACAGCACTCAATAAGCGCTATATTCGCGCGGCAATTGCCGATACCGAGGATTGCTACGCACCAACATCTATGCGGCGCTGGTGGTTATTTGCAGTGCTTAGTGCGACAGTGTTAGGCGTGGCGGCTATTTGGTTGTGGAGACAAGTGTTGTGAGTCTACTAAACAAGGCCCTCAAAGATATTGAGCAGCGCGATGGCGAACATGAATTGGCGTTAGAGCCGACCGTGCAACTGCCGCAGGCGCGGCCTTGGCGAAATGTCATCACCATTGTTGCGGTGTTAGTGAGCGCCATGGTCGTCATCGCCCTTGCTTATTTACTGATCCCCGCAGCTCCTAAAAACACAAGTGACAGCTTTGACGAGGCGCCAGTCGCTGGCCCCTCGCACCAGGCAAACGCGCCAACGCTCGTTATCGAAGAGACAGCATCGCAGCCAAAGCAAACGACCAGTGTGGCTTTAACGGCACCTAGAGGTGATAACAGTCGGCCTGTGTCAGCCACCCAAGCCGAGCTCAATAGCCCACAGCATGCGAATGTGATAGAGGACAAGCAAGCTGAGCCCCCGACATCATCACAGCAGCTACCTAGCAGCACCAAGCCGGTCGAGGCAGCACAAGCTATGGTGGCCTCTACCACTGAGGACGAGCCAAGTCATAAGCCAGTAGCAACGCAGCCAAAAGCACCTCAAGTTGAGCCACCAACGAGAGCAGTTAACGCCTCGCAGCCAGTGGCGTCATCCAGTGATACCGCTGTGAAGGTTGTCAAGGCGCTAAGTGTTCAGCAGCGCGCGCAGCGCTGGTTTGAGCAAGGACAACAGTCGCTGCGCTTTGCAATGACGAACGAGGCCATAAAGCAGTTTGAACAAGCCGTTATTCTTGTTCCCGAACATGAACAAGCCCGGTCATCACTCGCTGCGACCTTATATGGACAACAGCGCTTAGAAGAAGCATACAGTGTGCTTATTAATGGCTTAAAAGTGGCGCCAGAAACCCTTTCATGGCGTGTCATGATTGCCAAAATGGCCATTGAACAACAGCAATATCAGCGCGTGCTTGAGGTGTTAGGAGATGGCCAGAATGCGCGCGCAACGCAACTGGGTAACAACGACTATTGGATTTTAAAAGGATCGGCAGCGCGGCAGCTAAAGCAGCACGATCTTGCCAAGGTATGCTTTACTGAATTAGTAAGGCGTCAACCCAATGTAGCTAAATGGTGGTTGGCGTTGGCCACATCAGAAGACGCACTAGGCCAATACCATAGCGCTCGAGGGCATTATGCTACCGCCTTACAATTAGGTGGCTTATCAGGGCCGTCACAACAATACGCTCGGGCTCGCTATGATAGTTTACAGGACACGCCATGATTAGACCTCGCTTAAAAATGCGCTTAGGGGACCTCTTAGTCCACGAGCAAATAATTACCGAAGAACAGCTTGAGCAAGCGCTGGCGGCGCAAAAAAGCTCCGGGCGGAAACTTGGCGCGACTCTAGTTGATTTAGGCGTGATTGCCGAGCCACAGTTACTGCGCTTTTTGGCTCAGCAACTGAATGTTCCCTTTTTAGATATTTCGCAACGTCGCATCGCGCCAGAAACCGCCACCCTCTTACCTGAGGTATATGCGCGCCGTTACCGTGCACTAGTTATTGAGGATAACGGCGACAGCGTGTTATTGGGTATGAGTGACCCTGCTGATTTAAGTGGCCTTGACCAGTTAGGGCCTATTCTGGGTTCGAAGCGCATTGACCTTGCGGTGGTGCAAGAGTCACAAATGTTAGAGGCGTTCGATACCGTATACCGACGCACCCAAGATATTGCTAACTTTGCTGAACAACTTGATGAGGAATATCAAGAAGGGGAAGAGTTCGAACTCAACGCACTTGATGACAGTACCTCAGATGCAACGGTTGTTAAGCTACTGCGATCCATTTTTGAGGATGCGGTACAGGTTCGAGCCTCGGATATCCATATTGAGCCCGATGAAAAGATGCTGCGCATTCGTCAGCGGGTGGATGGTGTGTTGCAAGAGAATATCTTAGATCACGTTAAGATTGCCTCAGCCTTAGTGCTACGCCTTAAGTTAATGTCTGGCTTGGATATATCAGAAAAGCGCATTCCCCAAGACGGGCGCTTTAATATCAAAGTAAAAGGCCACAGCATAGATGTGCGGCTCTCGACCATGCCGGTGCAAAATGGTGAATCGGTGGTGATGCGTCTGCTGGATCAATCCGCCGGGCTGCTCACCTTAGATCAAACCGGTATGCCAGCACCTTTGCTACGTAAGTTACGGGAAACGCTGAAGCGTCCGCACGGCATGATCCTTGTTACCGGCCCCACCGGCTCGGGTAAAACGACGACCCTATATGGGGCCTTGAGCGAACTTAATCAGGCTCAGAATAAAATAATCACTGTGGAAGATCCTGTTGAATACCGTATCAGCCGTATAAATCAGGTCCAGGTGAACAGTAAAATAGGCTTGAGCTTTGCGAATGTGTTACGTACAACTTTGCGCCAAGACCCTGATATTATCATGGTCGGCGAGATGCGAGACCAAGAAACCGTGGAAATAGGGCTGCGAGGTGCACTAACGGGACACTTGGTATTGAGTACTTTGCACACCAATGATGCCATCACCAGCGCCATGCGTCTTATCGATATGGGCGCGCCACCTTATTTGGTTGCCAGCTCCTTGCGAGCGATTATCGCTCAGCGCTTAGTGCGCCGTATTTGTCAAAACTGTCAGCAACCCTATGAAGCCGACGAGCAAGAACGTGCCTGGGTACGTTATTTACAGCCTCACCTAGCGGATGCGCAATTCTACCAAGGGCGAGGCTGCAACAGCTGCAATCACACCGGTTATAAAGGCCGTATCGGGGTGTTTGAGCTACTAGAAATGAACGAAGATATGATGGATGCGCTGCGCCAAAGTGATACCCAAGCCTTTGCACAAGCAGCGAAGAATAACCCAGATTTCTCACCTTTATCACATATGGCAATGGACTACGCTCAGCAAGGGGTCACCACCTTGGATGAAGTATTCAAAGTAGCTGAATATGTACCTGAGGTGGTAAACAACTAGTGGCGCATTTTCGTTATCAGGCCAAAGATAGCCAGGGCAAACTAATTAAAGGCGTGGTTGAGGCTAATAGCGCACAAGCGGCTGCGGATCAGTTATTGGCGCGTCAAAGTGTGCCCATTAAGATAGATGAAACACAGGTCGTAAAAAGCGCCGATAACAAACCGCTTATGGCTTGGCTTCAGCCCAAGGTCGGCCTTGATGAGATGATTATCTTTTCACGGCAAATGTATTCACTGCTCAAAGCGGGGATCCCGATTATCCGTGCTATTAACGGCCTGGCTGAAACTACCACAAATCCGCGTTTTCGCGAGGTATTAAAAGAAATTACCACTCAGCTTGAGCAGGGGCGCAATTTATCCGCTGCTATGGCGAGCCACAAAGAGGTTTTTCATCGTTTAATGATCTCTATCGTGGTGGTGGGTGAAAACACCGGTAAGCTTGAGGATGCCTTTTTACAGTTGGCTGAGTATTTTGAACGCGAGCAAGAAACGCGAAAACGAATAAAAGCGGCCTTGCGCTACCCAACGTTTGTGATCATCGCCCTCATCGCGGCCATGTTTATCTTAAATATTTTTGTGATCCCCGTGTTCGCGCAAATGTTCTCTAAATTCGATGCTGAGTTGCCGCTGATGACGCGCATTCTCATTGGTACTTCTAACTTCTTTGTTCATTACTGGTGGTTGTTGCTGGCATTGATGGCGGCAAGCTATTACGGAATACGGCGTTACTTAGGTACCGAGCTAGGACGATTGAAATGGGATCGCGTGAAATTACGTTTACCCATTATTGGCAGTATCATTGAACGCTCTTTGTTATCTCGATACAGCCGCAGCTTTGCCATGGTGTTACGTTCTGGTGTACCAATGACCACCGGGCTATCCCTTACGGCTGATGCCGTTGATAATGCCCATATGCATCAGCGTATTGTCGAGATGCGACGCGGCATAGAAAAAGGCGACAGCCTATTGCGGGTTTCCCGACAGAGTGAGCTCTTCTCGCAATTGGTGTTGCAAATGGTTGCAGTCGGGGAGGAAACTGGTCGCGTTGATGAACTGTTGCAAGAAAGTGCCGACTATTATGAACGCGAAGTGGATTTTGATTTAAAGAGCCTGACCGCGAAGATAGAGCCCATTTTAATTGCTTTGGTGGCGGTAATGGTGCTAATACTGGCATTAGGTATTTTTACTCCTATGTGGAACCTGATGTCTGCGATTAAAGGGGGCTAAAGTGCGTAATCAGCAGCAGGTGAGCCGGCGTTTGAGCCGGGTTTATCAACTGCTTATTAGTGGGTTGCTGATTTGTGTGTTTATTGGCTTTTTTATTTACTATATCAGCCAGTTATTTAATACTGTCAATGACGTGAACTTGCATAAAGCGGTGGCGGAGTTCCATCACAGTGCCGTTGCTATTCATGGTAAGTGGCTAGCCCATAAACAAGATACCATTCTCTTAGAGCAGGTGAGCGCGCAAATGCAGGTGGTGGGTCAACAACAGTTTGTGGTTAATCGCTTTGGTTGGCCGACAGGCCTTGAAGGCGATGGGGCTCCCTGTCAGGGCTTATTTGCCCGCATGCAAGGGCAGGGCAACCTAGCTGGGGTCAGTGTTAAGCCGATATGGGCAGGGCAAGCCTTAGTCGGGTGTGAGTTTCTTTTTAATGAGCGAACCTGGTTTCGCTTTGATGTACACACGGGCCAAGTGGCTGTTACACTCAAATAAAAAAATATAATGATTTTTGAGTAATTTAGCCTTTGGTCTAGAATGAATTTAGGTACTTAACTCTGTTGGAGTAGGCAATGAAACGCAAACAACAAAGTGGCTTTACACTCATAGAGCTTATTATAGTGGTCATTATTTTAGGGCTTTTGGCTGCAACTGCATTGCCGCGCTTTATTGATGTTACCGATGATGCCCGCGAAGCATCGGTTGAAGGCGTGGCTGGTGGATTTGCAGCGGCGATAGGATTAGTGCGTTCACAATGGGAAGTTGACGGTCGCTTAGTCGATAATGGTGGCGCTGATATTACCACTGTGGTGTATGACCAAGTTACCTTAGGTGTTGATGGCGATATTGGCTACCCCACCAACGATGGCAGCTCCGATACCACTGTTGGTGCTATGGCGCGCCAAGATTGCAAAGATGTGTTTGATCTTATTTTACAATCAGCGCCTATTAATACAATTGACCCAAATCAGGCCGCGCAAAGCCGTTATTACGTACAATTTAACGCGGGCAATTCGCAGTGTATTTACTATCTTGTGGATTCGCTCGATACCACCAATGTCGCGAATCTACCTGACGACTCTGTGCCGGACGGTACAGCCACTGATGGTTTTTCTTACTTTCCCGCAACGGGGCAGGTAACCGTATTTTAAGCTTGCTATAACGAGGTAAAGACGATGAAAGCAACAAAACAACAAGGTTTCACCTTAATCGAATTGATTATTGTGATTGTTATTCTAGGGATTCTTGCAGTCACAGCAGCGCCACGCTTTTTAAACTTGCAGGGTGATGCCAATGCGGCAACGGTACAAGGTGTTAGAGGCGCGATGAACTCTGCCAAAGATATCGTTTACGGAAAGGCTATTATTGAAGGTATTCAGGGCGATGCAGGTGATGGCACCATAGGAGTTGACTTAGGCACTGATGGAACCGTTGATGTAACGACTTCCTTTGGCTATCCACAAGCCGCAGCTACTGGTATTGCCGCAGCGATGGATATTGATTTAGCCAATGACTTTGCAAGCAATGTAATTCCCGCTGCAGGCGGGACACCCGCTATCTTTGTGGTAAGAGCTACAGGTAGTGCAGCACCGACTGCGGTAGTGGCAGGCAATGGCACCGGCGGTGAAGCTAATGATGGCTGCTATGTGGCCTACACCGAAGCAGCCGATGCTAATACACCGCCAGTGATCACATTAAACCTTGACGACTGTCAGTAAGCAATGAACAACCGTGGTTTTACGCTCGTTGAGCTCATAATCACGATTATCCTTATTGGGGTATTGGCGGTGACTGCCATACCCCGATTTCTCGGCTCCAATAATGAAGATGCCTACACTTTAAGAGACCGCACGCTGGCGATGATCCGCAGTATCCAGTTGCAGGCGATGCACAATCTTAATAGTAATAATTGCGTTAAAATTACCACCACGTTAATCGCGCCCCCCGCTAATCAAAATTGCGCAAATACCATTTCTACAGCCTATGACGACTATCTCGTTGTTGATAGCACCGGCACTGATATCACTTTTACCACCACCGATAACAACGGTGGCAGCTTTAGTTCCTTGTCTTTTAACCACCTAGGGCAACCAGATATTAATTGCGCCAATACCTGCCGTGTACAGGCGGGGAATCAAGCCGTGTGCATTAGCGGCGAAGGGGCTGTATATGGCTGTTAAGCGCCCGCGAGCGGGAGGCTTTACGCTAGTCGAATTGATTCTTGGCATTGTGATTTTTGCCATCGCGATGGTTATTGTATTCACCTTGATTGCTCCGCAAGCAAGGCAAAGCGCTGAACCGCTGGTGCAAGTAAAAGCAGCCAAGCTTGGGCAGTCGTTGATGAATGAAATTCTGGGTAAAGCCTATGACGAAAACAGCGATCGTAGTCCGCCCTTTCAGCGCTGCGATGAAAAACCCGTTGGATGTAGCACCACCATGGGCCCAGAGGAGGGCAGTCGTGATCTGTATGATGATGTTGACGACTACAATGGGTTAAGTATTACTGATGTCGGCGGCACTTATTCTGGGTTTGCGGCCTCAGTGTTGGTCGCGATTGACGGTGATTACGACCAATCCAGCAATGATAACATTGAACAGGCAAAGCGCATTGAGGTAACCATCACCGCCCCCAATGGTGAGCGTTACCGTTTTGATGCCTATCGAGGCAATTATTGATGCGTGGATTTAGTCGCAATCAGGGCTTTACCTTAATAGAGCTGATCATAGTGATTGTTATCCTAGGGATACTTGCAGTCGGGGTGACCCAGTTTATTCGCTTTGCTATGCAAATTTACAGTGAGGGTAATCAACGTTCAGGGCTGGTAGCGCAATCGCGATTTGTCATTTTGCGATTAGAAAAAGAGTTACGTAATAGTGTTCCTAACTCCATCGCGGTGGATGGCACAAACGGATGTTTAAGCTTTTACCCCATCAAGAGCAGTGGCTCTTATTTGGGGGAGATAGACCAAGCTCCTTTGCCAGTGGTTGACTTTGACGGCAGTGCTGTTGAAAACGTTGATAAGATTGTTATCTTCCCTACTAGTGTGAATGATATTGAAAATAACGCGTTGACTATTACTGATATTGACGATCAGGGTAATAACGACAATATTTATGATTGGCAGCTTAGCGCCCAGCCACAGCGCAGTTCACCCGGTAAGCGCTTTTATGTGATTGGCCCCCAAGTTGAACTATGCGCCGAAGTGGTCGATGGCCGGGCATCTTTGGTGCGCAAGCAAAATGCAGCGACCAACCTATTGGCTGTGGGAGTTAGTGACTGGCAACCACGCTATGAACCGGGCACATTGGAGCGTAATGCCCTAGTTACCCTTGATTTAACTTTTAGTTCTGAGCAAGGTGAACAGCTTAGGCTAACGCATGAGGTACATATTCCTAATGTTCCCTAGCAGCTCTTTTCGTCAGCAGCGTGGCTCAATGTTGGTTGTAGCGGTCGTAGTGGCGGTGCTGCTATTGGCGCTTGGCCTCGCGCTCTCTCGCGTGATTAACGCGGGTATCAATCAAAACGCCCTAGAATATTATGGGGCGCGCAGTTACATGGCTGCGCAAAGTGGCATAGAGCGCAGCCTGCAACGGTTGATTACTGACAGCACCCCCAGTTGTGCGCTCATAGCTGGGGCGAATTATAGCTTTGCTAGCCGTGCCTTGGAGAATTGCACCGTGGCAATGAGCTGTGCCAGTGAAGAAGATGTTCCTGAGCCGACAGTGGCCAGTGGCGCAGTTAATTTTTATCAAATAACCAGTGCTGCGCAATGTAGCACTGGCAGTATCGATGTACAGCGCAGTATCGCTGTGGAAGTGAGGCTAGAAGGGTGAAGCTAGGCACAAAGATAATGTTTTCTGCGTACATATTTAGCATGTGGATGCTGCTATGTGTCGTCATGTCACCCTATGCTTATGGACAAACTGTTGCTTTTTGGTCGATGAATGAAGCCCAGTGGACGGGTGTAAGCGATGAAGTTCGCGATATAAGTGGTAACGGCTTTCACGGTACGGCAATAAACGGGGCGAGCACAACTGAGGCAATCGCTTGTCGTGGCGGCTGGTTTCGTGGTGAAGGCTACTTAGGGCCGCCAAATAGTCAGTATTATCCGGCACAATACTATGTTTCAGTGGCTGATTCGGTGTCTCTTTCACCACTACTGCGTGCAAACCGCGCATTTGCTCTTAGTGGCTGGTTTCGTATTGATAACCTAGCAGCGACAGGCACAATTATTCACAAAGGAGAGGGAGGTAATTCACAGGAGTATCGTTTGCACACTAAGGATGGGCGGGTGACGTTTACGCTCTGGGATCGCTATGGAAGCCCAGAGCAATATACTTCCAATGCCCTCTTAAGCGAGGGAAATTGGTATTTTTTTGTGGCTCAAGCCTATGTACTTCGCAATGCTCGAACGCAAATGTCGTTACAACTGTTCAATGAAGCCGGAGATACGGTTGCCGGATCTCAACGCGTATATATTGATTACACTAATAAGAATACAGCGGGAAACTTATACCTAGGAGCAACAAATTGGGGTAACTTGACCAACTATTTTGATGGTGTGTTAGATAATATTCAGGTTCATGATGATACCTTAAGTGAGACTGATATTGCCCAGCTAATGGCAGATAGAGGATCATGCCTAACGTTGCTAGCAAATTACCCGCTTGATCTGTGTACTGACTTAGACTCGGGCATATTGGAAGATTTAACCGGCAACTATCCAGCGAATGGGTATTTGCTTAGCGCTGAGCCGGGGCAGGTTAATAATGGTGCGGGTTTAAACCGCAGTGGCAATGATTATATTGCTTTACCAGTGGCGCTTCTCAACGGCCGAAATGACTTTTCTTTATCTTTGTGGGCGCAAGTTGACGATACTGGGCGCTTTAATGAGCTGCTCTCCGCCAGTAACAATCAAACCAATACTGAGATTGAGTTATATGTACGCTCAGGGGGCGAGGTACGAGTTGGCTTTAAAGGGCAATATTATGCCTTCTCTAATCCAGCGCCTTTAATTACCAGCGGCACGTGGAACCACATTGCTTTGACCCGTTCGGGGCGTGATATCTGTTTATATATTAACGGGGTTAGCTTTGGTTGCCGTCAGGCTGCTTCGGGTAGTCTCAATGTGCTGCGCACGGCATTGGGAGTATGGTGGCGAAGTAATGGCTCATTTGCCGATGAGCTCAATGGTGTGCTGGATGAAGTGCTTGTCTATGAAGGGGCGCTATCCACTGAGCAAATAACCACTATCTACACCAATCAGCTTGCAGGGCTGACCAAAGATGGCAATGTGCGTCCAGACACCTGCTTAAGTTGTATCAGCGATGACTTCAGTGGTTCATCGCTCAGTGAGCAATGGATCCCGTTTCGTAGTCGCGGTAACTTTACCCCACAACCAGTGAATGGTCGCCTACGCCTTACCGAGGCGCGTACCAACCAGGCCACCTCGGTGAATTTTCAGCGCTTGTTTCCGGCAGAGAATAACTTAGTTCAGGTTGAATTTGATTACTTTGCTTATGGTGGCAGTGGTGCCGATGGGGCTGCGTTGGTTTTTTCTGATGCTGCTGTCACTCCGCAGCCTGGCTCTTTCGGTGGTCCTCTTGGCTATGGTTATAAACCTGGGGTGCCTGGTTTTGCTGGCGGCTGGCTAGGGATTGGCTTGGATGAATACGGTAACTTTTCTAACGAAGGTGGACAGGGGTCTATCGGTCGGCGGCGACAATCAGTTGTGGTGCGCGGCTCTGGTGATGGTCAATCGGGATACCGCTATTTACGCGGCACCTGTAACAATGGCACCACGAACACCAACGGCGATTGTTTATCACCGGGGGTGGATGAGGCAACCTCCTCGCAACCCCATCGTTATCGCATTACTATCGACTCGAGAATAGCTAATCAGAGCATTGTAAAAGTAGAGCGTGATACCGGTAGCGGCTTTGAAGTGCTCATTGATAGCTTTAATGCGCTAGATAGCGGTTTTGGTCAGGCGCCGGTACCGGAAAACTTTTTATTATCCTTTACCGGCTCGACGGGCGGCTCTACTAACATCCATGAACTCGATAACATCGAAATTTGTGCATTGCGCTCTGAGCCTGTTGGTGTCACCGTCGATCATTTTCGCTTATCGCATCCGCAGCAAACCGTGCGCTGTTATAGTGCCGACATACAGGTGCAGGCCTGTGCCGATGAAGACTGTACAGCGTTAGTTGAGCAAGATGTTGAAGTACAAATGAGTAGCACCGCTGGGACATTTGTTGGTGGTAACCCGTTTACATTGACTAATGGCGTTGGCACGACGAAGTTACAGCTACCACAAGGAGGCAGTGCGCAAATTGGTGTGGCAAGCTCCACACCGCCAGCTAAACCATTTAGCCAAGATCGCTGCTTTATTGGCGGTACATTATCGAATTGCACCATCGACTTCGTCGATGCAGGACTGGCATTTTTTGCCAGTGACGGCGTGTCTGCACCGCCAACCCTACGTGCAGGAGAATCTAATAACCTGATATTAAAAGCGGTTGCCGCCAATGCCGTAACCGGAGCTTGTGAAGCACGGGTGGCAGGCGAGCAGCAGGTGCAGTTAGGGCTTTCTTGTGAAAACCCGGGGGTATGCCAAAGTGGCCAGCAAGCTCAAATCAATGGCACTGCCATTGGCCTCAACAACCAAGGGCAACAAGCGAATAAACAGAGCGTCGCGCTAACCTTTAATAACCAGGGGGCGGCGCCGTTAGAGTTCAACTACAGCGATGTAGGTCAGCTGCAATTACATGGGGCAATGACTGTAGCGGCCACCCCCACCGAGCCAGAATTCACCCTGCAGGGTAGTAGCGCCGCTTTTGTGAGCCAACCTTATCAGCTGGAGGTCATAGCGGTATCTGCCAGTGATGGCCGCATAAATCCAGCAACTCAAGGCTCAGGGGCCGGGTTTGTGGCCGCAGGCGAGGCGTTCCAAGTGCAAGTGGCAAGCGTGAATAAGCAGGGAAATGTGACGCCCAACTTTGGTTTAGAGTCACCTTCGCAGCGCGCTCAAGTGACCTTATTCGAGCGTGTCTATCCACAGCCTGGATTTGGTGATGGCAGCCTATTAAGCTCAGGGTCGTTTGCGCTGACGAATACCTCAGGTGTACAACAAAGCCAACAAGTGATGTGGGATGAAGCAGGAAGTATTCGCTTAGACGCAGCTCCGGTGAATGATCAGTATTTAGCGACCTCATACTTAGGTGAGCAAGTGGCCAGTGCCGTGATTGGTCGTTTTTACCCCGAGCATTTTGCCATGAACTCCTCACAGCTACTTGATAGCTGCACTGACTTTACCTATATGGACCAGCCGCAGATTAGTCTGAGTTGGCAGGCACACGCTTTAAGCGCCACCGGCAGAGTATTGCAAAACTATGGTGAACATTACCAAGGCCGCGCCGAGTTTAATTATGTAGCACGCAGTTTAGAGCCACAGCAGGCAAGTTTGGCGTCGCGCTTTAGTGCTGCTGTAGGCACATGGCAGCAAGGAGTCTACAGTGTAAATGTCAGCAATGGCATGTTTGCACGCTTGGCAAATGCGCAGCCTGATGGCCCCTTTAATCGATTGCAGCTAGGGGCTGAAATCTCGAGCGAAATTGACAATCGCCCATGGCGCAGCGCCGATATGGTAGGAGACTCGGTGGCCAGCTGCAGTAACTGTACCGCTAAAGCCTTTAGCGGTTTGCTGGATATGCGCTACGGTAGATTGCGCTTAGAAAACAACTTTGGCAGTGAGTTCGAACCACTGTTGGTGCCAATGCAAGCTCAGTACTGGCAAGGGCAGCGTTGGGCGGTGAATGGCAAAGATCATTGCAGTGCGTATACGCATAACGATTTAATCGACAGCAGTGGTGAGCTAAGTACAACGGGTAGTGGAGCGTTGGTCTCGGGGGATTACGTGGTTGACCAAGGGATTTTTGCCGACTCTGAGGAAAACCCTGGTACCTATCCGGTGAGCTACCCTGCGCCTGATTGGCTGCTCTGGGATTGGAACGGTGATAATACGGCTGATGAAAACCCCAGTGCGACACTCAAGTTTGGTACTTTCCGTGGTAATGACCGTATTATTTATTGGCGCGAGCAGCTCAACTAACTGACCTTTTTTAGGTAATGTGCTGGTTTTTATTCATTTTCTAGTAGAAATGGTTTTTTATACTACCCTTAACAAAACAAGATGATGCTTATTTGTTAGGAAGGAAACCATGCGACTAGCTCTGTCATCACTACTACTATGCGCCCTTGCAGTATTCAGTATGGCGACTAACGCACAAGATACCTCAAAAGTAGCGGAAATCGCCGAGCAGCTTAGCGAAAACCAGCAGCAATTCGAGCGCGATCAACTGCAAATAAAAGCACACCAAGATGAGCTGACTTTATTGCACACTCAGTTACAGCGTATGCAAGCGCAGGTAAAGCAGGCTGAGCGTCAACAACAGCTTGCCAAACAGGCGTTAGATGAGGGGTATCAGGCTTTTCTGAAAGACCCAAACACGCCCTTGACCAGTTTACAAAAAGACTATCAACAGGCAACTCAAGCTCTGCATGATAAGCAAGCGCAAATTCATGCTCAACAAGCGGCAATCAATGGTCAGCGTGAAAGTATTAGCGCACTGAATACTGCTGTGGCACAAAACCGTAAAAGTAAACTGGCATTGCAGCAATCGCTCGACCAAGCTCGCGTTGAACGTTTACGCACCGAATTTGCCCGTAAAGGAACCTTGGAAGTGGTGCATACTATTAACTGTCAGCGTGATGAAACCTTAGGGCAATGCGAGCGCCGAGGGCAGCAACAAGGGCTTAGCAAAGCGACCTCTCGCTTTTTAGATCAAGTGTACAACAATTTATCCGAGTACCGTTTAGTCAGTGCCAAGCGTGATTTGGCCAACGCTCGGGTCAAAGTGGTATCCAGCCATGTAGTTGACAGCGCCTTTAGCGGCCAAGGTAATTTTAATGTCAATTTGAGTGTGGCCATGGCTGGCGAAATTGATAATTCGCAATTGTGTTCGTTGCTCGAAGTTGACCCAGGTTATTGCCAAAGTCGCACAATCACAGTGAACCGATTACAAAATCACAACAGCAATAATAAGGTGAGTCAGGGGCAGTTAAGTGAACAAAGCGATAATACCGACTCGGCAATCGAGGTAGGTCGCATAGCCGCTTTAGGAGACTTCCAAGAACACGCTAAAGACGCTAAGGCGGTAACGTTAACGGTACGCTCTAACGTTGTTGATGACACCGTATTTATCAATGGTGAACCATACGGGCAAACTAAATTGGATGTCACATTGCCGCTGGGTGAGTATCAAGTGGAAGTGCGCAAACCGGGGTACAAAAGTTACCAAGTAAAGGTGGTGCTCGAAAAGCCCCAAGTGGTGTATGCTCAACTCAGCAAAAGCGCCGTAAAATTAGCCAGTAAATAAGCGTTATTGTGGCCGTTTGTTAAACAGTTTTGCCCTTGGCGCTGTTTTTTCGTGCTAGCGCAAGCTTTATGTTGCCGCGAGGGGGATGCATTGGTAAAGTGTCTCAAGCTTTCAGATAATAAGAATTTTTCAAAGGTCAACCAGTTCCATGTTTAAGAAACTCCGTGGTCTCTTCTCCAACGATCTTTCGATCGATTTGGGTACTGCCAATACCCTAATTTATGTAAAAGAAGAAGGTATCGTGCTTAACGAGCCTTCGGTTGTAGCTATTCGACAAGAACGTGCTGGTGGACCAAAGAGTGTGGCCTCGGTAGGTACAGAAGCAAAGCAAATGCTGGGCCGTACGCCAGGTAATATAAAAGCGATTCGGCCGATGAAGGACGGCGTAATTGCTGATTTCTATGTTACCGAAAAAATGCTGCAGCACTTCATTAAGCAAGTCCATAACAACAATTTCTTACGCCCGAGTCCGCGCGTGTTGATTTGTGTTCCTTGTGGAGCAACTCAAGTTGAGAAGCGTGCTATTCGTGAGTCAGCAATGGGTGCGGGAGCTCGCGAAGTGTACCTTATTGAAGAGCCTATGGCGGCCGCAATTGGTGCCGGCTTACCCGTGTCTGAAGCAACGGGGTCAATGGTTGTTGATATTGGTGGCGGCACCACTGAAGTGGCCATCATTTCACTTAACGGAGTCGTATACTCTTCTTCTGTACGTATTGGTGGTGATAAGTTCGATGAAGCCATTATTAACTATGTACGCCGTAACTTCGGTAGCTTGATTGGTGAAGCCACGGCTGAGCAAATTAAACATGAAATCGGCTCGGCATTTAAAACCGATGATGCAAAAGAAATTGAGGTCCGTGGTCGTAACCTAGCTGAAGGGGTGCCGCGCTCGTTCACTCTGAACTCTCATGAAATTTTAGAGGCGCTGCAAGAGCCGCTTATGGGTATTGTTAGCGCAGTCATGGTCGCTCTAGAGCAATCTCCTCCCGAGTTAGCCTCTGATATCTCTGCTCACGGTATGGTATTAACCGGTGGCGGAGCACTATTAAAAGATTTAGACCGCTTGTTAATGGAAGAAACGGGTATCCCCGTCGTGGTTGCTGATGACCCATTAACTTGTGTTGCTCGAGGCGGCGGTAAAGCCTTAGAAATGATAGACATGCACGGCGGTGATGTATTTAGCTACGACTAATGAAGCTATTATTTGGTCGTACTGTCTCAATGCAACTGCGGTTGACCATCGCAGTTGTGCTGAGTGTTATCTTGATTGTTGGCGATCGCTACACCAGCGGTGGCACTGCTGTTCGTACTTCGCTTAATACGCTAGTTAGCCCTTTACTTTATCTAGCAAACCTTCCTTATGAGCTGATTTCCACCAGTGCCAAAAACCTCACCTCTCGAGAGCAATTATTGCGAGAGAACCAAGCCCTGAAGACTAAGCAACTATTGCAAAGTGAACAGCTGCAGCAATTTGAATTCTTAGCTCGTGAGAATGACAAGTTACGAGCGCTATTGGGTTCGGACCCGAGGCAACAGAATAACAAGCTAGTTGCGCAAGTGCTGTCGGTGCACTCTAACCCCTATAGCCACCAAGTGGTTATCAATAAGGGCACCTCCGACGGTCTAAAAGAGGGTTTGGCGGTAATTGATGAGCTCGGCGTGGTGGGGCAAGTGGTGCAGGTGGGCGCGAACACCAGTCGTGTCTTGTTGATCACAGACACAACTCATGCCACCCCCGTGCGCGTATTACGCAACGATGTGCGAACTGTGGTTGAAGGCATTGGTAAAATTACCCGAGTTAAACTCTCGCATGTGCCCCACAGTTTAGATATTCGTATTGGCGATGTGCTGTTAAGTTCAGGTTTAGGGGAGCGCTTTCCAGAGGGTTACCCGGTAGCGGTAGTTACGGAAATTAACCGTGATGAAGGACGACCGTTCGCGCAGATTTATGCGGAGCCCGTAGCGCAACTTGATCGCATTCGTTTGTTAGTGGTCTTGAACAGTGCAGCGGCGACGCCTGAGGTAAATAATGATTAATCGTCAATTTTGGCTCATTATCGTTACCATCTTTTTTGCATTGGTGCTGGCGCTGATGCCATTGCCTATCTCTTTTGAACCCTTTCGCCCTGACTGGGTGTTACTGGTACTTATGTATTGGTCCCTTGCGGTCCCTCATCGTCTTAATATTGGCAGTGCATGGTTAACAGGGCTGGTAATAGACCTCGCAACGGGCTCACCCCTAGGGGTGCATTCGTTGACTTATGCCATTACTATTTACATTACCGCGAGTAATTACCAAAAGCTGCGTAATTTCTCTATTTGGCAACAAGGGTTGCTTGTGGCGGTGTTTTTGGCTCTGCATCATTTATTGCAATTCTGGCTGCACCACTTTTTGCTTGAAGTCTATTTTGCACCGCAATTTTTATGGCCGGCAGCGACCGGTGCTATTTGTTGGCCATGGCTATTTTTATTATTACGTAAATATCGCCGCCATTTTCGGATCCGTTAGTTATGTCTGCTATATATCTTGCTTCGCAATCGCCGCGTCGGCGTGAGCTATTGCAGCAATTGGGCATTGAATTTGAGCAATTTGCTGTTGATGCCGATGAAACTCCACTCGCACAGGAAACACCAAGACAGTTGGTAGAACGTCTCGCACGCTTAAAGGCTGAATCAGCCGTGGCTATGGGCTATACCGACCGCCCTGTTTTAGGTAGCGATACGGTGGTGGTATACGACCACCAAGCTTTAGGTAAACCTAAAGACTATGACGATTTTGTCGCTACTATGAACAAACTCAGTGGCCGCACGCATCAAGTGATGACAGCAGTCGCTTTGGCAAATGAGACTAAAACTAGCTCCTTAGTCGTCACCACTGACGTACAGTTTAAAACCTTGAGCGCGTCAGAAATCGAGGCGTATTGGCTCACCGGTGAGCCACTCGATAAAGCCGGCGGCTATGGAATTCAAGGACGCGCTGGTGCCTTTGTCACCCACCTCAGCGGTAGCTATTTCGCCGTGATGGGGTTACCTTTGTATGAAACACAGAAACTAATAGCTGAATTTTAGCCATGAGCTCAGAACTACTTATTAATGTAACGCCCAGTGAAAGCCGTGTAGCACTGATTGAAAACGGCGTATTGCAAGAGGTGCAGGTTGAGCGCATAGGCAACCTAGGCATCGTCGGCAATATTTATTTAGGCAAAGTAAGCCGGGTATTACCGGGTATGCAGGCCGCTTTTGTTGATATTGGCCTAGAGAAGGCAGCGTTTCTACATGCCTCAGACATCGTCAATAGTGCGTCTTTTGAAGAAGGGGTGGACGACCAGCATATCAAAAAAGTGCAGGATATACGTGAATTGGTGCGCCAAGGTCAGCACATTATGGTGCAGGTGGTCAAAGATCCCATCGGCACTAAAGGAGCGCGCTTAACCACGGATATTACGATTCCATCACGTTATTTGGTGTTTATGCCAGATGCCACTCATGTAGGGGTTAGTCAGCGTATAGAAGGCGACGAAGAGCGTCAGCGCTTGAAGGATATTGTTGCCCAGTACAACGACGAAAACGGCGGCTTTATAGTTCGCACCGCAGCGGAAGGAGCCAGCGAGCATGAGCTTAAACATGATGCAGAATTTCTTAAAAAGCTGTGGTTGAAAATAGTCGACAGGCGGAAGAAAACCCGCAAAGAAAACATCCTCCACGAGGACTTAAAGCTTGCTTTTCGTACTTTGCGTGACTATGTAGGCGAAGACATGGAACGCATTCGCGTGGATTCAAAGCTTACCTATCAAGAGCTGACAACCTTTACAGAAGAGTTCGTACCACACCTTGCGAAGGTATTAGAGTACTACCCGGGCGAGCGCCCTATTTTTGATTTATTCGATGTAGAGAACGAAATACAAAAAGCACTGCATCGTAAAGTAGAGCTCAAATCCGGCGGCTATTTGATCATCGATCAAACCGAGGCCATGACCACGGTGGATGTTAATACCGGCGCCTTTGTTGGCCACCGTAATCTAGAAGAGACAATTTTTAATACCAATATTGAAGCCACCAGTGCCATCGCCCGGCAACTACGACTGCGTAATTTAGGCGGTATTATCATTATCGACTTTATCGATATGGTGTCTGAAGAACATAAACGCCGAGTATTGCACTCTTTGGAACAAGCGTTGTCCAAAGACAGAGCGAAAGCGAATATTAACAGCCTTTCTGCACTCGGGCTTGTGGAAATGACGCGCAAGCGTACCCGGGAGAGTTTAGAGCATATTCTCTGCGGGGTGTGTCCGTCTTGTGCAGGTCGTGGCTCGTTGAAAACGGTCGAGACCGTGTGTTACGAGATTCTGCGAGAAATTGTTCGAGTTAATCGAGCCTATGATGCAGATAAGTTTATGGTGTATGCTTCTGCAGCGGTTAGCGAAGCGCTAATTAATGATGAATATCATAACCTTGCAGAGCTAGAGCTCTTTATTGGTAAACAGGTCATGATTCAAACAGAAAACCTATATAGCCAAGAGCAGTTCGATGTGGTGATGATGTAGTGAACGCCAAGTCGGTTTGCTTTTTTTGTTTGCGGAAAATTTGGCAAATCAGCGCAGTTACCCTAGTGTTGCTTGCTGTGCTGGTGTCGCTGGTCAAATACAGCTTACCTTATGCCAATGATTATCGTGCTGAGGTCGAGCAGTTCCTTGGTGAGCAGTTAAATGCCGATATCTCCATTGGCTCATTGAGTGCGAGCTGGCAGGGTAATGGCCCAGCGCTTGTCATAAACCAAGTAGGGTTTGCCGACAATGCCAAGGCCCCTATTAGCGTCAGCATTGAACAAACCCGGTTGCATATTAATTTATGGCAATCATTGCTGGATAGGCAGCTGCACTCCAATTACTTTGTGCTGCAAGGGTTTGACGCTGAAATCGACGCTCGCGCCCTACTTAGCAGTGAGTCAAAAACCAGCAGCTCGCAGCAGCAAGCCTTAATCGAAAGCCTGTTTCTGGGTGAGCAAGGGCATTTTGCTATCGAAGATAGCGAACTGAACATCATTAGCCTCGATAACCGCCATCACCGTATTTTTTTAGAAAACTTGGTGTGGCAAAACCGCGCTAAAGATCATTTTGCCGAAGGTCAGGTGAGCCTCCCGGGCATCGAGCAAAATACTCTTGAAGCTCGCCTTAAACTCTCCGGCGCGCGCTTAAATAATATTTATGGCGATTTATATCTGCAGGCACAGAGTTTGAACATCTCTGGTTGGTTACAAGAGTTTGTTCGCCCGGAATTAACCCAATTACAATCGAATCTCAATTTTGAATCTTGGCTGCACTTTGCTGAAGGTCGCTTAACCGATGTGCAATTGGCGATGCAACCGAGCCAACTCAATTGGCAATACCAGCAACAACCTCAATACCTCGAGCTACAGCAGGGGATGGTGCGTATTCATCCTCAAGCAAAAGGCTGGCGAGTGCGTACATCTGGGCTGCAGTTTAGCGATGAACAATACCAGTGGGCACCGATTATTTTTGATGCACTCATCAGCGAACAGCAACAAGTGTGGGTGCAAGACTTAGATATTTCCATGTTCTCCACTTTTGCACGGTTAGGAAAATCGCAGTTATTACAAGAGCTGCTGACGGTGCAACCGCAAGGGTTTATCAACGAGGGCTACTTTCACTGGCAAGGCGATAAGCAATGGCGAGTATGGTTTGAAGCCGAACACTTAGGATGGTCGGGATTTCATGGTATTCCTGGTGCGCAAGACCTCAGTGCCAGCGCGCATATTAACAACCGTAAAGGTTTACTTAGTATTGCTGGTAGCGACAACCACCTATTGACCGGCAAGACGTTTAGCGAGCCGCTCGCTTATCAACAACTTGCCGCAGAAGTCGCATTCTTTAACGATGGCGAGCATTGGTCCATCGAAAGTGATGAAGTCACTTTAAGCAATGATGATTTAGATTTAGTTGCCGAATTTGCGCTGACTCTTGATTCGCAGCCAAATATGAACTTATATGCAGAAATCAGTGGCGGCAGTGCAGCCAATGCCGGGCGTTACTTTCCTGAACCTTATATGCATAAAAACTTGATTGACTACCTCAATGGGGCAATAAAAAGTGGCGATATGCATTTTGCCCAGGTGTTGTTACAGGGACCGCTCGATCAGTTTCCCTTTACCGAACAGCAGGGGCGGTTCGCGGTCAATGCCCAAATAGAAGATACCGAGTTCGCTTTTGCCCCTGACTGGCCGACGATAAAAAATGCTGCTGTTGATTTAGCGTTTAACAATCAGCGCATGGATATTTATAGCCGCAGTGGCGAGTTACTCAATTTAGCGCTGGGTGACAGTGTCCATGTGTATTTGCAGGACTTGCTCAATGCTGACACATTAGCCATTGATATTACAGCTAATATTGAAGCGCCTAAGCTACAGCCTTTTTTTGCGCAAACACCATTAGCTGAGCCGCTTGCCACCGTCTTTGATGTGATACAGGCACAAGACCGCCTAGATGGCGAGCTGCAGCTGCTTATCGACCTCAAAGACAGTGGAGTGCGTGCTTCAGGCGAGATGTTATTCGCTGGCAATGCCGTTCACCTAGCGCAGCCCGGCATCGACTTAAGTGAACTGCGGGGCAGGTTGTCGTTTGTAAACGAACGTATTGAGATAAATGAAGCCCAGGCCTATTGGCAAGGGATGCCGCTCACTGTGAGCTTACTAGGTGAAAGCCAAGGCGAAAACTATCACGCTGACCTTAACATTGGTTTGCAAGCTGATGTGGCGCAGTTACAAAAGCGGCTGAATGGCTTGTTAGATGCGCAGTTGAGTGGTACCACTGCGCTCAATGCGCAGTTGGCTCTAAACTTTGATAGCCAAGGGTTTAGTTACGAGGCGCATGTGCAAAGTGATATGCTCGGGGTAACCAGTACTCTGCCGACGCCGTATAACAAAGTCGCAGACGATGCGTGGCCGCTTAATGCCTTAATTCAGGGGGATGACATTTCTAACCTGATCATGGTCGAGTTGGACGAGCAATTATACTTTAACGGCATTCTCAACAACGGCGAGCAGCAAATGAGTAATGCTCACCTTATTGTCGGCAAGCAAAATTTAGGGCTTAACAAGCAAGGGTTTGAGGTGAGCGTTAATCTCCCAGAAGCCGATATCCTCGCTTGGCAACCTGTACTTAATAACATTATTGATGTGGCTGCACGCAGCAGTGGCGAGCCTTCGGTAATGCCACCGTTAACCAAGGTGGTGGGGCAAGTACGCACAGCTCATGTTGATGTGGTGCCCTTTAATGAGCTGGAATTTACGTTAATTAATCAACCCGCAGCAATGGATTTAAAATTGCTAGCCAAAGAGCTGCGGGCTAGAGTAGACATTCCCACCGGTAGCCAAGCACAGCGCCGCGATATTCGCGCCCATGCTGACTATCTACGCGTGAACATCCCCACTAATGATAGTGGCGGTGATGACGTTAGACACAGCAGCGAAACGGATTTAAATTGGTTAACGCAGCTACCGAGTGTAGCGTTTACCTGCGGTGATTGTCGCATTAACCATTATCAACTTGATCAGGTCGAGCTTCATTTTGCGGGTGCTGGCGAGCAACTGACTATTAGTGAGTTGGTGGTCGATAAACGCGAACATGTGCTGCGTGCCGATGGCTATTGGCGTGATGGGCAAACCCATGTCAAAGGCCAATTTAATAGTGATGATATTGGTTCGCTGTTTGATGAGTTTGATATCACTTCAACGGTTCAAGACTCTGAAGCAAATATGGATTTTGCGCTGCATTGGCAGGCGGCCCCTTACGATATTGATATCGCCAGCTTGGGCGGTGAAATTAGTTGGCAACTCGGTGAAGGGCACTTAAGTGAAATTAGCGATGGCGGAGCGCGTGTCTTCTCGTTACTGAGCCTGGACTCTCTGGTGCGCAAGCTCAAGTTGGATTTCCGCGATGTGTTTGCGAAAGGCTTTTTCTACAACAGTATGCAAGGCAGTATGCAGTTGGCCCAAGGGATTGCTTACACTAAAGATACGAAAATGGATGGCGTGCCTGCTGATCTTACTATTAAGGGTTATGCCGATTTAAATACGCAAACCATTAATTATGATTTAGCCGTGGCACCACAGGTTACTTCTAGCTTACCCGTGATTGTTGCTTGGATGGTCAACCCAGTAACAGGGTTAGCGGCACTGGCCTTGGATAAGGTCATCCACTCAGCGCGAGTTATTTCTGAGATTAAATTTAAGGTCAGTGGGGCAATGGATAACCCTGAGGTGGTTGAGCTCGATCGTAGCAGCCGAGAAGTCACCTTGCCGCAAGCCGCGCAAAACCAGCCGCCCGCGTCGCAACCTGAGCAGCCACTGGAGAAACCATTACTATGATGCTGTATGCGTTACAGTTTTGCGCCCAGCAAGACAGTGAATATAACTTTCAGCGGCTGGAGCAATTTTTAGCTCAATTACAGCCGCAACGACCCTGCCTCGTGTGCTTACCAGAGAGCTGGCTGTGCTTTGCAAAAAGCAGTGAGCAGGTATTGGCTGTGGCCGAAAAGCACTTATATTGGCGCCAGCGTTTAGCTGCGCTGTGTAAGCGTTACGGTATATGGCTTGCGGCAGGTACTCTGCCGGTCGCCACCTCAGAAGGGCGTTACCTCGCGGCATCCTATGTCTTTGATGACCAAGGCCAAGAGCGAGCGCAATACAATAAAATTCACCTGTTTGATGTGACCGTAGCGGATGGCACAGGCACTTATCACGAGTCCAAACATACCGAAGCCGGTGAGCAGGTGGTGGTACTCGACTCGCCCTTTGGGCGGCTAGGGTTAAGTGTGTGTTATGATATGCGCTTTAGCGAACTCTATCGTCAGCAAGTGCAATTGGGGGCTGATATACTGCTTGTTCCTAGTGCTTTTACAGTACCCACCGGTCGAGCGCACTGGCACACCTTGTTGCGTGCACGAGCGATAGAAAGTCAATGTTATGTGGTCGCTGCCGGGCTGTACGGTCGTAATAATAGTGACTGCGCTCACAACAATGGCCGTGAGACCTATGGCCATAGCCTAATTGTTTCGCCATGGGGTGAAGTGCAAGCTGAGCTGAGCCATGGCGAGGGCTGGATAGCCCAGCCAGTAAACAGCGAAGAATTAAATCAACGCCGTGAGTCCATGCCCATGCATGCTCACCGCCAAGCGAGAAAAGTAAGTTTATGAGTCAAGTTGAGCACAACCTTTTAACGCAAAGCCGATTGGACCGCGATGATCTCGCCAACGCCTTGCAATACATCCATCAGCATAAGGTGGACTATGCGGACTTATACTTCCAATCGAGCTACAACGAGTCGTGGGTGTTAGAGGACGGTTTAGTCAAAGAAGGGAGCTATAACATTGAGCGCGGCGTCGGTGTGCGCGCGATCAGTGGCGAGAAAACCGGTTTTTCCTATTCTGATGCTATTAATCTCGAAGCGATTAATAATGCCGCGATGGCCGCACGCAGTATCGCTGATGCGGATCAACATGGTCAGGTTAAAATATTCAGTGAGCAAGATGTGAAACGTCAATTTGCGCCGCTGCAACCGATTCAGAGCATGAGTGATGACGATAAGGTGGCGCTTCTGCGTGAAGTTGAAGAGTATATCCGTCAATTGGCGCCTGAAGCTGAGCAGGTGGTAAGCTCGATGTCCGCCGTCTATGAAGAAGTACTTGTGGCGGCGAGTGATGGTACCTTTGCAACCGATATTCGCCCGCTAGTGAGATTGAACTGCTCAGTGCAGTTGAAAAAGGGTGATCGTCGCGAGCGTGGGGGGGCCGGTGGCGGAGCCAGACTCGATTTTAATTATTTCAAAGAATTAGTCGACGGTAAGCCGCGTTGGATGCACTACGCTGAAGACGCTGTACGTATGGCTAAGGTCAACTTAGAAGCTATTGACGCTCCAGCGGGAACCATGCCTGTGGTGCTGGGTGCGGGTTGGCCTGGGGTGTTGCTGCATGAGGCCGTAGGTCATGGTCTTGAGGGCGACTTTAATCGCAAAGGCGCTTCTGCGTTTAGTGGCAAAATTGGTCAGCAGGTGGCGTCAGAGCTGTGTACTGTGGTTGATGATGGCACCATGGCGAATCGTCGTGGGTCATTAAATATTGATGATGAAGGCACTCCGGGTGGTTACAACGTACTTATTGAGCAGGGTATCCTAAAGGGCTATATGCAAGATAAGCACAACGCTAAATTGATGGGAGTAGCGCCTACTGGAAACGGCCGTCGTGAGTCCTATGCACACTTGCCTATGCCACGTATGACTAATACCTATATGCTCGGTGGCGAGCATAGCCAAGAAGAGATCATCAGCTCAGTAGACAAAGGCATTTACGCGCCAAACTTTGGCGGTGGCCAAGTGGATATCACCTCTGGCAAATTTGTGTTCTCTGCCTCAGAAGCCTACTTAATTGAAAATGGCAAAATCACCACACCTATCAAAGGTGCCACGCTGATTGGTAATGGCCCAGAGGTAATGAAGCAAATATCTATGGTTGGTAATGATCTAGCGCTAGATAAAGGCGTGGGTATTTGTGGTAAGGATGGACAGAGTGTCCCGGTAGGAGTGGGGCAGCCCTCTTTGAAAATCGACCAACTCACCGTCGGTGGTACCGCTTAAACATCCTCAAAAGAAAAAAACAGCGCAAGAGCGCTGTTTTTTCTAACTTAAAGCTGGTAACCGAAACCCTGCTAAAGCATTAACTCTTTGAGGATTTGAAATAGCTCTTTGTGAGACTTTCCGGGTTTCTCTTGCTTTACCTCTTTGCTTGCTTGGCGAATAATTTGTCGCATGCGCTGGCGGTCAAGCTGCGGATATTGCTCAAGCAGTGGGTTTAAGCGGCTATCACCTTCAGCGATTAGCTCATCTCGAATTTGCTCTATTTGGTTTATCACCACATCTTTTTGATTGTTCTTATTGGTGATAATGGCCATAGCTTGATGAATGTCTTCGACATTATCGGTGCCGCGCAAGGTTTTGGCGATGTAATTGAGATGGCGACGATAGGCGTCTTTTTTCTCTTTCAGGCGGTCGGCTAAGTTCATCGCCTCCACAAGCTCGTTACTCAATGGTAATTTTTCACGCGCTTTTTTTGAGAGGTTGGCGATTTCTACACCCAGCTCATGAAACTCCATGGCATCGCGTTTTAGCTCGCTTTTGGAAACGTAAATAATCTCTTCTTCAGGTTGTTTGCTCTTAGCCATAACATGCTCGATTAATGCTCTTTGCAGCCATTATATCACTAAAATGCGCAGATGCTTTGTGGTACGCTTAGATCAATATTCACCAACTGTGAAAGCCATTATGCAAGAAAATGAATCGGCAGCGATTTATAGCCAAATCGATGAAGTCAAAGAGGCCGTAAGCGAGGTGCTTGCTCAAGCTAAGAAGCTCGGTGCAACGGCTGCGGAAGCCGCTATGTCACGTACTTCTGGACTCTCTGTAGGCACTCGTCTCGGTGAGGTAGAAACCATCGAGTTTAACCAAGACGGTGGGTTGGGTGTGAGCATTTATGTAGGTAATAAAAAAGGCTCAGCATCAACCACAGATTTAAGCCCCAGTGCGCTGCGTTCGGTGGTGGAAAAAGCCATTGAAATCGCCAAGTACACTTCAGAAGACCCATGTAATGGCCTTGCTGATGCTGAGTTATTAGAGCAAAGCCCGCCGGATTTAGACTTGTACCACCCGTGGCAGGTGACCCCAGAGCAGGGCATTGAAATCTGCCAAGAGGCAGAGCAGGCGGCGTTAAACCTTGATGAACGCATCGTCAACTCTGATGGTGCCAGCTTTAGTAGCCACCAAGGGCTGCGTGTGTACGGTAACAGTCACGGTATGTTGGCAGGCTACCCCCGCACTCGCCATAGCATCAGCACTATGGTTATTGGCCAACAAGGTGAGCAGATGCAGCGCGATGCTGCCTATACCGTATCGCGTGAGCAAGCAGGCTTAAAAGCGGCGAAAGACGTCGGCCTGGAAGCGGCGCAAGAAACGCTTGCACGGCTTAATAGCCAAAAACTAGGAACCATGAAGGTGCCGGTGATCTTTCGCGCCGATGTGGCTAATTCCCTGTTTGGGCATTTAGTGTCGGCCATTGGCGGCGGTGCGCTTTATCGTAAGTCGAGCTTCTTGCTCGATAGCCTTAATACCCAAGTTTTCAGCGATATTGTTAATATTAGTGAGCGTCCGCATCTAGCCAAAGGCTTTGCTTCTTCACCCTTTGATGCGGAGGGCGTTAAAACGCAAGATCGTGAGATTATTCACGGTGGCGAACTACAGACCTATTTATTAGCCAGTTATGCGGCGCGTAAAATGGGTATGACCGCCACAGGCCATGCCGGCGGTATTCATAACTGGTTGGTACAGCAAACCCATGATGATTTGTACGCTTTGCTAAAACAAATGGGTAAAGGGCTGCTAGTGACCGAGTTGATGGGTCAAGGCGTCAATACTGTCACCGGCGATTACTCGCGCGGGGCGGCCGGGTTTTGGGTTGAAAATGGTGAGATCCAATACCCAGTCAGTGAGATTACCATTGCTGGCAACCTTAGCTCGATGTTTAAAGGCGTTGCTGGCATTGGCGGTGATGTCGACCCTCGCGGCGGGGTGTTAACCGGTTCGGTGTTAATTGAGCAAATGCAAGTTGCGGGGCAGTAGCTCAAGTAACACGATAAAGCCTAGAGCCTCTCTCTAGGCTTTTTTAAATAAATTCTAAAAAAGTGCTTTACCTCAACTTAAGTTGAGGAAATACCTTAGTCCCTGAAATAATAAATCATCTTCGGGAGAACGTTATGTATTTAGAGCATGTAAACCTAGTCGTGAATGACATCAACCAAGCCCTCAACTTTTATCGTGCCGCTTTTCCACATTGGCGGGTGCGCAGTCAAGGCGAGGGGTTATGGTCGGGGAAGCCGCGTACTTGGGTGCATTTTGGCGATGATTACCACTACCTTGCTTTTAGTGACAATGGCATTGGTGACAACCGTGATCTCAGCGGCCATCAAGTTGGTTTAGCACACTTTGCTTATGTCACAGAAGATCTTGATGGCGTCATTCAACGACTCCAAGACGCGGGCTTCGAAGTTGATAAAGTGGGCCCTGAAAATCCTTATCGTCGCAACGTGTATTTTAAAGACCCAGCTGGTTTTGAAGTAGAGTTTGTTGAATACGGATCGGATATTCCAGCACAGAGAAATAACGACCTATAGGCTTAAATGTTGCTAAAAGTTGCAAAATAAACACTAAATGAACGTAAATGTCTTGGTTGTTTGCTTTTCGGAAATTTTTTCACTGAGGTGTGTAACTTAGGTAAGGTTGTACCTAAATGTTTGCTGAACAAACGCCTTATATTATTGATTTTACTTATAAAATAAAGTTGGCAAGGGATTCGCAACACTTAAAGCGTCACAAGCAATAGTAAGGAGACGACATTATGAAAACGTTCACTAAGACAATCGTAGCTGCAGCTGTACTTGGTTCTACTGCCTTCACTGCCCAAGCAAATGATTGGCAGAACGAGAGTAAAGATGCATGGATTGATGGTAAAGCTGAAACTGTGCTGCTACTGAATGGCAACCTGAACAACTTTGACATCAACACTGATGTGAAAAATGGCAAGGTTATGCTCACAGGTAAAGTAGACAGCGAGGTCGATAAAGAGTTGGCCGAAGAGCTGGTAGTTAGCCTAGATGGTGTAAACGATGTAGAAAACCAGCTAACGGTTATGAACAACGAAGAAGGTATGAGCCACAATGATGATGCAGGAGATACTGGCAGCGATTTAACCGACGCTAAGATCTCGACGGTAATCACTACCCGTCTACTGTTTGATTCAGAAGTTGCAGGCACTGACATTGATGTTGATACCGACCAAGGTGTCGTTACGCTTAAAGGCAACGTAGATAGCGAAGCCGAGCGTGACCTTGCGATTAAAATCGCTGAAAACACAGAAGATGTTCGTGAAGTAAACGATGAACTGCGAGTAATGGCTGAATAATTAGTTGTAAGTTCTCGGTAGAAGGCCCAGCGTTGCTGGGCTTTCCTTTATCTACAAGCAGGTGTAACTAGCGGAGCAATCATGGACATTATTAGAATCATTTTCTCAATTCTTATTCCCCCACTAGGTGTTTTTTTGCAGGTGGGCTTAGGAATGCACTTTTGGCTTAATATTTTACTAACCCTATTGGGCTACTTCCCAGGCCTTATTCACGCTATCTACATTATTGGGCGGCGTTAAATAAGGAACCAAGTCGCGGTTCCAAGGAATGCGAAGATACCTACGATGTCGGTAACTGTGGTCAGCACTACATTACCGGCGAGCGCCGGGTCGATGTTCATTCTCTTCAGAATTAAGGGAATAACCGCACCAGCAATACCCGCAGCGAGGAGGTTCATAAACATCGCAAAGGCGATCACTAAACCGATTGTTAAATCCCATTTCCAAAGCGCGATGGCGCTACCGATAAGCAAGGCCCACAGCACCCCATTCAAGGCCCCGATGGCCAGCTCTTTGGTCAGTATAAATTTCTGGTTGGTGGCGTTAATATGGCCAAGTGCGAGGCCTCGAATAACCAAGGTCAGCGTTTGCGAGCCGGCCACGCCCCCCATTGACGGCACAATACCATTGAGCACGGCTAAAAATGGCAAGATACCCAAGGTGGTTTCGAAAAAGCTCGCCACAAATGCGGCCAGCATAGCGGTCAATAAATTTACTCCAAGCCAAACGGAGCGCCGCTGAGTACTTTTAAACACTGGTGCAAAGGTATCTTCTTCATCATCTAGACCGGCTAAGCTCAGTAAACTGTGTTCAGCGTCTTCACGGATAACATCGACGATATCATCAATGGTAATACGCCCAAGTAAGTGCGCTTGATCGTCGACCACAGGGGCCGAAATCCAGTTGTGACGCTCGAACAGCTGTGCCACTTCAGACTCATCCATGGTGATTGGAATAGACTCACACTCTTCATCCATGATATCGCGCACGATGGCATCTGGCATGGTGGTTAGCAAAGAGCTCAATGGCATTGAGCCTAAAAAGCAGTTATTTTTATCGACTACGTAGAGCTCATCGGTGCCTTCAGGTAACTCGCCTTTGAGGCGTAAGTAGCGCAGCACCACATCAACAGAGACATCGGGACGGATAGTCACTGTATCGGTATTCATCAGCGCCCCAGCTGAGCGCTCCTGGTAAGACAGAGCCGTAGTTGCACGGTCTCTATCTTGGATATCCATCGCCTCAATAACGTCTTTATAAACGGGCTCTGGTAAGCTTCGTAATACTTCCCCTAAGTCATCATCGTCCATGTCCTCTGTCGCTGCGGCGATATGCTCAGGCTCCATGCGTGAGATAATGCTGAGGCGTACATCTTCAGAGAGCTCTTCAAGTACATCACCTTGGACATCAGGGTCGACGAGCGCCCATAGTTTAGAACGTGTCTTATGGGGCGATGATTCTAATAATAATGCGGTATCACAGGGCGCAGTTTTGGCGAGAAGCCTGCGTACATGAACAAACTGGCCGCTATTAAGAGCTTCGGTGACTTCTTGAAGTTGTTGCAGCGGGTAATCTTGTTCATAGGCTTCTGGCATAGGCATCCCTTAAATACAAAAAATGGGGTGGGAAATAGCGTGCAAGCAAGCGCTTACAAGCCGTTGATTAGTTTAACCTAACTAAATCAATGATAGCAAAAGTAAATGCCTAAGGGTTATTCTTGTTCGTGGAACTTTTCTGCAATGAGCGCCCCGATAGCTGCTAACGCGGCGTCGGCATCAGGGCCTTCACACTGCACGCGCACTTCCTTACCTTTGCCGCTCTCAAGGAGCAGTAAAGCCAAGACACTGTCGGCCTGAGCGCTCTTATCACCTTGATATAGCATTATTTGGGCATCAAAATTCATCGCCAGTTGCGCCAATTGTGAGGCTGCACGAGCATGTAGGCCTAACTTGTTTTGAATAACAAAAGTACCTTCAACCATCACTATTTTTCCTGCTCTCGATGGCGAATTTTCACATTTGGATAAGTATCTAAAAAGCGCTCTCCCAAAGTTTGGGCAAGGTACACTGAGCGGTGTTGACCCCCAGTGCAGCCAATAGCAATGGTTAAATAACTACGGTTATTACGCTCTAGGTGGGGTAACCAAGTTTGAACAAAAGTTTGGATCTGCCAAGTGAACTTTTGCACGATTGAGTGACTGGTTAGATAATCTTGAACGGGTTGGTCTAACCCTGTGAGCGCCTTTAGTTCAGGTTCCCAATGGGGATTAGGGAGAAACCGCACATCAAACACATAATCAGCATTCTTTGGAATGCCATGTTTAAACCCAAAAGACTCAAAAGTGATCAGTAATTGCTTGTCTTTTTTACCCAGCACTTTTTCACGGATCATCTCCGCCAACTGGTGAACACTGAGCTCAGTTGTATCAATAATAAAGTCGGCGTGGGAGATGAGTACATCAAGAAGCTGCTTCTCTTCACGAATAGCGACATCCAACGTCATATTTTGCATGGATAAGGGGTGTAGTCGACGAGTTTCAGAGAAACGCTTAATCAAGGTTTGTTCGTCACTATCAAGGTAAAACAGCGAAGGCTTAGCAAACTCAGGCAGGTAAGCGAGAATGTCGTTAAATTCATGCTGTTCTTTGGGCAAATTGCGCACGTCGATACTGACGGCAATTTTGTCATAATTTGCCGAAACACTGCGCACCAAAGAGGGGAGTAAAATAACCGGGATGTTATCTACGCAATAGTACCCAAGGTCTTCGAGCACCCGTAACGCGACTGATTTTCCAGAACCCGAGCGACCACTGACAATGATAAGTTCCATCCGACAACTCCTTGTTTTACCCCAAGACGCACATTTAAACCACACCATGAACCAATACGGCGCGCATTAGTCGGCGATCAATTGATAAAGCTCTTGATCGCTGCTGGCTGAGCGCAGTTGTTTACACAGTTGTTTGTCTTTTAGTTTATCAGCAATTGTCGCTAAGGTCTTCAGGTGTTGTTCAGTCTCATTAGCCGGCACTAAAAGTGCGACAAAGATATCCACTGGACGGTTATCAATGGCATCAAAGTTAATGGCTTCGCGATTAGTTACAACAATGGCAATCGTACTGTCGATACCATCGAGACGGCCATGTGGAATAGCAACGCCTTTGCCGATGCCAGTACTGCCCAGCTTTTCGCGGGTTAGCAAAGCATCAAGTACCGATTGCTCGCTGAGGTGAGGACTGTGCTGATGAGCCACCTGAGAGAGGTACTCCAGCATTCTTTTTTTGCTATTAAAAAGGACCGCAGCTTTGCTGCAGTCCTTGGTAAAGAGTGAATCTAGGTTCATGTTAGTGACGAGATAATTTCTCTTTATGTTTAATCACTTGACGATCGAGCTTATCAATTAAGCCGTCGATCGCCGCATACATATCCTGGTGCTCTGCGGTTGCGAACAGTTCACCACCGTTAACGTGAAGAGTAGCTTCTGCTTTTTGTGTTAGTTTTTCAATATCAAGAATGACATGCACATTATTTATATGGTCAAAGTGACGCTCTAATTTTGCAAATTTGCTATTCACATAGTTGCGAAGAGAATCAGTGATTTCTACGTGACGACCGGTAAGATTTAATTGCATAAGCATTTTCCTTCTTGTCTAACGTCTATATCAAACTTTTACGCTGATTTGACGGTGGAATGGCTAGCGATTCACGATATTTAGCAATCGTGCGCCGAGCCACTTTAATTCCTTGCTCGGCTAGTACGTCGGCAATCTTGCTATCACTCAACGGTTTAGCAGGATTCTCCGCAGCTACTAGCTTTTTGATCAATGCTCGAATCGCTGTGGACGAGCATTCACCTCCGTTTTCGGTTGTAACATGGCTGGAGAAAAAGTACTTCAGCTCAAAAATACCCCGTGGTGTATGCATATACTTTTGGGTGGTCACACGGGAAATCGTTGACTCATGCATTTCCACCATTTCGGCAACGTCATTAAGCACCATTGGCTTCATTGCCTCTTCACCATGTTCAAAGAATGCCTGTTGTTGTTGAACAATGCAATTAGTTACTTTAAGTAGCGTATCATTGCGTTGTTCCAAGCTCTTTATAAACCATTTCGCTTCTTGTAAATGCGAGCGAATAAATTGACTATCACTTTGCGACTTACAGCTTCGCGACATTGATGCATAGTGATCGTTAACGCGGATCTTAGGCATACTATCTGGGTTTAATTCAACCACCCAGCGGCCTTTAACTTTCTTCACTGATACATCTGGAATCACATACTCTGACTGCTCTCGCACAATCGTGGCTGCAGGAGTCGGATTTAAACTGTGTATCAGTGTCATCACCTCTTTTAACTGCGCTTCTTTAAGCTTAGTCTTTTTCATCAAGGTGCGATAGTCACGACTACCAAGCAAATCAATATAGTTACAAACTACCTCTTTGGTCTCTTCAAGCCAAGGGGTTTGTGGGTCAAATTGCTTGAGCTGGATCAACAAGCACTCTTGTAAAGAACGCGCACCAATTCCTACTGGATCAAAGAGTTGGATACGCTTAAGAACGGCTTCAATTTCATCGAGCTCGATACCATCGTCTTGTTCATCATGATTCAAGCTTTCCAGCAGATCTTCACAACTGACCGTTAAAATGCCGTTGTCATTGATGGCTTCAATAATGGCTGTGGCGATAGCCTCGTCGGTGGCACTAAAAGGTGTTAATTGCAGCTGCCACATTAAATAATCATGTAACGACTCGGTGGTTTCGCCTTGGTAGATAGACTCATCTTCCGGCATAGGCCCAGAGGAGGCAACGGGAGCCGCACTAATATACTCATCCCAAGACACATCCATGGGCAAGTCTTCACTGATGGACTCGTTGTTCATGGCATCAGCACTTTCAACTTCATCCTTACTGGCGCTGGCCGTCTCGGCGGTATCGTTATTTTGGTTGTCGGACGTCGACTCTTTTTGCTCTTGGTTGTCGTTATTGTCGGCGTAATTGTCTTCTTCAACTTCAAGTAATGGGTTGGCGTCCAACGCCTCTTGAATTTCTTGTTGGAGATCCAAAGTACTGAGCTGCAACAGGCGAATCGCTTGCTGCAATTGTGGGGTCATTGTTAATTGCTGGCCTAGGCGCAGCTGTAATGATTGCCTCATGTATCTCTAACAATCCTTTAATCGTTATAATCTAAACTGCTCACCCAAATAGACGTCGCGAACCGTTTGATCGGCAAGAACTTGCTCTGGAGTGCCAGAAGCAATGAGCTCGCCATGGGAAACAATGTATGCGGTTTCACATACGTCTAGGGTCTCTCGCACGTTGTGGTCGGTGATTAATACACCAATGCCACGATTGCGTAGATGCTCTATGATTTTCTTTATATCTAACACTGAAATAGGGTCGACACCAGCAAAAGGTTCATCCAACAAGATAAACTTGGGGTTTGCCGCCAATGCTCGCGCTATTTCTACCCGGCGACGTTCGCCACCAGATAACGCCATTCCTTGTGAGTCTCGAATGTGCTGTATATTAAACTCATCAAGTAGGCCCTCAAGCTCGCTTTCACGCTCTGCTTTGCTTAAGCCCTTGCGGGTTTCCAGGATGGCCATCAAATTTTGAAAAACTGTCAGCTTTCGAAAAATAGATGATTCTTGCGGCAAATATCCAATACCTAAGCGCGCACGAGAGTGCATCGGCATCAAGGTGATATCCTCATCATCAATACTGATGGTGCCTTTATCACTGGGTACCAAGCCAACTATCATGTAAAAAGTAGTTGTCTTACCGGCTCCATTAGGGCCGAGCAAGCCGACGATACTACCTGCTTGTACTTCTAAGCCCACACTTTTGACGACCTCCCGGCCTTTATAGCTTTTCGCTAATTTTTGTGCTTTAAGAGTCGCCATTATTGCTCTTTCTCCGGCGTATCGTCACTTTGTGGTGTTAATGTTGTGCGCACACGTGTGCTGGAGTTTTCATCTTTTTCGGCGGTGATCAGCTGTTTGGCAATATCATAGCTTATGGTTTCGGCAACGATATGCTGGTCGGCCATGGCAATCTTAGCATCACCTTGAATTTTAAGGGTCTCAGAGGCGACGTCATAACGAATTTCCAGCGCCTGTGCAGAAATCTCGGTGCCATCTTCCATCACTTCGGTGTACACAGCTGGTGAGCCGGTGGCTACGAGCAATTGCTTGTTATCACCCAATTCTGGACGACGGTGAGCCTCAAGGCGGTCAGCTTTTATTTCCCGTTTGCCGTGAACAATATGCACGTTCTTATCAAAAATAGTGATATTTTCTTTGATCAGTGCTTGTTGTTTGTCGGCATCAATTAACACTTCCTTGGCGGTAATTTGCTCAGCAGTAGCGCTGGCAGAGCACAAGCCAATTGCGATGGATGTAATTAATGCACTGATTTTATTGGTCATAATATATTGTTCGCGTATGTTCTGTTAATTCAACTATCTCTGTATTGAGGTCTGCTTTCAAGCCTTGCCCGGTGATCTTCATATTCGGGCCACTTAATACTACAGCCTGCTCGGACTCCATGCGCTGGCTATCTATATCAACTTGGATGGCCTCAGCGCTGACCTTCTCAATCATCGCCCCTTCTTTTAAGTTGGTGGCGGTGACGTTATTTTCCAAGATCAAAATGTTGTTGTTGTATAAAGTCGCTTCATCGGCGTTTACCTGCCAATTTTCTGTTTCACCATATAAGGTAAATACCGGCTTGGTGAAATGCGTAAACCCGAGCTCTTGATACAGCTCCATTTCCTCAGCATAAACGGTGTGGCTTAACTCACCCTGATCGTTATAACTAGTCTGACTTAGCCCAGTTGCGATATAGTCGGGTGTGGCAATATGGTCTTGCTGAGCGACACCATCATCTGTCGACTTCATAAAATAAGGGTACCAAAGCCACGCCATCGCGACGATAAATAGCAGTGATATGAGCGCTCTCGCTGCGTTCATGTGCTACTTCCCTGTGTTCCCAGGCTATGTCCTTGGGCCAGCATCAGCAAATCTGTGAGCTCACGCACAGCACCAAAACCCCCTGGTAGCAAGGTACTGTAATGGGCTATTCGCTTAACCAGTGGGTGAGCGTCGTTAACCGCAACGGCGAACCCGACTTGCTCCATCACCGGTAAATCAGGGCCATCATCACCAATGTAGGCTATTTGCTCATCGCTTAGGTTTAATGTGCGTTTTAACTGTGCATAGGCTTCGAGCTTATTCTCTTTACCTTGATAAATGTGGGGGACACCCAAGCTTTGCATTCGCGTCTGTACTATCTGTGACTGTCGCCCGGTGATAACAGCAACTTCAACACCCGCATTGAGCAACGCTTTAATGCCGAACCCGTCTTTGGTATTAAAGGCCTTTAATTCCTCGCCTTGATTGCCTAAATAAATACGGCCATCTGAAAACACGCCATCAATATCGCAAATTAACAATCGAGTGCGCTGTGCACGTTGCCACGCGCCTTTGTCTATGGCTTGGTATAACTCTGAAAACAACACTAAATCACCCCCGCGCGCAATAAGTCTTGCGTGTTCAGCGCGCCAATGGGACGTTGCTCGTGATCGGTCACAATGAGTCCATTGATGCGCTTTTGCTCCATAATTTTCAGTGCTTCCGCCGCCAGCATATGAGCATCGGCTGTGGTGCAGTTTGGAGTCATTACCTCAATCAGCGCGGTGTTGTGAATATCCACTCGCTGCTCCAATACACGGCGTAAATCGCCATCGGTAAATAGCCCTACCAGTCGCTCATTATCATCGACAACAGCGGTCATTCCTAAGCCCTTGCTTGAGATTTCTAACAAGGCTTCTTTAATACTTTGTGATTGGTGGCTACGTGGCACGTCATCGCCGCTATGCATAACATCATTCAAGGTCAGTAATAAACGTTTACCTAAGCTACCGCCGGGGTGGGAGAGGGCAAAGTCATCGGCGGTAAAGCCTTTGGCTTCTAATAAAGCAACAGCGAGTGCATCGCCCATTGCCAAGGTTGCGGTAGTGCTTGCGGTGGGGGCTAAACCCAGTGGGCAGGCTTCTTGCGATACTTTAATACATATATGGGCATCAGCTAAGGTGGCCATACTTGATTGAGGATTGCCGGTCATGGCAATCATGGGCGCGCCAATACGTTTAATTACCGGAATAATGCTCACAATTTCGTGCGTTTCGCCAGAGTTAGAAATGAGCATAACGATGTCATTTTCAGTGATCATGCCTAAATCACCATGGCTGGCCTCACCTGGGTGTACGAAAAACGCTGGAGTGCCGGTACTTGCTAGGGTCGCGGCAATTTTATTACCAACATGTCCTGATTTACCCATGCCAATAACGATGACTCGGCCGCTACAAGCCATGATCATCTCGCACGCTTGAATAAATTGTGCGTCTAAATACTGATGTAACTCCTGCAAAGCGGTTTGTTCTATTTCTAAAACCCGTTGTGCGGTGGCAATAAAGCTTTGGCTCATACTATTACTCTAGGCTAACTGACTAAAAATATATCCTTGGTAGGCAAAAAATGCGACTAGTAAAAAGCCGCCCTCGATTCTGTTGATACGCCGCGCGCCACGAAAGTTCAAACTCATGGCAATAAGCACCACCGTTGCCGCAATCATAATTAATGCATCACGGTTAGCAGCGGAGGGGTCGATAACCGATGGGTTTAAAATACCGGCGATGGATAGGACAGCGAGAATATTAAATAGATTCGAGCCGACAATGTTGCCCAGTGCTAAGTCGTCTTCATTTTTCAGCACCCCAGCCACACAAGCAGCAAGTTCCGGTAAACTAGTGCCAATGGCAATGATGGTAAGCCCAATGACTAAATCAGAAAGGCCAAAATACTGGGCTATATCCACTGCTGAGTCGACAATAAAATGCGAACTGATGGGCAGCATCGCCATCCCGATAATCAACCAAATCAGTGCTGACTTGGTGCTCACCCCACTGGGTATTTCATCACAGACTTCACTCACCAAGGGATCGTCATCATTACTTTTTTGATTGCGTGAAATAACAATCAAAAAAACGATAAAGGTGACAAAACCGCCCGCCAATAACCACCCCTCGAGCTGAGAGAAATAATTATCGGTAAACATATACCATGCAATCAGTGACACCACGAGCACAATGGGCATTTCGCGCTTTAGTGTAATGGAGGACACTGAAAGTGGGCGTAGCAAAGCAGTAATACCTAACACCAAGAGAATATTGGTAATGTTTGAACCAACAGCGTTGCCGACAGCGGTATCGGTTTTATCTGCCAGTGCCGCAGAAGCTGATACCATCATCTCTGGTGCCGACGACCCCATTGCGACCACAGTCAAACCGATGATTAGGGCTGGCACCCCTAAGTTGCGTGCCAGCGCAGCTGCGCCATAAACAAAACGATCCGCACTCCATACTAGGGCGACAAAACCAGCGACTAGAATGGCGAAAGAGGTGAGCATGATTAATGAGCCATTGATGTAAGTGAAACCTTGGCGCAGATAGTAACAAACTGGGCTGTGTTTGTGTAAGAAAACCGTGTGTTTAGGTGTTCCACTGAGCGGGAATTTGAACAGGCTTACAAAAATTTACAGAATCTTTTTTCCCTCAGCGTAAAAAAACTTTAAAATACGAGGTCTAATGATAGAAATGAGCGGGAGAGCGACTTGTCGCAACCAATAGTAGAAATCAAGGATGTTACCTTCTCGCGCGGAGAGCGTGTTATCTATCAAAATATGGACTTTACCATTCCGAAAGGGAAGATCACTGCTGTTATGGGCCCAAGTGGTATAGGTAAAACCACTTTGCTCAGGCTGATTGGTGGGCAATTAAAGCCCGATTCGGGCGATATTTTATTTCAAGGCAATAGCATTCCAAGCATGTCACGTTCGGCGCTTTATCAAGCGCGAACAAAAATGAGCATGTTGTTTCAAAGTGGTGCGCTGTTTACCGATATGTCGGTGTATGACAATATCGCCTTTCCTCTTAGAGAGCACACTGAACTCAGTGAGGAGTTAATTCGCTTGGTGGTGTTAATGAAACTACAAGCGGTTGGCTTACGTGGCGCAAAAGATTTAATGCCTGCTGAGTTGTCCGGGGGGATGGCACGCCGCGCTGCTTTGGCTCGCGCGATAGCCCTAGATCCTGAGTTTATCATGTATGATGAGCCTTTTGCCGGACAGGACCCTATCTCTATGGGCGTGTTAGTGCGGCTAATTAAATCACTCAACGAAGTGTTGGGGTTGTCTTCTTTGATTGTTACCCACGATGTGCAAGAGGTTTTGAGTATCGCCGACCACGTGATTATTCTCGCCGACAAAGGGGTGATTGGCAGTGGCAGCCCGGCACAAATGCGCGAACATGAATCGCCCTTAGTGCAGCAATTTTTGCAAGGGCTGTCTGATGGGCCAGTGCCTTTTCACTTTGATGCTGAGCCTTATGAACAGGAGTTGTTGTCATGATGCAGTCGCTGCTTAATTTGTGGCAACGCCTTGGACATAAAAGTCTAAGCCGTTTCGCGTCGATGGGGCGCGCTACACAGATGTTGCTGGGTGCCTTAATTAGTGTTCCTAATGTGCGCAAAGGCACGCCCTTATTAATTCGACAGCTGTATATGGTGGGTTTCCAGTCACTGATTATTATTTTGGTGTCAGGGCTGTTCATTGGCATGGTCTTAGCTCTGCAAGGCTATACCGTATTAGTTGATTACGGCGCTGAAGATAGCTTGGGGCCCCTAGTTGCTTTGAGTTTATTACGCGAACTAGGGCCGGTGGTGACGGCGCTGTTATTTGCTGGTCGCGCTGGTAGTGCGTTAACCGCCGAAATTGGTTTAATGAAAGCCACCGAGCAGTTAACGAGTTTAGAAATGATGGCTGTAGACCCGCTAAAGCGCGTCATTTCGCCGCGCTTTTGGGCCGGCATGATTAGTATGCCGCTGCTTGCGCTGATCTTCTCTGCTATTGCCATCATCGGCGCACATTTAGTGGGCGTAGATTGGCTTGGCGTAGATAGGGGCAGCTTCTGGTCTATTATGCAAGCGCAAGTGTCGTTCGAAAAAGACGTTCTCAACGGCCTGATTAAAAGCTTTGTCTTCGCCTTGTTGGTAACCTGGATAGCCCTATACAAAGGCTATGACTGTATCCCGACCTCTGAGGGGATCAGTAAAGCGACCACAGAAACCGTTGTGCATTCATCATTAGCCGTTCTTGGCTTCGATTTTATTTTGACCGCCGTAATGTTTGGCGGCTAAAGGATTAACACCATGAATTCGAGAAAAATTGAAATTTTAGTCGGCTTCTTTGTCACTCTTGGTGTGGCGGCGCTGGCAATTCTGGCTTTAAAGGTCGCCAATGCGGGATTAGCTGGTAGTAATGGCACTTATTCATTGCAGGCTAAGTTTGAAAATATAGGATCGTTGAAAACACGCGCTCCGATTAAAGTCGGTGGCGTTGTGGTTGGCCGTGTTGAGGGCATCCAAGTGCACCCCAGTGAATTTGTTCCTGTGGTTGAAATGGCCATCGACAACCAATATGAGTGTAAGTTTTCCGATGCCACATCGGTATCGATATTAACCTCGGGCATACTCGGCGAGCAGTATTTGGGTATTTCCCCGGTCATAGCGAGTGACTCGGCACAGCAAAGTTGTTTAGGCAATGAAGTGGCGCAGGCACAAAGCGAGGATGAGCTTTCGATAGATGCTGTATTTGGCGTACAAACGAAAGCGCTCAAGGATGGCGATATGATCACTGACACCAAATCAGCCTTGGTTTTAGAAGAGCTTATCGGCCAGTTTTTATTTAATCAAAGTAGCGAGTAATGATTATGCGTAAGCTGTTCATTGTTTTAACTGCCGTACTCTTGGCCGCCACTTCTAGCTTACAGGCACAAGAGGTGGATTTAAGTGAACCTTATAAAATGGTGCGTCAGGTTGCTGATAATACCTTTAAACGTGTTGAGCGCGATCAACAGAAAATTCAAGCCGATAAAGAATACCTAAAGGTCATTGTCGAAGAAGAGCTGTTGCCCTATATCGACTATAAATATGCGTCTTATCGTATGCTCGCAAGCTATATTCAAAAAGCGCGCAGTATCGAAGACCCCGAAGAGAAGAAGCAGGCGATAGCCCATATAAAGCGCTTTATTGATGTCTTCAGAAACTACCTGGTAACTACCTATGCTGGGGTGTTTACGCAGTACACGAACCAAAAGGTTGAGTTTGCCGCGCCTCGCGATGTTGGTGATGCGAATGTGGTTGTGGTAAAGACAACCATTAAGGACCCAGGCAAACCAGACATTGATATTGGCTTCAAAGTGCGTAAGGATAACGACAACCAATGGCGTGCTTATGACATGATCGCCGAAGGCATCAGTTTGCTTGATGCCAAGCAAAGCGAAATACACGGTATTTTGCGCCAAGAAGGTATTGAGCACGTGATTGATTTACTAGATAAGAAAAGCCAGTTACCTGTGCAATTTCGAGGTGATGGTGTCGATGAGTAAGCTGTCGCTGCAACAAATTAAGCCACAGCACTTTGCTATTGTCGGTGAGTTAACTCGCTACAGCGTTGCCGATAAACGCTTAAGTGAGCAGCTTGTGCAAGGCCAAGAGCAAGTGGAAATCGATTTGAGCGAAGTGACGCGAGTCGATACTGCAGGTTTAGCGTGGCTTATTCAGGCATCGTCGCAACTGCAACGCCAAGGGCGCCAGTTACAACTAAACCATATACCTGAGCAGTTGCATAAACTTATGCAGTTGGGACAGGTTGAAAGTATTTTTGAGTGAGAGTGATGCAAAGCAGTCAAGTAGAAGCTTTATTAAAACAAGAGCTAGGTCTTGAAGAGATAATCGTAAAAGTAGAAGGGACCCATTACCAAGTAATTGCCGTGGGTGACTGCTTCGATGGGCTCACACCAGTGAAAAAGCAACAGCTTGTTTATAAACCACTGATGGAAAAAATCTCAGACGGCACTATTCATGCGGTTTCTATTCGCGCTTTCACGCCAGAGCAATGGCAACGCGAACGTAAGTTTATCCTTCCGCAGTAATTAGGAATCAGCATGGACCATTTTATTATTCAAGGCGGCACACCGCTCAGCGGTGAGCTCACTATTTCTGGTGCTAAAAATGCAGCATTGCCAATTTTATTCGCAGCGCTGCTGGCTGATTCACAAAGCACGTTTAGCAATGTTCCTAAGCTTCGGGATATCAATACCACTGAAGCGCTGTTGAAAGAATTAGGCGCAGGAGTTCGTTGGCAAGACGAGCAATTACTGATCGATGGTGGTTCTGTCGATAAGGTGCTTGCTCCTTACGACTTAGTAAAACAAATGCGTGCATCGGTGTTGGCCTTAGGCCCCTTGCTTGCACGCTTTGGACAAGCTCAAGTTTCTCTGCCCGGTGGCTGTGCCATTGGGGCACGACCTGTGGATATTCATATTCAAGGTATGCGCCGTATGGGAGCAACCATTGAGGTTGAAAATGGGTACATTAATGCCCATGTCGAAGGTCGGCTGCAAGGTGCGGAAATCTTTATGGATACCGTCAGTGTGGGCGCAACCGAAAACCTGTTGATGGCGGCAACCTTAGCACAAGGTAAGACGGTACTCGAAAACGCGGCGCGTGAGCCGGAGATTAGCGATTTAGCCAAGTACTTGAATAACATGGGCGCTAAAATCAGCGGAGCAGGGACCAGTCGCATCGAAGTGCAAGGCGTAGAGCGTTTGCAAGGGTGTGAGCATGCGATTTTACCGGATCGTATAGAAACCGGAACATTCCTAGTTGCAGCGGCCATGGCAAAAGGCGATGTGTTATGCAAAAACACAGATTATCATAGCCTTGAGCCAGTTATTGAAAAACTGCGCGAGGCGAATGCACTTGTTGAAGTGACCGACAACAGCATCTACCTAGATATGCGTGGTCGTGAGCTCAAAGCTGTGAATATTAAAACCGCACCTCACCCAGGGTTTCCTACGGATATGCAAGCGCAGTTTACGGCGCTAAATGTGGTTGCTAATGGCAGCGCCACAATTACCGAAACTATTTTTGAAAACCGGTTTATGCATGTACCTGAACTTCAGCGCATGGGAGCCAATATTCGCCTTGAAGGGAATACCGCAATTTGTGGCGACAGTCCTAAATTGACTGGCGCACGGGTTATGGCGACCGATTTGCGGGCCTCTGCAAGTTTGATCTTAACCGGAATCATTGCCAGTGGTGAAACCCGTGTTGACCGCATTTATCATGTTGACCGTGGTTATGAGCATATTGAAGACAAACTCAGCGCGCTTGGTGCCAATATTAAACGTGTGAGTGAGTAGTCTCGCTATTAACTTGGTAATAGAAAAAGGCCGCTGGTAGCGGCCTTTTTAGATGGTAATGTGGGTGTGTTCGATTATAACCGGGTTTCTAGTTCAGCGACGGTGACCGTCAAGGTGTGCGGCTCACCATCACGGTAGAGTTCCACCTCAAGTTCAGTCCCCGGTTCGGTATTGGCAATGCGCTCCAGAGTCTGTTGGATATTACTTACCGAATGCCCGCCCATGCTGACGACAATATCGCCTTCTTTGATACCAGCTCGCCACGCCGGTCCGAGTGGATCCATTTTATTAATACGCATACCGGCGATGGCCATATGGTTATTAGTGACTTCCCGACCTTGCTGATCGACAGCGGTTACATCCATGCCCATGTAGCCACGCACAACCCGACCATAGCGAATAAGCTTATCCATAACATCCTTAGCGAGAGAGTAGGGAACAGCAAAGAAGATCCCTTGAATATCGAGGTTCGCTCGGGTTTTAAACTGTGCTGAGGTAATGCCAACCAAGTCGCCATGAGAATTCACTAAGGCACCGCCTGAGTTACCGACATTTATCGCGGCATCCATTTGTAGCAAGCTACTGTGGGAGCTGTCGGTTACTCGTTGCTTTCCGGTGGCACTAATAATCCCCTGAGTAATGGTTTGCCCTAAGTTAAGGGGGTTACCAATAGCCAGCACCACATCGCCAACCTGAGGTTTGAAGTCGTTATCAACCGGGATAGCTGGCAGATTCTCCCCCGCGACTTTCAATAATGCCAAATCAGTAACGGTATCGAACCCTACTAACTGCACCTCACTAAAACGGCGTCCGTCAGCAAGAATGACCTCGACTAAATCAGCATTATTAATGACATGGTAGTTAGTCAAAATGTAGCCGTCTGGACTCATTAGTACGCCTGAGCCGAGTTCAGATACGGTGTTCTGTCTTTGCATGTAACGTGGCTGAGTCGAGATGCGCTCAGAATACACTGTGACCACTGCGGGCGCGGCGCGGCGTACCGCTTTGGCGTAGCTCATATGGGAGCCAGTAAAGCCATCAGCGGAGAGAATGGGGAGCAAAGCATCACGCAAAGACGGAGTGGCGAGCACAATAATAAAGGCGATACCCAGACCACTTAATAGCGGCAGCAAGGCGAACTTAATCTTTTTCAGCACGAGATAATAATTATTATTTATTTATAAGCTTAGGCAATGATGGCACATAAACGACAACAGCGGCAAGGGCGCCGCTGTTGAATGTTGTTAAAGCACAGCAGGGGTTACTGAATAGGCGCGAAGAAGGTGCTATTGCCACGGCGTACTACCAGCACAATATTACCTTGAATATCTTTGATTAGATTAGCAAGTTCACGCACGGTTTCCACCCGCTCACGGTTGACCTGAGTAATAATGTCTCCCTCTTCCAAGCCTAGTCGGGCAGCAACGGAACGGGGGTCTACCGAATTGATAATAACCCCTTTAATACCGTTACGTTTGCCGGACTCAAGCTCTGCACCGGCTAAGGCGCGATGAATTTCGGCGGCTTCCTCTGTAACGTTGTCCGCTGCGGCTAAGGTTACGTCTAACTCGATTTCTTCATCATCACGGAAAATACCGATTTCCACTTCCTTGCCCTCACCTAGGGTAGCAATTTTGCCGGCTAATTCAGCAAAGCTCTTAATGTCGTCACCGTTGACGCTGATGATAACATCGCCGGCTTTGATGCCTGCTTTCTCGGCAGCTGAGTCTTCAACGACGCGCTCAACCATTGCACCTTGTTTAACATCGAGATCCAAGGCCTCGGCATAACCCGCATCTAATGTGCGCCCAGCAACACCCAATGAACCACGGCGCACTTGTCCGTACTCAACAATCTGGTCGACTAAGTTTTTCATCATATTAGAGGGGATGGCAAAGCCGATACCAACGTTACCACCGGAAGCACCTAAAATAGCAGTGTTAATACCGATTAGTTCACCTTTGAGGTTAACTAGCGCTCCCCCAGAGTTACCTTGGTTGATAGCCGCATCGGTCTGAATAAAGTCTTCATAGCCTTCGATATTAAGCCCACTACGCCCTAGAGCACTGACGATACCTGAGGTGACTGTGTGGCTTAAACCAAATGGGTTACCGATAGCGACAGAAAAGTCACCGACACGGAGCTTATCAGAGTCAGCGAGTTTGACTTCAGTAAGGTCTTCGCCATCAACTTGTAACAGCGCGATATCTGATTCTTTATCAGCGCCGACGAGCGTCGCTTCGAATTCACGACCATCCTCTAAGGTCACCACCATTTCCTCGGCATCGGCGATAACATGGTTATTCGTCACTACATAACCTTCATCGGCGTCGATGATGACACCGGAGCCTAGGCCACTAAATGGACGCTTTTGTGAACGAGGTTGAGGACGCCCAAAGAAGAAGTCAAATGGGTCGACACGGCGACGCACTTCTTTTGAGCCGGATACACGAATACTCACTACGCCAGGAGTGACGCGCTCGAGCATAGGTGCAAGCGTGGGTAACTGCTGTCCATCTACCGCGACGGGCAGCTTGGCATGAGAGATACTAGGTTGAGCAAGTAAAGTGGCCGATAAAATAGCGGCACTGATGATTGATAACTTCATTTTCATAGTCTGGGCAAACTCCACAATACAGGGGCTGCTATGCAGCCCGATACCTATAAAGCTATTTCCTATACAGACTATGGGGTCGTTAATTTAGTTCCTCAAGAGATAAATAACTGCCTATTTATCAGGCAGGTTGCTTATCGTTAGACTTTTGCTCACCACTAAATAACCCTGATTCGCCGCTGGCATAATCGGTTGGCTGACTGTCGTGCACGCTGCGAGTGGGTTGGCGCTCGGGACGCTGATTTAAAGACGCATGCAGTTGCTCAGTGGTTTCTTTTGAGAAAAAAGGCTGGCTTAAATCAACATCTTGTTTTGCAGTTAATAAGTGGTCGCTTTGCTGTACATGGTTAACTAACTGTTCGTAGTTTTCCTTGAGCTTAGCGATTAATTTATTGGTGTTATCTAAATGATCAGCGACATCCTGACGGTAACGCTCAAGGTCATTTTGCGCTTGTTGCGCTTGCTCCTCTAATTCGCCCTGCTTGAAGCGGCGTTTAGTCATCCAGCTGCCAACAAAAAAGCTGCATGCAGCAACAATAATTACGATACCTAGCCAAGTAGTGGTATACATAAATTTCCCCTTTTGAAAACTTTACTGAGTCAAATATACGCTTTGTTGTCAGCCGTGTTAAGATAGCGCGAAAATTAATCCCTAGTATTACTCCTATCACCATGACACCTTGGCAAAAATATCAACAAGATTTACAGCGCGATGACTTCCTCCATGATGAAGCACAAGAAAACGCGGTGCGTCACCTGCAACGCCTGTATGATGACATTGTTGCCCAGCCTGAAAAGCCGCGCGGTTTTTTCTCTAAGCTGTTTGCCAAGGATAGCACGAAGGCCATTAAAGGGCTTTACTTTTGGGGGGGAGTAGGACGTGGTAAGACCTATCTGGTCGATACCTTTTACGAGGCTCTACCGACTGAGCGTAAAATGCGGGTGCATTTTCACCGCTTTATGCACCGTGTGCATCAAGAACTAAAACAATTACAAGATGTTAAAAACCCGCTGTTGGTGGTGGCCGATAAACTCAAAGCCGAAACCGACATCATCTGCTTTGATGAGTTCTTTGTTCAGGATATCACTGACGCCATGCTATTAGGTGGCCTAATGGAAGCGCTGTTTGCGAGAGGGATTGTATTAGTTGCGACGTCTAATATTGTGCCTGATGAGCTGTATAAAAATGGCTTGCAGCGGGCACGTTTCCTGCCCGCAATTGAGCTGGTAAAGGCTAATACTGAGATAGTGAATGTCGATTCCGGCGTTGATTATCGCTTACGTACCCTTGAGCAAGCGGAAATATTTCACAGTCCGCTTGATGAGCAAGCGGATCAAAACCTATTTGCTTATTTCGAGCAACTATCCCCTGAGCCGGGTAGAGCAAACGAGGCCATTGAAATTGAAGGGCGGATGATTCAAACACGCATGGTTAGTGACTGCATTGTGATGTTTGATTTTGCCGAACTGTGTGAAAGTGCGCGCTCGCAAGTGGATTATATGGAAATCTCCCGCCTTTATAACACCGTGCTACTGGCCAATGTGAAACAGATGGGGCAACACAATGATGACGCTGCGCGTCGTTTTATTGCGTTAGTCGATGAGTTTTATGAGCGTAATGTGACGCTGATTATCTCCGCACAAGCGCCCATTGAAGCGCTCTATACTCAAGGGAACTTAAACTTTGAGTTCAAACGCTGTGTCAGCCGATTGCAAGAGATGCAATCACGCGAATATCTGGAGCGCCCTCATTTAGCTTAGCCGGTTCGTTTTTACAGCTCGTATCACTGCATAAAAAATCAGCGCGGCGGTAGCCAAGGGATTTTCAAACTGCTATACTCCCGCGCCTGCCACGTTGCGTTCTATCACTGTATTTAGCTTAGCCACTATTTACAGTTTCAAGTCTTAAACTCGAAGGGGTTAAAGCATTAGTAGAGCGGCAGTTAATAAACTGCCTGTGGTTTTAAAATTGAAAACATTGGATTTTTAGAATGAAAACGTTTGTTGCTAAACCAGAATCAGTAAAACGTGACTGGTACGTAGTTGACGCCGAAGGTAAAACTTTAGGTCGCATCGCTACTGAAATCGCTCGTCGTCTTCGCGGTAAGCATAAAGCAGAGTACACTCCACACGTTGACACTGGTGACTACATCATCGTAATCAACGCTGACAAAGTTACTGTAACTGGTAACAAAGCTCAGAACAAAATGTACTATGCGCACTCTGGTTACCCAGGTGGCCTGAAGTCTACTAACTTTGAGAAACTTCAAGCTAGCAAGCCTGAGATGATCATTGAAAAAGCGGTTAAAGGCATGTTGCCACGTGGTCCTCTAGGCCGTGCAATGTTCCGTAAGCTTAAAGTTTACGCAGGTACTGAGCACAATCACGCTGCACAGCAGCCTCAGGTTCTAGACATTTAAGGAGCACAGTCATGGCAAATCAATACTACGGTACAGGTCGTCGTAAAAGTTCAAGTGCTCGCGTATTCCTACGCCCAGGCACTGGCAACATCGTAATTAATCAACGTTCTATCGAAGAATACTTCAGTCGTGAAACGTCTCGCATGGTTGTTCGTCAGCCATTAGAGCTTGTTGAAATGACTGAAAAGTTTGACCTATACATCACTGTTGAAGGTGGTGGTTCTACAGGTCAAGCTGGTGCAATCCGTCACGGTATTACCCGTGCGCTTATGGAGTTCGACGAGTCACTTCGTTCAGACCTTCGTAAAGCTGGCTTTGTTACTCGCGATGCTCGTAAAGTTGAGCGTAAGAAAGTGGGTCTTAAGAAAGCACGTAAGAACACTCAATTCTCGAAGCGTTAATTTTTTACGTATCCAGAATTTCAAAACCCGGCTTTGCTTTGGCAAACCGGGTTTTTTACTTTAGGCAATGATAAAGTGCCATCTCCCCCGTTACTGCCTTAAAGTTTGATATTTTTCTATTATTTCCCTCATTTAATGCCCATCGCGCCACTATTTTTGATAAAATTTTGCTACAATTGCGTGGCAAATAAACCGATGAAGTGATTTTTAATACTTTGCTGAACCGATATTGATCTTTGTCACCGTCACCAGCAAGTAACCGCGATATGATCGTTCACGCTGATCTATGCCGTAAAAAGTTGCATGGCAATAATGGCGGTGTTTATTGGCGGTGAGACAATGAATAACCTTGTTTTAATCAAGGCTTTTATTTATGATCGCTTCTATTTTGTAACTTCAAAAATTAACCTGCTGTAACTGATGTTCTCAATATAGCAAGTGTTGAGAATCATAGTGGAGATAAGTGGATGAGCAATGCGCCTGTAGACAACAGCCGACGCCGCTTTTTAACCATAGCTACCTCTGTTGTAGGTGGTGTTGGTGCGGTTGGAGCTGCTGTTCCTTTTATCGCGTCTTGGAACCCAAGTGAGAGAGCTAAATCTGCGGGTGCTCCCGTAGAAGTTGATATCTCGAAGATTGAGCCAGGACAACTAATCCGTGTTGAGTGGCGAGGCAAACCTGTATGGGTTATCTCGCGTACGCCTGACATGTTAAAACAACTTAAAGAGCACGAAGATCAGCTGCGTGATCCTCAATCTGAGGAACCACAACAGCCTGAATTTGCTAAGAACCCAATGCGTTCTCGCAAAGACGATATCTTTGTCGCTGTGGGTATCTGTACTCACTTAGGTTGCTCTCCTAGCTTCTTACAAGGTGGCTTTGGCGAGAAAGTGGAAGGTACTGATGATGGTTTCTTCTGTCCATGTCACGGTTCTAAGTTTGATATGGCAGGTCGAGTATTCCAATCGGTTCCCGCTCCACTGAACCTTGAGATCCCTCCTTATTACTTCATTGATGACACCACGATTTTGGTCGGTGGTGAAAAAGGCGAAGGGGCAGCATAATGTTTGGTAATATTATCAATTGGATTGATGAACGTATTCCCATGACTCGCGTCTGGAATATGCACATCGCACAATATCCAGCACCGAAAAACTTTAACTTCTGGTACTTCTTTGGCTCATTGGCCATGCTAGTGCTAGTAAACCAAATCGTCACCGGCATTTGGTTGACCATGAACTTTGTACCTTCGGCTGAAGGTGCTTTTGCTTCCGTTGAATATATCATGCGTGATGTTGAATACGGCTGGCTACTGCGTTATCTCCACTCTACAGGGGCATCTGCCTTCTTCGTGGTGGTTTATTTGCACATGTTCCGTGGCATGATCTACGGTTCATACCAAAAACCGCGTGAGCTATTGTGGTTGTTTGGTATGTTCATCTTCTTAGCGTTAATGGCTGAAGCCTTCATGGGTTACCTACTACCATGGGGCCAGATGTCATTCTGGGGTGCACAGGTTATTATCTCACTGTTTGGTGCGATTCCGGTTATCGGTGATGATCTAACACTGTGGATCCGTGGTGACTATGTTATCTCTGGTGCCACGTTGAACCGTTTCTTTGCATTGCACGTTATCGCGCTGCCATTGGTACTCGTTATTCTTGTGTTCTTACACATTGTTGCGCTGCACGAAGTGGGCTCTAACAACCCTGACGGCATCGACATTAAACGTAAAAAAGGCACTGTTGCGGAAGAAGACAAAGCGAAATTCAAATTCCACGAGTATTACACCGATAAGAAAGATATTGTCGATGCAATACCGTTCCACCCTTACTACACAGTGAAAGACATTGTTGGTGTGGTTGGCTTCTTGATTATTTTCTCTTACATCGTGTTCTTTACGCCAGAGATGGGCGGCTTCTTCTTGGAAGCACCAAACTTTGAAGCGGCGAACCCGCTGAAAACGCCTGAGCATATTTTCCCGGTATGGTACTTCACACCGTTCTACGCAATCCTGCGTGCAATTCCAGATAAACTACTGGGTGTTGTGGCGATGGGTGCATCTATTGTGGTGTTAGCTTTACTACCTTGGATTGACCGTGGTCGCGTACGCTCTATTCGCTATCGTTGTGGTTTCCACAAATTGAATATTGCGCAGTTCGTTGTGACCTTTGTTATTCTTGGTTGGGTTGGTGCAACACCGCAGACTGATTTTAAAACAATTCTGTCGCAGATTTGTACGGTGACCTATTTCATGTTCTTTGTGTTACTGTTCTTCTACAGTAAAAACGAGAAAACCAAGCCATTGCCAGAGAGGTTGACGAAATGATGAAGAAACTAGTTATCGGTTTATTCGCATTGCTGCCTACTTTGTCGATGGCAGCAGGTCCTTCAATGCCGCTGCAAGATGCGAACATTGACCTAAAGGACCAGGCATCATTACAGCGTGGTGCCAAGTTGTTCATGAATTACTGCTTAGGTTGTCACCAAATGCAGTATCAGCGCTACCAGCGTACTTTCCGCGATATCGGTATTCCTACTGAAATCGGCGAAGAGACGCTTATTTTTGATGGTTCAAAAGTAGGTAGCCATATTAAAAATGCGATGGGTGAAGAAGATGCAGCGAAATGGTTTGGTGCGGCTCCGCCGGATTTAACCTTAATCGCACGTGTTAAGTCTCCTGACTACATCTATACGTACTTAAAGTCGTTTTATAAAGATGAGTCGCGTCCTTTTGGTGTGAACAACGTAGTGTTCCCATCAGTAGGTATGCCGCACGTGTTGCAAGAGTTGCAAGGTCTACCAACGCCAATTTACGAAGAAGTTGAGCAAAATGGTAAAACAGTACAAAAAGTAGTGGGTACTGAGACTGATGGGACCGGGGAAATGAGTGTCGATGAATACGACCAAGCTGCCCGTGACCTAGCAAACTTCATGGCGTATGTAGGTGAGCCTTCGCGCTTAGATTCAGAGGCGCTGGGTATTAAGGTCATCGGCTTTTTGGTGATTCTGTTTATCCTCGCTTTCTTTTTGAAGAAAGAATACTGGCGAGATGTTCATTAATTAGAATATTCAACCAGTTAACTCAATAGGGGCAACATGCCCCTATTGCCGTTTAAAGTCATTGCTCAAATTTTGGGTCATGACGCAAAAGTATTTTGTACTTTGTGATTTTTTGATGGAGGTAGGCATGGCCGTTGCTGCCAATAAACGCCCTGTAATGACGCTGTTTTCCGGTGCTAATTGTATGTACAGCCACCAAGTTCGTATTGTCTTGGCGGAAAAAGGAGTTAGCGTGGATATCCACTTGGCGGAGAAGGATAACTTGCCAGAAGCGTTACACGAGATTAACCCATATGGCACTGTACCCACTCTGATTGATCGTGAACTTGGTTTATACCAAGCGAACATCATTATGGAATATCTGGATGAGCGTTTTCCACATCCTCCATTAATGCCTGTTTATCCAGTCATGCGTGGTCGTAGTCGCTTGATGATGCACCGTATAGAAACAGACTGGTACTCACTGGCAGCGAAAATTTATGCCGGTGGCAGTGATGCTGAACAAGCGCGTAAAGAATTGACCGAAGCATTACTTGCTGTCGCTCCTATCTTTAACGAAGCGCCTTATTTTATGAGCGAAGAGTTTAGTCTTGTTGATTGTTATCTTGCGCCACTACTATGGCGTTTACCTGAACTAGGCATTAGCTTAGAAGGTGCTGGTAGCAAAGAGCTAAAAGAATACATGATTCGTTTGTTTGAGCGTGAGTCATTCCAAGCATCACTAACCGAAGCCGAACGTGAGATTCGTCTATAATGACGCCTAACAGACCTTATCTGCTACGCGCCTTTTACGATTGGATTGTTGACAACCAGTGCACACCGCACTTGGTTGTTAACGCCGATTTTCCCAACGTGCAAGTGCCTACTCAGTTTGTTCAAGATGGACAAATTGTATTGAATATAAGCCCAAGCGCGGTGACTCAGTTCTCAATGGACAACGCTCTGCTGACATTTAATGCTCGATTCGGCGGTCAGCCAATGCAGGTCTATGTGCCAATGGGCGCTGTGTTAGCGATATATGCACGGGAAAACGGTGAAGGGACGGTGTTTACTCAGGATGAAACCTACGAAGAGCAAGAACGCTCAGGTGTAACGCCTTCACAGCCACAGTCTGAAGAGTTGCCTGAACCGCAGCCTGGACTGGAGGCCATTGACAATCCAAACCCACAAGCTAGCCGTGAAACCAGTCAGGAAGACAAGAGTAAGGGCAAAAAAGGCAGTCACTTAAAAGTGATCAAATAGCCTAGCTACACCTTTGGCTAAAACAGCTCACTCTCGGTGAAGGTCATCTACGCTACTTCCCGAGGGCTGTTTCCGTGACCGACCGCCTACTGTAATTATTTACTGTATTATGCTTGAAAACAGGCATAAATTACTGAGATAATCTCCCCCTTGATTTTGGGGCCAGTCGCGAGGCGGGGTTTTTAATTCAAATTTTAGAGTTCGTTTGTACTAAAAAATATGGCTGAGAAACGTAATATATTTCTAGTAGGCCCAATGGGGGCCGGCAAGAGCACAATTGGTCGTCACATCGCAGATCAACTACACCTTGAGTTTTATGACTCAGATAACGAAATTGAGCGCCGCACTGGTGCGGATATTGCATGGGTGTTCGATATTGAGGGCGAAGAAGGTTTTCGTCGTCGCGAAGAGACTGTGATCACTGATTTAACCGAGCTTCAAGGTATTGTACTTGCAACGGGTGGTGGCTCTGTAGTCAGTAAAGAAGTACGCAACAAACTGTCTGCACGTGGTATCGTAGTATACCTAGAAACCCCAATCGAAAAGCAAGTGGCTCGCACCCAGCGCGACAAACGTCGTCCGCTACTGCAAACTAAAGAAGATCCACAAGACGTGTTAGAGCGTCTAGCTGAGGAGCGTAATCCGCTCTATCAAGAAGTGGCTGACTTCACGGTTCGCACCGACGAGCAAAGCGCCAAAGTGGTCGCTAACCAAATCATTGAGAAGCTTGATTTCTAAATAAACCAGGGAGAATTGCGCATGCTGGAACTTAATGTTGAACTAGGTGAGCGCAGTTACCCCATTTTCATCGGTGATAATTTACTGCGCGATTCTGAGCGCCTAGGGTCATTCTTAGGTCAAAATCGACCAGTTATTGTCACCAATGAAACCATCGCCCCGCTGTATCTAGATATCCTCATAAATACCTTGCATGAACACCAACCATTAGTGTTCGTGATGCCTGATGGTGAGCAATTTAAAACGCTGCAATGGTTCGAGCGCTTAAATGCGTTTTTGCTTGAGCATAATTGTGGACGTGACACTTGCCTGCTAGCGCTAGGCGGAGGAGTCATTGGCGACCTTACCGGTTTCGTTGCAGCGTGTTATCAACGCGGCATCGACTTTATACAAATTCCAACGACTCTGTTATCGCAAGTCGACTCGTCTGTTGGTGGCAAAACAGCCGTTAATCATCCCCTTGGGAAAAATATGATTGGCGCTTTTTACCAGCCGCAAGCGGTATTTATTGATAATCGTGTGCTTAACACTTTGCCGAGCAAGGAATTTGCTGCAGGAATGGCTGAAGTGGTCAAATATGGGCTAATTTATGACGCCGATTTATTTGCACAACTAGAACAGCACAATGATGAAATCAAGGCACAGCACCCGCAGTTGTTACCGCAAGTTATCCACCGTTGCTGTGAAATTAAAGCACAAATTGTTGCCCAAGATGAGAAAGAAGCGGGCCTGCGTGCTCTGCTCAATCTCGGTCATACCTTTGGCCATGCTATCGAGGCACACATGGGCTATGGCCAGTGGTTACATGGTGAGGCCGTAGCCGCCGGGATGGTATTAGCCGCGAAGTTAGCCGTGATACGTGGTTGGCTTAGTGGACAAGAATTAACGCGCATTGTGACTTTATTAGCGAATTATGATTTACCAACCAGTGCGCCAGAGCAAATGAGCTGCCAAGACTTTATCGCGCATATGAGAAAAGATAAAAAGAATAAGGCGGGCCGCATACGCTTTATCCTTCCTACGGCTTTTGGTCGCTGTGAACTTATCGATGATGTATCAGAGGCCGAGTTAGATACTTTGTTTTCACGCTAATGCAATCGCAAATACTTCCCTCGCGAGCAGCCTTAGCTAAACGCATCGCGCTGCAATTTAGCTATGGGCAAAACCTTATTCATTTGGTTGCCGCTCCAGGATTCGGTAAGAGCTATCTTTTAGAGCACTTTGTAACCGACCACTACGAACCCTTTAGTAAGGCCTATATTGAAGTTGGCGCTAAGACGCGGGATGAAGATGTGGTGACTCACCTGTTGGAGCATAGCTTTTCTTATCCTTTGGTGGATGTAAACGAGACCCTCAGTGATAACTTCTACCGTTTAGTAAAAGAGCAGGGGGAGCGACAGTTACTTTGGGTTATAGATAACGCCAAACAGCTATCGCAGGAATTGATCATTGAGTTAGAAAAGCTTGCGAAAACAGCGCCAGGCGTTCTGTATATCCTCTGTGCATCTTCTCGCGCTGAACTATTTGAAAACGCCGTAGATATTCATCTTGAACCGCTGTCCGACTCGGAAAGCATACGTCTTATGCAAAGCTTTTATAAGACCTTACCACCGGCAGAAGACCCCATTTTTGCTGAATTCGTGCGTCAATGCCACGGCAATCCAGCATTGTTGTTACAGTGGCACCAAGAACAGCAGATGCCAAAACACACGGCAAAGCCAACCCGGCGATGGTGGCTCGTGCCGACCATGATTGTTGTTATTTTGATTGTTATTGGCTTGGTTTATCAACGTGATGAACTAACGGTCATGCTGCCACAAAGCGAGAATGCGCCGGTGGTTGCTAACGATGCGGTCTTTGCAAAGCAGCAACAACCCTCGCAGGGCGCACATGAGGGCAACATGCAGCAGCCTGAGCAAGCGAGTGACGACAATCTCATCACTGAGAAGCTAGAAAATGATACTCAAGCTGTGGTTGCAGCACTGCAACAGCCAGCCACGCAGGCGGCTACAGAGCAGGCACAGCCAGTAGAGGAAGCAGAGCCTGAACAGCGACAGAGCGTACCGACCAATAGCCACATGCTGCCATATGATCATCACTGGTATAACCGCCAAGATGATAATTTATGGTTATGGCAACTAACGGTGATGTCTAACGAGCAGCAGGTGGAGGCGTATATTGCCCGCCATAATCTCGAGAAAAAAGTACGTCATTATCAACGCGCTGATAAAGGATGGCATATTCTGACTTGGGCACAGCCCGCTAGTCGTAGCGCAATTGATGCACAGCTTACAGAAATTGCAGAGCTACTGCCTAGTTTAGAGCCCTACGCAAAGCAAATCAGTAAGATAAAAGCAGAGATAGACTCGCAACCTAACCCTGAGTTGCGGTAGAATCTTGCGTTAACATCGCCCGCCGCGATGCTGTGATATTTAATTCATAACCGATGAGCAAGTGATTTAATGCAAAAGAAAACCCGTGCTTTCCTGAAGTGGGCGGGCGGCAAATATAGCTTGGTAGATGATATTGCCAAGCGCTTAGATACCGCACAGGCGCTGACGGGCAATCGCGCTACGACACTGGTCGAGCCCTTTGTCGGCGCAGGTTCGGTGTTTCTTAATACGCACTTTGATCATTACGTGCTCAATGATATTAACGCTGATCTTATTAACCTTTACCGTGAATTAACCCACGCCCCTGATGAGTTTATCAGTGACGCTCGTAAGTTATTCAGTGCGGTCAATAATGATGCTGATATTTACTATGATTTGCGCAAACAGTTTAATGCCAGTCGCGATGCCTACGAGCGTGCCATATTATTTTTGTACATGAATCGTCATGGTTACAATGGCCTGTGCCGCTATAACCTAAAAGGCATTTTTAACGTCCCATTTGGCAAATACAAAAAGCCCTACTTTCCAGAGAAGGAAATGTACTTCTTTGCTGAAAAGGCGCAGCGAGCGACATTTACTTGTTTGAGCTATAAAGATGTTTTTGCCCAGTTGCCAAAAAATGCAGTGGTGTACTGCGATCCCCCTTATGTGCCATTAAGTAAAACCGCATCGTTCACCTCTTATGCAAAAGGTGGCTTTAATCTTGATGATCAGGCTAACCTTGCCAATTTAGCGGAGCAAGCTGCGGGAGTAAGTAACACTTCGGTGTTGATCTCTAACCATGATACCCTTTGGACGCGCAAAATATATGAGCAAGCGAGTATTGATGTGCTGAATGTAAAGCGCACAATTAGCCCCAAGGGACATGCTCGCAATAAGGTAAGTGAGTTGATGGCGATGTATTTATCTGGCCGGCAATACCAATTGAACTAAACCAAGCACGCCTAAAATAAACGCGATAAATAATACGATAGCGATAGCAATAAGCACTTTTGGATTATGGTGCTTAAAGTCATGCTCACGCTTGGCATTACTTTGAACCCCAAAAAATGCGGCGATAACGCTTTGTAGTTGCGACCACATAAGTAGAGTCGTGACTTAGTAAGATTTGCTTGAGAATTGGCGAGACTTGTTGTCGTCGCGGGTCAATAGTTCGAGTAAATCGAGGTAGTGAAATTGTGCGCTGCGGCTGTCGCCAGTTAACCATGCGAACCAAGATTGTTGGGCTTGGTGGTTACAGGCTTGCTTCATATCGATGTCGTAGGTAGAGGCGGAGCCATTACATTGGCATTGTTCTAACGCCACTTGTTGCGCTTGTACTGAGCTGTTTATGCTGAAGGCAGCGACTGTAACACCCAATGCAGCAGCTACTACAAGCAGTGTACGAGTTTTAAGGCCAAACATATCCATCTCCAGTCCATTAGTATTAACCAGAGCTTACTCAATATTGATTAAAAAAACAACTGAATATTAACTGAAAAACAAAACTTTTTCTTTAAAAATAAGGGTCTTATGTTTAATTGATGTTAATTTTTGTTTTTAAATTATTGTTTCTTTTCACTTATCTGTGCAGCAAAATTCGCAAACTTAATTTACTAAGCTGACACGCTCGTCTGTTTTCCGTTAAAGTAACGGCTAAGTTCAAAGGAGCCGTAATATGAAAGATTACCTGATAGCGCCGTCTATTTTAGCAGCCGACTTTGCTCGCCTCGGTGATGAAGTAGAACGCGTATTGGCGGGTGGAGCCGATGTGATTCATTTCGATGTAATGGATAACCATTATGTTCCCAACCTTACTTTTGGCCCTATGGTGTGCAAAGCGATACGGGATTTTGGTATTACTGCACCGATTGATGTGCACTTAATGGTTAAGCCTGTTGATAGTTTAATTCCGCAGTTTGCACAAGCCGGTGCCAGTATTATTACCTTCCACCCCGAGGCCAGTGAGCACATTGATAGAAGCTTAGCGCTAATCAAAGAGCAGGGGTGTAAAGCTGGGCTGGTCCTCAATCCTGCAACACCTTTGCATATTTTAGAGCATGTGATGGATAAACTGGACGTTATTCTTCTGATGTCGGTGAATCCAGGTTTTGGTGGCCAAAGCTTTATTCCCCATACACTAGAAAAGCTGCGCCAGACCCGTGCATTGATTGACGCCAGCGGTCGTGATATTCGCTTAGAGGTGGATGGTGGCATAAAAGTAGATAACATTGCTGAAGTTGCAGCAGCCGGCGCTGATATGTTTGTGGCTGGTTCGGCGATTTTCAACCAACCCGATTATAAAGCGGTGATTACGCAAATGCGCGACCAATTGGCAAAGGTGCAGGCGTGAAGTATCAAGCGCTGCTATTTGACTTAGACGGCACCTTAGTGGATAGCGCTGAGGATATGTATATTGCTAGCAACTTGATGCTAACTGATTTAGCACGGCCCATCGTCTCGCAAACTATGGTGCGTCAGTTTGTAGGCAATGGTATTGAGATGCTAGTGAAACGACTCCTGAGCGGTGACATGGCGGTGAATCCCCACCTCAGCGCTGCAGATATAGAGCGAGCGACCTCGCTGTTTTTCAGCCATTATGAAGCGGTAGTCGCTGAGCATAGCGCGCTCTATCCCCATGTAGAAACGGTACTTGCTGCATTTGCACATATTCCCAAAGCTGTGGTGACTAATAAAGCGCGTCGCTTTACCTTGCCGCTGCTAGAGAAAATGGCCATTGCCCGCCATTTCGATGTTGTTGTATGTGGCGATGACGGCGACAAGAAACCGGCCCCGACACCGCTTTTGAGTGCGAGCGATCAATTAGCCGTTGCACCTAAGGACTGCCTTATGATCGGAGACTCCAAATCTGACCTATTAGCTGCGCAGGCAGCCGCAATGGATTGCCTTGCACTTACCTATGGCTATCATCAAGGCGAAGATTTAAGGCAATACAATCCACAGTACCTCTGTGACCAATTCTTAGATATAATCACGACCATTAATTGATCAGTAATAAAGGAACATCATGAGTAAACCCGTAGTGTTAAGTGGCATTCAGCCAACCGGTGGTATGACAATAGGCAATTACGTTGGCGCCATTAACCAGTGGCTTAGCTTGCAAGAGCATCATGAAAGTTACTTTATGCTTGTTGATTTGCACGCCATCACCATTCGCCAAGAGCCAGAGGTGTTAAAATCGCGAGTATTAGATGGCATTGCTCTGTACACCGCATGTGGTATCGACCCACAGAAGTCAGCGTTATTCGTGCAATCGCAAGTGCCAGAGCATGCACAATTGGCATGGGTGCTAAATTGCTACGCACAAATGGGTGAGCTTAACCGCATGACCCAATTTAAAGATAAATCATCCAAGCATGCTAATAATGTCAATGTTGGCTTGTTTTCTTACCCGGTATTACAAGCGGCTGATATTCTTTTATATCAGGCTGACCAAGTGCCTGTTGGTGAAGACCAAAAGCAACACTTAGAGTTAACCCGTGATATCGCGACCCGCTTTAACAACCTATATGGTGAGGTCTTTAAAATCCCTGAGCCATATATCCCAGAATTTGGGGCTCGGGTAATGAGCTTGCAAGATCCGCTGAAAAAGATGTCAAAGTCGGATGATAACCCTAATGGTTACATCATGCTGTTGGATGAACCTAAGAAAATAGAGAAGAAGCTGAAAAAAGCGGTGACCGATTCCGATGAGCAGGCGCGTATTTATTTCGATCGCGAAGAAAAGCCCGGAGTGTCTAACTTGTTGACCTTATTGTCAGTGGCGACAAAGCGTAGCATTGATGAGTTAGTCCCTGAATATGAAGATAAAATGTATGGGCATTTGAAGAAAGATACTGCTGAAGCGGTGGTTGGTATGATTGAACCAATTCAGCAGCGCTTCAAGGAGATCCGTGAAGATCAGCCACTGCTTGAAAAGATCATGAAAGAGGGGGCTGAGAAAGCCAGTGCTAAAGCTGCCCCCACTTTGAAAGCGGTGTATGACGCATTAGGGTTTATCCCACGCCCATAGATGGCTTGCCAGTGTAAATGATCACAAAAGCCAAGCGCGAGAGCTTGGCTTTTTAATGGAAGATTCCATGTTATTGATGATAGATAATTACGACTCCTTCACCTTTAACCTGGTGCAGTATTTCCAGCGCCTTGACCAAGAAGTGCTGGTAAAGCGCAATGATGAACTCACGTTGGCTGAGATCCGAGCGTTAAACCCAGCACATATCGTGCTTTCACCGGGCCCTTGTAGTCCCAATGAAGCGGGAGTGTGTGTGGATGCGGTGCGTCGCTTTGCCGGACATATTCCTATTTTAGGAGTTTGCCTGGGGCATCAAAGTATCGCCCAAGCTATGGGGGCCCAGGTGGTGTGTGCCAAGCAAGTTATGCATGGAAAAACGTCAACCATCTATACTAAGCAACAGGGCGTATTTGCGGGGTTGCCGCAGCAAATCGAAGTATGTCGTTACCACTCTTTAGTGGTGGCCCCAGAGTCTCTGCCTGAATCCTTAGAAATCACGGCGTGGACACAAGATGATCACGAAAACATGGATGAAATCATGGGTTTGGTTCATACTTCTAAGGCATTGGAGGGCATTCAATTTCATCCTGAGGCTATTCTAACTGAACATGGGCTCACGATGTTGCAGCACTTCATTCACAGGTACTAGGGCTTATAAGCGTTAGCAGCCTCAACGCAGCAAAAATAAAGAAGCGGTATAACTTAGTAATTATGGTGACTAAAACAGAGCAAATTCGCCAACGTGTGGATGCCCTTGAACAGCGTTTTAATGACTTGCTGTTAGGGCATAGCTTTGCGCAGCAACAAATAGGTTTTATTAAAACCTTTGATATTCAATATGGTAAACCTCTTAAGCAGCGAACTTTATTGGAGGTCGAGCAGGCGGCGCACAGTCAACGGCAAAAACAAAGCTCAGAAAAGCTGCAGTTCACCGCCAAAGTCAGTACCAAATTACACGCGATCATTGAGAATGCAATCAATGAGCAGCTCGATAATGCTGATAATCTATATTCTGAAGTGTTAGGTATCCAAGATGCGGTCCCCACTATTTTAGATATTCTAGGCGCAAAAGCGGCGAGCGTTGGTCGCTTAGAGCCGCTCGTTAATGATTTGAGTTGGCTCGGGCGAGAACTCGTTACCTTAGTGAACTTACCTCAGTATCGCCAAGAGCGAGCCAATCGTGGTGTGAAGATTGACACCCCCGCGTTGGCGATTCGCTATTTGGGTTTAGATAACCTCCGCCTAACCATTCCTACTTACGCTATGCGCCATTGGTTGCCACACAGCACTGAGCCTTTTAGTTTATTGAAGCGTAAGTTACGCGAATCAGCAATGAGTCGAGCGATAGCGGCGTATGAGCTGGCTCAACTTCAGGGTCTTAATCCATACAGTGCGTATATCGCTGCGTTGTTCTTGGATTTAGGCCGGGTCGCGTTAACAAGACTGTATTTACGTTTGTTCCAACAGATTTGGCAACGTAAGGTGACGTTGGCACGAGATGAAGGCAACAAACGCCTCCATGATGCGCTCATTGCTATCGAGCCTGATCCACTGTACCTACGTAACCTTTTCGTTGAGCGCTCATTGAAGATCACCCGCTCATTGGTCGAGAAAATGGGCTTTCGCTATATTGGCCTTAACGCATTGCTGGATGATTTTGCTTTGGTCGAAGCCAGTGAGCAGTCTGGCTTGGCGCAGGTTTTGGTGCATGCCAGCTGCTACAGTCAATATTTGATGCTGCACGAGCATCAACTTATTGAAGATGACGAGCGCACCCTGTGGTTCAACTATGTGGGTCTGCAAAGTGACCATGTCCAACACCTAGAAAAGACCAATTTGCACAATTTAGCACTGCAAATTGACGGCTAACTGAAAATTTTTTGTAAATTTTTTTGCGTATATTCATTCATTATTCACTCCTTTGGCTCTTTCGGTGCTGCGCATAAGCTATAGTTCAATTTCCTAAAAGAATACCAAGATAGTTATTCACTGATTATGAAAAACTATCCTCAAAGCCTTTGTTTTCAAGGGCTGCATGAAAGCTTTGCATGAGACTTTAAGGTCTTTTTCTGAAATAATAGGATATCAACTAGTGTACTGCGCTACTTAAAAGTAGGCCGTATTTATCGCTTTTCGTGTCCCGCCTGTCGGCGTGCTTTAGATGCGACACAAAAGTAATACTCAGTGAGGAAATGAAATGACAGTTAATCGCGCTTTATTCGACGAGGTAATGGTACCTAATTACAACCCTTCAGCGGTTATCCCTGTACGCGGCGAAGGTTCGCGGGTGTGGGACCAGCAAGGCAAAGAGTTTATCGACTTCGCTGGTGGTATTGCGGTTAACTGTTTGGGCCATTGTCACCCTGCCTTAGTCAACGCATTGAAAGAGCAAGGTGAAAAAATTTGGCACCTGTCGAACATTTGGACCAATGAGCCAGCCTTGCGTTTAGCAAAGAAAATGACCGACAACACCTTTGCTGACAAAGTGTATTTTGCTAACTCTGGCGCTGAAGCCAATGAAGCTGCACTAAAGCTGGCACGTCGTTGGGCAATCGATGTGCACGGTGAGCACAAATCGAAAATTATCTCCTTCAACAAAGGTTTCCATGGGCGCACCTTCTTTACCGTGACCGTAGGCGGTCAGGCAGCGTATTCTGACGGCTTTGGTCCTAAACCAGGTGACGTCGTGCACTGCGACTATAACGACCTGGAAAGCTTCAAAGCGCTGATTGATGATAATACCTGTGCGGTGATGATGGAGCCGTTGCAAGGTGAAGGCGGTATTATCGCGCCGGAGCAAGCATTTGTTGAGGGTGTGCGTGAACTGTGTGACCAGCACAATGCTTTACTTATTTTTGATGAAGTACAAACAGGTGTAGGTCGTACCGGCGAGCTTTACGCTTACCAAGGTCTTGGCGTGACGCCAGATATTCTAAGCTCAGCAAAAGCGCTCGGTGGTGGTTTTCCTATCGGCGCAATGTTAACCACGGCAGAGATTGCACAGCACCTTAAGCCGGGTACACATGGCTCTACCTATGGTGGTAACCCACTTGCTTGTGCGGTAGCCGAAGCGGCATTTGATACCGTAAACGACGCCACGGTACTGGCCGGTGTTAAAGAAAAAGAAGCGTTATTCAAATCGCTACTTAACGACATCAATGCTAAATACGACGTATTCTCTGAAATTCGCGGTAAGGGCTTGCTGTTAGGTGCGGTTGTTAACGATAAATTCAAAGGTCGTGCACGCGAATTCTTAGTCGCGAGTATGGAGCAGGGGTTGATGTCGCTTGTCGCAGGTGCTGATGTAGTACGCTTCACACCGTCTTTAGTGATCCCTGAAGCCGATATCCGTGAAGGCATGGCGCGCTTTGAAAAAGCGGTAGCAAGCCTAGTCTAACCTGCCTGGGGCTATAAAACCCCATCCTGTAGTAAGTAAATTGCTGGAGTTCCACCTTGCCTTCTCGGCGAGGTTGCGGGCTCCTTTGGTATTTAACCTTTAGGGAGTAAGCGAGTCGATGATGATTCTTCGCCCAATCCAACAAGATGATTATCAGGATTTATTGATCATGGCCGAAGAGTCGGGCCATGGTTTTACATCCTTGCCGTTAAATGAAGAGTTGCTGCAGAATAAAATCGCACGCTCCGTACAGTCATTCGCAAAGCCGACTGAAAAGGCTGGAGACGAGGGCTATTTATTCGTATTGGAAGACAGTGAAACCGGTGAAATTGCGGGAACCTGTGGCATTGAAGCCGCAGTGGGCCTAGATGATGCATTTTACCACTACCATCTCAGCAAAGTGATTCATTCTTCACGCACTTTGGGAGTGTATAAAGCCGTTGATATTCTTACTTTATGTAATGACTATACCGGTGCAACAGAGCTGTGTACGCTGTTCTTGAAGGAAAAATACCGACAAAAATACAACGGCAAACTATTATCGAAGTCACGTATGCTGTTTATTAATCAGCACCGACAGCGCTTTGCCGATACCGTTATTGCAGAAATGCGCGGCGTGTCTGATGAAAATGGCGATAGCCCATTTTGGCAGTGGTTGGAAGAGCACTTTTTCTCAATGGATTTTCCGACTGCTGATTACCTCACCGGCATTGGCCAGAAAGTATTCATCGCTGAGTTGATGCCAAAATATCCGATTTACGTCAACTTATTGAGTAAAGAGGCACAACAGGTGGTAGGGGAAGTGCACAGCAATACTCGCCCTGCCATTGAGTTGTTAAAAAGTGAAGGTTTCACTTTTAATGGTTATGTCGATATTTTCGATGCCGGACCGACGGTTGAAGCGAAGGTTGATAACATTCGTACTATTGCAAACAGCTCGTTACGTGAAGTGGTTATTGCAGATAACCCTGGTGAGCAAGCGGTATTAGTAGCGAACCAAGGCCTGCAAGACTATCGTGCTGTGGTTATTGAATGCGAATACAACGACGGCGAACAACATATCACACTAAGCCAAGCAACGGCGGATGCTTTAAAGGTTAAAGCAGGCGAGCACGTTAGCGTGGCAGCATTATAAGGAGCAAGCAATGTCTCATTTAGCTCAATTCATTAATGGTCAATGGACAGCAGGTGAAGGTCAGGCCTTCAATTCCATTAACCCAGCGAACAACGACGTGATTTGGCAAGCGAACAGTGCCACACCACAGCAAGTTGATGCAGCGGTAAAGGCAGCGCGAGAAGCGTTTATTCCTTGGACAGATAAAACCGTAGAGCAGCGCTTAGAGGTGGTTAAAGCCTTCGTTGAGCAACTTAAAGAAAACAGCGAAGAGCTGGCACTGATTATTGCTCAAGAAACCGGAAAACCATTGTGGGAAACGCGCACAGAAGCAGCCGCAATGATTGGCAAAGCAGGCATCTCAGAGCGCGCCTATCATGAACGCACTGGCACAGTAGAAAACCCAATGCCAGTAGGTAAGGCTGTTATTCGCCACCGTGCACATGGCGTGGTTGCTGTATTTGGCCCATATAACTTCCCGGGTCACCTACCAAATGGGCATATCATCCCAGCATTGTTAGCGGGTAACACGGTGATCTTTAAACCGTCAGAGCTGACCCCAGCAGTGGCGGAATTCACCTTAAAGTTATGGCAGCAAGCTGGGTTACCACAAGGGGTGATTAACCTCGTTCAGGGTGAAGTTGAAACGGGTAAAGCCTTAGCTTCTCACCCAGGCATCGACGGTCTATTCTTCACCGGTTCATCGCGCACAGGTCACGTGCTGCATGAGCAATTCGCAGGTCAGCCAGGTAAAATCTTAGCGTTGGAAATGGGTGGTAATAACCCTCTCATTGTTAAGGATGTAAGCGATGAAAAAGCAGCAGTACATGATATTTTGCAATCAGCCTATATCTCTGCTGGACAGCGTTGTACGTGTGCCCGTAAGTTATTCTTGCCTGCAGGTGAGCAAGGCGATGCGATTCTTGCTCAGTTAATTACGGCGACTAAGAACATTAAAGTGGACGTCTATGACGCACCAGAACAGCCGTTCATGGGGTCGATGATTTCCGAAGCAGCGGCAAAGGGCCTGGTTGCAGCGCAGCAACAGCTGGTTGAGCTCGGTGCAGAAGTGTTAGTCGAGCTCAAACATACAGCGGGCACGGGCTTTGTGACTCCAGGAATCTTGGAATGTAGCAATGTGAGTGACTTCCCTGACGACGAGCATTTCGGACCACTTTTGAAAGTGTTCCGTTACACGGAGTTTGATGAGGCCATTAACAAAGCCAATGATACTGCCTATGGCTTATCTGCTGGTTTGTTAAGCGACAGTGAGCAAGACTATGAATACTTCTTGCGTCGCATCCGTGCCGGTATTGTTAACTGGAACCGCCCAATTACGGGCGCATCGAGCGCTGCACCTTTCGGGGGTATTGGTGCTTCAGGCAATCACCGTGCAAGTGCTTACTACGCAGCAGATTACTGTGCCTACCCAGTTGCTTCTGTGGAACTTAAGAAAGTAACGCTTCCTGAAAAGTTGAGCCCAGGGCTGAGCCTCGACTAATAGCGACTTTATTTGGGTCATAAAAAAGCAGCTTCGGCTGCTTTTTTTAGTGCTAAGCAAGCACTTCAAAGTGGCTATAAAAGCATCGTAAGTCCTAGCTTTTCGGCTAAGTTTCTGCTTAAATCTAGAAAGATTTATAAGAAGTTAATGGTGTTTAATGGTTCTCGACAGACAAGGCTATGATGATCTCATCATGTACCTCACGCAAAACCTCTCGTTGTTTGAGAAGTCCGGTGAGGTCGCTCCTGATGCGCCGACGGTCATGGAGCTTATAGAAGATGTGATCGCCGAGCATGTAATGCTCATCTGTCAGCAGCACACCGAGCTCGATACCGAGCAGCGCAGTCAAATCGTACGTGAAGTCGACGGCATTGTGTACGACCTTCAAGAAGTTCTCAGTAGTGTCACTAATCAACCTGTAACCAAAGAGCAGCGCGAGTTTATTGACGAGTTTGCCGGGTTGATTAAAAACTTATTTGATAATGCCGTCGCTCGCGTATCGGCCTAAGCCGTCAACTTTGCGTACCAAGGGCAAGCATCGTTTAAACTTTGCATTGCCGGTAGCCTCATTTACAATCGCTGTAAACTTATTACCAATAAGAGGTTTACATGCAAGCGAAAGTAAAATGGGTAGAGGGTGATACCTTTATCGGCACATCTGACTCTGGCCACAATGTAGTATTCGATACTGGCAGTGATAGCCATGCCCCTTCACCGATGGAAATGGTTCTTATGTCAGCTGGAGCTTGCTCTTCGGTTGATGTGGTGAGCATTCTAAAGAAAGCCCGACAGCAAGTGAGTGACGTACAAGTTCAGCTCAGTGCCGAGCGCGCGCCATCAGCCCCAAAAGTGTTCACTAAGCTTAACCTACACTTTGTTGTAAGTGGCAAAGAGGTCAGTGAGAAGCATGTTGAGCGTGCTGTTTCACTGTCTGCGGAAAAGTATTGCTCGGTGGCATTGATGCTGGAAAAATCAGTGCAAATCACGCATAGTTTTGAAGTACAAGAAATCGCTTAAAAAGTGCTTTTTCAAGGGGCCAAATTGGGCTAAAATCCGCGCTCTTTTATGGCCCCGATGCGGCTTTTAGCGACTAGGTTTTAAGGTTGGTTTATAGTGAACAAACCCTTCGATAAAATTAAACTTCATGGTTTCAATAACTTAACCAAAAGTTTAAGCTTCAGCATATACGATATCTGCTATGCCAAAACAGAGCAGCAGCGTAAAGAGTACATTGAGTACATTGACGAGCAATACAGTGCTGACCGCCTCACTGATATTTTAGGTGAAGTCGTAGACATAATCGGCGCCAATATTCTTAACGTGGCGCGTCAGGATTATGACCCACAGGGCGCGAGTGTGACTATCTTGGTTTCTGAAGAGCCAGTGCATGAACAAAGCTTTGATAGCGAGGAAACACCCGGCCCGTTGCCGGACTCTGTCGTGGCGCACTTGGATAAAAGCCATATATGTGTACACACTTACCCGGAAGCTCATCCCCACGATGGAATTTGCACTTTTAGGGCCGATATTGAAGTATCGACCTGTGGCGTGATTTCGCCATTAAAAGCGCTCAACTTCTTGATCCATTCGTTAGAGTCCGATGTAGTGACCATAGACTATCGCGTCCGTGGCTTTACTCGCGACGTTAATGGCGTGAAGCACTATATCGATCATGCCATTAATTCTATTCAAAATTACATGACAGAGGATACCAAAGAGCTCTATCAGATGATGGATGTGAATGTGTATCAAGAAAACTTGTTTCACACCAAAATGATGCTTAAAGAGACCGACCTGAATACCTATTTATTCGGCGTTACCACCGATGAGTTAGAGCAACAAGAGATTGAAGAGATCCGCACGCGTCTCAACCGTGAGATTCAAGAAATCTTTTACGGTCGTAACCTGCCTGACGCGTAGCGATCACTCAGATAGGCAAATCCACCGGCGCTAAATGTTCAAGGGCCCGCTTTTTCACTAGCAGGTCCTTGATCAGGGGCGTTAAAAGTAACTCCATGGCCAAGCCCATTTTGCCACCAGGAACGACTAGCGTGTTCATGCGTGACATAAAGCTTCCTTCAATCATTTGCAGAAAATAAGGAAAGTCGACATCGTCTATGCCGCGAAAACGGATCACCACAAAACTCTCATCTAAAGATGGAATATCTTTGGCGCTAAAGGGGTTAGAGGTATCTACCGTTGGTACTCGCTGAAAATTGATATGGGTGCGGGAAAACTGCGGGGTGATGTGGTTAATGTAATCATCCATGCTGCGAATAATCGAGCCCATAACCGCTTCGCGAGAATGACCGCGCTCCGATGTGTCTCGGATCAGCTTTTGGATCCACTCTAAGTTAATGATTGGCACCATGCCAATGAGTAAATCCACATGCTTGGCAACGTCGTAGTCTTCATCAGCAACCCCACCGTGCAAGCCTTCGTAGAACATCAGATCTGTGCCTTGCTCAAGTTCTTGCCAAGGGGTGAATGTGCCTGGTAACTGATTATAGGGAACGGCTTCGTCAAAGGTGTGAAGGTAGCGACGGACCTTACCATTACCGGTCTCGCCGTAATTGGCAAACAGCGACTCTAGCGCCTCAAAGTCATTGGCCTCACGACCAAAGTAGCTAATATGGCGTCCTTGTTGCTCCGCTTCACGAATCTTCTTGTCCATTTCTGGGCGGGTATAGCGATGAAAGCTATCACCCTCAATAAACGCGGCATTTATGTCTAGTGCACGGAAAATGTGCTTGATTGCATTGGTTGTTGTGGTTGTGCCTGCGCCTGAAGAGCCAGTAATTGCCACAATAGGGTGTTTCGCCGACATAAGATTAACCGTTTGTTAATTAGAATACCCTTTATAAAGGTGCAGTGCAGTGAAATCAAGCCTAGTTACTTGCGAGACGGTGAATTCACGTTAGTATAGGGAGATTGCCAATAACAATAAAAAATTATGCGTAAATTCAAAAATCTACTGCTTGGTAGTGCCGCTCTTATCGTCACTGCCTCGGCGCCAGCTTGGGCGTTAGATAGCCAAGTATTGCTTTTGCGGGAACATTCGCAAGGTATTGATGTTTCCGCCATCAGTGATAAAGCAGGGTACAGCAATCAACCTTGGCTTACCGCCAAGGGGGTGTATTACACCCAAGCGGTGACTCAAGCACAGCAATCACAAACAGATATCTTCTTTTACGACTTCGCTACCAACAACCGAGTGAACGTTACACAAAGCAAAAACAGTAGTGAGTATTCACCAACGATGATGCTTGATGGCGATGCAATCTCTGCCGTGGTAGTCGAACCGAATGCAGCACAAAAGTTATGGCGTTTTCCGTTAGATGGCACGGCGCCGCAGCGAATTTTCGACAACGGCATGACCATAGGTTATCACGCTTGGGGGCCGCAAGGCGTGATGGTTTTTGCCTTAGGCGAGCCACATAGCATTCATTATTTGCCTCTTAAAGACCCCAAAAAGGGCAAGCACATCGTTGATAACCCTGGTCGCACACTGAGCTATAACTCGGCACTGCGGGTTTACACTTATACCTTTGAGGAACAAGGGCAGAGTTGGTTCGCCACCTATGCAGTTGATGATGATGTATCGAGCAAAGCCTTTCGCCTACCACAAGGTGTCCAAGATTACACCTGGTTTGACGCGCAGACGGTGATTTATGCAAATCAAAATCGATTATATAAGAAACAGTTGGGTAATGCTCAGCCAGCGCAGCTATGGCACGACTTAAGCGCCCATTGCCAAGGTACCATTACACGCGTGAGCTACCTAGCTACAGAGAAGACCTTGGCATGGGTATGTAATGCCAAAGCTAAAGAGAGCTAATGGCGATTGCAAAAGCGTTGCCAGTGGGTGTGGGCATTCACAACGCGCACCCCTCGGACTATCTTTTGCAATAAGCGCATATCGGCGAATTCTCGTTGTGGGTATTCCTTGAGGCCGAGCAGATAACAAAACCCAGCTTTACTGCCTAACTGCATGGCACTAATACGAACCTGCTGCTCGAAGTTTAGACGTAAACTACTCAAAGCGGTTTTGTGACCGTGCTGATCCACGGTGGGCAGAGCACATTTCTGTAGGTAGCCAGCGCGCTCTCCCTCGCCGGAAAACCAAATCCGTGCCTTTTCACTGTAACGACCAGATTTTGCAGGTAAGTCAAACAGTAAGCGCTGATGTCCATGATCTGTCAACCATTGCACATATTCATGTAATCCACAGGAGAATAAGTGTGGATGGATGGGGATTTTACGCGCTTTGATTTTGCCATGAGTATGCACATGCAAATAAGCGGTGCCAGTGCCTAAATGCACATCTTCCAAAGTGAGGCTGCCAAGTTCATCACTAAAGCCGCCGGTATAATAGGCCAGCAGAGGCAGCCAGAAATGCCAATGCTTGGCTTGCTCGCGTGGTTGTTTTTCGTCGCCGTAAACATACCCTGAAAACAGGGTGTGTAATTCCATAGCAGAAAATGGCCGCCGTCCTAGATGGGTTTTCACAGCTTAGTCGGTCAGTGCATTCACTAATGATTGGGCACTTAACTCACTGCAAGCACCTTCAGCCCAATTAACACCTACCCACACGCCATCATCATGCAAAGCGGGAGCTAATTCATCAAAATACTCACTAAGCGATATATCAATGGCTGTGTAGTCTTGCCACTCATTTACGCATTGTTGCTGTGCCAGCGCTTCGCTGTGCCACAGTAGCAGCACATCTTTGTTATCATCGTATGCCGAGGTCACACTGGCTACACCGCCGTCTGGGGCGCTCAATAGCCATAATGTTTGCTGTTCACGGACCTGCTCACAAAAGCTATCAAGTTGTGATTCTATTTCTATATCGTTGCTATTATTCATTATTCGGCCTTTCTTGGATCGGTTTGTTGGGCCAGTTGTTCACGGCTGTACTGTTGCCAAAACGCATGTAATTGCGAATAAACGCTGAAATCGGTGAGTTGACGAAATGCCAACCAATCTAACAGGCAAAATAGGCTGGTTAGTACATAAGCATGCTTTATTTTACCACTGCTAAGTAATTCTTCTAACATCCCTAAGCATTGGCTAATGCGCTGATGTTGGAGGTTAAAAAATAACGTATCTTGTGTGGTGTCAAACCCTGAACGCTGGCATAAAAGCAGCTCAACACCGGAATCATTAGCCGCGTTGATAGCTGTTAGTTGGTTACGCTCATCCCAATGTAATGGTTTGAGCTGATGGGCTTGGCTTAAGTATTCAAAAATTACAGTGGAGTCATATATACGCTGCTGCCCGTCGACCAATACTGGAATTTTCGCTACCGGCGTGTGTTGTAATAGTAGTTTTCGCCCTGCGGGGGAGAAAATATCTATATGTTGGTAAGGAACATCAAGTGTGTGCTGGGTGCACCAAATACGCAGGCGGCGTACGTAGGGGGAGGTATCAGAGCCATACAATTGCATTGTAAAACCTGCCTTGTGAGCAACAATCTCAATAACTGAGCTCCAAAATAGCAGGCTTTACAAGCAATGCAATAGAAATTTGGCGAGCTTAATCGCTGCGGCTAGTCACTTCGAGTAAATGATAACCAAACTGCGTTTGTACTGGACCTTGTACTTGGTTTAATGGGGCTGAAAACACCACTTTATCAAACTCTGGTACCATCATGCCTGGGCCAAACTCTCCAAGCGCTCCGCCGTCTTGTGAGCTCGGACACATGGAGTGTTGTTTTGCCAGTTCTGCGAAATCCTCTCCCTGTTCAATCTTATCTTTTAAATCTAGGCACAGGGCCTCGTTATCCACCAATATATGACGCGCACTTGCCAAAGCCATAAGTTACTCCATTTGTTAATATCATGATTCTGTTAGGCCCTTCGCCGTGGGTGAGCCGGACCTTTTTTACTGCCATTAAGTTTAGACAAACATAATGATTTGTCATTATAGCGCTTGCTCAACAGCTTGGGTAAGCGTTTCTGACATTGGTTTTGTGCGGCTGTTAAAGCGTTGCACCTGTTGTCTATCCTTTGACACTAAGTACTTGTAAAAATTCCAATTTGGAGAGCTGGTTTGCTCGTTCAAAAATTGAAATACCGGATGAGCATCGTCGCCCCTCACCGGCGTGGGTGCGAGCATAGTGAAAGTCACACCATAATTGATGTAGCACACTTCAGCAGTGTCTTTTTCGTCATCTTCCTCTTGGAAAAAATCGTCAGATGGAAACCCTAACACCACCAAGCCTTGATCTTTGTACTTTTGATGCAGCTGCTCAAGCTCTTTGAACTGCGGTGTAAAACCACAGTTGCTGGCCGTATTAACAATAAGCAAAGGCTTATCTTTAAATTGGCAAAGATTAATACTTTGCTCAGAGCGTAGCTTGCGCACTTCAACATCGGTGAAATCGCCACATTCGCTGGCTTGGACTGTAGAGCTAAGCAGTAATAACGCAGCGCTTAGGGTGCTGAGAGTGAATCGGATCATGACCGTCGCCTTTTCATTGTTTGTCTCGCAGAGTACGATACTATCAATGTAAATGATCATTTTTAGCAACCATTATTTATGTTTGAAACCGCTGAATTAAGTGATTTGCCTCGTATCGTAGATATTTACAACCAGACTATCGCCAGTCGCATGGTGACCGCAGACACTGAGCCGGTCACTGTTGAAGAGCGTCGCTCGTGGTTTCTAGGTCATACGCCTGAGCGGCCCATTTTCGTTTACAAACAAGGTGAGCGAGTTGTGGGTTGGTTGAGTTTCAAATCTTTTTATGGCCGTCCCGCTTACGACGGCACCGTAGAGGTTGCCATTTATTTATGTGAATCGGTAAGAGGACAGGGATTGGGGCGAAAAGCGCTTAACTTCGTTGAAGCTCATGCCCATACACTGGCAATTGAGAACCTCTTAGCTTTTATATTTAGTCATAATAAACCCAGTATCGGGCTTTTTACCTCGGCGGGGTTTTCGGTGTGGGGGCAACTGCCAGATGTAGCGAGAATGGATGGTCAATTATACAGCTTGACCATCCTTGGTAAGTCACTAGTCGCGTAGTTTTGCAAACGCTGTGCCCATGCGCGTGGTGGCCTCGGGAACTTGATCGTCAAGAAAGTCAGCCTGATTAGCTCCCCACGCTAGAATGACAGTGGAGCCAAGCTTGAAGCGCCCCATTTCCTCACCTTTTTTCAGCTTCACTGCGCGGTTTCCTTCGCTTGGGTAATCCCAGCTGAATACATCTTTACCTGCTGGTGGCGTGACTGTCCCAGCCCAAACAGTTTCGATGCTGGCAACAATGGTGGCGCCTACCAGTACCATCGCCAGCGGGCCAATGTCTGTATCAAATATCGCCACTACGCGCTCATTGCGAGCAAATAAGTTAGGCACGTTTTGCGCCGTTAAGGGATTTACAGAGAATAAATCGCCAGGTACATAGATCATCCGTTTTAAGGTACCGTCTACTGGCATGTGAATACGGTGGTAATCTTTCGGTGCAAGGTAAATGGTGGCGAACTTACCGCCTAAGAAGGGCTCTGCATCGGCTTGGTTGCCGCCAAGTAACGTCTGCACACTATAATGATGGCCTTTGGCTTGCAGTAATTGACCCTCATTAATATCACCAAGTTGGCTAATGGCCCCATCAACTGGGTGAGCGATAATATTGTCATCTTCGCAAAGCGGACGGATACCGGCTTTGAGTGGGCGAGTGAAAAACTCGTTAAAGCTTTGGTAGTGACTTGGATCCTCATGCTGCGCTTCGCTCATATCAATTTTATATTGCTTGATAAAAAGCTTAATGAGCGAGGTGGTAAGCTTGCCCGCCTTTGCTGCGGCTAATTTTCCAACTAAGCGTGATACGCCGTGTTTTGGTAGCGCATATTGAAAAGCGATTTTTACTTTGTCTAAATTCACTGTGTAGATTCCACTGTAATTTGTTAAATGGTAACGAAACCAAAGAGTAAAGGCCAGTTACCGGCCTTTGGATGCTACACTCGTGGATTACGAGCGCCAGCACGGCCATCGGCCATTGATTCTATTATGCGGTGATAGTTCTCAAAGCGAAAATCGGCAATTTCGCCTTGTTCTACAGCCTCTCGCAGTAGACAGCCCGGATCATCTAAATGTTTACAATCACGGAACTTACAGCCGCCCAAATATTGACGAAATTCTTTAAAGCACCAAGCGACGCGCTCGGGCTCTAAATGCCATAGGCCAAATTCGCGGATCCCTGGGGAGTCGATTAAGTTGCCGCCACTGGGGAGGTGATGTAAACGAGACACGGTTGTGGTATGTTGACCTAAGCCGCTATTGCTCGATACGGTCTTGGTAAGGATATCGGCATCAGGCAACAAGGCATTGACTAAGCTTGATTTGCCAACCCCACTTTGGCCAACAAAGATGCTGTTGTTATCCGCCAACATTGCCTTTAGTGTGTCCATGCCTTCACCGCTTTCGCTACTGACCATCATCACCTGATAGCCTAAATGAGCGTACTCAGCGAGGTAATCGGCAAATAGCTCACGGTCCTCATCGTCGAGTAAGTCCACTTTATTCAAAAGCAGCACAGGGGGAATCCCCATGTCCTCACACGCGACGATATAACGGTCGATTATTTGTGTGCTAAATTCCGGCACCACCGCAGAGACCATCAGAATTTGATCGACATTGGCAGCCACCACTTTTACACCATCGTAAAAATCAGGGCGGGTTAGTTGCGAATGTCGCTCTTCAACTAACTCAACGACTCCGGCGATATCGCCTTCACTGACTTTTGCGCGGCGGAACATCACTTTGTCACCACAGACCAAGCTGGATATCGTGCGGCGAATATTACAGCGTAATACTTCGGCATCCGCTGTTTCCACATCGGCATGCTGACCGAAGCGGCTGACAACGAGAGCCGGTTCAGCCGCGCCTAAATTCTGGCTATCAAGCTCCAGCTCTGCCGCCTTGCTGGCATCGGACTTTACCCGCTGTAAGCGTTTCTGGTGATTAGCGCGTATACGTCGCGCTTGCCCTTTCGACAATTTCTGTTTTTTGGCCACGGAATCTCTTTCGTTCATGCCCATCTTGGCACTGTCCTATTTGGAGTAAATAAGGACGGTGTAAAAAAGGCTTTAGGTCTGCGTATGAAGCTAATATGATATAACTAATCGCAGCAAACCGAAAGAGAAGCAGGGCGCACGACTATGGCTGTAAGCAAAACAAACCTGGTCTGGTTAGACTTGGAAATGACCGGCTTGAATCCCGATCACGACCGCATTATGGAAATTGCCACCATTGTTACCGACAGCGAGTTAAACATCCTCGCCCAGGGCCCAGTGATTGCCATTCACCAAAGCGACGAGTTACTCAACAATATGGACGCGTGGTGTACTAACCAACATGGTAAATCGGGACTGACTAAACGCTGCCAACAAAGCGAGGTTAGCGAGCATCAAGCCATGGCTGAAACATTGGCGTTTTTAGAGCAGTGGGTCCCCGCAGGCGCATCGCCTTTATGTGGGAACTCCATTGGTCAAGACCGTCGCTTTCTAGTGCGTTATATGCCTGAGCTCGATAATTTCTTTCATTACCGCAACATCGATGTCAGTACCATTAAAGAGTTGGCCCGACGTTGGCAGCCTGAGGTATTAGATAAAGTTGAGAAAAAGGGCTCGCACTTAGCATTGGACGATATCAAAGACTCAATTATGGAATTGCAGGTTTATCGTACAGAAGTGTTCAAAATTTAAAAAAACCGCAAAAAAGGGCTTGCAAAGACAAGGTATTCTTGTAAAATCCTGCCCCGCTTAAGACGAACACCCCGCATTAGTCGGTGTGCTTAAATTAAGCGCTATGTAGCAGTCCCGCTGTTACATATGAAGCGGCACTAGCTCAGCTGGTAGAGCGCAACCTTGCCAAGGTTGAGGTCACGAGTTCGAACCTCGTGTGCCGCTCCAAACTTTTACTGTTGTTGCTAACAGTTTGCAGCCCAAGCTCAGCTGCACAATCCAGAGCAAACAATGAAGCGGCACTAGCTCAGCTGGTAGAGCGCAACCTTGCCAAG